>Ga0075423_10000091_pt1 | contig 54206 bp, 52 predicted proteins | sample SoiMethybrSBSTD2_FD_80114 | JGI IMG/M metagenome (GOLD analysis project Ga0075423, IMG submission 80114) | Bulk soil microbial communities from a Populus tree surrounding site in Tennessee, USA - Soil MetaG P. TD hybrid SBSTD2 | ecosystem: Environmental > Terrestrial > Soil > Tree plantation... | reverse complement strand
GGCTACGCCGCGAGTCAGGTACTGCCAACGTCCGTCGGCGGCGACGCGGTGCGGATCCTCGATCACGCGCGACGCCGGCCTGATGCCAGGGCCGAGGCGGCGGGGGCCGTGCTGATGGAACGCCTTCTCGGCGTTGCGGGAACGGTGCTCCTCCTGCTTCTCGGCCTGCTGCTCGCGATCGGTGACGAGCGCGTCCGGGTCATCGGCCCGGTGGGTGCGGCGCTGATCGCGGCGGCGGCCGTGCTGTTGTTGCTGCTCCTGTTCTCCCGCCGGGTGGAGGACTGGCTTCGCCGGCGCGTGTTTCCGCTAGGCCGCCGGATCGGGATCGAGGGTCCGCTGGCGAGTGTCTACCGCGCGCTGCACGGGTACCGGGACTGCCGCGGCGCGCTGCTCGCCGCGCTCGCGATCACCTTCGCGACGCAGCTGGCCCGCACGGTGTCGATCTGGCTGTGCTGCGCCGCGGTCGGCATCCACGAGTCGGCGGGCGTGTTCGTCGTCTTCGCGGCACTGCTGTCGCTCGTGATGGTGGTGCCGTTCACGCTGAACGGGCTCGGCGTCCGTGAGGCGTTCTTCGTCGGCTACTTCGGCCGCTTCGACGTCTCGAACGACACGGCGCTCGCGGCCGGGCTGCTGTTCTACGCGATCATCCTGGCGGAGTCCATCCCCGGCGCGGTCATCCTCCTCTGGCACTCGCTCGCCGGCGCGGTCGCCCACCCGCGCACCGAGTGAGACTCGTCGTCCTGACGACCTCGTACCCGCGCGACGATGACGACTACGCAGGGCGGTTCGTCGCCGGGGCAGTCGAGCGGCTGCGCGAGCGAGGCGTCGAGGTCGAGCTCCTGGCCCCGGGCCGCGGCTTCCGGGACTTCGGCCTCGCATACGGGGGCGGCGTCGTCCACAACTTGCGGCGACGGCCTTGGCTCGCGCCGCCGGCCTTTGCGTCCGTTGTGCAGGCGGTGCGGCGAGCGGGCGCGTCGGCTGATCTCGTCCACGCCCACTGGCTCGCGGGCGGCGTCGCCGCGTCGCTGTCCGGCCGGCCGTTCGTCGTCACGCTGCACGGGACCGGAGCATCGGGCTGGCTCGACGAGGAGAACCCGCCGCGGCTCGTCGCGCGCCTCGGGCTCGAGCGCGCTCGCACGGCGGTCGCGGTCTCGACGCCGCTCGCCGAGGCCGCGCGCCGCCACGGCGCGCGGGACGTCGAGGTGATCCCGAACGGCATCGCCCTTCCCGCCGAGATCGGCGTCGAGGCTGAGCCGGCGGAGGTTCTGTACGTCGGACGCCTGGCGGCGGAGAAGGGGATCGAGGACCTCGTCGCCGCGTCGGACGGCCTTAATCTGGTCGTCGCTGGAGACGGGCCGCTGCGGCCGCGTGTCCCCGGCGCGCTCGGCTTCCTGCCGCACGCGGAGGTGCAGGCGCTCTACGCGCGGGCCGCAGTAGTCGTCTGTCCGTCGCGGAGCGAGGGCTTCGGCCTCGTCTGCGCCGAGGCGATGGCCCACGGTCGCGCGGTCGTCGCGACGAGCGTGGGCGGCCTGCCGGACCTTGTCCGCGACGGTGAGACAGGCCTCCTCGTGCCGCCGGGCGATCGGACAGCGCTGCGGGCGGCCATCGACCGTCTGCTCGCGGATCCCGATTTGCGCCACCGGCTCGGGGCAGCCGCGCGCCGGCATGTGGAGACCTGCTGCGACTGGGAGCGCGTCACCGACGCGACGCTAGCGGTCTACGAGCGGGCACTTGCTGTGCCGGACGCAACCCGCTGACGATGCAATATGGCACCATATGGCCATGGCGCGACGGCAGACGCTCATTCAGCTCGACGATGCGCGGCTCGCTGCGCTCGACGAGCGGGCGGCCGCGTCTGGTCGGTCGCGCTCAGATCTCGTTAGAGAGGCGGTCGACCTGCTTCTCGGCACCGGCGATGCCGCTGCGATCGATGCCGCGATCGTCCGAGGCTACGAACGCGTCCCGGCATCCAAGCGAGATCTGTGGGCATTCGAGGGCGCCCTTGCCGCGATCAGGGCCGAGCCCTGGTAGCGCGTAGTGAAATCTGGTGGGCAGAACATCCGGACGCCGGTCGACGACCGTTCCTCATCCTCACGCGCCAGGGGGCGATTCCCGTACTCGACGCGCTACTGGCCGCGCCTGCGACGCGAACGATCCGGCAGATCCCAACCGAGGTCATTCTCGAGACCGAAGACGGGATGCCTGAGGAGTGCGCACTCTCGTTGGACAACCTCACGCTCGTCCCGAAAGAGCTCTTCCGCACTCGGATCACACGGCTCTCGGTGAAGCGAATGAGCGAGGTGTGCAGAGCACTCGCGCTCGCTTCCGGGTGTGACTAGGACGCCTCAGCCGGGGCCACGTTGAGCGACGTTCGTGCAGAACGTTCGCCTGCGCCTGATCGGCGAGCGTTCAGGCTCGCTAAGCCGAGACCGCGTCGTGCCGGTTGGCGACGCGCTCGATCCGGCCGAGGTAAGGCTCGACCGTCTCCGAGCCGGCGCAGCGGGGCTCGACTGTCCGGTCCCCGCGGCGCGGTGGGATCTCGCGTTGCGGTCGGCCGGGGTAGAGCTCCGACGCGATCTCCGCGATCGTCCAGGCCTCGCCCGGGTCGATCGTGTAGCGGCCCGGCGGCAGCACGGCGGCCCAGAGCAGGAGCGAGGTTGCGTCCGCGAGCGAGATCAGGTAGCGGGAGCAGGGCGTGACCGGGAGCGGCTCGTCGGACGGCAGCGCGCGCCAGGTCTCGAAGACGTTCCCCGAGCTCTCCACGACGTTGTAGAACCGCGCCACCGAGCCGCCCGCCGCGATCGTCAGCCGCTCGGCGAGGAGCTTCGTCGCGCCGTAGACGGTCTCGGGGTCGCACGACTTGCAGGTCGACGCCGTGACGACGCGAATGCCCGCGCGGCCGGCGGCCGCCACGAGCGTTGCCGTGCCCCAGGCGTTGACCTCCAATGCGGAGTGGACGTCCGTCTCGGCGGCGGGCGCGCTCTTCGCCCCTGCGAGGTGGAGTACGAGCGTGGGCCCAAAGCTCGCGAGCGCCTCCTCGATCGCAACGGCATCCCGGACATCCAGCGGGCGGGAGCCGTCCAGTCCGGGAAGGTCCGTCACGAGCGGTTCGATGCCCGCCCAGGCCAGTGCACGCTGCGCGGCCGTGCCGATACTCCCCGCGGCACCCGTGACCAGGATCCGTTCCGCCCGCAGCCGCTCGAGCGGCTCGTCGATCACCGGCGGCGGGAGCCGGCACAGGCGCGCAGACGCCTCCTCGAGCGTGAGGTCGGCGCCGGAAACGTGGGCGAGTGCAGGGGGTTCGGGCATCGCGGCACCTTATCGTCTTCCCCAGACCGATAGAGTCGGCCGCCGCATGCTGGACGGGAAGACTGTCTCCGTCGTCGTCCCCGCGTACAACGAGGAAGCGCTCGTCGCCTCGACGCTGGCGACGATCCCGCCGTTCGTCGACCGGATCTTCGTCGTCGACGATGCTTCCCGGGACGGGACCGCCGAGCGCGCGCAGACCGGCGACCCGCGCGTCGAGGTCCTACGCCACGAGCGGAACCGCGGCGTCGGCGCTGCGATCGTCACCGGGTACCAGGCGGCGATGGGCGCAGGCATGGACGTCACCGCGGTCATGGCCGCCGACGGCCAGATGGACCCGGCCGAGCTCGCCATCTTCGCCGGCGCCGTCGCCGCCGGCGAGTGCGACTACGCCAAGGCGAACCGGCTGTTCATGCACGGCGCACGGGACGTGATCCCGCGTCACCGCTACTTCGGCAACGCGATCCTCTCCTTCCTGACGAAGATCGCGTCCGGCTACTGGCACGTCGCCGACCCCGAGGCCGGCTACACCGTGATCTCGCTGGAGACGCTGCGCTTGCTCGACCTGGAGCGGCTGTACCCCCGCTACGGGTTCGAGAACGACATCCTCGTCCACCTGAACGTGTGGAGCCGGCGCGTCCGCGACGTGCCGTCACGCCCGATCTACGGCGTCGGCGAGCGCAGCGGCATCCGCCTCAGACGCGTCGTGCCGGCGATCTCCTGGCTGCTCGTGAAGGGCTTCTTCTGGCGCCTGAAGGAGAAGTACATGATCCGCGACTTCCACCCGCTCGTGCTCTTTTACGGGCTCGGGATCCTCCTGACGCTCGGCGGGCTCGGCCTCGGGATCGCGATCACGGTGCTTCGCATCCTCGGAAACGAGGTCACCGCCGCGACGGTCGTGCTCGTCGCGCTGATGCTCATCTCCGGGCTCCAGTTCACCCTGTTCGCGATGCTCTTCGACATGGAGGCCAACCGGGATCTGCGCTAGCCGGGCTCGGCGAGATGGAGGTGGCCCGACGTTTGTGACTCAACCACTGACGCCAGGTCCGCAAAGCGAGGAACACTCCTGGGGTCGAGATCGCTCCACGACCAAAGCCCTCGTAGACAAGCTGGGCAGATCGCAACTTGAAGCTGGCCGTTTCCACCGATAATGCAGGTCCAGGTCGCGCCTTCCTCGAAGCACTGACAGAGCTCGAGTTCTCGCCTCTTTCGCGGGCTGCGTTTCATGGCGTGCGATCAGACGCACGCGAGTGCTGCTGCACGTCTCTTCCTCCTCTAGCTGGGCCGACGCCCCCGCCGAGGCATCGTCGCCACGATCGATGTTGCCGCCGCCTACATGCACCGTCAATGACCCGTCCGGGTCAACTCCGGGACAGCGGCTCCTGCGCTCGGACGCCGACGGGTCCGGTCCCCTGGACGGCATCAGCGTCCCGAGCTACGTCCCGACCGGAGTGGTCCGGTGGATCAACCCGGCGGCCGAGCAGCTGCTCGCGACGTTGGTGGTCGTCACTACACCTCGGTCGTCGCGCCCCATCGGCGGTGAGGCAGCTGAGTCAGATTCTGACTCGGGAGGCGAGGGCGAGACCGACCTCGCGCACCGCGTACGGCAGCAGCACGAAGAGCACGAGCGGCTCGAGCGTCGCCCGAGCCCGGAACGCCTCGCCGACGTCGGTCGAAAGCCAGGCGGCCACCACGTACAGCACGGCCAGGCAGATGTAGACCAGCGTCGCCTTCGTCGCGCGCGGAACCCGGCGGTCGCGCAGCCAGAACGGCAGCCGCACGGCTGCGTACAGCAGCGTAAGCGTCCAGAGGACGCTGATCAGGCGGAACCGGATGCCCAGGCGCGCGACCGAGAAAAACACGTCCCGGTACGCGCGATCCCATGTACCCAGACTCGCCATGTTCCCGTCGCGGAGAAAGGCGTCCTCGTTCTCGACCGGGTCGAAGAAGATGCGCCCGCCGTTCGCGACCCCGTCCAGGTAGGCGCCCGGCCGGTGGAGGATCACCCACCTCCAGTCGCGGAAGTACTGGGCGGAGATGCCGAGGTACGCGGAATGGTTGAAGTTGTTCCGCTCCGTCGGCGCGTACACGGCGCGGTCGAGAACGGTGACGTGCCGGAGTGACACGAAGCTCCACCGGTGCGGGAAGTCGCGCAGTGGGCTGAACGGATAGATGAGCACGAGCCGTGAGAGGTCACCGCGGTGTACGAGCGCCGCCCGTTCGGAGACCGAGATGTTCGGCATCGTCGTCTGCGCGAGGCTCATGCCGTACCACGAGCTGGTCACGAACGTGCCGAACAGCACGAGATTCTTGACGTAGACGAGGAGGACGAGCGCCAGGGGCGCCGCCGCGACAGCCGAGAGCAACCGCCACCGCGGGCAGGCGACGGCAGCGACGGCAAACGCGAGGGCGACCCACGCGAGCTGGAAGACACTCCGTGTCAGGACGAGGGCGGCGATGAGGCCGAAGAAGGCCGAGCCGCTCCAGGCCGACGGACTGCGGACGAACCAGTTGAGCGCCAGGACGCTGCCGACGAGAAGCGCGGTGACGGGGTAGTCGTAGAAGAGCCAGTTCTCGAGCAGCACCGTCTGCGGCGAGATCGCGTAGAGGCCCCCGATGCCGGCGGCGACCCAGGGCGTGAACCCGAACGCGATCAGCAGGCGAAACAGGAGCAGCGTCAGCGCAAGCCCGAACAGCACGTAGGCGGCCCAGAACACGGGCTTCGAGGGGCCCGGCAGCTTGACGACGAGACCGAGAAAGGCGTTGAAGAGCGGTGGCTGGCTGTGGAGGTACCAGAGGCTCTGCGCCAGTTGGTGCTGGAGCAGGTCGGGATCGACGAACTGGAAGTACCGCCCGAACGGCGCGCGGTCGAGGCGCACGCCGCTCGCCCAGAACACGAGTCTGGACACGGCGAATGCAGCGACGAGGGCGGCGGTTGGCGCTCGCACGGGCCGCGAATCTACGCAAACACGGCACGGTAAGAAGTTCGTTAGAACGCGGCGACGCCGGAGAACCCGCCAGTATCCTGCCCCGAATGGCAACGGCGCTCGTCACCGGCGGTGCCGGCAACATCGGCTCCTACTTGTGCGAATACCTCCTCGCCAAGGGCGATCGCGTGATCTGCATCGACAACCTCGACACGGGAACGCTCCAGAACATCGAGCACATCCGCGACGGCGATTTCGTGTTTATGAACCACGATCTCGTCGATCACCTCGAGATGGACGAGCCGATTGACGTCGTCTACCACCTGGCGAGCCCGGCCAGCCCGATCGACTACCAGCGCCTGCCGCTGCACACGCTGAAGGTCGGCTCGTACGGCACGCACAACATGCTCGGCCTCGCGAAGTTCAAGCGCGCGCGCTTTCTGCTCGCCTCCACGAGCGAGGTTTACGGCGATCCGGAGATCCACCCGCAGCCGGAGACCTACTGGGGGAACGTCAACCCGATCGGGCCGCGCGGGGTCTACGACGAGGCGAAGCGATACGCCGAGGCGATGACGATGGCGTACCACCGCCAGCAGGGCGTGGACACGAGCATCGCGAGGATCTTCAACACCTACAGCCCGCGCATGCGGCCGAACGACGGACGCGCCGTCTCCAACTTCGTGCACCAGGCGCTCGAGAACAAGCCGCTCACGGTGTACGGCGACGGCTCCCAGACGAGGAGCTTCTGCTACGTGGACGACATGGTGCGGGGTCTCCACCTGCTCGCGGAGAGCGGCGAGCACCTTCCCGTCAACCTCGGCAATCCGGAGGAGATGACGCTCCTCGGGCTCGCGGAGACGGTGATCCGAGTTAGCGGCGCCAAGAGCGAGATCGTCTTCGAGGCGCTGCCGATCGACGATCCCAAGCAGCGCCAGCCCGACATCACGAGGGCGCAGCAGGTTCTGGACTGGGAGCCGGAGGTGCCGATCGAGGAAGGGCTGGGTCGGATGTTCTCTGCGCTCGGACGCGAGCCCGTCAACGTATGACCTTCTTTGATCGGCGGTTCGGGCTGATCGCCGCGGCTGCGGCAGTGGTTGCGTTGGGCGGGGCCTCGCCGAGCGCCTCGGCGTCGCGCTCACTCCAGGTGGGGATCTACGACGACTCGATGGTGCTGGGGAATCCGGCGAAGACGTTCCCGATGCTGAAGCAGTTGCGCGCGCAGGTGATCCGCGTCACGCTGCCGTGGGGCGGGCGCGGAATGCTGAGCGTCGCACGTCGCAAGCCCGCCAACGGGGGCGATCCGGCTGACCCGGCGTACCGCTGGGGGCTCTACGACGCCCTCGTCCGTCGGGCAGCCGAGAACAAGATCAAGGTGCTCTTCGACATCGTCGGCACGCCGGGCTGGGCCAACGGCGGCAAGCCCTGGAACCGCGCGCCGAAGAACGCCGCATTCCTGCGGTCGTTCGCGCGGGCGGCCGCCACGCGCTACAGCGGGACCTTCAAGCCCGAGGGTGCGGACGAGCCGCTTCCGCCGGTGCGCCTCTGGCTGGCCTGGAACGAGCCCAACGATCCGGTGTTCCTGACGCCGCAGTACCGCAAGGTCGGCAAGCATCGCTACGTCATCCAGGGCGCACTCAGCTACGCCCGGATCTGCAACGCGATCGTGTCGGGCGTGCACGGCACGAAGCTGCAGGGCGAGAAGGTCGCCTGCGGCGTGACGGGCCCGCGCGGCAACGACAAGCCGGGCGGGAGCCGGCCGTCGGTCTCGCCGCTGACGTTCCTGCGCGCGATGAAGCGAGCCGGAGCCAGGGGCTTCGACGCCTATGCGCACCACCCCTACTACGGCAGCCCGAGCGAGTCGCCCACCAGGCGTCCGGCTACCGGGATCACGCTCGAGAACATCGACAAGCTGATCAAGCAGGTCACGCGGCTGTACGGCCGCAAGCGGATCTGGGTCACCGAGTACGGCTACCAGACCAAGCCGCCCGACCCGCACTTCGGGGTCTCCTGGAAGCGGCAGGCGAAGTACCTCGCCGAGGCGTTCTCGATGGCGCGGAGAAACCCGCGCATCGACATGATGATCTGGTTCCTGCTACGCGACGAGCCGCGCGCGAGGAGTTACGACGGGTGGCAGTCCGGGCTCATCACCCGCCACGGGAAGAAGAAGCCCGCCTACACCACCTTCCGCCGCCTGCGCCACTGAGTGGCGGCGCCCGTGCAGCTCGCCGGCCGTCTGGCAGCGTCGGTCTCGCGGGCGAGCAGGCGACGCAAGCTCGAGCTCTTCCTCGCCGCACTCCACCCGGGGCCGAAGACGTCCGTGCTCGGCGTCGGGGTCTCGGACGTCGGTTACGGCGAGAGCAGCGGGCACGCCGCGACCGCGAACTTCTTCGAGGCCCACTACCCGTGGCCCGAGCAGATCACGGCCGTGGGCGTCACGGATCTCTCTCGCTTTCGGAGTGCGTTTCCTGCCGTCACCGCCGTGACGGCCGACGGACGTGACCTCCCGTTCGCCGACGGGGAGTTCGACATAGGCTTCTCCAACGCCGTGATCGAGCACTTGCCGTCGCGGGAAGATCAACGCCGCTTCGTCGAGGAGCTCTGCCGTGTGGCACGGCGGGTCTACGTGACGACGCCGAACCGGTGGTTTCCACTCGAGGTGCACACCCTCGTGCCGTTAGTTCACTGGCTGCCCGACGAGTCGCGCGACCGGATCTTCGCCGCGGTCGGGAAGGGGGAGCACGCAGGCCTGCGGCTTCTCGGTCCCGCCGATCTGCAGGCCCTCTTCCGGCGTCCTGTGAAGGTTCGGAACCTTGGGCTGACGCTGGTGGCCTGCTTGGCATGACGCACAACGTGATCACGGTCATCGCCGTCCTCGGCGTTATCGGCCAGGTGCTCTTCGGGCTGCTCCTCGTCGCCGTGCTCCTCGCCGTAGTCGGATTTGACGCGCCGCTCGAGACCTTTCGGGACTGGCTGTGGGGCTACGAGCTGTGGGCCGCGTTCGTCGTCTCGGCGATCGCGACCGGCGGCAGCCTGTTCTTCTCCGAGGTCGCCGGTTTCATCCCTTGCGAGCTCTGCTGGTACCAGCGCATCTGCATGTACCCGCTCTCGATCTTGACGCTGCTCGCCGCGCTGCGGGCCGACTTCCGCGTGGCGAAGTACCTGCTGCCGCTGCCCCTCGTCGGCGCCGGCATCTCGATCTACCACCTCCTCGTCGAGAACGGCGTCGTCAAGCAGACGCAGGCATGTCTCGTCTCCGCCCCCGGCGGTTGCGCGACGAAGTGGATCAACAAGTTCGGCTACATGACTATCCCCACCCTCGCGCTCACCGGCTTTGCGCTCTGCTTCGCGTTCCTCGCGCTGGCCGCGTCCGAGCCTCAGCGCCGGCGATGAGCTTGCTCGGTCGCTGCGGCTTGTCCGCAACCGGATTTCGTGCTTCTGCGGATGCGCCTGGCCGCGGCGTGGCACAGAGTGTTCTCCGTGCCCGGCCAGAAGCAGAGCAAGCGCCGTCGCCGCGAGGCGCAGGCCGCTGCCGCCGTCCCTCGTGGTCGACCGATCCGGGGCGCGACTCGAAGTGCCGGGCGCAAGGTGCGCGTCCAGAGCCCGGCACCGGCTCCGACGGTCCGGCGAGCGTCGCCGAAGGTGCTGCTCGCCGCCGCTGCCCTGCTCGTCCTCGCCTCGATCGGCATCGGCGTAGCCGTCGCCGTCAGCGGTGGATCGTCCCGCTCGACGGCCGATATTCCGCGGCGCGGCTCGCTCGTGAATGCCCTTCCTGGAGCGGGCGCCGTCCACCGACTCTTCGCCGGGATCCCCCAGCGAGGCAACGAGCTCGGCCGTTCATCCGCGCCGGTGACATTGGTGGAGTACATCGACCCGCAGTGCCCCTACTGCCGCGAGTTCGAGGCGACGGCGCTGCCGCGGCTGGTTACCCGGTACGTCCGGAGCGGCAAGCTGAGGATCGAGGCGCGGCCGATCGCGATCCTCGGCCCGGATTCACTTCGAGGAAACCGCGCGATCGTCGCAGCCGGTCAGCAGGGCCGACTGTTCAACGTCGCGGAGCTCCTCTACTTCAACCAGGGGGCGGAGAACACCGGCTGGCTGAGCGACGCGATGATCACTGCGGCAGCCGCGAGCATTCCGGGCCTCGACGTCCCGCGTCTGCTGGATGCCCAAGGCGGGGCGCGGGTCGACGACCGGTTGCAGGCACTTGCCTCCCTCGCGAAGGCGGACGAAGTCAGCCGGACGCCGACAATCCTCGTCGGCAAAACGGGCGAGCCGGCGCGGCCGGTGAGCTTGACGTCCGCCGCCGACGTCAGGCCGGTCGTCTCGGCGATCAACCGAGAACTGGCAGCCTAGGGCCCCACCGCAGGACCGGCGGCGTCGGTTCCGCGGGCATGAGCCTAGAATTGGTCGTCCTGTGACGCGTCCAGCGCCGTCGGCCGACCGCCGGGCTCTGCGGAGGCACGCCGGCGACATCCGCGCGCGAATCCCGTACGCGCTCTCTCCGCGGCCGTTCGTCGCGTTCGCGCGCCGTGCCGTGAGCGTCGCGGCGCTGATCGTGCTCGACATCTCGGGCGTGACGCTCGGCGTCTATGCCGCGCTCACGCTGCGAGAGATCTACTACGGCCACACGCCGCCGCTGTGGGGGGTGCTGTGGCGGTACGAGGGCGACTGGCTGCCGTTCCTGGCGCTCGTGACCGTGCTTGTGTTCTGGCAGGGAGGGCTCTACGGCCCACGGGATCGCAGGCCCGGCGTCGGGCGAATCATCGGCTCCGTCGGCCTGGTCACCGTCGTCACGGTCGCGTTCGGTCTCGGCACCGGCGTGCTCAATTTTTCCACCTACGGTTTCTTCCCGACGGCGTTCGTCATCACCGCGCTGTTGATCGCCATCCTGCGGGAGAGCTACGAGCTCGCCACCGGCGACCTGCTCCGGGCGTTCGGGGTCAAGCGCCGCACGGTGCTCGTCGGCGCGCCGGAGACGCTCCTGCGGCTGCGGGCGGCCCTCGGCTCGCGGCGGAGCGGCATCGAGTACGAGTTCGTTGGCCAGGTCGCGCTCGACGAGCTGCCGTCCGTGCTCGACGACGGCGCCGTCGACGAGGTCATCGTCGCGGACTCGGATGTCGGTGAGGCGGAGCTGCTGGAGGTCGTCGATCTTGCGCAGAGCCGCGGCGCAGCCGTGCGGGTCGCACCGAAGACGACCGAGGTCCTGACCAGCCGCGGTGAGTACGTGCCGGGCCAGGGAGTGCCGCTGTTCGAGCTCCGGCCGCCCGTCTTTGCCGGCACCGACTGGGTGGTGAAGCGCGGATTCGACCTGGTCGTCAGCACGGCCCTGATCGTGCTCGGGTTCCCGCTCTGGGTCGCGATCGCGGCGCTGATCAAGGTTACGTCGCCCGGCCCCATCTTCTACCGCGACCGCCGGATCGGCGTCAACGAGCGGGAGTTCACGATGCTCAAGTTCCGGACGATGAGCGCAGACGCCGAGCGTCATCAGGACGTGCTGGAGGCGCACAACGAGGCCGACGGCGCGCTGTTCAAGATGCGGGACGATCCGCGGGTGACGGGAGTTGGGCAGGTCTTGCGCCGCCTCTCGCTCGACGAGCTGCCGCAGGTGCTGAACGTGCTGCGCGGCGAGATGAGCCTTGTCGGACCGCGGCCGCTCCGCTTGCGCGACTTCGCGCTGCTCGACGAGTGGCACCGCAAGCGCAACCTCGTCCTGCCCGGCATGACCGGGCTCTGGCAGATCTCCGGCCGGTCGCTCCTGTCGTTCGACGACCTCGTCCGTCTCGACTTCTACTACCTCGAGAACTGGTCGCTCTGGCTCGACGTCACGATCCTGATCAAGACCGTGCCGGCGGTGCTGCGGGCGCGAGGCGCGTACTAGCCCCGCCTACATCAGAGACCGTCCGCAGGCAGCAAGTGAAACGCTCCGGCGCCTCGCCGAAGTGGCCGAAGGAAAGTGGCGCTCGTCGAAGGTTGCGATCCTTTCGGTGCCGAGGCGTTCCGCCAGAGCGACGAGCGACGCATCCGCTAGCGACGCCTCGAGGTCGACGCCGAGAGAGCTGATCGAGTGTAGCGCTGACCCTCATCAGCGCACTTGCGAGCCCGTTTGAGAACCTCCACGATGTCGTCCAGGGTTGCCTCTGATTGGCGTCGGCGACACACCTTCCAATCGAGCTGTCGCCGCGCGGGCTTGTCGAGATGGCTACTTCGGACGAGGCGGCGCGCTACCGCGCCGCCAGCGCGGGCCGTGACTCGCGGTACCAGGCGATCGTCTGCTGGAGGCCTTCGCGGAGCGGCGTGCGGGCCCGGAAGCCGAACAGCGCCTCGGCGCGGGACGTGTCCAGCCGCCGGCGCGGCTGGCCATTCGGCCTCGACGGATCCCAGACGATCTCGCCGTCGAATCCCGTCAGCTCGGCGATGAGCTCGGCGAGCTCGCGGATCGAGATCTCCTCGCCGCTGCCGAGGTTGACCGGGTCGGCGCCCGAGTACTCCTGTGCCGCGAGCCAGATTGCGTCGGCAGCGTCCTCGACGTAGAGGAACTCCCGCGTCGGCGATCCGTCGCCCCAGAGCAGCACGTGATCCTCGCCGCGCTCCTGCGCCTCGACCATCTTCCGGATCAGGTCGGGGATGACGTGTGCGGTCTCGGGATCGAAGCTGTCCCTCGGCCCGTAGAGGTTCACCTCGAGCAGATGGACGACCTCGAGGCCGTACTGCTCGCGGTACGCCTGTCCGCCGACGAGAAGCGCCCGCTTCGCGACGCCGTACGGGGCGTTCGTCTCCTCCGGAAAGCCCTCCCAGAGCGCCTCCTCGCGGAACGGAACGGGCGCGAACTTCGGGTACTCGCACACCGTCCCGACGACGACGAGCTTGTCGACGCCGGCGAGGCGGCTCTGCTCGAGCACATGCGCGCCCATCGTGAGGTTCGCGTACCAGTAGCGCCCCGGGTTGGCGCGGTTCGCGCCGATGCCCCCGACCTCGGCGGCGAGGTGGAGAACGAGCTCGGGCCGCGCGTCGGCGAAGAGGCGCGCAGCGTCGTCCAAGCGCGTGAGGTCGTAGTCGGCCCGCCGCGCGACGTACGGCTCCAGACCGTCGGAGCGAAGTCGGTCGACGACGTGCGACCCGAGGAAGCCGCCACCCCCCGTGACGAGGATCTTCACCGGGTCGCTTCCTCGACCGGCGTGGTCGTCGGCGCGAGCCAGTCGACGCGGCCGAACCAGCGATCGCGGTTGCGTGCGTACCAGTCGATCGTCCGCGAGATCCCTTCCTCCCAGGAGACCGCGGGCTGCCAGCCGGTCTCGCGCGCGAGCTTGTCGAAGCCGACGCGCAGCGCCATCACGTCGCTTGCCCCAGGGCGGAACCGCTCGGGCACGGTGACGAGCTCGCGGCCGGACCAGTAGCCCTCCTCCTCGCCGGTACGCAGGATCAGCGATGCCCAGTCGGCCATGGAGACGTTCCTCCCCTGTCCGTAGACATAGACGTCGCCGGGAAGGCCGTTCGCGGCGACCGTGAGGTGGCCGCGCACGCCGTCGGTGCAGAAGCAGAAATCACGCATCGGCTCGAGGTTCCCGAGCTCCACGACCTCCCGCTCGAGCGCCTGCGTGATGATCGTCCCGGTCACGTAGCGCGGATTCTGGCGCGGGCCGTAGTTGTTGAACATCCGTGTGACCACGCCCGGCACGCCGTAGGCATCGTGGTAGTTCATCGTCAGGAAGTCGGCTGCCACCTTGCTCGTCGCGTAGATCGACTTCGGGTTGATCGGGGAGCGCTCGTGCAGGATCAGGCCGCCCTCGTCGTCGAAGTCGTGCTGGTGCGCGACCGTCTCGCGAACGTTCCCGTACTCCTCTGACGTGCCGGCCGTGTCGAACTTCTCGAGCTCGACCCGGCTGTCGACGATCGACTGCAAGAGGTTCAGTGTCCCGACGGTGTTCGCCATCACCGTCTCGTAAGGACGGTGCCACGACTCCCCGACATGGGCCTGCGCGCCGAGATGGAAGACGAAGGGCCGGTCCGGCGCCGGCACGAGGTGGTCGCGGACCAGGTAGTCGACCGACGTGCGGTCGGTCAGGTCGGCGAACACCACGCGGACCCGCGGCGGGAGATGCCCGATGTTGTTGAGCGCACCGCTCGACGTCGCGCGGACGAACGCGACGACGTTCGCCCCCAACGCGACGAGGGCGTCCGTGAGGTGGGAACCCATGAAGCCGTCCGCCCCCGTGACGAGGACGGTCCTACCGGAGTAGACGTCCCCGTGCTCGCGCCGGAGCGCGGCGAGCGATTCCTCCGCCCAGACGCTGTCGTCGTGCCTCGACATCGGCCCTCGGCTAAGCGTACCGGGCAGGTGGATACACTGTGGCCGTGGCCGCGGGCGACGACAAAAAGCTGGCAAGTGCAGGGGTTTCTTCCACGACGGTGGGTGTCGCCGCCGTCTTCGAGCGCCTAAAGGAGGACGTACGCCGCAGCATCGCCGCGCGCCCGTCGCGCCCGCCGCAGGTTCCCATTGACCCCTCGCCGACACCCGTCCCCGTTCGCATCGACCGGGCGCAGCGCGCCCGGGCACGCCTGTCTCATCTTCGGACCAGGCTGGTATTTCGGCTCCGTGATGTGGACGCCCGCTCCCCCCGTCGCCGCTCCGTGACCGGGCGATTCGACGTCGCCTACTACTCGCCTCTCCCGCCGGAACACTCCGGCGTCGCGGATTACAGCGCCGTCCTCCTGCCCGAACTCTGCGCGAGGATGGCCGTCGGCGTTGGCCGGCGCCGCGGCCGGCCGCCGGAGGCCGACGTCGCGCTCTACCACGTCGGCAACAACCCGGACGCGCACGACTGGATCGTCGAGGCGCTGTTCCGACGCACGGGCATCGTCGTCCTCCACGAGGTCGTCCTCCACCACCTTGTCGTAGGAATGACGATCGGGCGCGGAGATCCCGAGGGGTATCTGCGCGCCCTCGAGCGGGACGCCGGCGCGCGGGGTCGGGAGCTCGGCGCCCGCGTCCTGGAGGGGAGCATTCCCCCGCTGTGGGAGACGGAGCCGGAACGGTTCCCGCTCGTCAACGACGTCCTCGATGCGGCGACCGCAGTTGTCGTGCACTCGCGGTACGCCGAGGAACGCGTGCGTGCGACCGGCTTCTCCGGACCGATCCATCGCATCGCGCACCCGGCGCGCCGGCCCGGGCGCGTCGAGCCCGCGCGGTTGACCGGCGGGCCGGTGATCGGCTTCTTCGGCCACATGACGCCAGCGAAGCGCGTGCCCGTGTTGCTCAACGCGTTCGCCGCGCTCCGTCGTTCGTACCCGGACGCACGACTGCTCGTCGTCGGGTCGAAGGCTCCGCAGCTCGACCTCGACGCAGAGCTCTCGCGTGCCGGGCTCCACGGCAGCCCGGCCGTCCTGCGGGAGGACTGGGTGCCCGAGGAGCGCCTGACGTCGCTGATGGCGGCCTGCGACGTCTGCGTGAACCTGCGCGGACCGACGATGGGGGAGACGTCCGGCAGCGCTGTCCGCTCGCTGGCGCTGGGAAGACCGCTCGTCGTCAGCGACATCGGTTGGTTCGCCGAGCTTCCCGACGAGGTGGCGCTGAAGGTGCCGCCTGACGAGTTCGAGTTGCCGACGCTGACGGCGGCGCTCGGGCTGCTCGTCGGAGACGACGGCCTGCGGCGCACCCTCGGCGGGAACGGCGCTGCCTACGCGCTGCGCGAGCACGACCTCGAGCGGGTCGCCGACGACTACGCGGCCTTGCTCGGCGCCGAACGCCAAGTCATTCCCGACGACGTCGTCAGTGGGTCGACGCGAGGGCTTTCGGCCGCTCCTTGAGGATCGCCGTCGAGGTCTCCGCGCTCTCGCATCCGCGGACAGGAATCGGGAACTACATTCGCGGCTCTCTCGTCGGGCTTGCCGAAGCCGGCGCCGGCCGGCACGAGCTCGTCGCCTTCGCGGCCGCGAACGTTCGCGGCGGCCCTGAGGCGATCCGCGCGGCGCTCGCAGGTGTCCCGATCGAGCTGCGGCTGGTGGGCGTCCCCTTCGCCCACGGCGTGCGCACGGCTTGGAGCAGGGCCGGGGCGCCGGCCACGGAGCGGTTCCTCGGCAAGTTCGACGTCCTCCACTTCTGGGAGTGGGCGTATCCGCCGCAGCGCGCCGGCGTGCGAGCGACGACGATCCACGACCTCGTTCCGCTGCGCTTCCCGCACTGGGTACCGGCCCGAACGCGGCGCATGCACGGTGCGAAGTACCGGCACGCGGCGAAAACGTGTGACGTCGTCTTCGCGAACTCGCGATTCACCGCAGACGACGTCGTAGAGCGGCTCGGCGTCGCGCCAGAACGTGTGCGCGTCGCCTACCCGGGAGTCGACCGGCGCTTCCGGCAGGAGGGTGGGCGGGCCGATCTCGGGCGGCCGTACCTGCTCGCCGTCGGGACGGAGACACGGAAGAACATCGAAACGGTCGTCGAGGCCCAGGCGTTGCTCCGCACGGACCACGCGCTCGCCGTTGCGGGCTCCGACCCACCGTCCGGGGTGGTCGGGCTCGGGTATGTGCCCGACGAGGAGCTCGCGCGCCTCTACCGCGGCGCGGACGTCTTCATCTACGCGTCCAGGTTCGAAGGGTTCGGCATCCCGGTGGTCGAGGCAATGGCGAGCGGCGTCCCATGCGTCGTTTCCTCGCACCCGTCGCTCGACGAGGCCTGCGGCGACGCCGCCATCCGCGTCGACGAGAACGGCGCCGAGGCGATCGCCACAGGCGTCGAGCAGGCGCTGGCCGACCGCGAGCTGCTCATCTCGCGCGGGCTAGCGCATGCGGCACGCTTCACATGGCCCGGCACCGGGCGCGCGCTCCTTGCCGGATACGAAGCTGCAAACTGACGACGCATGCTCTCTCTTAGCGTCGGCATCGACGTGTCGCCGCTCGGGCGCACTCGTGCGGGTACGGCGCGGTACGTCGAGAGGCTTCTCGCCGAGTTCGACGGTGACCGTGGCATCTCCGTTCGCCCGCTGGCATTTCCGGGCGGCGCGAGCGCGTTCGGCGATCTCGCCTGGTACCCGGTGCTGCTGCCGCTTCGCTCGCGCGGCGTCGACGTCCTCCACTGCCCCGGGATCCGCGCGCCGTTCCGCTCGTCGGTGCCTCTCGTCGTCACGGTTCACGACGTCGCGGTGCTTCGGCATCCGGAGGCCTTCCCCGCGTGGTCCCGCCGTTACAGCCGGTTCGCGCTCCCGCGCGTCGTCCGGGCCGCCAGGCGCGTGATCGCGGACTCCGAGTTCACCAAGCGCGAGCTCGTCGAGCTGCTGGGCGCCGACGCCACGATCATCCGCGTCGTCCCGCTAGCGGCCGCGCCCGCGTTCCAACCGGAGGGCCCGGCCGCGCAGGGCCGGTACGCGCTCGCGGTGGGCACGCTCGAGCCGCGGAAGAACCTCGCCCGTCTCTCGGAGGCTGCCGGGCGCGCCGGCATCGAGCTCCGCGTCGTCGGCGAGCGCGGGTGGGGCGGCGTCGAGCCGGAGCACGACGGGCTTCGCTGGCTCGGCCGTGTTCCGGACGAAGAGCTCGCGCGGCTGTACCGCGGCGCCCTCTGTGTCGCCTATCCGTCCCTCTACGAGGGGTTCGGGCTGCCGGTGTTGGAGGCGATGGCCTGCGGGGCACCGGTGGTGACGAGTGCGACCGGCGCGACGGCCGAGATCGCCGGCGATGCCGCGGTCCTCGTCGATCCGTTCGATCCCGCGGCGATCGCCGCCGGAATCGAAGAGGCAAACGACCGCCGGGAGGAGCTCTCGAGGCGCGGGATTCGCCGAGCCGCCTCCTTCAGCTGGCGGGCAACAGCGGAGGCCACCGTCGCCGTCTACCGCGAAGCCGTGGTATGACGACGGTCGTCTTCGACGCGGATGTTCTCGGCCGGCAGCGAACCGGCGACGAGACCTATGCCGAGAACCTGCTTCGTGCACTCGCCGCGCTGGCGCCGGACGCGGGCCTGCGCCTCGCAGCCGTAACTCGGCGACCGGACCTGGTCCCGGATGGCGTCGAGGCCGTGCTCCTGCCTGCCCGCAGTCAGGAATGGCGAATGGCCTGGACGTTGCCGCAGTTGCTGCGGAAGCTCCGTCCGGCGCTGGCGCACTTCCAACACGCCATCCCGCTGGCATGCCCCTGCAGCGCCGTCGTCACCGTCCACGACCTTTCGTTCGCGCGCGCGGGGTCGCTCGTGCCGCTGCGCGACCGCGTCGTCTTCGGCCTTGCGGTCCGCCGCGCGGTGCGGCGGGCTGAGCGGATCCTCACGGTCTCCGAGCGCTCGAAGCGCGATATCCTTGCCGTCTATGGCGTCGCGCCGGAGCGCGTTGTCGTGACGCCCAACGGTGTAGACCCCGCCTTCGGTCCCGGAGAGGGTCACGACTCGTACGCGCTGTTCGTTGGTGCGATTCAGCGCCGGAAGGACCCACTCGCCGCGGCCGTGGCGGCTCGCCGTGCCGGCCTTCGGCTGGTGGCCGTGGGGCCGCGCAAGGACGAGCGGCTCGCACGCGAGCTCGAGGCCGCGGGTGCGGACGTCCGCGGATACCTGCCGAAGGACGGGCTCGCGGCGCTCTACCGCCGCGCCGCGTGCCTCGTCCTGCCGACCCGGTACGAGGGCTTCGGCCTGCCCGTGCTCGAGGCGATGGCTTCCGGGACTCCGGTGGTCGCCGCCCCGGACGCCGCCGTCCGCGAGGTCGCCGGTGACGCGGCCGTCTATGCCGAGCCGGCGGTTCTCGCGACGGCGATCGAGCGCGCACTGGCCGATCGTCCCCGGCTTGTCGCCGCCGGGCTCGAGCGCGCGCGCCGCTTTACATGGGAGCAGACGGCCCGTGGGACCCTCGAGGTCTACCGAGCCGTGCTCGGCAGATGAGCATCTCCGCGGTCGTTGTGTCTCACGGACACGCCGCCGAGCTCGAGCGCCTGCTCCCGGCGCTCGAATCGCAGGTCGACGAGCTCGTCGTGGTCGCGAACCTGCCCGGCTGCGTCGCCGCGGTTCCGGCTGGAACCCGGGTGATCGAGAACGAGAGGCCGCTCAGTCTTGCCGCTAACGTCAACCTCGGGATCGGCGCGACCTCCGGCGATCTCGTGCTGACGGCGAACCCGGACACCCTGCCGGAAGAGGACGCAGTGCGGGTGCTGACGGCGTTCATGGACGGACGGCCGCAGTGCGGGATCGCCGGCCCGGCAATGCGCTATCCGGACGGGAACTGGCAGCCCTCGCGGCGTCGGTTTCCGACCGTCTGGGGCACGATCGTCCGGCGAACTCCCATCCGGCTGCTCTACTCGCCGGTCGAGCGGCAACGTTCGCACTACCTGCTCGACGAGCGACCGGACGAGCCCGTCCCCGCGGACTGGCTGCTCGGCGCGTTCCTGTTGATGCGCCGGTCGATGCTCGACGAGCTCGGCGGCTGGGACGCCGGCTTCCGCCACTACGGCGAGGACATCGACCTCTGCTACCGCGCGGCCAGGGCCGGCTGGGAGCGCTGGTACGTGCCAGACGCCGTCGTCAGCCACGAGTACGCGGCTGTGATCGACCGCCGATTCCTCACGAGGCACACGCTCTGGCATGCGCGCAGCATGCTGCGCTTCGTCCGCAAACATCCGGAGCGGCTGCGCGCGCCGTAGCCGAACGGGTGATGGGCCACTCGTGTCGCGCTAAACCGCGTCCATAGAATTGCGCCCCGATGGTGCGGCGCCTTGTACGCAAGAGGTCGGGATCGGTCGGGGACTTCAACGTCTTCCTCCATGAGCTCCGCTCATCGGAGCTCGCGCGGCTTCCCGCGGGCGCGGAGACCGTATTGCACGGCGGGTGTGCAGGCGGCTGGTACTTCGACTGGTTCGGCGACCGATACCCGACGCGGGTGAAACGCCATATCGGAGTGGAGGCGTTCGCCGGACGCCCCGAAGGGCTCGGCGAGGACGTGGAATGGCTCGAGCGCTCCCTTGGCGACCTCGCGCCGGTGGGCGACGGCGAGGTCGACCTCGTGTTCGCGGGACAGGTAATCGAGCACCTCTGGCCCGAGGACGTCACCTCGTTCCTGCTCGAGTCGCGGCGCACGCTCCGTCCCGGCGGTGTTCTCGCCGTCGACAGTCCAAACCGTCGTGTCACCACTGCAATCGGTTGGGAGCACCCGGAGCACACCGTTGAGTTCCGCCCTGACGAAGCGGTTGAGCTCCTCGAGTTGGCCGGATTCGAGCAGATCCGTGTACGCGGCCTGTGGCTTTGCTTCGATCGAGGGCGCAATCGCTTCATTACCCTCGAGGGCGGGAAGCGAGCGTTGCCGGTCGAGCGCCGGGTGAGCGAGGCCGAGAGCCGGCCCGAGGACTCGTTCGTCTGGTGGGCAGAGGCCGTTCGCGGCGACGGCAGACCGGAACCGGATCTCCTGGCGAGGCGCGTCGAGGCGATTTACGCGAGGTACCGGAGCTTCCGCTTCAGCCGCCTTGGCCACACGGTGGGCGTCGAGAACGGCGTCGCCGGCGATCGTATGGTCGAGTCCGCCGACGGCGAGGTCGGCCACGTCCTGTTCGGCCCCTACGTGCCCATGAAACCCGGGCGCGGCGTGGTGCGGTTTCGCGCGGCGTGCGGACCCGCGTCCGTCGCTCCCGGCGACGTGCTCGCGGTTGCCGACGTCATGACTGGGCCGACAGTTGTCGCGAGCAAGGAGTTGGCCGCCGGAGATCTCCCGCCAGACGGCGCCTTCCACGACATCGCGCTTTCGTTTGACCTTTCGCGTGCCGAAGTGGGCGTGCAGTTTCGACTGCTGACGACAGGCCGCGTCCGTCTGGCGGCATTCTGCGCGCTCGACGTCGACGAGGTCGATTACGCATCGACGGTGGAGTCCTCGCATCGCCTCGACGCCGCGCAGGCATGAAGGCGGCCCTCAAGCGCGTCGGTCGAGTCCTGCTCTGGCCGCTGCGCCGGTTCTTCGATCCTCGCTTCCAGGGGATCGCCGCAGCCCTGAACCAGGTCGTGACTTCCAACGCTGAGTCGACCGTCGTCCTCGGCCGCTCCATCGCCGACGTGCAGGCGACGACCGAGGAGATCCAGGCCGCCGCGGCCGACCTGCAGGCGGTGGTGGCCGAGACGCGCGCCTACGCCGAACGCGCGAGCGGCGTCTACTTCGAGCGCCTGGCAAGCGGATCGCCCGACGATCTAGACGCGAGCGTCGCGCAGCTCCTCAACTACGCGGAAGGCCATCGGGGCTTTGCGGCGCAGCGCCAGCTCTGGTTCAACCCGCCGCTGTCGCTCGCCTACGAGCCGCGCGGAGTCCGGCTCGTCGAGGTGAACGAACGCCTCGCCGAGGTGCCGTTCGTCTTCCGCGAGCTGTCGCGGATCCGACCGGGAGCGCGCGTACTGGACGTCGGCGCCACCGAGAGCACCGTCGCGGTCTCGCTCGCCAGTCTGGGCTACGAGGTGACCGCGCTCGACATCCGCCCCTACCCGCTCTCGCACCCGCGGCTCCGCACGGTCGTCGGGGCGATCGAGGACTGGGAGGGCGGCGAACCGTTCGACGCCGTGCTCTGCCTGTCGACGATCGAGCACATCGGGCTAGCCGCCTACGGTGGCGACCGTAAGGAGGGCGCCGACGCGGCTGCGATGCTGCGCATCCACGAGCTCACCGTCCCGAACGGCCTGATGGTCCTCACCACACGGTTCGGCACGGCGGGGAGCGACGACTTCCAGCGAACGTACGATCGCGCGGGCCTCGACCGGCTGCTCGCCGGCTGGACGATCGACCACCTGTCCGTCGTCAGGCGCGAGGACGCGACCACGTGGACGGTCGCGGACGAGCCGATCGACGGCAATTCCGAGGCCGTCGCGCTCGTCACCGCGACGCGCTCGGCCTAAAAACGCGTGTCAGTCCTGTTCGACATCCAGGGCATCCAGAGCCCCGCGCACGGCGAGCGCGGAATCGCGCGCTATCTTTTCGAGCTCGCGCTCGCGCTCAACCGGTGGCACCCGGGCCGGATCTCGCGCTTAGTTCTCAATCCTGACCTCCCCTTGCCGCCGGCCCTCGAGCCGTTCCTGGCGGGCGGGAAGCTGACGTACAGCGATCGCCTCGACTCCTCGGATGAACGTCTCTACCACATCGGCTCGCCGTTCGAGTACATCCCCTTCGACCGCGTCTGGCCACAGGCCGCGCACGATCGGCGCATGCGCCTCGTCGTCACGCTGTACGACCTGATCCCGAAACTCTTCCCCGACGTCTACCTCTCCAACCCGGCGACCCGTAGCTGGTACATGACCCGGCTCGAGCTGCTCCGCCGAGCCGACCGCCTTCTGGCCATCTCCGAGGCGACAGCGGCGGACGCGGTGCGCGAGCTCGGCGTCCCGGCCGAGCGGGTCGTCGCCGTCGGCGCCGCCGTCTCGGAGCACTTCCACCGGCCGGCGAGCCGCGACGCCGCGTTCGCGGTGGTTCGCCAGGCGCTGCCGTGGATCGAGGCGGGCTACGTCTTCTACGTCGGCGGGATCGAGCCGCGGAAGAACATCGACCGGCTCCTGGAGGCGTACGCGCGCCTGCCGGCCGAGCTTCGCCAACGCCATCAGCTCGTGATCGTCTGCCGCGTGCATCCGGACGAGCGCGCCCGGCTCGAGCGCCGACTGCGCCGCCTCGGCGTCGCCGACACGGTGCGTTTCCCCGGCTACCTGCCGGACCCGGCGCTCGTCGCGCTGTACCAGGCGGCGGCGCTGTTCGTCTTCCCGTCGATTTACGAGGGGTTCGGGCTGCCGATCGCGGAGGCGCGCGCATGCGGCGCGGCGGTGATCGCCTCGCGCTCCTCATCCCTGCTCGAGCTCGTCCGCGACGAGGAAGCGCTCTTCGACCCCACGGACACCGAGTCGATCGCGGCCACGCTCGAGCGCGTCCTCCGTGACGCGGCCCTGCGGGACCGTCTCCGAGAGCAGAAGCTCGAGGAGCGCTTCACCTGGCGCGGCGTCGCCGACCGGACGGTCGCCGCGTACGACGACGTCCTCTCGCTCCCGCCTCGTCCGCGGCGTCGCCGGCCGCGGATCGCCTTCGTCACGCCGCTCCCACCGCAGCGCTCCGGCGTCGCCGACTACAGCTATCGCCTGCTCCGACACCTGACCGACAGGTGCGCGGTCGACGCCTACGTCGAGGTCGACCCCGCGGACGTCTCGGCGCCCGAGGGAGTCGCCGTCGTTCCTCTGCGGATGCTCGACGCGACCGAGCGCTTTCGCGGCCGCTACGACGCCGTCGTGTACTGCCTCGGAAACAGCGAGTTCCACGCCGAGGCGCTCGCCGCGCTGCGGCGCCGGCCAGGGATCGTCCTCGGCCACGACGTCCGTCTCAGTGGCCTCTATACGTGGACGGCCGCGAACAGGCCGGACCTCGAGCCGCGGGGGTTCCGCGGCGCGCTTCGCTCGATGTACGGGCATCGGCTGCCGCCCGAGGTGGGGGCGGCCGGTTGGCTGTCATACGAGGAGGCGACTCGCTACGGGATCTACATGGCGCAGGAGGCGATCGCGCTCTCGCAACGGTTCCTCGTCCATTCGCACTATGCCGCCCAGATTGCGCGGTTGGACGCGCTTCCGGGCGACGAGAAGAAGATCGAGGTGCTCGGGTTCGCCTGTCCGGAAACGGAGGAATTCCCACGCCCGGAGAGCGTGGAGCCGATCGTTGCCACCTTCGGCCTCGTCGCGCCGGTGAAGCAGACGCACAAGGTCGTCGAGGCATTCGGGCGCATCGCCGGCCACCATCCAACGGCACGGCTCGCGGTCGTCGGCCCCGCAGGTGCGGAGCGCGCGCTGGAGGACTGCCGAGAGCTCGTCGAGACGCTCGGTCTCGCCGACCGGGCGGACGTCACCGGCGAGGTGGACGACGAGCAGTTCCGATCGTGGATCGGCCGCACGACGCTCGCCGTCCAGTTGCGGCAGACCTCGAACGGCGAGAGCGCCGGATCGGTTGCCGACTGCTTCGCCGCCGGGACGCCGACGGTCGTGCCGGCATTCGGCTCGTGGCGCGAGCTCCCGGACGAGTGCGTCGTCAAGGTCGACCGGGACGCCGACGCGGAGTCGCTCGCGGCTGTGCTGGACCGGCTGCTCCGCGACGAGAAGCAGAGGGCCGCGGTCGGGCAGGCGGGCCGCGACTACGCGCGCGCTCACTCGTTCCGACACGTCGCCGACGCGCTTGTCGAGGTGCTCGAACGAGAATCGCCGAGCTGGCCCGGAACCGGGCCGGCTACGATCGCGCGCGATCGGAAGGAGGCGGGCGTTGAGACGTTGTAGCGTCGTCGCGCTGCTCGCGGCGCTCGCCCTCGCGCCCGCGGCATCGGCAGCGGATCCCGGCGCCGTCTACAGCGACTATGCGCAGGACCACGTCCTCAGCTGCAATCACAGCCGGGCGGACCTCCGTGCGGCGCTCACGGACGCCACGCTGAACCAGTACGGCGACCCGTACACGCTGATCGGGCTCCAGCGTGCGATCCGCAAGCAACTCGCGGGCGGCTGTGGGAACACGCCCAGCACGACGGCGCTCACCGGCACCGAGCGCGGCGGGACCGGCTCCGTCGGGAACGTTGCGCTTGCCGTCGGCTCCGCGTTCGCGCTGCTCGCGCTCGGAGCCGCTGGTTGGGCGGCACGGCGCGCGGTCCTCGGAAGGGGCTGAGGCGGCGGTCGACGGGGCACCCGTCGCCGCGCCTCGGCCGGTGAGCCGGCGGCAAATCGCCGTCGCTGCGTTCGCGCTGCCGCCGCTCGCGCTGCTCGCCGTCGCCCTCGACCTGGCGCTGCGCGGCGGCGGGGTCGACACGGAGCAGTGGCAAGGCGTGGCAGCGGGACTGGTCGCCTCCCTGGTGGTGCTCGCGGCGGTGGGAGCGGTCCCCCGCGTTCCACAGGCAGCGTGGCCGATGCTTGCCTGCTTCGCGGCGCTGATCGTCTGGAGCGCGGTGTCGCTCGCGTGGAGCGAATCGCGCGATGCGACCTCCGAGAACCTCGTCCGGCTGCTGCTGCTCGCCGCCGCCGCGCTGGTCGGCGCTGCGTTTGCCGCCGCGCCGCGCGCCGCGCTCGCGCTGGCGGTCGGGCTGGCGGTCTCTGCGGCCCTTGTCGCCATACTCGTCGAGGCGAAGCTCCTCGGCGGGGTCACGAGCGCGTTCGCTGCCGGGCGGCTCTCGTGGCCGGTGAACTACGCGAACGCCGACGCTGCGCTCGTCTGGCTTCCGCTGCCGGCGCTGGCCGCGCTGGCCGCGGCCCGTCCGTTCCACCCGCTCGCGCGGGCGCTTTGCGGGTTCTTCGCCGCGCTCGCCCTCGCCGTCGGTCTCACGGCCGAAAGCCGCGGCGCGGCCATCGCCCTCGCCGGCGGTCTGATCGTCACGGTCGTGATCGCGCACGAGCGCGCCCGCGTCGCGCTCACGCTGACCGCCGTCGTGCTGCCGCCCGCGGTTGCCGCGCCGCGGCTTCTTCACGGCGACCCCTCGGCCTCCGCGAGCACCGCCAGGGTCATCGGCCTCGCTGCTCTCATTGCCGCGCTCGCGACGGGCGCGCTCGTCGGCGGGCTGGCCATGCTCGAGCGCCGCGGCCGCTTCCCGTTCGGTGGACGCGAGCGCCGGGTCGCACTCGTGGTCTGGACGGTGGTGCTCGTCGTCGGCATCGCCGCGTTTGCCGTGCGCGCCGGCCGCCCGGACACGTGGCTGCAGGCGCGCTGGGACGAGTTCCGGAACGTCCATCCCGCGGCCACGGGCGACGTCTCGCATTTCGGTAGCGGCTTCTCGAATCGCTATGACTACTGGCGCGTCGCGTGGCACGCGTTCGCCGCTCACCCGGGCGGCGGCGTTGGCTCGGGAGCGTTCAGCGTTCCCTGGTTCCGTTCCCGATCGGTCGACGAGAACGTCACGGACGCCCACTCCTGGGAGGCGGGCGCGCTGGCCGAGACGGGCGTCGTCGGGTTCTTGCTCACGGCGGCGGTACTGCTCCTGCCGCTTATCGCGCTGCGCTCCGCCCGTCGCGGCCCGGGACCGTGGCCGCTGGCGGCCGTCGCCCTCGGTGGCTGCGGCGTCTACTTCGTCCTGCACTCGTCACTTGACTGGCTCTTCCGCATCCCCGCCGTTGCCCTTCCGGGATTCGTTGTGCTCGGCGCGCTCGCCACCGGCGGAACAGTCGGCAACCTCGTGCTACCGGGCAGAAAGGAGCGGTTGCTCGTGGCGGCCGCGGCACTGGTCGCCGCAGTGGCCGCCTTCCCGGCCTACCTCGCGACGAGAGAGACGAACCGTGCCGAGGCGCAGGCGGCGGCGACCGCGACCGCGCTCGACGACCTCCGGATCGCGGCGAACGTGAATCCATTCGCGGCGGAACCGCTGATCGTGCGCTCGGACGTGCTCGCCGCGGCCGGGCGGAGCGGTGCGGCAATCCAGGCCGCCGATGACGCCACCGGCCGCGAGCCGAACGGTTGGACGTCCTGGCTGGCGCTTGCCGATGCGCTCCGCGCCGCGGGCCGCGAGGACGCGGCGCAGGCGGCGCTTCGGCGAGCCCGGGCCCTGAATCCCCGTGCGCCGCTGCCGACGGCGACGCGTTAGCGCTGCAGCTGCGACGGCCCGCTGGGCACGCGCGCGAAGGCGGCCCATGACGGCTTCCGGACGCCCGGGAACGTTCGCAGCCCGCTAGTCCAGTTCCACCACTGGTCGCCGCGTTTCTCGGGAGGCGAGTCGTAGAGCTCGAACCAGCACATCGTGTCGATGCGGCCCAGTCTCGCGGCGAGACGAAAGGCGAGCGGCAGCGAAGCAGCCTGCTTCCGCCGGGACACGACGTAGAGCCAACCGCCTGCCGAGTGCTCGGTGTTCCAGCCGAACTCGTCGACGAAGAGGCGTGTGCGCTTGCCCGGGTAGTCGCGATCGAGTTGGCGGACGAGCCAGTCGAGATCGTCGAAGTCGACACGGTGTGGCAGGTGCGGGAGTCCCATGTTGAGGGGGCGCTCCGTGTAGGGGTTGATGCCGAACATGTCGAGTCGCGGCCGCCGCCCGTCCGGGAGCACCATGTTCTCGAGGAACGTGTCCGGCGCAGTCGTCGTCTCGTCGTTGAATCCGGCCGGGTGGACGTTGCCGCCGATCACGACCACATTGCGACGGGCTGCGTGCATGGCGGAGTAGGACGCGTCGAGCAGACGTGCGTAGAGTCGCGGCGCCCGCTTGCCGTCGTCGCCCTGTGGCCGGAAGTTCACGTAGTTGCTCGGCTCGGAGAAGACGATCCAACGGCGCACCTGGGGGTACCGGCGGACGGCGGCTGCCATGAAGTTGGCGTAGTCCTGCGGATTCTGCGGCGCCCACGAGGAGTCGCGATCGCCGTTCGACCAGGACGGAAAGCCGTTGACATAGAGCACGGGCTCGATGCCGTCCTTCCGTGCCTGGTCGAGCATGCGGCCGAGGTTGGCGGGCCAGCGGTAGGCCGAGTCGCTCGGCAAGCGCGGGCGCTTCGGCCGGCGGCGCGCGATTTTCGCCCATGAGATGCCGCTCGACCAGACACGCACGTGAAGGCGGCGAAGCTGGGCGAAGATCGGGCGCCCGCGGTGCGTGGCGGCGTCGTTGACGCACTTCGACGGATACCGGAGCGGTTTGCGGGCCGACGACGGCCGGGCCGAGCCGGCGGCAAGTGCCACCGCGGCCAGGAGTACGACAACTGCGGCCGCGCGCGCGGCGCGCGATCCTGCGGCACCAGCGCGCATCGAACGCAAAGCGTAGCGGGACAGGCGCCCTGGTTAACCGCCGAACACGAGCCGGAGCTCGTCCGCCTGCTCCGGAGGCACGTGCACCGCCTGCGGCTGCGTCTGCCGGACGAGCTGGTCGAACTCGGCGTCCAGGTGGCCGACGACTGCGTCGTAGTGGAACCGGCGTTGTTCGAACCACGCGCGCCAGTCCTCCACGCCGTCGACAACCTCGACGCCCGCCCGGAGGAGGCGCTCGGCCTCCGACCCCGTGTCAGGCGCTCGGATCAGCGTTACGCGCGTCGCCAGGGCGACGTCGATGAGCGGCTCCGTCCAGACGCCGACGACGAGGACGCGCGCCAGCACCGGCGCATCGCGGGCGGCGAGGATTCGACGCCCGTGGCCCGCCAGCGGGGACGGCGGGCGCGACGCGAGCACATCGGACCAGCGCCGCCGGAAGACCGACCGGTTGCGCGGCGCGAGCGTCGATCCCAGGTCACCCTTGGGCGACGCGCCGCGTACGTGGGTGACGCTCGAACGCGGCTCGTACAAGGTCCGGTAGCCGCGGTCCGCGAGCGAAAGGCAGAGGTCTGCGTCCTCGAAGTACGCGAGCTCGTAGACCGGATCGAACCCGCCGACCTCGTCGAACGCCGACCGCCGGACGAGGAGGCAGGCGCCGGAGAGGTAGTCGACGACGCGCGGGAACCGGTACCCGGGCGCCTCGGCGTCTTCCCCGTAGCCGAGCTCGAGCGTCGATCCCGACCGAGCCAGCAGCGCGCCCGAGATCTGCAGGGATCCGTCCAGGTTGAGCAGGCGTGGTCCGACGGCGCCGATGTGCCCGTTCGACTCGATCCGTTCGAGGAGCGGCGGGAGCCAGCCGGGCCGCACGAGCGCGTCGTCGTTGAGGAAGAGGAGGTAACGACCGACGGCGCGGGCGGCGCCCTGGTTGTTCGCGGCACCGAAGCCGCGGTTGCGCTCATTGAGGACGACCGTCGCCTGCTCGAGCTCCGCGGCGAGCATCTCCGCCGTTCCGTCCGACGACGCGTTGTCGACGACGATCAGCTCGTAGGACGACTCCGTGTGTTCGCTCAGGGCCTGTAAGGCTTGTCGCGCCCAGTCGACCGCGTTGTACGTAACCATGACCACCGAGACGGTCGGCTCGCGAACGGCTGGAAATCGGAGCTCGGTCACCCGGGCCGCGCTGCCCGCGCCCGCTCGAGCTCCAGCCGGGCCTCGGCCTCCGCAGCCGAGGCGACTTCGAGCTGGTTCTCCAGCTCGGACTGCCGCGCGACGAACTCGGCAGGGAGACCGTCTGCCGCGGTCTCGAGGCCCTCGACGATCTCGGCGTAGCGCAACCGATCCACCACGAGTCGCTCACCCCGTTGCTCGTAGGCGCGAAGCAGCGCGCGATACCGCTCCTCGGCATGATCCAGGGCACGCAACAGCGCCGAGACATTGCGCCCGTCCGCCGCCGCACGGGCCGCCCAGGCGTCCTCGGCCAGCGCTGCGACCGCGTCGAGCTCCGAGCCGGCCCGCTCCTGGAGCTCGACGACGTCCGCCGTCGCCGCCTTCGAGGGAACCCCGAAGGCGCGCGAGACGGCGTCTGCCGCCGCGGACGCGCCGACGAACGCTCTAGCGTGAGCGATCGCCGCGGTCATATCCTCGAGCGTAAGCTCGGCCGGGAGGCGGAACGGCGGCCCCGGAAGAAGCGGGGTGATGGCGTCGGCGAGCTCGTCCTGGCCGGACGAGGCGTCGAGCCCGACGACCGCGACCGGGGCGCCGAGCTCCATGGCGGTGCGGGCGACCTCGGCGGCTGCGCCGGCGCGCTCGCCGCCGCCCTCGACGAGGACCGGAGCGCTTTCGGTCGGGTACCACCCCATGGTGCTCAGGTAGTCGCGCCGCTTGCGAAGCACATCCGCCGGAAACAGGCGCGCCGCGAGCACGGCGGGGTGAGGCGTGACCGTCACCTCTGAGCCGAGCGCCGCGAGCAGCCGCCGCTGTGAGTCCTCGTCGCGGACCGACACGCGGCACGCTGACGCCAACCCGGTGCGCACGCGCTCGGCCGCTGCCGCGTCGAGGTCGAAGGGCACGCCGACGCCGTACCAGGCGACGCGGCAACGATCCCCGGGTTCCGCGCCCAGCCCGTCCACGAAGAACCCGCTCGGCCGGAGCCGCTCGGCCTCCACGTCCGACACGCCGTAGAGGTCGGCATAGAGGCCGTCTCGATCATGGAGCACATTGCCCAAATAGACAACGAGGTCGTGGCGCGTGCGCAACTCGGCCTTCCTTGCGCGCTCGGGCGGGCCGAGCGTGAGCGCCGGCCGGCCACCGTCGAGCGCGAGCGGCCGCTTGCCGCCGAGTGGGGCGTAGCGGTCGACGCGGGCGAGCGGGAGCCGCCTGGAGAGTTCCCGCTCGACGATCCTGGCGGTGAGGAGCGCGTCGTAGTCGGCGACGTCGAAGAGGCCGAGCAGCGCGACCGATGGCACGAGCTCGGAGCGCAGGGGGACGCCGGCGGCCACGGTGGCGGCAGTTATAGCGCCTGCAGACCGCGTCAACGCGCTCAGTATCCTGCCTGCGTGGCCGTGAACGTCAGCGTCAAGAAGGCAGGGTTGCCGTCGCTCCGCTGGCTAACTGGCTATACGGAGCTCTTGCGCACGATGTTTCTGCGCGAGGTGCGCGCGCGGTACAAGCGCTCCGCCCTCGGCCTCATCTGGTCGATCGTCTATCCGCTGACGATGATGGGCGTCTACACGCTCATCTTCGCCGTGCTCTGGAAGACGACGAACGGCATCCCCCACTACCCGCTCTTCGTGCTTTCGGGGCTGGTCGTCTGGGGGTTCTTCCAGGCGGCGGTACAGGTCGGGACCGGCGCGCCGCTCGGCAGCGCCGATCTGATCAAGAAGGTGTGGTTTCCCCGCGAGCTCGTCGTGACCGCGGTCGTGCTCTCGCAGACGATCTCGATCGGCGTCATGCTCGTGATCCTGATCCCGATCGATCTCGTCGTCGTGCCCGAGACGGCGAAGACGTTTGCGCTCGCCGTGCCCATCGTCGGCGCGCTCGTCTGTCTGACGCTCGGCCTCGGTTGGTTGCTCTCCGTGCTGAACGTCTTCTTCCGCGACGTCGAGCACCTGCTGGCCGTGCTGTTCCTGCCGTGGTTCTTCCTCACGCCCGTCCTCTATGCCCTGGAGCAGCTACCCGGCGCCGCGTCCCACCCCTGGGTGATCCACCTCCTGCGGTACGGGAACCCGGTCACGCCCTACGTCGAGGGAATGCGGGCCGTGATCCTCGAGGGTGTCGTTCCGGGCGCGCCCGTGCTCGTCTACATCTTCGTGGTCGGTCCCGCGCTGGCCCTGGTGGGCCTGTGGGTGGTCCAGCGGTACGCGGACCGCCTGGCGATCGAGCTCTGACGTGCGCGTCGAGGACACGGTCGCCGCCGGCGAGATCCGCGGGCGTGGCCTCAGCCGGGTCTTCAAGATCCGGCTCTCGCAGAGCCGTTCGCTGAAGGAGACGATCCTGCGCCGAGAGGTTCCGCGGACGCGCGATCTCTGGGCGCTTCGAGACGTCGACGTCGACATTCATCCCGGCGAGGCCTTCGGCATCGTCGGGCGGAACGGCTCGGGGAAGTCGACGCTGCTGAAGCTGTTCGCCGGCATCTTCGCTCCCAGCACCGGCGTGCTGGAGGTCGGCGGGCGGGTCGGCTCGCTGATCGAGATCGGCGCGGGCTTCCACCCCGATTTCACCGGGGTCGAGAACGTCTATCTGAACTCCGCCATCTACGGCCTCAAGCGGAGCTATGTCGACGAGCACCTGGACGAGATCATCGAGTTCGCCGAGCTCGAGCCCTTCAAGGACGTTCCCGTGCGGACGTATTCATCCGGGATGTACATGCGCCTCGGCTTCTCGGTCGCGATGCACATCCAGCCGGACGTCCTGCTCCTCGACGAGGTGCTGACGGTCGGGGACGAGGCATTCCAGCAGAAGTGCTTCGGCCGCATCTGGGACTTCAAGCGTGCGGGCGGCACGATCGTCTTCGTCTCACACGATGCGGGCTCGGTCGAACGCATCTGCGACCGGGCGGTCATGCTCGATCACGGCCGCGTCATCGAGGAGGGGGCGGCCGGCGAGGTCGTGCGGGCGTACCACCGTCGGCTCGTCAGGCGGCCGAGCGACGCGGCCGGCCGGGCGCGGCACGCTGCCAACGGGCGCTGTCGCGTGCACGAGGTTCGAGCCGTCGCGGGCGACGGCTCCATCCGCGACCGCTTCACCGAGGGCGAGCCGATGGCGCTCGAGGTCTGGCTCTACTCCGAGCAGGGCGTCGAAGGTGTGCGGGTGACGGTCGGGATCCGGGACGCGAGCGGGACACCGGTCGGCTCCCAGACCGCCGAGGACGTGCTGCTGCGGCCCGAGCGCCTCGAACGCCTGCGGCTCAACCTGCCCGGCCTGCCCATGCGCGAGGGGCGGTTCTTCGTCGACGTCGGCGTCGGTAGCCACGACGGCGACGCCGAGCTCGCTGCGGCCGAGCGCGCACTCGAGCTAAGCGTCTTCAGCCATGACGCCTCGGGCGCCGGCCCGATCCGCCTCGGCGGCACGTGGCAGCTTCCGGGCGTCGACGGCGCCGGCTGAATTCCGCCGCGGAGCTCAGTCGGCGGCGGCGTGAGCGAAGACGGGCGCGGTCGTCTGCCGGCGCACGAACTCGCACGGGACGCCGGCCTGCGCGCACGCCTCGACCACCGGCTCAAGGCATGAGCGCGGAGCGTCAGGGATGGTGACGGCGACGGCGTCCGGCCGGACACGCGCGATGATGGCCGGCACGTCGACGGTCGTCCCCAGCACGGGAACGCCGTGAATGCGGCGCCGTGCGAGCCGGCGGTCGTCGTCGACGAGCCCGACCACCTTCTCTCCGGGGGACTCGTGCAGCTCGCGGACGAGGCTGCGGCCGCCACGGCCGGCGCCGACGACGAGCGTCCGTCGCCAATCGCTCCGGCGTCGCAGGAGCGGCATCGCCTCGGCGACGGCGCGGCCGCCGAAGCGCGACGCCCCGATCACGAGCGTGCAGAGGAGTGCGTCGATGGCGAACACGCTGCGCGAAAAGCTCGAGAACGCCGTCTGGTCGGAGATCGCAATCAGCGTCACGGCGACGCCCTCCGACAGCGTCACGGCGACGACGATCCGGGCCGCGTCCCGCACGCCGACGTAACGCCAGATGCTCGCATACAGCCCGAGCAGCAGGAAGAACGCGTACCGACAGGCGAGGATGACGGGCAGCGCCCTGACGAAGAGCTCGCGCGAAGCGTGCGTTCCGAGCCCGTCGAAGCGGAGGACGTAGGCAGCCGTGAACGCACCGGTGATGAGCACGAAGTCGCCGAGCACCTCGAGGAGCCGCGGCAACTGGCGCTCGAGCACGCGGCGGAACGACAGCTGCCGGTGCTGGGGCGACTCGTCGAGCGTGACGAGCACACTCGCCAGCTGCACCAGCAGTGCGAAGGTCACGACGACGCCGACGACGGTGAGTTCGGCGTTGTCCACGGCGCTGTAGAGGAGGCTCGTCCCGCCGACGGCGGCGGCGAGCACGGCGACGACGAGGACGGCGTGCTTCTCCGACAGGCCGCTGTAGACGAGGCGATGCGATGTGTGGTCGCGCCCGCCCTCGTAGACGGGGCGGCGCTCGAGGAGGCGGACGACGGTGACGAAGAACGTGTCGAGGATCGGGATCGCCAACACGAGGACGGGGAGCAGGACGGTCGCGAGCGACGGGCCCGAGGCCCGCCAGCTCGACAGGAGCGCCAGCGAGCCGAGCGCGAAGCCGAGCAGCTGGCTTCCCGAGTCGCCCATGAACACGGCCGCCGGCCGGCCGGGACGCACATTGAAGGGCAGGAACGCCACACACGCGAGCGCGACGGCGAGCGCCAGCGCAAGGACGAGCCGGCTCGGGTGCGCCGTCGCGGCGTCCAGGGCGAAGAGGCCGGCGGCGATCGCGGTCACGGTCGCTGCGACGCCGTCCATGTGATCGAGCAGGTTGACGGCGTTCGTCATGCCGACCAGCCAGAGAACGCCGATCGTAGTCGCGAGCACGGGATTGTTCACCGCCGTGACGCCGACACCGCTCGCGAGCACGATCGCCACGGCTGCGAGCTGTGCGGCGATCTTTGCGACGGGGCCGAGGCCCCGTGCGTCGTCGATGATGCCCGCGAAGAAGACGACCGCGCAGCCGGCGAGGACGCCGAGCAGTTCGGTGCTCGCAGCGACGGCACCGGTCGCGACTGCCGCCCCGACGCCCGCGAGAATGCCGGCGAAGATTCCGAGGCCTCCGAGTGACGGCGTCGTCTTCTCGTGCCAACGCTGTCCGCTCGGAGTGGCGACGATCCTGCGTCCGAGAGGAGAGCGAGCGCTCGCCCAGATCGCGAGCGCGGCGACGGGCAGCGCTGCCAGGGTCACGGCGACCACTTCGCACGAACGGTAACCGAAGGGTGTGAGCTCCTCGTGAGCGGCCGCAGTGGTCGACCAGCCGCACGCGGTGCTTCCCGGAGCGGGGTGGGGGCTAGTCTTGGCGGCGTGACCGCCCCGACCCTCGTACGAGTGTGCCGGCGGGAGCGCGTCGAACGGACGCCCGTCTGGTTCATGCGCCAGGCCGGCCGGTCGCTGCCGCAGTACCGGCGCATCCGTGAACAACACGACCTGTTCGAGATCTGCCGCCGGCCGGAGCTCTGTGCGGAGGTGACGCTGCAACCCGTCGAGGCGCACGGCGTGGACGCCGCGGTGATGTTCGCGGACATCATGCTCCCGGTCATCGGCATGGGCGTCGACGTCCGGCTCGTCGAGGGGGTCGGGCCGGTGATCGACCGGCCGATTCGATCGGCTGCGGACGTCGGGCGCCTGGGCGTCCCCGAGCCCGAGCAGTCAGTCCCGTTCGTGCTGGAGGCGGTGCGGCTCGTCCGGGAAGCTCTACGCGCCGACCAGGCCGTCATCGGATTCTGCGGCGGCGCGTTCACGGTCGCGGGCTACCTCGTGGAGGGGCGGCCGAGCCGCGACTTCGGAGCGGTGAAGGCGCTCATGTACCGGGATCCCGAGACGTGGCATGCGCTGATGGGAAAACTGACCGCCACGTTCGCGCGGTACCTCGGCGGCAAGATCGCCGCCGGCGCGGATGTGATCCAGGTGTTCGACTCGTGGGTCGGGGTCCTGTCCCGAACGGACTACGAGGAGTTCGTCGCGCCGTACTCCCGCAGGCTCCTGCACGGCGTCGACGTGCCGACGATCCATTTCGGCACCGGGACAACACATCTGCTCGACCTGATGGCGGCTGCCGGCGGCGACGTGATCGGGCTCGACTGGCGGGTGCCGCTTGACGAGGCATGGCGCGTCGTCGGCCACGATCTGGGCGTACAGGGGAATCTCGACCCAGCTTCCCTGCTCGGGCCCTGGGAGCGCGTCGAGGCCGGTGCGCTCCAGGTGCTCGAACGTGCGGAGGGTCGGCCCGGCCACATCTTCAATCTCGGCCACGGCGTGCTTCCCGAGTCCGATCCCGCCGATCTGCGCAGGCTCGTCGACCTGGTTCACGAGCGCACGGCCGTCGAAGTACCGGCGTGAACGCGAGCGGCGGCGCGGTCGTGCTCATGGCCTACGGGTCGCCCGAGCGGCTCGAGGATGTTCCCGCCTACTACGCCGACATCCGCGGCGGACGGCCGGTCCGCCCGGAGCTCCTCGACGACCTGACGGCGCGCTACCGCGCGCTCGGGATCGAGACCGAATCGCCGCTCAACGAGATCACCGAGGCGACCCGCGCGGGACTCGAGCGAGCACTCGGCATGCCCGTCTACACGGGGATGAAGCACTGGCACCCGCGGATCGCCGTCGCCGTCGAGAGCGCGATCGAAGGCGGCGCGGGCACGATCGTCGGGCTGGTCCTCGCTCCCCACTACTCCCGGCTGTCCGTCGGCCAGTACCGCGAGCAGCTCGAGGCCGCGCTCGCCGGTCGCGCGGAGCTCGTGTTCGTCGACAGCTGGTACGACGACCCCGGCCTCGTCGACTTCCTTGCCGACCGGATCCGGGGCACCGATCGCCACGTCGTCTTCACGGCGCACAGCCTTCCCGCGCGGATCCTCGACGAAGGCGATCCGTACGAGGAGCAGCTGCTGGCGACCTCGGCGGCCGTCGCGGAGCGTGCTTCGGTGCGCGAATGGACGTTCTCCTACCAGAGCGAGTCGGCGACCGGTGAGCCGTGGCTGGGGCCGGACATCCTCGACCACCTCGAAGCGCTTCAGGCGGGCGGCGTTCGCCGTCTACTGGTGTGCCCCGTCGGTTTCGTCGCCGACCATCTGGAGATCCGCTGGGATCTCGACACGGAGGCGGCAGAGAAGGCGCGGGGGCTCGGGCTCGACCTGACGCGAATCGAGATGCCGAACGCGGATCCGCGTTTCGTCGGCGTCCTCGCCGGGATCGTGCGGGCCGCCATCCGAGAACGCGTCGCAGGATGAGCGGTCTCTCGCTGCGGCCGCTGGGCAGGTCCGAACGGGCCGAGTTCGCCGCGGAGGCCGAGCGCCGCTATGCCGAGGACATCGAGCAGAACGGCGGATTCAGCGCTGCGGACGCACGGCGGAAGGCTGCGGAGGACGTGCCGCGACTGCTCCGCGACCGCGATGCGACGCTGTTCGCCCTCGAGGAATCCGGGCACCGCGTCGGGCATATGTGGCTCGGGAAGCGCGAGCAGCAGGGCCGGCGGTTCTTCTGGGTCTGGGACGTCTTCGTCGCCGAGGAGCACCGCGGCCGCGGGGTCGGCCGTCAGGCGATGGAGCTCGCCGAGCAGGAGGCGCGCCGGCAGGGTCTGTCCCGCATCGAGCTCAACGTCTTCGGCGGCAACGACGCTGCCCGAAGCTTGTATCGCTCGGTCGGCTACGAGGAGGTCGCCATCCAGATGGGGAAGGAACTGCCTTGACGCGCGGAGCGCCGAGGGGCGCTCCGGTTCCTCGTCTACTCTGGAGTGAGATGCGGGGTCCGGTGTTGATCGAGGGTGGTTGGAGGATGGCGTCCGTCGAAGCAGAACTCGAGGCAACATGAGCGCGCGGACCTGCCCCGACTGGCCGCAGCTGATGGAGCTTGCGCCTGACCTCCAGTTCAAGCACTACCCGGTCGTCGAGGCGCGCTTGCCCGCCGAGGCGCTGGCGCGGATCCCGCACGTGACGCTGACCGACGTCGAGATCTGCTGCGATCTCGAACACCACGTCTTCAACGCAGAGCACACGGATCCGCGCGTCGTGGACGCGCTCCGCGACACCCACTGGTTCGACCTCAGCGAGTGGTCGACGACCGGCCCGGGCGCCGCGCACGCGTACTAGCGCTAATTCGCTTCGGGCGGCGACCAGACGTACGGCGTGGTCGTGGTCACGGGCACGAAGCCCAGCCGCTCGAGGATCGGTCGGCTGTCGTCCGATGCGTCGGTCTCGAGGTAGCAGAAGCCTCGCTCCGCAGCGAGGTTCGCGCGGTAGGCGACGGTCGCCCGGTAGATACCGCGCCTGCGCCACTCCGCAAGGGTGGCCCCGCCCCAGAGCGTGGCGAACTCCGTCCCGCGAGCGAACCGGATCCACGCCGCGCAGACCACCGTCTCGGCGGCCTCCGCCACGACGATCGTGATCGCGTCCGGATCGGCCTCTCGCTCCGACTCGAGCATGTCGGGAAGCCACTCGTTTTCCTCCCCCCAGACCGCCTCTTCGAGGCGTGCGATTCGCTCGAAGTCGACGCGTTCGGTGACCTCGCGGAGCACCACATCGTCAGGGAGGCGCGCGTCGCGTGCGATCGCGGCGACGTTCGCGATCACGACCGTTTCCGTGTCCTCGCGCTCGAAGCCCGCCGCCAGGAGCCGATCTGGGAGGTCGGCCGGGAGATCGTGCCCGTGGTATTTCCACTCGAAGCGTTCACCCGTTGCGGCGAAGACGTCGATCTGCCGTGCGATCAGCTCGTCCAGGGCCGGCCCGTCGATCCCGGCCAGGTCGCGGTAGAGGACGTAGCCGCCGCCGGGTCCGCCGCCGAAGCGCACGAGTGGGCCGTCGCGCTCGACCGTCTCTCCCGCCGGCAAGACGTCGGGTACCAGCACGCGCAATTGCGCGTCGTAGGCGGCCAGCAGCTTCGTCGATTCACGCGGCATCAGCGCAACGGCTTCTTCGGTGCAAGGAGCTTCTCGACGGGTTGTGTATTGACGACGTCCGCCGCTGTGGCCCAGCCGCGCCGCGCTGTCGCGACGGCGAGCTCGATGTTGCCAAGCCCGCGGACGGAATGCGAATCGGTGGCAACCACGACCGGCACGCCCGCGTCGATACACAGACGCACGTGCTCCCCCTTGAGGTCGAGCCGATCCGGGAGGCCGTTCACCTCGAGCGCGGTTCCGGTCTCGATCGCGACCTCGATCGCCACCTCCAGATCGAGGTCGTTCGGCGGGCGCCGCCCGACGAGGCGCCCCGTCGGATGGCTGATGGAGCGCACTGCTGGATGCCGCATCGCCTCGACCACGCGCTTCGTCAGCTGCGCCCTTGATTGACGCTGCCCGGCATGCACGCTCGCGGTCACCCAGTCGAGCTCCGCAAGCACGCGGTCCGGAAGGTCGAGCGCGCCGTCGTCGTGAATGTCGCACTCGGTCGCCGCCAGGAGCCTGAACGGCGCCAGCCGCTCGTTCGCTTCGCGGATCTCTTCGATCTGGCTCAGCACGCCGTCGGCGTCGAGTCCCGGCACGACGCGCACGCTCCTCGTGTGGTCGCAGATGGCGAGGTAGTCGTAGCCGAGGTTGCGGGCGGCCTGGCCCATCTCCTCGACGCTCGCGGATCCGTCGGACCAGGTGGTGTGGCAGTGGAGGTCGCCGCGGAGATCGGCGCGCTCGAGGAGGCGCGGCGGGACGCCGCGAAACGGCTGTTCCCGCAGCTCGGGCGGGCACCATGGGATCCCGAGGGCTTCGTAGACACCCTGCTCCTCGTCGGCAGGCGGCAGCGGCTCGAGCGCCTTCACGTAGGCGTCGGAGCCCGTTTCCCGGACGAGCGCAGTCCCCAGTTCGGCGGGCTCGGCAAGCCTCAGCTCGACCGCTACTCCCTCCACGGTCACGCCGAGCGCACGGTCGTCCTCCCAGTCGACGAGGCCAACAATCTGCGGAAGGGCGGCAAAGCGCTGCACGATCCCGCGGGAGCGCGGCGCGACGACGACCAGCCGGGCAGGCTCGTCGGCGAACCGGCGCGTGTCGCCGGCCTCGAGGCCGCCGACCTCGGCCGCGACGCTCTCGACGAGCGCCCGCGCCCGGCTCAGGACGAGCCGCTGGCGTTCCTGGAGCGACGACGTGCCCGCCAGCACGGCCTTCAGCTTCTGCTCGGTTTGCGGCCCGACCCCCTTGGCCTCGCCCAGCCGACCCCCGGCGGCAGCCTCCCGCAGCTCGCCCAGGTCGCGAACGCCCAGCGTCTTCCCGATCTCGATCATCGTCCGCGGAGGCACGCCGAGGTAGCGCGCGAGGCCGATCAGCTCCGGCGAAACCTCACGTTCCAGCTCGGCGAGCTGGGCGATCTGGCCGGTCTCTACGAGCTCGCGAAGGCGCGCATCGATGCCCGGGCCGATGCCGCGGAGCTCCTGGGCGCGGCCTTCCCGGACGAGCTCGTCCACAGGCGCCTTCGTCGACCGGATCAGCTCTGCAGCCCGCCGGTACGCACGTGGCCCGTGCGGGCTGGCGCCTGCGAGGTCGAGCAGACTCGCGAAGGCGTCGAGGCGATCGGCGATGGCCCGGTTGTCCACGCCGGTAGTCTCACGCCCGGATGCCGACCGTCGTCGTTCCCTTCCGTAGCGGCAAGACCCGGCTCGCACTGCCGGCGGAAGCGCGAGAGGCGATGGCCATCTCGATGCTCGCCACCGTGCTCGGAGCGGCCAGGCAGGTCGGACGCACGGTGCTGGTCACGAGCCACGAGTCGCTCGCCGAGCGTTTCGGCGTCGACTTCGTACCCGACCCGGGAGGGGGTCAAGGCCCTGCCGTTGCGGCAGGCGTAGCCGCGGCCACCGATCTTCCCGTGCTCGTCGTCAACGCTGATCTGCCGCGGGCGACCTCAACCGACCTGCTCGCGCTCGCGGCTGCTGCACCGGCGCTCGTCGCCGCGACCGACGGTACGACGAACGCACTTGCGCTGACGGATCCCGAGGTGTTCAAGCCGCTCTACGGTCCGGGCAGCGCTGGGCGGTTCGAGGCGATCGGACTCCGGCCCGTCGACCTGCCGAATCTCGCCGCCGACGTCGACACGCTCGCGGATGTGGCTGCATGAGAGCCGTGCTGCTCTCGGGCGGGGTCGGCGGGGCGCGCTTCGCGCTCGGTCTCGTCGACGCGCTCGACCCGGCAGATGTGACCGTGATCGGCAACGTCGGCGACGACCTCGAGGTCTTCGGCCTCCATGTCTCTCCCGACCTCGACACGCTGCTGTACACCCTCGCCGGCGTTGCCGACGAGGAGCGCGGCTGGGGTCGGGCGGGAGAAACATGGACCGCGCTGGAGACCGCTGCCGCACTCGGCGCCGATGCCTGGTTCCAGCTGGGCGACCGAGATCTCGGCCTCCATCTGGCGCGCGCGGAGAGCCTCGGGCGTGGGCAGCCGCTATCGACGGCGATCGCGCGGCTCGCTGCTGCCCTCGGCGTCGAGACGACGATCCTGCCGGCGACCGACGACCCGCTTCGCACCTGGTTGGTGACTCCCGCCGGCGATCTGGCCTTCCAGGAGTGGTTCGTGCGACGCAGGCATGCGGATGACGTGGACGCCGTCCGGTTCGACGGCGCCGAGACGGCGGCACCGGCGCCTGGCATTCTGGAGGCGCTGGAGGGGGCCGACCTCATCCTCGTCGGCCCGAGCAACCCCTACGTCAGCATCGGCCCGATTCTCGCCGTCGAGGAGATTCGGCGCGCCATCGCCGAGCGGCGCGTCCCCGCGGTCGCGGTCAGCCCGCTCGTCGGCGGGCGGGCGGTCAAGGGGCCGGCCGACCGCATGCTCGCTCGCCTCGCCGGCGGCACCGGCCCACGGCACGTCGCCTCGTGTTACGACGGCCTCATCGACGCGCTCGTCATCGACGAGGCGGACACGCCCGAGGGCCTTGCCGTCCGGCCGATCGTGACGAAGACGCTGATGACGGATGCCGACGCGCGCCGCCGGGTCGCGGAGGCTGCGCTCGAGGCGGCCGCAGCGCTGCGGTGAGGGTCGCGATCCTGGGCGGGACAGGCCCGTTCGGGCGGGCCCTCGCGCGACGCCTCGTGGAGGCGGGCGACGAGGTGACGATTGGTTCCCGCGATGCCGAGCGGGCTCGCATGACGGCGGAGGAGCTCGGCGCGCGGGGGGCCCGGAACGAGGACGCGATCGGCCGGGCCGAGCTCGTCGTGCTCTCGGTGGATGCAGACGCCGCCCTCGCGACGGCGAGGAGCCTCCGGCACCTCCTCACGGACACACCGCTCCTATCGGTCGCGAGCCGGCTCGAGTTCGCCGCTGGCCAGGCGTTCCCGGTGCCCGACACGAAGTCCCTCGCTGAACGCATTTCCGAGGAGCTGGACGTGCCCGTTGTCGCCGGCCTCCATTCGCTTGCCGCCGGAAAGCTGTCTGCCGGCCGACCCGATGAGGACGTCCTCGTCTGCGGGTCACGCGACCACGACGAGGCCAAGCAGCTCTCGCTCGAACTCGCCGGCAAGGTCGTCGCCGGCAGGGCGGTCGACGCGGGGCCGCTTGCGGTCGCGCGCGCGCTCGAGGGGATGACCGCCGTCCTGGTCAACGTGAACCGCCGCTACAAGGTTCACGCGGGCATCAGCATCACCGGCCTTTCGTGAAGGAGTTCCGGGTCATCGCCGTCGAGGGGCTGCCGGAGATCCGCGCGGGCGACGACCTCGCGGCGCTGATCGCGGAACGGACGGAGTTGGAGGACGGCGATGCGGTCGTGATCGCCCAGAAGGCGGTCTCGAAGGTCGAGAGGCGGGTTGTCTCGCTGGACGGCGTCGAGCCGTCTCCGCGGGCGCGGGCGCTGTCCGGCGATCGTGATCCACGGCAGACCGAGGTCATCCTGCAGGAGACGGCGCGCGTCGTCCGCTCGCGGCCGCCGCTGCTCATCGCGCAGACCCATCACGGGTTCATCTGCGCTTCTGCGGGCGTCGACGCCTCGAACGCGCCCGAGGTGGGCTCGGTCGTCCTGCTTCCGGAGGACCCGGACGCGTCGGCGGCGCGGCTCCGCGCTCGGTTTGCCGAGGTCACCGGCCGCGAGGTGGCGGTACTGGTGAGCGACTCCTTCGGTCGGGCGTGGCGACAGGGAACGACGGACATCGCAATCGGCGTCGCCGGCATGTCGCCGCTCCTGGATCTCCACGGCGAGCGCGACCCGGCGGGGTACGAGCTCCACGCGACGACGATCGCGGTTGCCGACGAGATCACCGGCGCCGCGCAGCTCGTGATGGGCAAGCTCGACCGCGTGCCGGCGGCGATCGTCCGCGGGCTGAACCTGACCGGCGAGGGCAGCGCGCAGGAGCTCGTGATGCCCCCCGAGCGCGATCTCTTTCGCTAGTCGACACGGCGGAACCCAGGGTTCCCCCGTGGGCCCCCTCCTTAAAGGGAGACGCGTTCCTCGCGTTGTGGCTGCGGCGGGCAAGGCCCGCCTCCGCCGCTAAGGAACCTCGCCGGCGAGGATCGTCGCGAGCTTCGGCGGGTCGATGTTTCCGCCGGAGACGATGCAGACGACCTTGCCCTCGTAGCGGCCGGACAGCCCCGCGGCGAGCGCGAGCGCGCCCGCGCCTTCGGCCACGACCCGCGCGCGCTCGGCCAGCAGGCGCACGGCGGCCGCGGTCTCGTCGAGCGAAGCCGTGTCCGCGCCGTCCACGAGCGGTCGGGCGCGATCCCACATGCCTGGGACGAGCATGTTCGCGCCGGCGCCGTCGACGAACGAGGGCCGGTACTCGACCTCGCGCGGCTCGCCCGCCGCGACCGAGGCCGAAAACGGCGCCGCGGTTTCCGGCTCGACGGTGACGACGCGCGTCTCGGGACGGAGCGCCTTGACTGCGCTGGCGATCCCGGTCGTCAAACCGCCGCCGCCCCACGGGATTAGCACCACGTCCGGATCGCGCAGGTCCTCGAGCAGCTCGAGCCCGATCGTCCCGTTCCCCGCCATGACGCGCTCGTCGGCGACCGGATGGACGAAAACCCCGTCCTCGCCCGGGAAGCCAGACTCCATGATCGCCTGCAGCCACTCCCCGACCGGCACGGTGACCACCCGGCCGCCCAGCCGCTCGATCGCGGCGCGCTTCGTCGCCGGAATGTGGTCGGGGGCGACGATCGTGGCCGGAATCCCGAGCTCGCGCGCACCCCACGCCACGCCCTGCGCCATGTTCCCGGCGCTGGCGGTGAGGACGCCGCGCGCGAGCTGCTCGCGGTCGGCTTGCCGGATGGCGTTCGTCGCACCGCGGATCTTGAACGAGCCGATCGGCTGCAGGTTCTCGAGCTTCAGCCAGATCTTTGCCGGCGCGTCGACCTGCAACTGCACGAGCGGCGTTCGGACGGCCGTGCCGGCGATCACGTCGCGCGCACGCCGGATCTCCTCGAGCGGGATCAGAAGTCGAGCTCCGTGCCGCGCCCGGTCTCCCTCGCGCGCCGCACGACATAGTCGGCGGCGAACAGATCTTCGATTGCGATCCCGAGAGACTCGAAGACCGTGATCTCGTCCTCCGACTCGCGGCCTGTGGCGTCGCCGACGAGGACGTCGCCGACCTCGGCGCGGATGTGGTCCGGGCCGGAGACCGCGCCGTCCTTGACGGCGAGCAGAAGGTCTCCGGCCTCGTTCTCGGCAGACTCGCGGCGGTCGACGAAGAACGCCGCCGCCGCCACCGTCGCGCTGTCGAGCTCACGCGTGTGGGGGAAGCAGGAGCCGACGGCGTTCACATGGACACCGTCGTCGAGCCAGTCGCGGCGGAGGACGGGCTCCGCCGAGTTCGTCACCGTGACGACGACCCCGGCCCCATCCAGCGCCTCCTCGACCGACAAGACCGCCCGCGCGTTGGGCGCCGCATCCGCCAGAGCGCGGGCGTTCTCAGGCGTCCGGCTGGTGATCCGGATCTCGTCGAAGTCGCGAATCGTCCGCAGCGCCTCGAGGTGCGCCTTGGCCTGGTGACCGGCGCCGACGATCGCGGCAACGGCCGCACCTTCGCGCGCCAGGAGCTTCGTCGCCACGGCCGTGCACGCGGCGGTACGGATGGCGGTAATCGGGGTCGCGTTGAGCACGGCCCGCACCTCGCCGCTGACGCCGTCGTAGAGCGTCACCGTCCCCTGATGCGGATCGAGGCCGCGGGTCGGGTTGTCGGGCACGACGCACACGGTCTTCAGCGAGTACAGCGGCCGGTCGCCGCCCCGGTGGGACGGCATCAGCCCCAGGAGGTCGTCGTGGCCGGGCGGACGAGCGATGGAGCGGAGCGGCAGGTAGAGCTCACCGCGAGCGAGCGAGGCGAGGGCCTCCTCCATCGTGGCGATGCAGCCCGGCATGTCGAGCAGCTCGACGACTTCCCGTTCGTTCAGGACGAGTACGCCCATCGGGGCGAAGCATCTCAGAACAGCGCAGCGAGCTCGCGGCGTTCTTCCTCGGAGAGCGGCACATCGAGCGCATGCAGCGCCGGTTCCAGATGCGTGGGGCGGCGCGGCCCGACGACGATTGCGGTGACGGCAGGATGCGCCAGCACCCAGGCGAGTGCCAGGGTCGGAAGGTCCAGGTCCCGCTCGGCCGCCTCGGCCTGCAGTTCCTCGATCGCCAGGAAGATCCGGTCGTCGACGAGGTGCTCGTAGGGCCCTGGACGAAGTGTCATCCGCGATCCCTGCGGAAACGACTCGCCCGCGCGGTACTTCCCGGTCAGCCAGCCGCCGCCGAGCGGGCTGAACGCCTGGTAGTCGATTCCGTGCTCCGCGCAGAACGGCAGCAGGCGGTCTCCGTCCGCGCGCACGAGCAGCGAGTACTCGTTCTGAACGACCGCCGGGCGCCCGACCTCGGCCGTCCTCTGCACCTGTTCGAGCGAGAAATTGCTGACCCCGTACGCCTCCACGACTCCTTGCTCGACGAGCTCCTCGAACGTCCCGAGCGTCTCGGAAAGCGGGACGTCGGGGTCGAACTCGTGGGCGAGGTAGAGGTTGACACGCTCCACGCCGAGCCGTTCCAGGCTGCTCTCGATCTGGCGGAGGATCCGATCGCGGTCGAGGCCGCTGTCGTGGCCGGCGCCCATGGGGTTGTAGGTCTTCGTCGTGAGCGCCGGCCGGTTGCCTGTCGACGCGAGCCATCGTCCGATCGCGGCCTCGCTGCGCCCGCCGCCATAGGCGTCGGCCGTGTCGAACCACCGGATCCCGGACGCCCAGGCGGCGTCCATGATCGCGAACGCCTCCTCCTCCGACTCACCGTGCCCGAAGAGCTCCGGCGCCGATCCGATGCCGCCGAAGTTGCCGCAGCCGAGCACGATGCGGTCCGTCACGAAGGCATTCCTACCTCATGCATACGCGAAATGCGGACGGCCGCGGCTGCGTCGCGACGTAAGCTGGAAAGCCATGGTTGAGAAGGACGACAGACCGAGAGGCACGCTCCGTCGGGTCGCGGCGCTCTTCCGCCCGTACCGGTGGCGCGTCGCGCTGATCTTCGGGGCGGTCGCCGTCACGTCGGCGCTCGGCGTGGCGACGCCGCTGCTCTCGAAGACCGTCCTCGACAAGGCGCTCTTCCCGCCGAGCGGCAATCAGAACCTCCACCTTCTGTACCTGCTCGTCGGCCTGATGTTCCTCTTCACGATCATCGCCGGCGTGATCGGCATCGGCCAGACGTACCTGACAGCGGTCGTCGGCCAACATGTGATGCAGGACCTGCGGAACCGCCTGTACGAGCACCTGCAGGCGATGTCGCTGCGCTTCTTTACCGGCACCCGCACCGGCGAGCTGCAGTCCCGCCTTCAGAACGACATCAACGGCGTCTCGAACGTCGTCACGAACACCGCCTCCTCCGTGCTGTCCAACACGCTGCTCGTCGTCAGCACGGCCATTGCCATGCTGATCCTGTCCTGGCAGCTGACGCTGCTGTCCCTTGCGGTCGTCCCCGTGTTCGTCTACCTCACCTGGCGCGTCGGCCGGGCGCGCCGCCGCATTGCGAGCTCGACACAGGAGTCCCTGGCCGAGCTCTCCGCCCTGACCGAGGAGACGCTGTCCGTCTCGGGCGTCCTCCTCGCGAAGGTGTTCGACCGCCAGCGGGCGACGATCGAGCGCTACCGCACCGAGAGCCGGAACCTCGCGTCCCTGCAGATTCGTCAGCAGATGGTCGGGCGCTCGTTCTTCGCGCTCGTGCAGACGTTTTTCTCGCTGTCGCCGGCTCTGATCTACCTCGTCGCCGGCTGGTCGTCGCTTTCGGTCGGCACGATCGTCGCCTTCACCGCGCTCCAGACACGGCTCCTTTTCCCGGTCGGCCAGATGCTGCAGACGGCGGTCGACGTGCAGGCGTCCCTGGCGCTCTTCGAGCGGATCTTCCAGTACCTCGACCTGCAGCACGACATCGTCGACACGCCGGGTGCGCGGGAGCTGGAGCCCGAGGAGGTCGAAGGTCGCATCAACTTCGACGACGTCTGGTTCCGGTACGAGGAGATGGAGCTGCCGGCGACTCCGCGGCCGGCCGCCGACGGGGACGGCGCGGCGCCGATCGAGCCGGACCGGGGCCCACGGCGGCTCTGGACCCTCGAGGACGTCAACCTCGAGATCGAGCCCGGGCAACTCGCCGCCGTCGTCGGCCCCACGGGGGCCGGCAAGACGACGATCTCGTACCTCGTGCCGCGGCTCTACGACGTGACGCGCGGGTCGGTGGAGATCGACGGCTACGACGTCCGCGGGCTCAAGCTCTCGTCCCTGAGCCAGCTCGTCGGCATGGTGACCCAGGAGACCTACCTCTTCCACGCGAGCGTCCGCGAGAACCTCCTCTACGCGCGACCTGACGCGACGGACGAGGACCTCGAGGCGGCCGCCCGCGCGGCCCAGATCCACGACCGGATCGTCGATCTCGCCGACGGCTACGACACGCTCGTCGGCGAGCGCGGCTACCGCATGTCGGGCGGCGAGAAGCAGCGGCTGGCGATCGCACGCGTGATCCTGAAGGACCCGAAGATCTTGATTCTCGACGAGGCCACGTCCGCGCTGGACACGTTGAGCGAGCGGCTCGTCCAGACCGCGCTCGAGCCGCTGATGGCCGGCCGGACGACGATCGCCATCGCGCACCGGCTGTCGACGATCCTGTCCGCGGACGTGATCTTCGTCCTCGACCGCGGACACCTGCTCGAGCAGGGAACGCACGCCGAGCTCGTCGCGGCCGACGGGCTCTACGCACGGCTCTACCGCCAGCAGTTCGGCGGCGGGCTAGTGGAGGCCCGGTGCGAGGACGGCGTTGTGCTCTCGAGCGGCGCGGTCGTCTCGACCGCCGACGTGGCGTCCTAGGCGCCGCGCCGGCGCGCCGCCTCGCGTTCCGGCCGCGGCCGTTACGGTCGCAGGACGATCGACCCGATGCGCTCGATTGCCCGGAAATGCTCGTCGAAGGTCAGAAGCGGCGACCCGACGCGTGCTGTCGCTGCAGCGATCCAGATGTCATTGGTCGGGAGCGGTGAGCCGGCTCGCCTCAGCGACGTGACGATCTCGGCGTAGATGCGCGCCACCTGCCGGTCGACGGGGATCTCGTCGACGACGGGATCGCCCAGGAACTCGGCTAGCTCCTCCTCGTTGCGTTCGTGTTCAGCGCCTGCGAGAAAGCCGATCAACAGCTCGCCCATCACGATCGACGGGATTCCGATCCAGTCCGCCTGGTCGATCAGGGCTGTGACCTCGGACCGGCCGCGCTTGAACTGGCTGTACGCGGACGTGTCCAGGCAGTACCGGCTCACCGCCAGAGCTCGTCGTCGATCTGCTCCGTCAAGGCGACCGCGTCGTCGAACTGCCTCAGGTCGTCCTCGGACCACGTACCGGCCAGTCGTGCGAGACCGTTCGAACGTCGCGACGCCCGGACGCCGAGCGCTTGCGTCAGCAGGTCGAGAACCGTCCGATTGAGCGACGTGCCTCGCCGCCGCCTCTCCTCGTCCAGCGCAGCGGCGAGCTCCGGAGGGACCTGTCTGATCGTGAGATGTTTCATGCGGTCACATTTCTGCGTTGGATGAATGCATTCTACTGAATGCTAGATCGCCGCAGACTAGGTCGGTGGTACGGACCCTCGTGCACGCCTGCAAACCCCGCTGTAGCGTTGCCCCGTGCGCATCCTGCTCATCGTCGTGGTCGCGCTCTTCCTCGTCCTGTGGGTCGCGGCCGTGATCGACGTTCTCCGCAGGCGGGACGTCTCGGGGATCGGGAAGCTCGGCTGGGTGGTCGGCATGCTCGTCTTCCCGGTCGTCGGGCTGGGCGTCTACACGCTCTTTCGCGCCGCCCGCGCCTGACCGCGACGCGGCTCAGACGTTGTACGCCGACGTCTTGTAGGAGTCGAGGGCTCCGGTCAGCCAGTCGACGGTGCGCACGAGCCCTCGCTCCAGGTCGACCTCCGGTTTCCACCCGAGCAGCCGCCTCGCCTTCGTGGCATCGGCCACCAGGCGCTCGACCTCGCTCGCCCTCGGGCGGAGGCGCTGCTCGTCGAGCACGACCGAGACGTCGCGGTCGAGAAGCCGAAGCACACGCTCGACGAGATCTCCGATCGAGACCTCCACGCCTGTGCCGAGGTTGAGCACTTCGCCGTCGATCCCGTCAACCGCCCCGCAGCGCATAATCCCGGCGACGTTGTCCTCGACGTAGAGGAAGTCACGAGTCGTATGCGTCGCGCCGAGGGCGATCTCCTCGCGCGCGAGCGCCTGCGTCACGATCGTGGGGATGACTGCGCGCGCGCTCTGCCGCGGCCCGAACGTGTTGAACGGACGTGCGATCACGACCGGTGTCTCGAACGAGCTGTGGTACGAGAGCGCGAGCTGGTCGGCTGCGACCTTCGTGGCCGCATAGGGCGACTGTGCGTGCAGGGGATGCTCCTCCGTGATCGGGACGGTGACCGCCGTCCCGTAGACCTCGCTCGTCGATGTTTGGACGACGCGGCTGGTCCCGGCCCGGCGCACCGCCTCGAGCACGTTCAGGGTGCCGACGACGTTCGCGGCCACGAACTCGCGCGGGTGCCGGTAGGAGTAGGGGATGGGGATCAGGGCGCCGAGGTGGAAGACGACCTCGCGGCCCTCGACCGCTCCGCCCACTGCCTCCGGGTTGGCGAGATCGCCGCGGAAGATCTCGATCTCGCGGGCGATCTCGGTCTCGCGCGGCTCGAGCCAGCCGCAATCGCCGCGCGAGGTGTAGCGGACGAATGCGCGTACCGAGGCGCCCGCACGAACCAGCGCCTCCGCGAGATGACTGCCGATGAAGCCGCCGGCGCCTGTGACCAGCACGGGGCGCCCAACCCACTCCTGTCCCTCCGCTCCGGCGTTCCCGCGTGGCACGAGGCGCGCAATCTACTCAGAATCCCGGCGGATGAGCGACGAGATGACCACGGAGCAGCCGTGGCGCGTCCCGCTGGCGGACGTCGCCGTCGACGCGGAGCTCGCGGAGGCGGCGCTCGAGACGGTGCGCTCGGGCTGGTGGAGCATGGGCCCGCGCGTGAAGGAGTTCGAGCGAGCCTTCGCCGACTTCTGCGGCGCCCGCCACGCGGTGGCGGTCGCGAGCGGCACCGCCGCGCTCCATCTCGCCCTGCTCGCCGCCGGCTGCGGGCCGGGCGACGAGGTGATCGTCCCGTCGCTGAACTTCGTGGCCGCGGCGAACGTGATCGTGCACACCGGCGGGGAGCCGGTCTTTTGCGACATCGTCGGTCCGGACGAGCTCAACCTCGATCCCGAAGACGTCGAGAGCGTCGTCACGCCGAGGACAAAGGCAGTGGTCCCGCTCCACTACGGCGGCTTCCCCTGCGCCATGGACGCTCTCGGCGAGCTCGCGGCACGGCACGGGCTCGCTGTCGTCGAGGACGCGGCGCATGCTCCCGGGGCGACCTGGCGCGGCAGGCCGTGCGGGACGCTCGGCCTCGCAGGTTGCTTCAGCTTCTTCGCCAACAAGAACCTCCCGGTCGGGGAGGGCGGGATGGTCGTGACCGGCGACGACGAGGTCGCCGCGCGCCTCCGCCTCCTCCGGTCGCACGGCATGACCACGGTGACCTGGGATCGCCACCGCGGCCATGCGTCGAGCTACGACGTCGTCTCGGCAGGCTTCAACTACCGCCTCGACGAGATGCGGGCCGCGGTCGGCCTCGTGCAGCTGCGCCGGCTACCGCAGGAGAACGCGAGCCGCGGGCGCATCGCGGCTCGCTACCGCGAAGCGCTCGACGGGCTGAACGGCCTGAGCCTTCCGTTCGGGCGTCTCGGCGAGGAGCGGACGTCGGCACATCATCTCGCGGTCGTCCTCCTCCCGGAGGGCACCGAGCGCGAGCGGGTGCGCTCCACGCTCGCCGAGCGCCGCATCCAGACGAGCGTCCACTACCCGCCCATCCACGGGTTCACGCGCTACCGCTCGGCCGCCGCTCGGCCGCTCCCGATCACCGATGCTGTCGCGTCCCGGCTGCTCACGCTCCCCCTTTTCGGCGGCATGTCGGATGACCAGGTCGAGCTCGTGATCGAGGCGCTGCTGGGCGCGCTCTGACGCGCGGGAGGCCCTGGCTAGACTCCCGGCCGTGACCGAGCCGCTCGTCAGCGTGCTCATGGCCGCCCGCAATCACGAGCAATTCGCGGCCGACGCGGCGGCCAGCATTCTCGACCAGGACTACGAGCGGCTCGAGCTCGTGGCCGTCGACGACGCATCCGACGACGCGACGGCCGACGTTCTCGAGCAGTGCGCCGCCGAGGTGACACCGGGGCGGATGCAGGTCGTCCGCCACGAGCGGCAGGTCGGCATCGCCGAGACGCGGGCGCACGCGCTCCGGCTCGCGCAGGGCGAGCTGATCGGCCTCCTCGACAGCGACGACCTCTGGCTGCCGGGGAAGCTTGGGCCCCAGGTCGAGCTGCTGGCGGCCGATCCCGGTGCCGGCCTCGTGCACGCGGAATACGAGGCGTTCGACAGTGACACCGGCCGACCGATCCCGTGGGAGCGCGACTGGGACCGCGAGGCGGACCAGTTGGCCGAGCTCGTCCGCCTCGGCTGTTTCGTGATGACGGGAACGGTTCTCATCCGGCACGCGGCGATCGATCGCCGCGGAGTCGGGTTCGTCAACCCGGGTTACCCTTCGTACGACGACTACCTCCTCTACCTCGTGATCGCGCTCGATTGGCGGCTCGTCCACGAGCCGCGGACGGTCATGCGGTACCGGCGACACCCGGGCAACCTGACGAACGTCCTCTTCGCGGACAACGTGCCTCGCGCACGGGCGAGGCTGCTCGAGGACTTCGTCCGCCGCTTCCCGGAGGCGCGGCATCGGCTCGGACCGGAGTACCGGCGGACCCTCGCGCGCCTGCTCATGACAGCTGCGGCCCGCGAGAACGGGCGGGACAAGCGGCAGGCCATGCACCTGGTGTGGGCCGCCGTGCGTCAGCATCCACCGACAGCCGTGGGCGCGGCAGGCGGCGCCGTCCGCGCGCGGCTAGCCGCGGTCGGCCGCCCATGATCGTCACGGGGGAGCGCCCCGGGATCCACGACAAGGTCGGAGCGCTGACGGGCGATCGCCCGCTCAAGCTCGACCTGGGCTGCGGGGAGCGCAAGCACGCAGCGGACTACGTCGGAATCGACGCCGTCGACGGACCCGCGGTCGATGTCGTCGGCGACGTGGTCGACGTGCTGCGCGCCCTTGGAGACGAGCGCGCCGTCGCCGTCTACTCCTCGCATCTCTTCGAGCACATCGCGGACTTGACGGCGCTCGTGGACGAGTTGGAACGCGTCCTCGCGGTGGGTGGACGGCTGCACGTCATCGTCCCGCACTTCTCGAACGCCTACTACTACTCCGACCCGACCCATCGACGGCCGTTCGGGCTGTACACGTTTTCCTACTTCGCCGAGGATTCGCTTTTCCGGCGCCGCGTACCGACCTATGGACGCCGGCCGAGGCTGCGCCTGGAGACCGCGAGCCTGGGCTTCCGCTCCGCGATCGAGTTCCGCGTTCGCTGGCGCATGAAGGCCGCCGTCGGGAGGCTCGTGAACGCCAGCGTCTGGCTGCAGGAGTTCTACGAAGAGAACCTGGCGGCGGTCCTGCCCTGCTACGAGCTGGAGTTCACGCTCCGGAAGGTGCGCTGACGCGCCCGATGAGAGCGGTGATTCTGGCAGGCGGACTCGGCCTGCGGTTGCGTCCGTACACGACCATCCTGCCCAAGCCGCTCCTGCCCGTCGGTGACCGGCCGATCATCGAGCACATACTCAGGCGGCTGCACGGCGCCGGCGTGCGCGAGGTCGACCTCTGCGTCGGTCACCTCGGCGAGCTGATCCAGGTCTACCTGTCACAGGCGACCAGCCTGCCGCCCGATCTCGAGCTGCGCTGGCACTGGGAGGAGGAGCCGCTCGGGACTGCGGGGGCGCTGCGCGTCGTGCCCGGGCTCCAGGGCACCTTCATCGCCATGAACGGCGACATCCTCACGACGCTCGACTACCGCGATCTGCTCGACTTCCACCGCCAGGCGGGAGCCGCGCTGACAGTGGCGACGCACGCCCGCCGGGTGCGCGTGGACCTCGGCGTCATCGACGCCGACGGCGGCCGAATCGTCGGCTACCGCGAGAAGCCGAGCCTGGACTACGACGTGAGCATGGGCATCTACGTCTACGACGAGCGGGCGCTCGAGTACCTCCCTCCCGACGGCGCTTGCCAGTTTCCCGAGCTGGTGCAGCTGCTCCTCGACGCGTCGGAGACGGTGGCCGCGTACCGGAGCGACGCCGAGTGGTTCGACATCGGGACGGTGGAGGAGCACCAGAAGGCGGCGGACGCGGTCGAGGCGGCGCCGGAGGTGTTCCGGGCGTGACCGAGACCGAGCTCGAGCGCGCCCGCGTGGCCTACGCCGCGCGCGCGGCCGTCGACCACCCGTACCGGTGGGACAACCCGGGGTATGTGGCGTATGTCCAGCGTCTCGAGCGCGACCTTCTCCGCGCGCTCGCCGACGCCGGTGTCGCGCTTGCAGGTGCGCGGGTGCTCGAGGTGGGCTGCGGCACGGGCTACTTCCTGGAGCGCCTACGCGAGTTCGGCGCCGGCGAGGCCCACGGCATCGACCTCATGGAAGACCGGATCGCCCAGGGACGGGAGCGATATCCCGCGCTCAGGCTCCAGGTCGGCAACGCGGCGGAGCTCCCGTTCGCGGACGGCGAGTTCGACCTCGTGACGCAGTTCACCTGCCTCTCGTCAATCGTCGACAGCGAGGTGCGCGCGGCCGCCGCCCGGGAAATGGCCCGCGTGGCCCGCCCGGGTGGGTGGGTGCTCTCGTGTGACTTCCGCAGGGTGCGCCCGCTCGGCCGCCGGCGGCCCGTCACGACGCAGACGGTACCGCTCGGCGAGGGCGAGCTCGAGCGGTTGTTCGGGAGGCCGGTGCTATTGCGGCGGGTGGCGATGCGGTTCGAGCTCGCCCAGCTCGCGGGCCGCCATGAACTCCTCGCGGCAGCCGTCGCGGCCCTTCCGCCGTTGCGCAGCCATCTCCTCGGCATCTGGCGCGTAAGCGGGCAGTAGCGGGACGCTCGCTACGTTTCCGCGCGTGTCGCCGCACGGCCGCTCGATTCTGCTCGTCGCGCAGTTCTCACCACCGTCGTTTGTCGTGGCTGCCCGACGGGTGGCCGGGATGGCGAAATACCTGTCCCGCCTCGGCTACCGCGTCACGGTTCTCACGTCCCGGTTCTCCGGAGAGGGCTCGATCGAGGGCGCCGAGGCAGTCGTGCGAACGTCCGACCTGCTGGCGAGCTCGCTCAACTGGCGCCGCCGGCTGGTAAAGACACCCACCGGGAGGGCCGCAACCACGAGCCCACCGAGCCGCCTCGAATGGGTGATCGTGCCTGACGTCTCGCTCGTCTCGTGGCTTCCGTTCGCGCTTGCCGCAGCCGGTGGGATGCGGCGAAGAGATTGCCCCGACTGCGTGGTCACGACCTCCCCGCCCCAGTCGGCTCACCTCCTCGGCCTCCGGCTCTCGCGGCTCGGGATCCCCTGGATCGCCGAGTTCCGCGACGGCTGGCGCTTCGAGCGGCCACGAGGCGACTGGCCGCTCCGCGCCCAGCGCGGCCTCGACGCCCGGCTGGAGCGGGCGGTCGTCCGGCGGGCGGACGCCTTGGTCGCGGTCACGCGCCCGATCGCCGAGGACCTGGAGCGGCGCTTCGGCCGCCGGGTGGCCTTGATCACCAACGCCTTCGACCCCGAAGACGTCGACTGCGGCGGGT
>Ga0075423_10000090_pt1 | contig 54344 bp, 45 predicted proteins | sample SoiMethybrSBSTD2_FD_80114 | JGI IMG/M metagenome (GOLD analysis project Ga0075423, IMG submission 80114) | Bulk soil microbial communities from a Populus tree surrounding site in Tennessee, USA - Soil MetaG P. TD hybrid SBSTD2 | ecosystem: Environmental > Terrestrial > Soil > Tree plantation... | reverse complement strand
GTACGGCTCGATGACCGCGGGCGCCGTCAGCAGTCTCATCATGCTCAAGCAGATCAAGAACTCCGACCCCAGGGTCCTCCCGTCGGTCACCCGGGGCATGGCGTGGCTCGGCGAGAATTTTTCGGTCGAGAAGAACACGCGGGCGCCGGAGGGGCGCGACCAGTGGCACCACTACTACCTGTACGCGATGGAGCGCGCGGGCGACCTCTACCCGACGGAGAAGATCGGCCACCGGCCGTGGTACGCGATCGGCGCGACGTACCTGCTCAAGACGCAGCGCCCGGACGGCTCCTGGCACGGGACGAACGTCGAGCTGGAGATCGCCGACACGTGCTTCGCGCTGCTCTTCCTGGAGCGCGCCGCGCGGCGTCCCCCCGTGGCGACGGGAGGGAAGAAGACGCCGGATCCCCCGCCGCCTTCCCCGAAGTAGTTCGTCGCCCCTCGGCCTGAAGATCAGAAGTCGATCTGGAACCGCATCAGCCAGCCCAGGAGGACATCCTCGTCGCGGCCCCCGCCGAAGGCGATCTTGTCGCCGTAGTCCTCGCGGACGATGTTCGCGGAAATCCGGACGTTCCGCACGAGCCACCAGTTGACGCCCGCCGTCAGGGATTTCACCTCGCGCGACTGGCCGGCGAGCGAGACCCCCACGTCCTCGATCTCGTTGCCGACCTCGGCCCCGGCCAGCCGGAGGGCCAGTTCGATCGCGCCCCAGCCCCCGTCGACGTCGAATGGATGCTCCGGCACGATCCGGCTCTCCGGATTTTTCTCCTCGCCGGTCACGATCCACGTGAGGGCGAGGCTCCAGGCCTTCGTCGGCACCGTCTCCTTCAAGGCGCCATTGACCATCTCATCCTTCCGCAGGAGATACTCCGCGCGCAGGCAGGCCGGACCTACGGCCCAGGAGAGCTCGGCCCCCATCCGGGTGCGGCGGCCGTCGAGATTCACCGTCCCCGCCGCGGTGGTCGGATCGAGGAAGGTCACCGCGAGCTCGGGCGTCGAGAGATCGAAGTTGGTGATCGTCGCGGCCCCCGTGATCGGCACGTCGTCGACGTCGGTGACCGAACCCGAGAAACCGATCCGCAACCCCTTGAGAAACGACTCCTTGTCCATGATCCAGGGTGAGACCGTGATTCGCGCCACGTACTCCTTCTCGTCGTTGTCGTCCTGGCGCGACCGCCCCGCGTTGTCCAGGTGGCTCCGCCCGTCGATCACCGCCACCTGGTAGCCCAAGACTCCCGCCGCGACCTGTCCGGAGGCCTGGATTCCGATGTCGTACCCGGGGACGAACCGCGTCAGCATCGAGTCCTCGACGAAATCGCTGTAGAGACGCGAACGGAGCCGCTCCTGGCTCATCGGCGCCTTGAACTGACCGACCGTGATTCGGAACTCCTTCAGTTTTTTCCATTCGACGTACGCGGACTGAAGGGTGGGGGCGGGTCCCGTGGCCGAGGAGGGAAAGTCTCCCTCCACCTGGAATCCCCAGTCCTTGTAGAAGGTGCCGTCGACCTTGAGCCGCGCCGCGCGGACGAAAAAGGTGTCCGGATTGGTTCTCGAGGCGTCGGGGCGGTCGAGGATGGCCCGGTAATGCTCCTGAAACCGGCCGCCCACGTGGATGTCCAGGTTCCCGTCCGCCGACTTGAGCCGGAGTCCGTCGTTCGGAGAGACCGCGACGACCGGCGGGGCTTTCTTCAGGCCGTCGATCTCCTCCTGCTGCTTCCGGACCTGCTCCTCGAGCTTCCGAAGCCGGTCCGCGTCCGACTCCTGGGCGAGCGCCGGGCCCGCCGCCAGGCCCAGGAAGACCGCCGCGAACATCGACCTTCGCGCCAGGCTCATCGTTTTTCTCCTTCCCCTCCGGGGCCGGAGGGCCTATAGTTCGAGAGACTATAACGATGAGGTCGCGTTATGAGAATAGTTTGTATATCCCTCCTGGTCCTCCTCGGATGCGACCGGGGGGCTCCCTCTCCGGCCCCGGGCCCCGTCGTCGTCTATGCCGCCGCGAGCCTCCGGGAAGCCGTCACCGAGATCGCGAGGGAATGGACGAAGCGCACCGGGCGGGAGACGCGGCTCCAGTTCGAGGCGACCTCGACCCTGGCGCGCCAGATCAAGGAGGGCGGCCCCGCCGACGTCTTCCTGACCGCCGCGCCGGAGTGGCTCGACCAGGTCAAGCCGGGCGAGCGGAAGGACTGGCTCTCGAATCGACTGGTGCTGGTGGTGCCCAAGGAGGTCCGGGAATTCGACCTCAAGTCGGCCAGGAGCCTGGCGCTGGCAAACGAGCAGGTTCCCGCCGGAAAGTACGGGAAGGCCGCGCTGGCCCACCTGGGAATCAAGCCGCCCGAGCGGACGATCTACGGCAGCAACGTCCGTGAAGTCCTTTCCAAGGTTTCCCAGGGGGGCGCGGAGGCGGGAATTGTCTACGCGACCGACGCGGCGCTCGATCCGGAGGTGCGAATCGCCTTCACGTTTCCCCCGGAGAGCCACCCGAAGATCCTCTACTCCGCCGGGCTCCTCAAGGAGGCCGGCAAGGGGTTCTACGCGGCGCTCAACGAGTCCTGGGCCCTGGAGATCGCCCGGAAGTACGGGTTCGTCCTCCTCGAGTAATCCGCCATGATGAACCGATTCGAAGCGCGCGTGGAGCGCGTGCGGCCGAGGGACTCCTGCGTCTGGCTCCGGCTTCCGCGGGGCCAGCGCCTGGCTTCGAAACTCTGGACCGGCATCCAGGCGGGGCAGAAGGTAACGGTCGCGATTCCGCCCGAGGACGTCGTTCTCTGCGAAGGCCACCCGGGCGTCACGAGCGCGAGAAACGTCCTCCCCGGCCACGTGCGCTCGGTCCGCCAAGTCCCGGAAGGCTCGCTGGTGACCCTCGACGTCGGTTTTCCGCTCGTGGCGCTGGTGACGCACCGGTCGGTGGAGGATCTCCAATTGCGCGCCGGCCGGGCGCTCTTCGCGCTCGTGAAGGCGGTGGCCGTGACGCGGGACATCTCCATTGATGCGCCGTTCCGGGTCTGTCCCGTGGGGGAGAAGGGGCCCCTCCTGCCGAAGGAGGTCGATTTCATCCGGTCGATCGCGCTGGCCGGGTCCCTCACGGCCGCGGCCCGGGAGCTCGGGCTCCACTATGGAACCGCGTGGATGAGGGCCCGGGCCGTCAACAGATCGTGGGGCCGACCGCTCGTCGCGCGCGCTCGGGGCGGGCAAGGGGGAGGGGGCGCCGCGCTGACGCCGGAAGGGCAGGCCCTGCTTCAGTACGTCGCCCGCCTGGAAGCCGCAAGGGTCGCCTCCCGCTAGGCCGTTTCCCTTCCGCCCGATTCCGTGAACTTTTCCGTGCACCCCGCGTCCAAAGATCGTCTTTACCCAGTAAGGAGCCGATCGTGGACCTGAACGAACTCGTCGCCCGGGCGCAGCGCGGAGATCGCGGCGCCTTCGAGGAACTCGTCCGCTGCACCGGTCAGATGGTCTTCGCCCGCATCGTCCTCGAGACGGGCGACGCGCGGCGCGCCGAGGATCTCGTCCAGGACACGTACCTGATCGCCTTCCGCTCGATCCGCCAATTGCGGGACGTCGGGACATTCCGCGGGTGGCTCCTCCGCATCGCGCAGAACGCCTGCATCGACGCCCATCGGCGGGATTCCCGCGCCCGGCGTACGCCGCCGCCCCAGGCGCCGGCGGAAGCGCTCAACAATGTCGCCGCTCCCGCGAACCCCGACGGCCCGGGCCGGAGCGAATCGCGCGATCGAGTCCTCGCGATCCTGCGGTCGCTTCCCGAGGATTACCGCCTTCCCCTGACGCTCCGCTATCTCGGCGGCGCGGATTACGAATCCATCCGGCTCCAGCTCGGCCTTTCGCCCGGATCGTTGCGAGGCCTGCTCAATCGCGGCCTGCAGCTCCTTCGGGCGGAATTGAAGCGCGCGCTGGGGCCCGAATTCGCCGGAGAACTCAAATGACCACGCATGAATCGATCGACCACGCCTGGGTGCGCGAGCAGATCGCGACCTACCTCGCGGGCGGACTGCCCGAAGAGGAGCGCGCCCGTTTCGAAGCCCACGTCGGGGGATGCGGCCCTTGCCTCGAGGATCTCCAGGAGGCTCAATCGACCGAGAGGTCTCTGTTGAAGCTCCTCGACGGCGACCGGCCGAGTCCCGGGATGGAGGACCGCGTCATCCAGTCGCTCCGGTCCGCGCCCGGACCTCGATTCAGCATCCCGCGCACGGCCTACCGGATGGTGGCGGCCATTGCGGCCGTCTTGCTCATGGGGGTCGTTGGGTTTTACTTTGATTCCGAATTCTCCGGGAAGGAGACCAAGGTATTCGCGAGCGACGGTAGGGGCCGTATCCTCAGCTTTTTGAAGCGTGCGGTGGTTGAAGAGGATGCGCTTGCGCTTGCTCAACGGCCTAACTATTCCTATCGCGAACTTCCTGCCACGGCTGACGAAATGGCCCGCAACAAGAGCAGTGAGCTCCTGGCCCGCCTCAAGGGTGGAATGTCCGAAATCAAGGGTCATGCAACTGACGGGGATAAGGAGCTCCGCCGGGCCGACCATAACGAGGATTCGCTGGCCGACATTGACCGTGGCACGGAACGACGGGCCTTCAAGAACCCCATCGCGGGCGAGGAATTCGCGGGCAAGAAGGACCTGGAACGCAAGGAGTCGATGAGATTCGCCTCGGACGACCTGTCCGACGCGGCGGCCAAAGCGGACGCCCAAGAGGGCCTCTATTTCAAGCCGGGCGGCGCGGCCGAGGATTACAAGTCGTACGGCGTCGGAGGCGGCGGCGGCGCCACCAAGGCGGCTCCACGGCCCGGCACGTTCCGGGGTGAAGACAAGCCGCTCGGGCGCGACATGGAAAAGGGCAAGAACCAGGAGCCGCCGGCAAAGAGCGCCCCGGCCCAGGATCCGCAGGCTCCCCAGCGGAAAATCATCCGGCAGGGCGAGATGGAGTTCGAAGTCGACAACTTCGACTCCGCCGTCGACAAGGTCTCGAGGATCGTCGCCGAGGAGAAGGGCTTCGTCGCCACGGTCAACTCCGACCGCCTCCCCAACGGGAAGGTGAAGGGAACCATCACCCTCCGCGTCCCGCCCGAGGCCCTCGACCGGCTCGTCCTCAAGCTCCGCGCGCTCGGCGACCTCAAGAGCCAGCGCATCACCAGCGAGGACATCTCGAAGAAGTACTACGACCTCGAGAGCCGCCTCAAGGCCGCCCGCACGATGGAGACCCGCCTCATCGAGATCATCAAGACGGGCAAGGGCGAGATCAAGGACATCCTCGCCGCCGAGAAGGAACTGGGCGAGTGGCGCGAGAAGATCGAGGTCTTCGAGGGCGAGCTCCGGTACTACGGGAACCTCGTCTCGCTGAGCACGCTCAACCTCACGCTCCTCGAGAAGGACATCCGCTCCCCCTCGGTCATCACCGTGACCGAAACGGTCGACGCGGGCATCGAAGCCGAGGACGTGCTCAAGGCGGACAAGGACCTGCGCGCCATGATCACCGAGGCCAAGGGGCGCATCACCGGCTCCGACCTCAAGAAGCTGGCCGCCGACCAGTTCAGCCTCCAGATCACCTGCGAGGCGCCGCCCGAGAACGCGGGCGCCCTGCGGGACCGGCTCAACCAGCTCGGGCGCGTCGCGCGCCTCGACGTCCAGACCCAGACCTCCGACGACGGCAAGGGTCGGCCGGTCGACGCCAAGGTGAAGCGCGCCGACACGATCTTCCGCCTCTCCGTCTACAACATCACGAACGTCCAGCCGCGCGAGACCTCCCTCCTGAACATCGCCTGCATCGACGTCGAGGCGGTCTTCAAGAGCATCATCGCCCGCGTCGGGCTCGCGGGCGGCCGCGTCGTCCAGTCCAACCTCAACCGCGTGAAGGCCGACCAGATCGACGGCCTCGTCCAGTTCGAGGTGCCGGTAAAGGAGGGCGAGGCGGTCCTCTCCGACCTCCGCGTCCTGGGCGAGGTGATGAACCTCCGCGTGATGGAGAATCCCGATTCGGCCAACGTGACGAAGTCGAAGAAGGGGTTCAACGTCAATCTCCTCGCGATGGCCCACGTCATCGCCCGCGAGACCACGACGATCCGGTTCGCCGCGCGCGAGGTGGCCGAGGCGTACCGGCGGCTCCAGGCCCTCGTCCTCGAGAAGAAGGGCCGGATCCTCGACGCCCAGCTCAACGAGCAGAGCAAGGACAACGTCTCCGCGTCGCTCGACTTCGAGCTCCCCCGCGGCGACCGGACCGCCCTCGACGAGGCGCTCAAGGCGGCGGGCCAGGTCCTCTCGCAGACGGTCCAGCGCGCCCAGGACGACGGGCGCGTCGTCGACAGCAAGATCCGCCTCTCCCTCGCGCTCCAGACCGTTGCCTCGATCGGACCGCGCCGGACCGTGAAGCTCGGCGTCGAAGTCTCGAACGTCGACCGCACCGCCGAGCAGATCACCGCGCTCGTGACGGCCAACGGCGTCGGGACGCTCGTCGACAGCCAGAATTCCCGCGACCCGAGCGGCCGCGAGGTCTCGTTCCTCGTCTACGAGGCGCCGCTCTCGGCGTCGTCCGGCTTCGTGGAGGCGATCCGCAAGGCGGGCACCGTGCGCGTGGAGGAGACGAAGCGGAACCCCGGCGCCCCCGAGGGCGAGCTCGCCCTCGGGCGGATCGAGCTCACGCTCTCCAACGCCGACCCGATCGTGGGCGGCGACGACGGCTTCATGACCCAGGTGAAGTCGGGCCTCCGGAGCGTCATCGGCGCCGCCGGATTCAGCCTCAAGCTCATCCTGGTCGGGGCGTTCATCGTCGTCCCATGGGCCCTGATCGTCTGGCTGGGCGCGAAGCTCGTCCGCCGTTTCCGCTCGAGACCCGCGTAGTCGTATAATCCGGCGGCATGGAACTCGACTTCCGGCCGCTGGGATCCGGCGGCTGCCGGACGTACCTCGTCGGCGCCCGGGGGTCGGGCGAGGCGGCCCTCATCGACCCCGCGCTCGTCCACCTTCCCGACTATCTCAAACTGCTGGAACGCGAGCGGCTGAAGCTCACCCATGTCCTCGACACCCACACGCACGCCGACCATATTTCCGGCGCGGCGGCTCTGCGCGATCACACCGGCTGCGCGTACGTCATGCACGCCAAGGCTCCGGCGGAGTGCGTCACGACGCGGATCGAGGAGGGCGCGGAGGTCGAGCTCGCCGGCGCGCGGATGAAGGTCCTCCACACGCCCGGCCACACGAAAGACGGCGTCTGCCTCGTGCTCCAGGATCGAGTCCTCACCGGCGACACGCTCTTCCTCGATGAGGGGGGCGCGGGGCGGGACGACCTGCCGGGCGGCGATCCCGGCGAGCACTACGACAGCCTCCAGCGGATTCTTGGCCTGCCTGAAGCGCTGACGGTCCATCCGGCGCACGAGTACCGCGGGCGGGCGCCTTCCGAACTCGGCCGCCAGAAGCGGACCAATCCCCATTTCCGTCCGCGATCGAAAGTCGAGTTCGTCCGGTACCTGCAGAGTCTCTGCCTCGGACCCGCCGATTGGATGAAGGAAGTGCTCCGGGCGAACACCCGCTGCTCCCGTGATCCGAACGCGGTGATGATTCCGAGCGAAGGCGCGACGTGCGAGGTGCAGGCTCCCCCGTCGCGGGGACCGCGCGCGGCGGAAGTGGAGGGAATCGGCCCCGACGATCTCGCCGGCCGCCTCGAACGGGGCGAGAACCCGGTCCTTCTCGACGTGCGCGAAATCCCGGAGCTCGTCGGCGAATTCGGCCATCTTCCGGGGATCACGCACATCCCGCTCGGCGACGTGCCCGAACGGATTCCGGAGCTCGAGGAAATGCGGGACCGCGAGATCGTCGTGATCTGCAAGGCCGGGCCCCGCTCGATCGCCGCGGCCCAGTTCCTCGCGGAGTCGGGATTCCCAAGAGTGGTATTCCTCGCCGGCGGGATGATGCGCTGGTTGCGCGAGGGCCGCGCCTCGGTGCGCTGATCGCCGCCCGCCGCCCCTTTTTTCGTACACTCTCTCGATGATCGAGGCCCAGGCCCTCTCCAAGACTTTCACCGTACACCGCAAGGACCCGGGGCTCTGGGGCTCCGTGAAGTCGCTATTCCGGCGCGAGAAGGTCCACAAGCACGCCGTGCGCGAGGCGACATTCCGGATCGACGAGGGCGAGATCGTCGGCCTCGTCGGCGCCAACGGCGCGGGCAAGACGACGCTGGTGAAAATGCTCGCGGGAATCATCCACCCGACCCGCGGCGACGCGCGCGTCCTCGGATTCCGTCCGTGGGAGCGCGACAACCGGTTTCGCCGGCAGATCGCGCTCATCATGGGCCAGAAGGCGCAGCTCTGGTGGGACCTCCCGGCCGCCGACAGCTTTCTCCTGCTGAAGGAAATCTACGGGATCCCCGGGGAGCGGTACCGGGCCAACCTCGACTACCTCGCCCGCGTTCTCGACGTGACGAAGGAACTCACGATCCAAGTGCGGCGCCTCTCGCTGGGCGAGCGCATGAAGATGGAGCTCATCGCCGCGCTCCTCCATGGTCCAAGGGTGGTGTACCTCGACGAGCCGACGATCGGGCTCGACCTCACGGCGCAGAAGGCGATCCGCGATTTCATCCTTGCGTACCGCGAGCAGCACCGCCCCGCGATGATCCTGACGAGCCACTACATGGAGGACATCGAGCGCCTGTGCCAGCGGCTGCTCATCCTGCGCGAGGGGGAGATCGTCTACGACGGGAGCCTCGCGGGAGTCGTCGAGAAGTACGCCGACCACAAGGTGGTGACCGCGCACCTCCGGAAGACGAACGGCGCGGTCACGCGCGACGGGCTCGAGGCGCTCGGCCAGGTGGACGCGTGCGACGACCTCACGATCCGCCTGCGGGTGCCGCGCGGAAGAGTGGCCGAGGCGGCCGCCGAGCTCCTCCGCCGCTATCCGGTGGCCGACCTGGCGATCGAGGAGGTCGAGATCGGCACGATCATCGAGAAGATCCAGCGGGCCAAGGGGGGCGCGCCGTGAGGTGGGCCGTCGTCCGCGACCTGCTGACGACCGAGATCCGGCGGCGGATGAGCTACCGCGCCGATTTCTGGCTCAGCGCGTTCGCGTCGCTCGCGGTCCGGCTCGCCGTGGTCTGGTTCATCGTGCACGCGGTCTTCGCCGGCTCGCGACGGTCGGGCATTGGCGGGTACGACGCGCAGGGGATGCTCGTCTACTACATCGCGGCCATCCTCGTCGGGAAACTCGTCCAGACGACGGAGCTGGAACAGGGCATCTCGCAGGACATCTACGAGGGCGGCCTGACGCGGTACCTGCTGTACCCGGTGCCGTACGGGGTCGTGAAGTACGTCCAGCAGCTGGGCGCGCTGGGGCCGGCGGCGATCCAGCTCGTCCTCTTCGGCGCGTGGCTGCCCTTCGTCGTGGGGATTCCGCGCGATCTCACCGCCGCGGGAATCGCCATGGGGATCGGCGCGATCGTCATCGCGAATCTCCTCCAGTTCCTGATCACCTTCCCGATCCAGCTCATCGCCTTCTGGGCCGACAACGTCTGGAGCCTGATGGTGATGCACCGGTTCGCGTCGGCGCTCCTCGGGGGCATGCTCGCGCCGCTCTCGCTCTTCCCGGAATCGGCGCAGCGGATCCTCGCGGCCCTCCCGTTCCGGTACCTCTTCGCCTTTCCGGTCGAGACGCTCCTCGGGCGCGTGGGGCCGGCCGAGTGGGCCGGCGGGATGGCGATCGGCCTCTGCTGGTGCGGGATCATGGCGATGGTGGGACGGGCGGTCTGGCGCGCCGGAACGTACCAGTACACCGGGGTTGGGATATGAGATTCAAGGTTGGGCCCTGGATGCGGGATGCCGGATGCTCTTCCTGGGTTCTGGATTCTTGATTCCTGATTCCTGATTCCATGAGATACCTCCGCCTTTACGCGAGTTTCCTCCGGTTCTCGTTCAGCCGGGCGATGGAGTTCCGGCTCGATTTCGGGTTCCGGATCGTGATGGACATGGTCTGGTACGTCGTCAACTTCCTCTTCTTCTGGGTCCTCTACCGCCACACGCCGCTGCTGGGGGGCTGGACGTACGACCAGGCGCTCGTCTTCCTGGGAGGGGTCTTCGTCTCGGACGCGCTCCACATGACGATCTTCTCGAACAACATGTGGTGGCTGCCCTTCTACATCAACAAGGGGGACCTCGACTTCTACCTCGTCCGCCCGGTCTCGTCGCTCTTCTTCGTCAGCCTGCGGGAGTTCGCGGCCAATTCGTTCGTGAATCTCCTCATGGCGACGGGGGTCCTGGTGTGGGCGCTCGCCCGCTACCCCGGTCCGCTCGGGGCGGGGTCGATCGCGATCTTCCTCGGCTGCCTCCTCGCGGGGCTCTTCCTGCACTACACCCTGAATCTCCTCTTCCTGCTTCCGGCCTTCTGGATGCACACGTCGCACGGCCTGCGGGAGATTTATTTTTCGCTCACCGAAACGATGACCCGTCCGGCGGGAATCTTCACGGGATGGGTGCGGAAAGTGCTCGTGACGGTGCTTCCCTTCGCGCTCATCGTGTCGTTCCCGACGCGGGCGCTCTTCGAGGGGGATCGGTGGCCCGTGGTGCTCCATCTTCTCGGAATCGCCGCGGCGTCCTTCGTCGTCGCCCTCGGCGTCTGGCGGTGGGGCGTGCGCTCCTATGTTTCGGCTTCATCTTAGGCCCGGCGTGACCGATGCATTTGATGCGGGGGTGTCCGAGGCTGTATCATTTATGGTCCGGTTCCGGACGCCAAGGGAGGATGGTCTGACCCCATGACTCGGGCGACGTTCCTGTCGATCAGCGATCCCCGCGGGGATCTCGATTTCATCTCCGCGGTGGTCGACGTGGCGTCCCGCAAGGACCTCCAGGCCAACGCCCTCTTCGTCCTCGGGAACATCGTCGGGTCGATCATCACGCCCGAGGAGCAGCCCATCTACCTCGAGGCGCGGCGCGTCCTCGAGTTCGAGCTGAACAGCAAGCGCGACCACTACGCGCAGGAGGGGGTGCGCGACATCACCTCCCTCGGCCACATCATGACGGCCAACCCGGACCACTACCGCCGCGGCGAGGAAATCCAGGCCCTCCGGACGATCCGCGTCTACGTCGGACTCAAGGACCGCTCGGGGCGGCTCCTGGAGCGCGGCCGCGCCGCGCTCCGGGCGCGCAAGGTCTACGAGCAGATCGAGGAGATTTTCAAGCGCTCGAAGGTCCCGGTCTACGTGCTCGCCGACACCATCCTCGCCGAGGACGCCATCCCGCCGGGCCGCCACCTCCAGTTCGCGCGGCTCACCGTGGCGGGGATCCCGATCCGCGCCCTGCCGGCGGAGGATTCCGACGATCCCGATTTCCTGCCCGAGCTGAGGCTCGGGGCGCGCCGCGACGGACGGCCCGTGAACCTCGACGACTACGCGCTGGGCGAGGGGCGGATCATCCTGACCCCGTCGCTCAATCCCATGGTGCACGAGGCGCTCAAGGCGCACGCCGGCCAGCTCGTGATCACGTGCGGCGACGGCGCGATCGACTGCTCGTATCCCAACTCGGTCCTCTCGTCCCAGCAGCGCGGCCAGGCGTACGTCTACCGCGTCGAGGGCTCGGCCGTCACGCGAGGCACGATGCGGATGATCAAGGGGGGCTTCGGCGAGGCCACCTCGGACGACATCCACCAGGCGCGCGCCTCGATGAAGGGGGACGTCGCCGAGAGCCGCCGCCGCGACCTCGAGTCGCGCGCCCGGCTGGCGGGCTTCGGGCAGGAGCTGATCAAGTTCACCCAGCTCATGCGGAAGCAGAATCCCTCCCTGGCGACGGAGATCGAGAATTCCTCGGACCGCGTGGAGGTCGTCCTCAAGTACGTGGCCCAGATCGAGAACCAGCTGAAGCACCTGCAGGACGTGCTGAGCGTGGAGCGCGCGGGGATGTCGCGCCTCATCCGGGTGCTGGAGCCGCTCGTGGGGCCGGCCCACGCGGCGCGGATCTACTCCGCCTTCAACCTTCCGCCGGAGAAGCAGCTCGACGTGGCCTCGGTCGACGGCGCCAACGTGGAGGCGGTCCGGCTGATCGCGGAGGCGCTGAAGCTCGACCGGGACTACAAGACGCCGGCGCGCGGGGTGCCCTCGCTCCCCGGCGATGCCGGCGGCAAGGCCTAACTACCAGCCCTCAGCGTCCAGCGCCCAGCTGGGCAGCGAGTTCCGAGCCTCCAGCCCGAGGCTTGAACCCCGGCTGGGAACGGGAAACGGGAAACGGGGAGCGGGGAGCTCCACCGCCCCCAACCTACTTCGGCGGCGGTGGCGGCGGCGGAACCGCGGCCATCGCGGCGAATTCCTTCCCGACCGCCGGCCCGACCTTGTAGATCAGGTGCCAGGCGACCGCCACTCCCACGACGAAGACGACGGCCATCCAGCCGAGGATCATCCCGACGTTCACGCCCTCCGCGCTCGACCCGACGGGGAAGTGACTGCGCGCGCCCATTCCGAAGAGCATCGGCACGGACAGGTAGGTGTTGATCCGCGAGAACTTGCCGGCCGTCGCGACCCGCGCGTCGAAGTCCGCGGGCTTGTTCCCCGTCGCGATGCCCGCGAGGATGATCTTCTGGTTCGGCCAGATGATGAACCACACGTTGAACCACATCGTCAGGCCGAGGAGTCCGCCGAACGTAATCCACCAGTCCTTGGCATTATGGAACCATCCGCCGAATGCGAGAGCAGTCATTACGTGCTGTCCATTCTCCAAAAGGGGCTGGCCATCCGGCCCCAGCTGGGCGACCTTGCTCGAGATGAACTGTTCCCAGAGAATGTAGATCACTCCGGAGAACATCGTCATCATCGCGCCGTGGCGGAACCACCAAAGGGCGCGCGGCCGGAGCTGGGGGACGACCGACTTCTTGGCGGCGGCGTCGAGCGACTTCTCGAAGTTGCCGTTGACGAAGTTGAAGAAGTAGAGGTGACCGATCCAGACGATCCCGAAGAAGATGTGGATCCAGCGCAGGAGCATCGGGATGGTGAGCGTTTTCCAGTCGGGCATGGCCGTTCTCCCCTTGGAATGTGACTGTGGACCATTATGGGCCGTCCGGGGGGCCCGTCAAGGGCCCTCCGCGCCCGGGTACTATATACAGTATATGCTGTACATAATGGAAGGGGCAAGAACGGATTGAAGCCGGCCGCGCAGGGGAGTCTTACGGCCGCGCCGGCGGCGTCCCGCCGAGCGGCGAGGCTTTCGACGGGTCTGGATCGGGCGGGGTTTTCAGGAGGGGCGGGACGGGGGACGGGCCGGAGCCGTCCGGCGGCTCCCGGCGGAGGAGCTCCTGGCGGTACCACTGCGTGAGTTCGTCGCGGAGGGCCTGGCCCTTGGCGTCGCTCTCGACATCGATCGCCTCCACCATGGCGGCCGCCAGCAGGGCCGCCCCGGCCCCGGCGAGCGCCCGGGCACCGTTGGAGGTCCCCTTGAACTGGATGTGGTCCGCCGCGAGCGCCGCGGCCATCAGGCCGCCCGCCGCCACAACCTGCGAGGCGGGGGTGTAGGGCGCCGGGGCGGAGGCGCATCCCGCCGCCAGGACCGCGACCAGGAGGCCCGAAACGAGCTTCATAACCCCATTTTACCACGGCGTGGGCGGACTTGGGGCCTGGGATTCAGGACTTGGGGCTCCGGCGGGTCGCTTCCACGAAGGCCATGTGGAGCTCGTGGAGGGCGCCGGTGAGGTGGCGGTCCTCCTCGGGAGCCAAGTTTCCCTTCGTCTTCACCGCGAGCATGTCGAGGAGGTCGATGGCGTACCGCGCCCGATCGAAATCGGGGGCCGGCGTCTTGCCCTCGGCGTCGGGAAGGATGCCGAGCGCGAGGAGCGCCCCGGAAGCGAGGGAGGCGACGAGGGCGGGAAAGTCGGCCGGCCCTGGAGGAGAATCTTCGCCGCCCTCCGGGGATGCGGGCGGCTCGGGGGGTTTTGCCGCCGCGTCGAGTTTTTCCTTCTCGGCCTGCGCTTGCTGCTTCCAGGATTCGTCGACGTGCTTCTCGTCCGTCATACCGTGGAGTGTTCGGATTCGGAGCGGGACGGCGACTTGGGGCGGAGGTGGTCCCCGGCGGCGCGGACGAAGTCCCGGAAGAGCGGGTGGGCGGCGGTGGGACGCGACCTGAACTCGGGGTGGAACTGCACGCCCACGAACCACGGGTGGTCGGCGAGCTCGAAAATCTCGACGAGGTCGTTGTCGGGGCAGATCCCCGCGAACCGCGCCCCCTTCTCCTCGAAGGGCTTCCGGTAGGCGTTGTTGAATTCGAACCGGTGGCGGTGGCGCTCGGTCACCGACTCCGTGGCGTAGGCGGCGACCGATTTCGTCCCCGGCGCGATCCGGCAGGGGTAGGCCCCGAGGCGCATCGTCGCGCCCTTGCCCGTCACGCGCTTCTGCTCCTCCATGATGTGGATCACGGGATCGGGCGTCGCGGCGTCGAATTCCGTGCTGTTCGCCTTCGGCAGGCCGGCGACGCTGCGGGCGAATTCGATGACGGCCACCTGCATCCCGAGGCAGAGGCCGAAGTAGGGGATCCGCTTCTCGCGCGCGTACTGCGCCGCCTTGATCTTCCCCTCGGTCCCGCGGCCGCCGAACCCGCCCGGCACCAGGATGCCCCCGACGCCCGCCATGAACCGGTCCATCCCGAGCTTCTCGACGTCGTCGGCGGGGACCTTCTTGATGATCACCTTGCAATGGTTCGCGATCCCGGCGTGCGCGAGCGATTCGTAGATCGACTTGTAGGCGTCGTTCAGCTCGAGGTACTTGCCGACGATCGCGACCGTCACCTCGCGCTCGGGATGCTTGATCAGGTTGAGCATCTGCGACCAGCGCGAGAGGTCGGGCTTGCGCTTCTGCAGGCCGAGCCGCTCGACGATGAGCTCGTCGATCCGCTGCTCGGCGAGCATCACGGGGATCTCGTAGATCGAGAAGTCGACGTCCTTCTCGTCGAGCACCGCCTCCTTGGGGACGTTGCAGAAGAGGGAGATCTTCGAGCGGACGTCGTCGGAGATCGGGACCTCGGTGCGGCAGATCAGGATGTCGGGGATGATGCCGATCTCGCGGAGCTTGCTGACGCTCTGCTGGGTCGGCTTCGTCTTGATCTCGTGGCTCGCCCGCAGGTACGGGATGAGCGTCAGGTGGACCGACATGGAATTGCCGCGGCCCGACTCGAGCATGAACTGGCGGACGGCCTCGAGGAAGGGGAGGCTCTCGATGTCGCCGACGGTGCCGCCGATCTCGGTGAGGGCGACGTCGATGTCGGGCCCCTCGATGCTCCGGACCGCTTCCTTGATCTCGTTCGTGATGTGCGGGATGACTTGGACGGTCTGGCCGAGGTACTCGCCGCGCCGCTCCTTCGCGATGACCGAGCTGTAGATCTTGCCCGTGGTGTAGTTGCTGTGGGCGTTCACGACGGCGTGGGTGAAGCGCTCGTAGTGGCCGAGGTCGAGGTCGGCCTCGAGCCCGTCCTCGGTGACGTAGACCTCGCCGTGCTGGTACGGGTTCATCGTGCCGGGGTCGACGTTGATGTACGGGTCGAACTTCTGCATCGAGACCCGGAATCCCATGCTCTCGAGGAGCATGGCGATGGAGGAGCAGGTCAGGCCCTTGCCGAGGGAACTCACGACGCCGCCGGACACGAAGATGTGTTTGGTCACGGGCACCCCTCTCCCCGGCGGCGGCGTCTTCCCCTGGCCCTTCCGCCGATCGGGGTACGTCGCGCCGTCATGCGGATTTGTATTTTCTCCGGCGAGGGCCTTCCGGTCAAGGTGAACCTTTGCCCGCGCGCGTTTTCCATCGCGCGACGAACGCCGCGTAGTCGGCCGGCGTGTCGATCCCGCCCGGATTCCTCGTGTCGACGACCGCGACGCGGATCCGGTGGCCGTTCTCGAGGACGCGGAGCTGCTCGAGGCGCTCCTGCTCCGCGAGCGGCGTCGCCGGCAGCCGGGCGAGCTTCAGGAGGAACTTCCGCGTGTAGCCGTACAGCCCGAGATGGAGGAGCGCCGGTCCCGCCGAGGGGATCCGGGTGCGCGAGAAGTAGAGCGCGTACCCGTCGCGGTCGAGGACGACCTTCACGCGGGCCGGGTTCAACTCCTCCTCGGGCGCGAGGAACGTCGTCGCCACGGTGCTCATGTCGCAGGATCCGAGGAGCGCCGCGCACTTGTCGACCGTCGCGGGATCGATGTCGGGCTCGTCCCCCTGGATGTTGATGACGTGGTCGCAGGGGATCTTGCGCGCCACCTCGGCGCAGCGGGAGCTCCCGTTCGGATGTTCGGGCGAGGTCATCGCCACCTCGGCGCCGAACGATTTCGCGGCGCGCTCGACCCTCGGGTCGTCCGTGGCGATGAGGACGCGCGAGACGCGGCGCGCCTGGATGACGCGGTCCCACACGTGCTGGACGAGGTACTTGCCCGTCTCGTTCAGGAGCGGCTTTCCCGGGAGACGGACGGCGGCGAAGCGGGCGGGAATGACGGCGACCACGCGCGGCCGGCGGGTTCGGGCCATGAAGCGGGGGAGTATAGGAGGGGGCCATGGGTGGTGTCAAAGCTTCCAGTTCCCTGATTCCAGACCCCCGTCCCTGAAGTTCCGAGTCGCCAGCCGGAGGCGAGGAGCGCATCCGCGTGCGATCCGTGTGAATCTCCGCTATGGAGCTTCAAGCTGGAAACTTCCGAAAGCTGGGATCTGGGGTCTGGAAACTCGAAACTGGCCCATCCACCCCCCCCCTCTCGTCACTTCGAGGCGGCGAGCTTCCGGTAGATCGCGAGGGTTTCGTCGACGTACTTCTCGAAGGGGCGGCGCTCCGCGGCCGCGCGCGCGGCCCACCCCACGTCCGCCCGCTCGCGGGGATCGAGGAGCCGCTGGAGCCGGCTCGCGATGTCGTGCGGGTCCCCCGGATCGGCGACCACGAACGAGTTCGTCCCCGGCTTGATGATCTCCGAGACGCCCGCGACCTCCGTGACGATGACGGGGACGCCGGAGGCCATCGCCTCGAGGCAGACGTTCGGAAAGGGGTCATAGAGCGTCGGCAGAACGAACGCGTCCGCCACGGCGTAGATGTTCTCGATGTCGGGCCGCGACCCGAGGAACCGGATCCGGACGCTTCGACGGGCCGCCATCCGTCCGTAGCGCGCCGATTTTCCCGACCCCGCCACGAGGAGCCACGCCTCCACGTCGCGCGGGAGGAAGCCGAGCGCCTCGATCGCGCGGGCCAGCCCCTTGCGGCGGAAGCCCGAGCCCGCGTACAGGACGACGAACGCGCCCGGGGGAATGCCCATTTCGGCGAGCAGGGCGGGGCGCCGTTCCCGAAGCCCGGGGTGGAAGCGCGCCAGGTCCACCGCGTTCCACGTGACGACGATCCGCGCGGGATCCACGCTGTAGTGGCGGATCACCTCGTCCCGCACGCGCGCCGAGACGGCCTGGATCAGGCGCGTCGCCCCGGTCGAAAACGACTCGCGCTCCAGCGCCAGGATGCGCCGCTCCTTGGGATTCACCCGGCTGAACCAGCGGCCGAGCGTCGACCGGGTGGTCTCCATCCGGCGCAGGTACTCGGCGTGGACGCCGCCGCCGAGCCTCAGGAGGTCCTGCGAGACGGTCCGGGCGAAGCTGTGGACGACGTCGAACTTTCGTCCGTCGAGGGCCGCCTTCGCCGCCCGCGCGAAGCCGGGGTGGTCCGAATCCCCGAGCGCCGTCGCCTCCACGCCCTCCTCCGTCCCGCGCACCGTGCCCGCGAAGACGTGGACGCCGTGGCCGCGGATCACCAGGGATCGCGCGAGCATCATCGCCTGCTGCTCGGCCCCTCCGAGGGCGCCGAACGATTCGATGAGCAGGGCGATCTTCATTTCGCGCGCCTTCGCGGATCCGGAGGGTCCGCTTCGGCGGCGTGGTGGCGCTCGCGGAGCTTCGCCTGCTTCGTGAGAACGTAGAACGCCGAGGCCTTCGCGATCACGAACCCGGCCCAGCCGTCGAGGAAGCCGAGCTTCCAGACGTAGCACTCGAGGAATTTCAGCGGCGGATGGCCGAGGAGCTTCAGGAGCGAGGGCTTCCGCCCCTCCTTGAGCCACTCCGCCACGACGACGTCGCTGAACCGGTCGATCGTCCGGAGCTGGTGGGAGAAGTCGCGGTAGGTGTAGTGGACGAGGTCGGCGTCGAGGTCCCGCGTCGGGCCCTCCGCCACGAGCTTGTCGTGCGGGTCGACGCCCGTCCAGCGCGCCCGCCCGCGCCGCACGATCCGGACCTTCCAGTCGGGGTACCACCCGCCGTGGTTGATCCACCGGCCGAGGTAGAAGACGTGGCGCTTCACGCGGAAACCGTCGACGCCGTCCGCCGAGGCGATCGCGCCTTCGACCGCGGCCTTCAACTCCGGCGTGCATCGCTCGTCCGCGTCGATCGAGAAGATCCAGTCGCCCGTCGCCTGCTCCAGGGCGAAATTCTTCTGGGCGATGTACCCCGGCCACGGCCGCTGGATCACCTTGGGCGTGTACTTCCGCGCGATCTCCGGCGTGCGGTCGGCGCTCATCGAGTCGACGACGACGATCTCGTCGCACCATTTCACGCTCTCGAGGCAGTCCGCGATGTTCGCCTCCTCGTTGCCGCAGATGACCGCGGCCGAGATGCGGGGGCGGCTCATGCGGCCCCCCCGAGGACGCGCGCGCAGGCCGCGAGGACGTCCTCGACCGCGACGCGCTTCATGCAGTTGTGATGGCCAAGGGGGCAGACGCGCTTGAGGCACGGGCTGCAGTCGAGGGGATGGCGCACGATCTCGTGGCGCGGCCCGTACGGCGGCGTGGCGATCCAGTCGGTCGGGCCGAAGACGGCGACGATCGGAACGCCCACGGCGTCGGCGACGTGCATGGGCCCCGTGTCGTTCGTCAGGAAGAGGGCGCACCGGCGGATGGCGGCCGCGAGCTGGGGGATGGAGGTCCGCCCGCTCAGCGAGACCGCCTTCGATCCGATCTCGGAGGCGACCCGGTCACCCAATTCGCGCTCCGCGGGCCCGCCGACGACCACGACCGAGGCGTTCCACCGCTTCGCGAGCCGGCGTCCCGTTTCGATGAATCGCTCCGGGTACCACTGCTTCGCTTCGCCGTACGTGGCGCCGGGGTTGATGCCCACGAGGGGGCGGCCCGGGGGAAGGTGATCGGCGGCCCACCTGTCGGCCTCGGGCACGACCTCGAGGGCCGGCGGCGCGGGATCGGGCGGCTTGCCGAAGGGCGCCAAGAGACGGTGGAAGTACAGGACGCGATGGCCGCGCAGGGCGTCGGGGTCGCGCGGCACGGCGTCCGTGAGCATCGGCGATCGACCGTCCCCCGCGTACCCGATCCGGCGCGGGATGCGCGCCGAGAAGGCGAGGAGCGCGGAGGAAAAAGACCGGGGAAGGATGAGCGCCGTGTCGAACTTCCGCTTCTTCAGGTCGCGGACGAGGCCGAGCCAGCTCCGGAGTTTTCCCTTCTCGCGCGGCGGGGGGACGATCGTCTCGTCCACGTAGGGAAGCCCCGCGTAGAGGTCGGAGACCGACTTTCGCGACAGGACGGAGATGCGGGCGTGGGGCCGCATGGCCTTCAGCGACCGCAGGGTGGGGAGGCTCATGACGGCGTCGCCGAGCCAGTTGTTGCCCGTGACGAGGATCCCGCTCACTTCGCGGCCGGGCCGGTCAAGGCCCACCAGAAGCGGTGGAACCAGAGCCCCGCGCCGCACCGGCGGGCGAGGTCGCGGATCCGCGCTCGGTCCTGGACGTAGCTGAAGAGGAACCGGAACCGGTCGACGCGCGAGACGCGGTCCTTGAGCCACTTCTCGACCGACCGGTTGAGCCGCGACAGGTTCGCGGCGTCGAGGCCCGGGTCGCGCGCCATCCGCAGGACCGCGCGGTCGAGGTCGATGAAATAGACGTCCGTGCCCTGGAGGAGGATGTTCTTCACGTTGAGGTCGCCGTGGTACAGCCCGGCCTCATGCATCCGGCGCACTTCGCCCGCGACGTCGGCGATGATCCGGCGGTGGCGCGCCGGGGCCGTTTCCCGGGCCAGCGCGAGGAGGTCGCGCGCCCCGGCGATCTCGCGCACGACGAGCGTGAACCGGTGGAAGGGTCCGAAGGCGTGCGTCGCCCGGCAGGCGACGATCTCGGGCACGTTCAACCCCGCCCGCCGGGCGCGCAGGACGGCGTGAAGTTCGCGCAGGATCCGGCGCATCCCGAGGTGGATGTTCCCCGCGAACCGCGCCAGGCCGCCGCGGGCCAGTTCGCGGACGAGGACGCGGCCCGGGGCCCCCTTGGGCTGGTACGCGAAGTGCTCGACGCGCCCCCGGAAGCCCGTCCGGTCCTCGGCCGGGACCGCCTCGAAGTCGGAGAGGATGTCCTCGAGCAGGTGGGGGCGCCACTCGGGGCGGATCAGGACGAGGTGGGGACCGGAGTAGACGGAATCGTAGCCGTCGAGGAGAACTGGCATAGAGCGAAGACCATCGTATCAGTACCGAAAGCGCATTACAAACGGACAACCGGAGAGTCACGCTGAGAGTCACGGGTCGAGCGTCGAGCGTCGAGAGTCTCGTCTCGGGTCGAGGGTCTCGAGTCATGCTCCCCTTCACCGGACCCGCGACTCGAGACTTCCTCTCCGGCCGAGACCCATCTAGAATGCGTTTTCCCATGCTTCCGAACCGCGAGATCCGGCGCATCCTCCTCGTCCGGCTCAGCGCGCTGGGGGACGTCGTCAACACCCTGCCCGCCGTGAGCGCGGTGCGCGAGGCCTTCCCGAGGGCCCGCCTGGGATTCATCGTCGAGGACCGCTGCCGCGACGTCGTCGTCGGCCACCCCGCGCTCGACCGCGTCTACGTCTATCCCCGCCGGCGGTGGCAGAGCGACTTCTTCCGGTTCTGGCGGTGGGGCCGGCTCGTCTCCGAGGTCGGGGCGTTCCTCCGCGAAATCCGGTCGGAACGGTACGACGTCGCCCTCGACTTCCAGGGGAACCTGAAGGGGGCGCTCCACGCGTGGCTCAGCGGGAGCCCCGAGCGGATCGGGTTCGCGCGCGGCCACTGCAGCGAGCTCAACTGGATCTTCTCGACCCTCCGCGTCCGGCCGGCGACCGAACGGATGTACCGCGTCGAGAAATTCCTGTCGCTCCTCGCCCCGCTGGGGATCGCCCCGGCGAGGCCCCGCTACGTCCTGCCCCGGTCGGCGGAGAGCCGCGCCCGGGCCCGCCGGTTCCTCGCCGAGGAGGGGTGGTCCGGAGGCGACTACATCGTCCTCCACCCCGGCACGAGCGAGTTCGGCAAGATCAAGCGCTGGCCCCTCGACCGGTTCGGCGCGCTCGCGCGGCGCCTCCGTGCCGAGGGCCACCGCGTTCTCATCGTCTGGGGCCCCGGCGAGCGCGGGATGGCCGAGACCATCGCGCGCGAGGGGGGATCGGGCGTCCGCGTCGCCATGGAGACGCGGTCGATCCTGGACCTCGCCGAGCTGATCGCGGGCGCGCGGGTCTTCGTCGGCGCTGACTCCGGCCCGCTCCACATCGCGAGCGCCGTCGGGGTGCGGAGCGTCGCCCTCTTCGGCCCGAAGGACCCCGCGATCTACGGCCCCTACAATCCGCTCGGGAAGGTCGTCTACAAGCCCGAAGGCGCGGGTCCGGCCTCGATGGAGGCGATCACCGTGGAGGACGCCCACGCCGCCGTCGCGGCGATCGCCGCGATGGAGCCCTCGTGACGCCTCGGTGCGCCCCGGGCGACGAGGGCCTGGTGCGGGCGGTCCTCGAGGGCCGGTATCCGTCCGAGACGGTGAAGGAAAGCGCGATCCGCGTCGTGCGCCGGGTCACGCCCCCCGGCGGGGCCGCGCTCTACCTCAAGCTCTTCCGCGATCGGGGCATCGGGGCCGCCGTGCGGCGCCTCGTCGCCGATCGCGCGGCGCGCGAGTACGCCGTCCTCGATCACCTTCGCCGGGCGGGCGTCCCCGCCGCCGAGCCCGTGGCGTGCGGGTCGAGCGACGGCTCCAGCTTTCTCATCACCCGGGAAATCCCGCGCGCGAAAACGCTGAAGGAGCATCTTCTCGAGGTCGACCGGGTCATCCGGAAGGCGTTCATGGCCCACCTCGGGCGGTTCCTTCGGGCCGTTCACGATGCCGGCGTGCGGCACGACGACCTGCACCTCGGGAACATCCTGGCCACCGGATCCGGCGACCCCGCGAAACTGTTCCTCGTCGACGTCCATCGAGCGTCGATCGGCGCGAGTTTGAACCGGGCCGATCGCGTCGAAGGGCTCGGCTTCATGCTCCACTCGCTCTACACGCTGGTGTCGTCGGGCGACCAGATCCGGTTCCTGCGCGCCTACTGGGGCGAGCGTCTCTCGAAGGACCTCCTCCGTGACCTCCGGGCCGCTTTCGCCTCGGCGCGGGAGCGGTACGCGGAGGACCGGGCCGGCCGGTGCCTCGTCACCGGCCGGGAATTCGAGCGTTCGGGGGGGATGAACTTGCGGCGGCCGCTGACGGCCGAGGCGGCGGGGAAATTGCTGGAGGCCCCGCCGCTCCGCGAGGTGAAGAGCGTCGGGCGACGGCGCCTGTGGCTCGCCGCGCCCGACCGGTTCGTCCGCGAGGGCCCCCGGGCGAAGCGCATCTGGCGGAACGCCCACGCCCTCGCCGCCCGGCATGTCGCGACGCCCCGCCTCTGGGCGAGGGCCGGGGACCGGATCCTGGGGGAATGGCTGCCCGACGCGGCCCCGCTGAACGAGCACCTGTCTCGCCGGCCCGGGTCCCGACGGCGGCTTGCCGAGGCGCTCGCCCGCTTCGTCGCCGGAATGCACCGGAGCGGCGTCCACCACGGCGACCTCAAGGCGAACAACATCCTCGTGCGGTCCGCCTCCGCCAAGGCCCCGGCGGGATGTGAGTTCGAGTTTTTCGTGATCGATCTCGACCGCGCGGAGTTCTTCGCGGAGGTGCCGCTCGAGCGACGTCTCTCCGACCTCGCCCAGCTGAATGCCGCGCTCGGCCCCCCGGTGACGGTGGGGGACCGGCTCGCGTTCTACCGGGCGTACGCCGGGCGGGAGGCGGACTGGATCCGGAACGGGAAAGATCGCGTGAAGGAAATCATGCGGCGGACCCGGGCGAGAAGGCACGTCTGGCCCACCCGGGAAGCCTGAAATCGGGAGCCCTGGATCGTGAGTAGGTATGAAAGAGGACAAGGAGCGGAAAGAAACGGAGTGGAGGAGACGCCGACCTACGACTCCCGGCTCGTGACTTTCGGGTGACGCCCCGTTAGTCCTTTTGAGTGCCGGGGAGCACGTCCTCGCGCACCTCGAATCGGCCGGTTTTCTCGTTGAAGGCGAGCTTGCTCTTGTTGGTCACCCACCACTCGTGCATCTTCCAGACCGCGACCTGGTTCCGGTAGAGGCTCTTGTCGTAGTCGTAGTCGAAGTTCTTGCCGAGGGCCATCGAGATGATCCGCGCGCTGATCCGGAAATCGGAGTCGTTCAGGCCGAACTTCTCCTTGATGTCGGCCGCCATCTTGTCGTCGGCCGCGTCCTTCTTGGCGAGCTCCTCGCACCGCGCGAGCACCTTGAGGAGCGTCCCGACGAGGTTGTCGATCGTCGACTTCGAGGCGACCGGCCCGATGTTCTTCACAACCCACTGGGGCTGCCGCTTCAGCGTGAGCACGTCGCGCTCGCGGTGGAAGGGGTCGCCCGGGAAATCGTAGGTGTACTTCAGGACCCGGTTCTCGTAGTGGATCTTGAAATCCTCCAGCTCCTCCTTGTCGCCGAGGAACTGCTCGATCCGGAGGACGTCCCAGAGGCCCGAGATCTGGACCTCGATCGTCTGCGCCCGGGGATCGACGCCGCGGAAGATGGCGACGCCCGTCAGCTTCTGGCCCGCCTTGATGAACCGCTGCTCGCGCATCTCCCGCGCGTTCAGGTAGTAGCGCGTCCCCTTCTCGTCCCCGTTCTTCAGCTCCATGATCGACTCGCGGATGATCCCGGGGTTGCGGTTCCCGAGTTTCGCGTGGTACTCGATGATCTTGTATTCGATCGGCTCGGCCTGCACGACGTTGGAGATGAAGGTCCCGTACTTCAGCGTCTCGAACTTGGCGGGATCCTCGGACGCGGCACGCGCGGCATCGGGGTCCACTTTCTTCAGGTCGGTCTGGAGCTCCCGGCCGGTCTCGATGTACAGCGTATGGTCGAGGAGGATGGGGATGACCTTCCCCATGTTGTTGGTGACCGTGTAATGGACGAACCAGAAGGTCTCGATTTCACCGTTGGGGTAGCGGTAGTTGAACATCTGGGGCTTTTCTTGGGAGTAGTCGAGCTTCCACCGCTCGTGGGTCTGGGCTTCGCAGAGATTGGCCGCGACCAGGACCCCCACCGCCGCCAGCCAAGACGATGTCAGCGCACGCTTCATGGTTACCCCAGCCTTGTAGAGGAATCCGCGAATCGTATAAAGCCCTAGACGCACCGGTCAAGCAAATCACTTCACCTTTGGGATACACGAAGCCCCGCCATGGGCTCGAAGCGGATTTACTATGGGTACGGGAGGCATCCAGCATCCGGCATCGGGCATCCGGAGGCCGACACGCGCGCCCCCCCGCGGAACCCATTTGAGGACATATCCTTGATTCTTGATTCCTGATTCTTGATTCCTGTTCTAGGATGTCTTCTTCATGCGCCTCGGCTTCCTCCTCAATCAGGAAACCTGCATCGGCTGCCACGCCTGCACCGTCGCCTGCAAGTCGGAGCACGGCGTGCCCCTCGGCGGCTTTCGCACCTGGGTCAAGCACATCGAGAAGGGGACCTTCCCCGACGTGCGACGCCATTTCTCCGTGATGCGGTGCAATCATTGCGACGACGCCCCCTGCATCCCGATCTGCCCCACGAACGCCCTTTTCCGGCGGCCGGACGGGGTCGTCGACTTCGATTCCGCGGCCTGCATCGGGTGCAAATCCTGCATGCAGGCCTGCCCCTACGACGCGCTGTACATCGATCCCGAATCGAACACCGCCGCCAAGTGCAATTTCTGCGCCCACCGGATTGACGCCGGACTCGAGCCCGCGTGCGTGATCGTCTGCCCCGTCCAGGCGATCGGCGTCGGGGACCTCGACGACCCGAACAGCTCGCTGTCGAAATTGGCGGCGAACGGCGCCGCCGTCCGAAAGCCCGAGCTCGGCACGCGCCCCAAGACTTTCTACCTCGGGGCCGACCCGGCGTCGCTCGACCCGTTGCAGATCGACGACCGCGGGCCCTATCCCTTCGCCGCCAACGGGCCGTCGCCTGACACCGATCCCGGCGCCGTCCGTGAAATCTACGACGTGCCGCATCCGGCCCCGTGGGGCTGGAAGGTCTGGTCGTACCTGTGGACGAAATCGATCGCGGCGGGCGCTCTCATCGCGGCCGCCGTCCTCGGACTGGGCCGGCCGGAATTTTCGGATCACCCGCTCGTGACGCGCGCCGCCCCGGCGATGGCGCTCCTCTTCATCGCCGTGACGGCCCTCCTGCTCATCTTCGACCTGAAGCGGCCGGAGCGGTTCTGGTACATGCTGGTCCGGCCCAACTGGAAATCCTGGCTGGTCCGGGGTTCCGTCATCCTCGGCGCGTTCGGCGCCGTGGCGGCCTGGTGGCTCGTCGCGCCGGGTCCGGCGGTGTACGCGGTGTCGATCCCGATCTCGCTCGGCACGGCGGGGTACACCGCGTTCCTCTTCCGCCAGGCCAAGGGGCGCGAGTTCTGGGGCTCGAAGTGGGTCCTCGTCCACCTGCTCGTGCAGGCCCTCGCGGCGGGCGCGGCATCGATGGCCATCCTGGCGCCCATGTCGCTCTTCGACGACGGCGCGCGCACCCTGCTTTTTTTCGGGCCCCTGCTCGGCGCGTCGCTCTGCGCCCACGCCCTCTTCGCCCGCCTCGAGGCCGCGGCCGGACACGGATCGCCGCACGCCCGGCGGGCCGCGCGCGAGATTTCCGAGGGTCGCCACCGGAGGGATTTCCTGGGCAACGTGCTCGTGGCGGGCGTGATCCTGCCTCTCGGGCTCCTGGCGGCGCTCCCGGTCGCCGGAAGCGTGGCCCCTTCGCTCGGCCTCCTCGCGTCGCTCTTCGCGCTGTGGGGACTTTACCGGTACGAGCGGATGTGGATCCTGGCGGGGCAGGCGGTCCCCCTGAGTTGAGACGCGAACCATGAGCCCCGAACCGAATCACGGACCCAAGCTCGACCTGAAGGCCTACCCGCCTCCGGATCAGTGGGACGATTTCGTCGAGAATGATCCCGCGGCGTGGCCCCGCAAGAAGCCGCGCCACTACGCGCTCGTCCCCACGGTCTGCTTCAACTGCGAGGCCTCGTGCGGGCTCCTCGCGTACGTCGACAAGGAGACCGGGAAGATCCGCAAGTTCGAGGGGAATCCCTACAACCCCGGCTCTCGCGGCCGGACGTGCGCCAAGGGTCCCGCGACGATCAACCAAGTCGACGATCCCGAGCGGATCCTCTACCCGCTGAAGCGCGCGGGCCGGCGCGGCGAAGGAAAGTGGGCGAGGACCACCTGGGACGAAGTCCTCGACGATTTCGCGAAGACGATCCGCGCCGCCATCGTCGAGGGACGCCGGACCGAGGTCATGTACCACGTCGGCCGCCCCGGGGAGGACGGCTACGTCGAGCGCGTCCTCCAGGCGTGGGGCCTCGACGCCCACAACAGCCACACGAACGTCTGCTCCTCCGGCTCGCGGCTCGGCTACGACCTGTGGATGGGCTACGACCGGCCGTCGCCCGACTACGCGAACGCAAAATTCATCCTGCTCCTCTCGTCCCACCTCGAGACGGGCCACTATTTCAATCCGCACGCGCAGCGGATCGTCGAGGCGCAGGAAAAGGGGGCGACGCTCGCCGTCGTGGATCCGCGCCTCTCGAACACGGCGTCGCGCGCCGACCTGTGGCTGCCGACGTACCCGGGCACCGAGGCCGCGGTCCTGCTCGCCATGGCGAACGTGATCCTCGCGCGCGGACTCTTCGACCGCGCCTTCGTCGAGCGGTGGGTGAACTGGGAGGAGTACCTGGCGGCGGAGCATCCGGCGGGGCCGCGGACGTTCGACGCGTTCCTCGCGAAGCTGAAGGAACTGTACGCCCCGTTCACGCCGGAGTCGGCCGCGAAGGAGAGCGGCTGCCCCGCGGACCGGATCGAGCGGACGGCGCTCGGCATCGCGGAGGCGGGCCCGCGGTTCGCGGCGCACGTCTGGAGGAACGCCACGGCGGGAAACCTCGGCGGCTGGCAGGTCGCCCGCGCGCTCTTCCTCCTGAATGTCCTCACGGGGAGCGTCGGCACGGAGGGCGGGACGCTCCCGAACGCATGGAACAAGTTCGTCCCGGTGCCGCCGCTCAAGCCGCCGCCGCAGAAGGTGTGGAGCGAACTGCTCTGGCCTCGCGAGTACCCCTTCGCCCACCACGAGATGTCGATCCTGCTTCCGTACCTGCTGAAGGAGGGGCGGGGGAGGCTCGCGGCGTACTTCACGCGCGCCTACAACCCGGTCTGGACCAACCCCGACGGCTTCTCGTGGATCGAGATGCTGAAGGACGAGGCGAAGGTCGGCCTCCACGCGGCGATGACCCCGGTCTGGAACGAGACCGCGATCTTCGCGGATTACGTCCTCCCGATGGGCCTCGGCCCCGAGCGGCACGACACGATGTCCTTCGAAACCCACTCCGGCGAATGGCTCGCCTTCCGCCAGCCGGTCCTGCGCGTCGCGAAGGAGCGGGCCGGGAAGCGCGTCGACCTGACGCGGGACGCCAATCCGGGCGAGGTGTGGGAGGAGGACGAATTCTGGATCGAGCTCTCGTGGCGGATCGATCCCGACGGGTCGCTCGGGATCCGGAAGTGGTTCGAGTCGCCGTACCAAGCGGGCGAAAAGATGACGATGGAGTCGTACTACCGCTGGCTCTTCGAGAACAGCGTCCCCGGGTTGCCGGACAAGGCGAAGGCCGCGGGCCTGGCGCCCCTCGAGTACATGAGGAAATTCAGCGCGGTCGAAATCAGCGCGGCCAGGTACGGCCTGCACGAGTGGCCGGTCGTGGGCGCGGCGGTCGACCCGGCGACGAAGATCGCCTCGAGGGACGGCCGCCCGTGCGGGCTCGAGCAGCCCGGCGGCGTGGTCGCGGGTTTCCCGACGCCCTCGCGGAAGCTCGAGTTCTACTCCTCGACCCTCGCCGCGTGGGGATGGCGCGAGGAGGCGATCCCGCGCTACGCGAGAAGCCACGTGCGGGCCGAGGCGCTCGATCCCGCGAAGGGCGAGTTCACGCTGCTTCCCACGTTCCGGCTCCCGACGCAGATCCACACGCGGTCGGGGAACGCGAAATGGCTGTGGGAGCTGGGGAACACCAACCCGCTCCTCATGCATCCGCGCGACGCGAAGCGGCTGGGGCTGAAGACCGGCGAGCTCGTGCGCGTCTCGACGGAGACCGGCCACTTCGTGCCGCGGCTGGTCGTCACGGAGGGGATCCTCCCGGGGATCGTCGGATGCTCGCACCATTTCGGCCGCTGGCGGCTGCACGACGGCGCGGGGCCCGACCGGTGGTCGAGCGCGCTCGCGGAGATCGAGGATCTCGGCGAAGGCAAGTTCCGGCTGAGGTACGCGCGCGGGGTCAAGCCGTTCGAGAGCAGCGACCCCGATTCGCGGCGCGTGGCGTGGAGCGAGGCGGGCGTCTGCCAGAACCTGGCGTTCCCCGCCCATCCGGATCCGCTGTCGGGGATGCACTGCTGGCACCAGGCGGTGCGGGTCGAGAAGGCGCGGGCGGACGACCGTTACGGCGACGTCGCCGCGGACACGGCGAAGTCCTACGCGGTTTTCCGGGAGTGGCTGAAGCTCACCAAGCCGGCGCCGGGCCCGGACGGCCTGCGAAGGCCGAGGTGGCTCGCACGTCCCTTCCGTCCCGATCCGGAAACCTATCGGGCTTGAGCGGCGATCCAATCGGCGGAAAAAAAAAAGACCCCCTGGCGCGCGCCAGGGGGTCTGGTTGTTTCCAGGAATCGAATCGTTCCTACTTCTTGAGCATCCTCACGGCAGCCGCGAGGGCGATCAGGCCCGCGAGCACCAGGAGGCCGGACGAGCTGGCCGTGGCGCCCGCCGAGCAGGGCAGGATGGTGTCGATTTCGTCCGAGGTCACGGCCGTCGTCCCCGACCCGCCCGTCGGCGGCGGAGGAGGCGGCGGGGTGAGGGTGGCCACCGAGGGAAGATTGGAGATCGTGCCGACGTTGCCGGCGATGTCCGTCGCCTTGATGGCAAAGTAATAGGTCGTCCCGTTCGACAGTCCGGTGACCGTCATCGTGTGTCCGGTCCCCGCCACGTCCGGGGCGGGCTCACCCGCGACGGCCGTCGCCGAGGAGAAGTTGGCCGCGGTGATCGCGGTGGTCGAGTAGCGCAGGTCGAACGAGGCGGTCACGCCCGAGACGTCGTCGTCCGCGGGGGAGGACCAGGCCACGTCGATGGTGTCGAGCGTCGCGTTGCTCACGGCGAGATCGGTGATCGCCGCGGGGGGCGTCACGTCCGGGACGAGGATCTGCAGGTTGTCGATGAACCAGCCGTCCAGGCCCGAGGAATTGTAATAGCTGTCGGACGTGAAGTAGAACTCCGTGATCAGGGTGCCCGCGCTGACGATGTCCTGTTGAAGGGCGATGGTGTGCTGGTGCCACTGGCTCATGGCGGGGCATTCGAGGGGGTTGTATCCCCACGGGGTGCTCTGGTCGCCGGAGAGCTCATAGCCGTAAAACGCGTTGTAGTTCTGGTCGTAGGTCCAAAGCAGGCGGTGATCCGGATAGGTCGAGTTGTTGGCCGTTTCGTAATAGCACCAGAACGAGAGCACGGGGCTGTTCATGCCCGTGAGGTCGATCGGGGAGCTGTAGTTGTAGATGTCGCCGTAGGGGTAGTCCGCGTTGAAGTCCGAACCGTTGTTGAAGTTCAGGCTCGCCTGCGAGTTGTACCCCCCGATCGGGCTGGAGTCGACATCCCAGGAGAACGGATAGCCGTAGTTCGACCAGTTCGAGATGTCGCTTTGATCGTCGAACGGGTTCGTGAACGCCGCCGCCTGCTGGGCCTGGGCGGGCGCGGACAGGGTCGAGATCATCGCGAAGGCGATGAGCACGGCCGAAGCGAAGACAGACGCAGATCGGTACATGTTGTTGTTCCTCACCACACACACCCTACCACACCCTGAATGCGCCCCCGCTCCCTTTGAGGGCTCGGGACTCATTACAACACAAAGTGATACCGCGTTTAGCGAAAATCGCTAAAAGATGCTTTTTCTCCTTCCGGAACGGGCACCCGCGGCGAGGCCCAGGAGGCCCGCCAGGACCAGCAGTCCCGCCGGACTGGCCGCCAGGCCCGCCGAGCAGTTGTGGTACCGGTCCACTTCGGAGGCGCCCTTGGGGCCCCCCTTGGAGGTCGGCGGCGGGGCGAGGGTGGAGCGCACCTCGATGTTGGAGAGGGCGCTGATGTTGCCCGCGACGTCGGTGCTGCCGATGGCGAAGTAATAGACGGTGCCGGGCTCCAGGGACGACACGACCATGGTGTGGACCGTCCCCGGGACGTCGGGCGCCGGCTCGCCGGAGACTTGCGTCGCCTGGGCGAAATTCGCCGGGGTGATCGTGTTCTTCGAATAGCGCAGGTCGAAACTGGCCGCGATCCCGGAAAGATCGTCGTCGAACGGAGAACTCCACGTCAGCCGCACTGAGGTCAGCGCGGGCTGGCTCGCCGCGAGATCGTCGATGGCGTCGGGCGGGGTGACGTCCGGCGTGATGAGCCGCATGTCGTCCAGGAACCAGCCCGGGTAATTGTTCGCCACCGAGTCGACGGCGTTGAAGTAGAACTCGATCTGGATGTTGTTCCCGACATAGGGCGCCATGTTGATCGTGTGCTGGTGCCACGAGTTCATCGACGGGCAGGAGATCGCCCCGCCATTGGTGGCGAACTGGCCCTGGTAGAGCTGGGACCCCGAAGACGCGTTGAAGATCCGGATGAATCGCTGGTCATAGGACGTCCCTTGATCCTCCGTCTGGTACCAGCACTGGAAGGTCAGGGTGCCCGACGGGGCGCCGGTGAGATTGATCGTGGGAGAACGCGCCGTCCCGCTGGGCGTGCCGGCATAGTCCGTCCCATTGTTGAAGTTGAGCGAGTTGGGGGGCGTGTTCGGCGGCGTGACCGACGCCGGGCTGGCGTCCACGGCCCAGAGGGAGTTAAGCGTCCATCCGGTGGCGTCGTCGAACGAATCTTGGTAGGCGACCGCCTGCTGGGCATGGGCCGGGCAGGGCAGGGTGGCAAACACCGCGGCGGACAGAATGAAATACGAAACAACGACGACCGGCGAAAGACGCATTCGACACTCCCCAGACAGAGAGTTCGAGGGAGGCCGCTCCGACCTCCATCAGTAAGAACAGCATTCCTGAGCGGTTGATTCAAGAAAAATCGCGGCGCCGGTCGATATCCCGGCAGGGAAGCCCTCTTCCCCGGGGATGAAAAGATGAACGAAACCGGCCTCGACGTGCTCCTCGTCGAGAATGATCGCGCCGAGGCCCGGCGGGTGCGCGAGGCGCTCGGGCCGGCTTCGCGGATCGCCTTCCGCCTCGACGTGGAGGAGGGGCTCGACTCGGGCCTGAAGCGGCTGGGCGAGCGGCCGTACCACGCGCTCCTCCTGGGCATGGCGCTTCCCGACGCGCCGGGAATCGACGCCTATCTGCGCGTGCGCCGCGATCATCCCGACCTGGCCGTGGTCGTCCTCACGTCCCTCGGCGATGAAAACGTGGGATCGATGGCGCTGGACCAGGGCGCGGTGGACGCCCTCGTCAAGGACGCGTCGCTGGCCGAGGGGCTTCCCCGGCGCCTCCGGTACGCCGTCGAGCGGCAGCGGCTCCGCACCGAGCTGAAGGGAATGGACATGCTCGACGAGGCGACGGGCCTCTACAACCGGCGTGGCTTCGTGGCGATGGCGTCGCCGATCCTCAGGGTGGCGCGCCGCATGCGCACGCCGGTCCTCTTGGTGGTGGCCGGCCTCGAGAGCCCGCGCGGATCGGCCGTCGCGGAGCGGGCGGCCGGCGGGCTCCTGCGGGAGACGTTCCGGGACTCGGACCTCGCGGCGCGTCTGGGGCCGGGCGAATTCGCGGTGCTCGCGGTGAACGCGAACGACGGGGCGACGATCTCGCGCCGGCTCCAGGCCCGGCTGCGCGATCACAACACGCTGAAGGGCCGGGACGCCGTGTCGCTCAAGTTGAGTGTCGCCGTCTGGTCGATCGATCCCGCGGCACGGGCCGACATGGCGCACTGGCTGGCCGCCGCGAAGAAGGGGAAGCCGCCGGCGAAATGATCCCGCCGCGCCTCACTTTCGGAGAGGCGGCGGAGGATAGCGGCTCGCCGTCTCCAGGGTGAGCGTGTTCAACGCCGTCGTGTAGACCCGTCCTCCCCCGAATCCCCACCGGTCCTCCTCGGGATTCCACGACCCGTTGACGCAGATCCCGGTCTCCTGGTTGCGGAGGAGCGCCGCCTGCAGCGCGGTGTTCCAGGCCCTCCACGCCGCGCCTTCGGGCCCGTCGGACTGGTAGAGCGCGAGCGAGGCCCAGTGCCAGTAGTAGGAGTCGATTTTCTCGCGCGACCAGGCGGGCGCGTCCGTCGTCAAGAGGGCGAGCCCCGAGACTACCTTGGGGTTGGTCGCGTCGAGCCGCTTGAGCGCGTCCCGGGAGAGGATCGAGATGGCGGTCATGGTCTCGTGATGGCTGAACGGGTCGTTCTTGCCAGGGACGACGACCTTGGGGGAGTTGCGCGCGGTGTATCCGGCGCGGCCGCGCTCGTCGGTCACCTCGTCCATCCACCGGATCACGGCATCGCGCAGGTCCGGGGAAGGCGACCCCAGGTTCGCCAGTTCCGCGGCGTACAGGGCCTCGATGCACCAGCCGGTCACGGACGTGTCGTTGTCGCCGCCGCCCGTGGCGTAGCGCCAGACGCGGTCGGGATTGCGCGCGCTGACGAGGAACTGGAGCGCCCGTTCCGCGGCGTCCTTGAACTGGGCCTGGCCCGTCATGCCGAAGGCCTCGACGATCGCCAGCGTGCCCATGGCGTGCGAATACATGTACTTTGGCCCGCGCCCGCCGACCCCGCCCAGCCGGTCCTGCTTGGAGACGAGCCACGCGAGCCCCTTGCGCGCCGCCTCGCCGAACCGGCGCACCGGGTCGGCCGCGGTCGCCTCGGTGCCCTCCGGAAGCAGCGGGGGCACGAAGCCCGCGCCGAGGAACGCGAGGACGGCGAGGCTCGTGACGCCGCGGTCGTGCTCGGGATCGCCGATCCCCGTGCATCGCCGGCCCCCGCACCGCTCGACGAACGCCTCGGCTCCCCAGGATCCGTCCGCGCTCTGGTGGCGCGCGAGCCACGCCAGCGCCGACATGATCGCGTTCTCGATCTCCTTGTCGCCTCCGCCCCGGGCCAGGAGCCGGGCCCGGTCGCGGATGCGCCCGGTGAAATCGGCGTCCGCCGACGAGGGGACTTCGGATGAGCTCTCGATTTCCCGGATCAGCCGCTCCGCGCGCTTCCGGAGATTCTGGTTCTCGGACTTGGCCGCTTCCTTCAGGAGGGGCAGGGCGGCCCGTCCCGCCTTGCGGGCGTCGGACTCGGCGCCCTCCCTCACCTGGTCGTCTTCGCTCGCGAGCTTTTCGATGACCGCCTCGAGCCCCCGGCCTTTCCCCGACGCCTCGATGCGCGCGATGATCTTGTCCGCCCAGTATTTCGCGTCCGCGTTCGTCGCCTGCGACGCCTTGCGGAGCGCGGGCAGCGCCGGGCGTCCCATATGTTCGAGCGCCTTGGCCGCGCGGCCCTGCTCCTCGAAATCGGAGGAGGAGAGGGACCGGATGAGCTTGTCCACTTCCGATTCCTGTCGCGTGAATCCGGCGGCGAGGAGGGGGAAGGCGGCCGTCACGGCCAGGAGGAGGTAACGCATGAAGCGCCTCCGATCAAAGGGAAGGGGCACGCATTATACGGAGGCGGGGAGGGGAACGTTCAAAACAATGAAGAAGCCGCTGGACCGGAATCAAGAAATAGGAATTAGGAATTAGGAATTAGGAATCAAGAATCAAGAATCAGGAATGAAGAAGCCGGAAGCCCTCAGCTGTGTGAGATCATCCGTCATCGTCAGACGGCAGCGGTCAAGCCTGGGTCAGCTAAGCAGCTCCTTGATCGGGGTGCCGCTGTCGACGAATTTCAGGGGACGGCCGAGGGGCGAGATCACCTGCTTCTTGTAGTCCACGCCCATCGCCGTGTAGATCGTCGAGAGCAGGTCACCCACCATCACGGGCCGGTCCTTGACGTCGACGCCGTCGCGGTCGCTCGATCCGACGACGCGCCCGTTCTGGAGCCCGCCGCCCGCGATGAGGCCCGAGAAGACGCGCGGGTAGTGGTCGCGCCCCTGGTTCGCGTTGATCTTGGGCGTCCGGCCGAATTCCCCCATGCAGACGACGAGGGTGGAGTCGAGCATCCGACGCTCGTGGAGGTCGCGCAGGAGCGTGCCGAGGCCGGGGTCGAGGCTCGAGCAGAGCTCGGGGACGCGCTTGAAATTCTCCTGGTGAGTGTCCCATCCGTCGAGCGTGACCTCGACGAATTTCACGCCGACTTCCACGAGCCGCCGCGCGAGGAGGCATCCGGCGCCGAACCGGTTCTGGCCGTACGCCTTCCGGAGATCCTCCCGTTCCTCGCCGAGGTTGAAGGCCTTGAGGAGCGGCGTGTGCATCAGCTTGTCCGCCTTCTCGTAGGCGGCCTTGTGGCGCTCGGTCTCTTCGCAGGCGCGGTCGCGGGCGAAATCGCGCTCCTGCTCCCACAGGAGGCGCATCCGCTCGCGGAAGCGCTTGTCGTCGTTGCCCGCGGGGGCGAGGTTCTTGATCTGGACCGCGCCGTTCTGGGCGGGCTGGGGATTGTCGACGACGAACGGGGCGAAGTCGGGCGGCAGGAAGCCCGCGCCCTCGGTGGGACGTCCGATGGAAATGAAATTCGGGAGGTCGAGGTCCTTGTTGCCGACCTCCATCGCGGTGACGGCGCCCATCGAGGGATGGACGACGGTGCCGGTGGGCGCGTAGCCCGTGTGGAGCAGGTAGCGCCCGCGCTCGTGGCTCCCCTCGCGGCTCGTCAGCGAGCGGATGAGCGAGGCGTTCTTCATCTGGCCCGCGATCGTGGGAAGGTACTGGGCGACCTGGATGTTCTCGACGGTCGTGTTGATCGCCTTGGTCGCCCCGCCGGTCTCGCGCCCCTCCTTGGGGTCGAACGTGTCGATGTGCGAGGGACCGCCCGCCAGCCACACGACGATGCAGGCCTTGGCCGCGGAGCGCGTCGCCCCTTCCTGCGGAAGCAGCCAGTCCAGCGTCGGCGCCCCGAAGATTTCCGCCTGGCGCGCGGCGGCGAATCCGAGGAAGCCGCCCCCCGCGGCGCCGAGGAATCCCCGGCGGCTGAGGTGCTTGTGGGCGCAGTCGCGGCAGGCGTGGCTCATCTTGATTCCTTTCACACGGTCGCCTGATTCAACCCGACCCACGACTCAAGGTTGCGGGACATTTCCAAAGAGAGGAATCAAGAATCAAGAATCAGGAATCAAGAATCACGGGAGCCGACCCGAAATACTTTTTTCCTAATTCCTAATTCCTGATTCCTGATTCTGTTCTCAGTGCGAGAAAAGAAACTCGCTCGAGTTGAGGAGCGTCCAGAACACGTCTTCGTACGCCGCCCGCTCGCCGTGGAGCGCCGCGATGTGCGCGGTGAAACGCTGGCGCTCGCGGCCCGTCGGCGGCCGCGCGAGGGCGGAGAGGAAGATCAGCTCGAGCCGCCGCGAGGGGTCCGACTCCGTGCGGAAGACCAGGTCGAGACGGTGGTCACGGTCCACCAGGCCGCGCTGGACCATCTCGCCGTTCAGCAGCATCAGCGCCTGCGGGACGGTCCCCTGGAAATCGACGACGTCCGTGTTCTCGTCGTCGCCGAACGTGAAGCGGAACTGGCGGAGGATGTCCCGCCGGATCGTCTCGAGCGTCCGCCCCGGCGCGTTCTTCGCCTGGGCCCGGAGCCGGCCCTCGGAGCCGGTCGCCTCGACGATCGAGTCGAAGAGTTCATCGGGCGACATCGCGCGCGTCAGGGCGTGCCCGAAGTACCTTTCCTCCGCGGGCTGGACGGCGCGGGGCCGGCGGCTCGAGAGCTGGTACGTCCGCGAGCGGCAGATCGACCGGACTAGCCATTTCGGATCGAAGCCCTGGGCCGCGAATTCGCGCGCCAGGCCGTCGAGCAATTCGGGGTGGCTCGGGCGGTTCCGGTCGTTCATCTCCTCGACGGGATGGACGAGGCCGCGTCCGAAAAAGTGGGCCCACATGCGATTGACGAGGGCGCGGGAGAACGCGAGATTCCCGGGCCGGCTCGCGAGGCGCGCGAACGCCGCGCGCCGGGGTTCGTCCGGGGCCGGCTCGCCTCCGTCCAGGAATCGGGGCGCGACCTTGCGCCGCGCTTTTCCCTCGCCGAGGAACGCCTCGCCCTGCGGCGCGTCGAAGATCTCGACCTCGCGGTCCTTCGGATCGTCGGGCTTCACCTTCTTCACGCGGAGCCGCGCGAAAAAGGCCGAGACCCCCTGGAAATCCTCCTGCGTCCACTTGTCGAAGGGATGGTCGTGGCACTGCGCGCACTGGATCTGCGCGCCGAGGAAGACGCGCGCGATCCGCACGGAGAACTCCGCCGGCCCGCCCTGGCGGGCGAATTTCCACGGGAAGACCGCCGGCCCTTCCTTCTGGGGAATCCCCGACGCCGAGACGAGGCGGCGGAACATCTCGTCGAGCGGCAGGTTCTTCGCGAAGACTTCCGCGCGGAGCCACTCGAGGAGCGTGTCGCCCGACTCGTTCTTCACGCCGTAGTCGTAGCCGATGAGGAGCGCCTCCCAGATGGCCGCCCAGTTGCGGGCGTAGCGCTCGTCGGCGAGGAGCTCCTCCACGAGCCGCTCGCGCTTGCCGGGCTTGCGGTCCTCGAGGAAACGGCGCGCGACGTCGAGGGGCGGGATGACGCCGAGGATGTCGAGGTGGACGCGGCGGAGGAATTCCGGATCTTCGGCGGTCGCGGCCGGGCGGACTCCCTGGCGGACCCACTCGCCGGAGATGAGGGCGTCGATCAGGTCGGCGCCGGGCGTGGGGGCGGATCGTTCTTGCGCGGAGGCCAGGAGGAGCACCGAGAAAAGCGCGAGCGCGAGGCGCATGGGCTGGCTTCCCCCGCCACTATGGGTTATAACTTATAAGTACGCCCGGAGCCGACGGAGGAATTCTATCACTCCGGCGCCTGGAGAGAGAGTCCGCCTTCGCCGCGATGGAGACGTTGCGGCTTCGGCGTGATGTGGGAACAGGTTCATGCCCGTTGAGATGGATCTCGAGGTCGGCCGGCTCGCGGTCGCCCGGGGATGGCTCACCGATCGACAGGTCGAGGTCTGCCTCAGCCTCGCCAAGACCTCCACGCCCCCCATGAACTTGATGCAGGTCCTGCTGTCGAAGGGCCTGGCCACCGAGACGCAGGTGCGCGATCTCGTCCACTCCGCCGGGGGCACCCAGGAATTCGGGGCCGCCGCGCGCGCGGGCCTCGCCCCCGGCTCGACCTTCGGCCGCTACTCGGTCCTCGCCGAGATCGGACGCGGCGGCATGGGCGCCGTCTACCGCGCGATGGATCCGGTCTCGAACCACGTCGTCGCCCTCAAGATCCTGAGCGACCGCTACATCGCCACCGAGGAGGACGTGCGGCGGTTCCAGCGCGAGTCCCGGCTCGCCGCGCGACTGCGCCACCCGCACCTCGTGCAGGTCTTCGAGGCGGGCATCCACGACGGCGCACCGTACTTCACGATGGAGTACGTCGAGGGGAAGACGCTCGAGGAACTGCTCCTGACCGAGCTGACGTCCGTCTTCCGGAACGGCGCCCGGCCGCAACTCTCGCGCGAGGACAAGATCCGGGTCATGATCCGCGTCGCAGAGGCGGTCCACGTCGCCCACCGCGCGGGGATCATCCACCGGGACATCAAGCCCGCGAACATCATCATCGACGCCTCGAACGAGCCCCACGTGACCGACTTCGGCCTCGCGAAAGAAGTCGCATCCGCGTCCTTCCTCACCTCGACCGGGACGGCGATGGGGACGCCGTACTACATGCCGCCGGAGCAGGCGCGCGGCGAGGTGAAGTCGCTCGACCCGCGGACGGACATCTACGCGATGGGCGCCGTCCTCTACCACGCGCTCACGCTCAAGCTCCCCTTCATGGACGAGACGGGCGCCGCCGTCCTCCGGAGGGTGATCGACGACGATCCCGAGCCGCCGCGCCACATCGATCCGACGATCGACCGCGCCCTCGAACTCATCATCATCAAGGCGATGGCGAAGGAGAAGGCCGACCGGTATCCGACGGCCGCCGATTTCGCGCGGGACCTCGAGCGCTGCCTCGCCGGGGAGGCGGTCTCGGCGCGCGGTCCCTCCCCGTACCGGCAGGCGCGCAAGTGGATCCGGCGCCACCCCGCGTGGGCCGCCTCGCTCGGCGTCTCCCTCGCCCTGCTCTGGGTCTTCTCGCTCATCCTCTTCTTCCGGCCCGGCCGGTTGACGCTTCGCACCGACCCGGCGGGCGCGGAGGTGTGGATCGACGACGCCCGGCTCGAGGTGGCGACGCCCGTCGAGAATCTGCGGCTCGCGCGGGGCCGCCACGACGTGAAGCTCGTCCGCACGGGCTTCCGCACGCTGAAATTCACGATCGATCTCGGCGGCGGCGGGCAGGAAGTGCGCCAGGAACGGCTCGAGGCGCAGACCGGTCGGGTCACGCTCACGTCCAATCCGACCGGAGCCGAGGTCCGTCTCGTCGGTCCCCAGCGCCTCATCCTCCGCACGCCCGTGGAGCTCCTGGCGCTGCCCGACGGCGAGTACCGCGCGGAGTTCTTTCGTCCCCAGTACCAGCTCGCTTCGGGGGCGGTGATGATCCGGGATCGGACCGACGCGCGATTCGGCGTCGCGCTTCGCGATGCCTGCCGGTGGCGGGCCGAACCGTCGGGCGAAGGGATCCACCCGGAGTTCGCGGTCGCCGATCTCGACGGCGATCACCGGCCCGACATCATCGGCGGCTCCAAGGACGGCCGCGTCTTCGCGCTTTCCGGCGCCGACGGCCACGTCCTGTGGGCGCACGACGCGCGGAGTCCGGCGCAGTCCCGGCCCATCATCGCCGACGCGGACGGCGACGGCCGGCCCGACGTGCTGCTCGGCACCGGGACGACGGGCTTCCTCTGCCTGCGCGGCAGGGACGGCGCGGCGCGGTACTTCGTCAAGACGGGCAGTCGCGCCTTCGTGGCCGAGGGGCCGCGCGACGTGAATGGCGATGGCGTCATCGATCCCATCATCGCATCGTGGGACGGCACGCTCGCCTGCTGGTCGGGCCGGTCGCTCCTCGCCCTGCGTCCCGACACGCTCTGGACGCTCCCGCTCGGATCCCGGCCGCTCGGAGCGCCGGCGCGGTTCGGAGAGGCGGTCGTCATCCCGACGGAGGCGGGCCGGGTCTGGATCGTGAAGGACCCGAAATCGGCCCGGTACATCGACGTCAAGCCGGCGCCCCGGTCGTGGGCGTTGGACGAGGCGGGGGAACGTGTCGTCATCGCGGACCGGGACGAAGTGGCGATGTACCCGCTCGCGGGCGGCTCGGCCGCGTGGCGTCGCAAGCTCGGGGCGACTCCGCTGGCGGTCGCGACGGGGCCCCTCGTGATCGTCTCGACGGAGGAGGGCGCCGTCGTGGCGCTCGATCCGGCGGACGGCTCGGAACGGTGGAGATTCAAGGCGGACCAGGCGATCAGCGGGCGCGCGGCGTGGGCCGACCTCGACGGCGACGGCCGGCTCGAAGTCGTCGTCGGGTCGCAGGACCGGAAGGTGTACGCCCTCGACGAGCGCGGCGGCGTGCGGTGGTACGCGCTGGCGGGGGAGGCCTTGTCCGGAACGCCCATCACCGCCGATCTCACGGGCGACGGACTTCCGGAGATCGTGGCCGGGTCGGCCGACGGGCGCGTCGTCGCGCTCTCCATGGTTTCACGTTGATCGTCGTCGGGACCTCCCCCTACAATCGCCGCTCATGATCCACCCCGCCGCCGTCGTCGCTCCCGGGACGAAGCTCGGCCAGGACGTCACGATCGCGGCCTACGCCGTGATCGAGACGGGAGTTACGCTCGGCGACGGCTGCGTCGTCCATTCGTTTGCCGATGTCGGCGGCCCGCCCGGCCACATCAAGGACAAGGGCGAAGGGACGTCGCTCGAGGTCGGTCCCCGCTGCACGATCCGCGAGTACGTGTCGCTTCATCGCGGGAGCAAGGTCGGGACGGGGCGCACGGTCATCGGGGCGGAGTGCTATTTCATGACGGGCTCGCACGTGGGCCACGACTGCCGCCTCGGCGACGGCGTCGTCCTGACGAACAACGCCATGCTCGGCGGCCACGCGGAGGTGGGGGACTTCGCGATTTTCGGCGGCGGCGCGGCGCTCCACCAGCATTGCCGCGTCGGGACGATGGCGATGGTGGGGGGCGGCTCGATGGTCGTGCAGGACGTGCCGCCGTACTGCACGGCCGAGGGAAATCGCGTCCGGCTGGTGGGCCTCAACGAAATCGGGCTCGAGCGCCGCGGCCTCCCCGCGGAATCCATCAAGGCCCTGAGAAACGCGTACCGGCTTCTATTCCGAACGGCGGGGACCCGGGTGGAGTTGCTCGCCCGCGCCCGGGCCGAACTCGGCGGCGTCACGGAAGTCGCCCACTTCCTCGATTTCATCGCCGCTTCAAAGCGCGGCGTCGCGCGGCACGGGCGGGAGTAGCTTCCCGCTACCCGTTCCCCGTCCCCCGTTTCCGAATCACCAAGCTCCGAGTCAGAATCCGATAACCGCCGCCCGCAGGTCGTCGTTGCGGTCCGGCTCGAAGCTCGGAACTTCGAGAGGCTGGGATCTGGAAGCTGGGCGCTGGGAACTTTGAAGGTAAGCCGCAACTCTCGCGGTACCGCGGTGTTCCATCCATGAAGAAGCTCATCAAAGGGGACGACCCATGCGCCAATTCGCCGCGATTCTCCTGGCCGCCCTCCTGGCGAGTCCGTTCACGCCGCCGAAACCGCCTCCAGGCGGCGAAGGCGCGCAGGACGAAGGCACGGGGCCGACCGGGCGGACGCTGATCGACGGGTTCGTGCGAGCGCGGCTCAAGGATCTCAACCTTGCCCAGGTCGGACCCGCGGACGACGCCGAGTTTCTCCGGCGCGCCTCCCTCGACATCACCGGCGCCATCCCGACGATGGAGCGCGTCCAGAAATTCCTGACCGATCCGGACGACGGCAAGCGGGCGAAGCTCGTCGACGAGCTCCTCGCGAGCGAGAAGTACGCGGACCACATGGCCACCGTGTGGTCGGGCCTCCTCGTGGGGTACGGCGACGGCGGCCAGGGCGGACTCGCGCGGCTCATGGTCCATCGCTCGATGAAGGCGCTCTTCGCGAAGAACGTGCCCTTCGACGAATTCGCGCGGCAGGTCATCACCGCGGAGGGCAACCTGCCCGTGGGGCGCGGCATGGCCCAGGGCATGATGCAGGAGGACGAGGAACTCCCGGCGGGCGTGAACGGGCTCGTCGGCTTCTTCGTCACGACCCAGCGGACGGCCCAGCGGGAGATGCCGCAGGCCCTCGCGGGGAAATTCTCGCGCGTCTTCCTCGGGACCCAGATCCAGTGCGCCCAGTGCCACGACCATCCCTTCGACAAGTGGACCCAGGAGGATTTCTACGGGATGGCCGCCTTCTTCACGCAGGTGACGGTTCGCCGCGAGGACAAGAAGGACGCCAAGGACAAGGAGTACTCGTTCGTCGTGGGCGACCGCGAGATGGGGCGCAGGGGCCCGCAGGGGATCATGATCCCGGACTCGAAGAACAAGACCCCCGTCAAGCCCTCGTTCCTCGTCACCAACGGGAAGCCCCAGGCCGGCGAGGAATTCCGCGCCGCCTTCGCGCGCCTCCTGACGTCGAGGGAGAATACCCAGTTCGCGCGCTCCTTCGTGAACCGCACCTGGGGGCGCTTCATGGGACGAGGCTTCGTGAACCCGGTCGACAACTTCGACGCGAAAAACGCGCCGACGCATCCCGATCTCCTCGAGGCGCTCTCGAAGACCTTCGCCGAGCGCGCGTACGACGTGAAATGGCTCATCCGAGAGATCGTGATGTCCGACACCTACCAGCGGACGTCGCGATCGAAGAAGCGGGACGCCGAAATGGAGAAGTACTGCGCCGTCGCGGCCGTGCGGGCCCTGACGCCCGAGCAGATCATGAACTCGCTCCTCACGGCCGCCTCGGCCTCCGGCGACGCGAAGGACAACCTCCGGCCCCGCGAGCTCCTCGGCGTCTTCCGCGACTTCCGGTACGCCTTCGGCGACGACGAAGGCGCGGAGGTGGTGGAGTTCCAGGGGACGATCCCCGCGGCGCTCGTCATGATGAACAGTCCGGCCGTCCAGCGCGCCACGATGGCCGCCGCCCGCGGCGGGGGAGGGCGCCTCGCCCAGATCGTCGCGCTGTACAAGAATCCGAAGGACCAGGTGACGGCCATGTTCGCGGCGACGCTCTCGCGCGGCCCGACGGTCGCCGAGCTGAACCGGTACATGCCCATCGCGGCCAAGGGTCTCCAAGGCGCCGAGGACGTCTTCTGGACCCTGCTGAACAGCAGCGAGTTCCTGTTCAACAAGTAGGAACCAAGAATCAAGAATCAGGAATCAGGAAGCAGGAAGCAGGAATTCCAGATTCCAAAGTCGAGATTCTGAATTCCTCCCCCAGCATACTTGCTCGAGTTAGTTGATTTTCATGCCCGAGCATGTATACTTCCCGACGGAGGTGAGCCATGCCCAAGAATCCCCACGCGAAGGCGCTGTCTGATCTCGGAGCGAAGAAGGGCGGCAATGCCCGTTCGCGAAGCCTGACGCCCGAAGAGCGGCGCGACATCGCGCGCGACGCGGTCCAGGCGCGATGGAGAAAAGCGGGAAAGCTCAAGAACGAAGATCACCAGCCCGACGCGCGGGCGGCCTTCGCGGCCATCCTCGACGCCGAACTCGCGGTCATCCGGGAGGCCGGCATGCTGAAGGAGGAACGCATCCTCCTCGGACCCCAGGGGCCGTCGATCCGGGTCGGATCCGCCGACGTCCTCAACTTCTGCGCCAACAACTACCTCGGCCTCTCGTTCCATCCCGAGGTCGTCGCCGCCGCGCGGCGGGCGCTCGATACGCACGGCTACGGCCTAAGCTCCGCCCGGTTCATCTGCGGCACCCAGGATCTGCACAAGCGGCTCGAAGCATCGCTGGCCGAGTTCCTCGGGATGGACGACGCCATCCTCTACACCTCCTGCTTCGACGCGAACGGCGGGCTCTTCGAGACGATCCTCGGCGAGCAGGACGCGATCATCTCCGACGCCCTGAATCACGCGTCGATCATCGACGGCGTCCGTCTCTGCAAGGCGGAGCGGTTCCGGTACGCCCACGGCGACATGAAGGAGCTCGAGGAGTGCCTGAGGAAGGCGAAGAGCCGCCGGCTCCGGCTCATTGCCACCGACGGGGTCTTCTCGATGGACGGGGACGTCGCGAAGCTCGCCGACATCTGCGCGCTCGCGGACGAACACAACGCCCTCGTCATGGTGGACGATTCGCACGCCACGGGCTTCATCGGGAAGACGGGTCGCGGAACGCCCGAGCTCTGCGGGGTGCAGGACCGCGTCGACGTCATCACGAGCACGCTCGGCAAGGCGCTCGGCGGCGCGGCGGGCGGATTCACGGCGGCCCGCGGGCCGGTCGTGCCGTTCCTCCGCCAGCGTTCCCGCACCTATCTCTTCTCCAACACCCTGCCGCCCCCGATCGCGGGCGGCGCCCTTCGCGCGCTGGAGCTCCTTGGGTCGACGACCGAATTGCGCGACCGGCTCGAGTTCAACGTCCGCCGGTTCCGCGGCGGGATCCAGAAGCGGGGATTCACCATCAAGCCGGGCGCGACGCCCATCGTCCCGATCATGCTCCACGACGCGAAGCTCGCCCAGGACTTCGCCCGGGCGATGCTCGGGGAAGGCATCTACGTGGTCGGGTTCTTCTTCCCGGTCGTGCCGAAGGGCGAGGCGCGAATCCGGGTGCAGATCAGCGCCGCGCACACGACGGAACAAATCGACAGGGCCCTTGCCTCGTTCGAGAAGGTAGGGCGACGGCTCGGCGTGCTCAAGTCCTGACTCGCGACCGCGGGGTCGCCGCGCCGTCTTGACCTTGCGCGGGGGATGCGGCATCCGTATCATCTCCCGATCCCATCGGAGGCGCCCCCATGATCCGAGTCCTTGCCTTGTTCGTGGTTCTCTCTCTCGGCTTGCCCGCCGCCGCCCAGGATCCGCCCGCGGGCGCCGGCGTGCGCATCCCGGTGGATGAACTCGTGCTCGACAACGGCATGAAAGTGCTCACGGTGGAGCGGCCGGGCGTCCCCCGAGTCTTCTGCGCCCTCTACTGGAAGGTGGGCTCGGTCAACGAGCGGCCGGGCATCACCGGCCTCTCGCACTTCTTCGAGCACATGATGTTCAAGGGGACCGACGTCATCGGCACCACCGATCCGAAGAAGGACCGCGAGCTGAACGCGCAGATCGAGGCCGTCATGGGGAAGATCCGGGAGCTGAAGCTCCTGGGCCTCGAGGCGCTCCGCCAGGGGACGCCCACCTCGGAGACGGCGCGCAAGGGCGGCGCCACGATCCGCGCCGAGGACGAGGCGAAATGGATGGCCCTCAAGACCGAGTACGACGCCCTCATCGAGGACCAGAAGAAAATTTCGGTGGGCGAGCACCTGTCCAAGCTCTTCCAGGCGAACGGCGGCACGGGCCTCAACGCGTCGACCTGGTACGACTGGACCCGCTACTTCGTCGACATGCCCGCGAACAAGGTCGAGCTCTTTTTCTGGCTCGAGTCCGACCGCTTCCTCAACCCGGTCTTCCGCGAGTTCTACCCCGAGCGCGAGGTCGTGAAGGAGGAGCGCCGGATGCGGTACGACTCGACCCCGACCGGCCTCATCCAGCAGGCCTTCATGGCCCAGTTCTGGGAATCCCATCCCTACGGCTGGCCCGTCATCGGCTGGATGTCGGACATCGACCAGTACACGTACGCCGACGCGCAGAAGTACTTCGACACCCACTACGTGCCGCAGAACTGCACCGCGATCTTCGTCGGGGACTGCAAGAAGGACGACATCCGGAAGCTGGCGGCGCGCTACTTCGGGCGGATCCCGAAGGGGAAGATCAAGCCCGACCCGATCGTCACGCTCGAGAACGAGCAGATCGCCGAGAAGCGCCTGATCGCCGAGGCGGAGGCCCAGCCTTCCATCCAGATCTGGTGGCACGGGCCCGCCGAGGTCCACGCCGACGGCCCCGTGCTCGACGTCCTCTCCATCGTCCTCTCGGGCCGGACGGGGAGGCTCTACCGGACCCTCGTCGACGACCAGAAGCTCGCCCTCACCGCGGCCTCGACCTTCTGGGGCCTCAAGTACGGCGGCGCGTTCGAGCTCTCCGCCTCGCCGCGTCCCGAAGTCCCCTTCGAGAAGCTCGAGGCGGGGCTCCTCGCGGTGGTCGAGAAGCTCCGGACGGAGCCCGTGAGCGACCGCGAGCTGCAGAAGGCGAAGAACCAGATGTTCTCGGGCCTCGTGCAGGAGCTCGACACGAACGCCGGCGTCGCCACGCGGCTCGGGTTCGCGGAAATCAACGACACCTGGCGCGACATCTTCAAGGTCGTGCCGGACACGCAGGCCGTCACGGCGGAGGCCGTCCTCCGGGTCGCCCGGAAGTACCTGGCGCCCCAGGGGAAGAACGTCCTCATCATCAAGCGGCGCGGCGCCGCGGGGCCCAAAGAGGGAGGTCGGCAGCCATGAAGCGTGGAATCGGATTCGTCGTCGCCCTGGTCCTCCTCGGCGCCCGTCCCGCGCCGGTCCAGGATCCGCCGATCGTCGACCGGCCGGAGAAGCTCGCCTATCCCGCCATGAAGTACGAGGTCCCGGATCCCGCGTCGATGCGGACGGTCCTCAAGAACGGCATGGTGGTCTACGCGATCGAGGACCGGTCGCTTCCGAAGATCGACCTCTCGATCGTCCTCCGCACGGGCGGATTCTGGGAGCCGAAGGGCAAGGAGGGGCTGGCCGGCATGACCGGCGCCCTCATGCGGACCGGCGGGACGAAGACGCGGCCCCCGCAGGAAGTCGACGACCAGGTGGAATTCCTCGCGGCCCAGCTGAGCGTGGGCATCGGCGACGTCTCGGGAAGCGCCTCCCTGTCGATCCTGAGCAAGGACTTCGACGCGGGGCTCGGCCTCCTCACGGACATCCTGGCCAATCCCGACTTCAAGCAGGACAAGATCGACCTCTGGAAGGCGCAGCAGCTCGACCGGCTGAAGGCGCGCAACGACGCCACGGCCTCCATCGAGGGCCGCGAGGCCAACCTGCTCCTGTACGGCGACTACCCGGTCAACGTCCACATGACGAAGGCGTCGCTCGACTCGATCACCCGCGACGACCTGGTCGCCTTCCACCGCCGCTTCTTCCATCCCTCGGCGATGATCGTGGCGGTCGCGGGCGATTTCTCGAAGGCGGACCTGCTCGCGAAACTCGAGGGGGCCTGCAAGGACTGGCCCACTCCCGCGCCGGAGAAGGTGGCGATCCCGCCGGTGACGAACCAGCCCAAGCCGGGCGTCTACTGCCTCCCCGCGAAGCAGGCGAACGTCAACCAGGGCCGGGTCACGATCGGCCACCTCGGGATCGACCTGAACAATCCCGACGCCTTCATCGTGCGGATCATGTCGTACATCTTCGGCCAGGGCGGTTTCTCGTCGCGCCTCGTGAAGGTGGTGCGGACGGACGCCGGCCTCGCCTACAGCGTGGGATGCGACTTCCGCCCGGGCATCTCGTTCACGGGCACCTTCCGGATGGTCTTCCAGAGCCGGAGCGAGTCGTGCCTGTACGCGGCGAAGCTCTGCCTCCAGGAGATGGAGCGGATGCAGAAGGAGCCGGTGGCGGACGAGGAGCTGAAGAGCGCGATCAGCTTCTACCTCGATGCCTTCCCGGGCCTCTTCTTCGCGACGCCGATCGGCACGGCCTCGACCTTCGCGTCGGCGGAGTTCAACGGCTATCCGAAGGACTACTACCAGACCTACCGGGCCAAGATCGCCGCGGTGACCGCGGCGGATATCCAGCGCGCGGCCAAGCAGTACATGAAGGCCGACAAGCTGGTCTTCGTCTTCGTCGGGAACCTCGGCGCCATCAAGGGGGGCGACGGGAAGAACCCGGTGAAGATCGAGGATTTCGGCGCGGTGATCGACCTGCCGCTGCCCGACCCGCTCACGCTGGAGCGGCCCACGCCGGGCCAGTAACCCCCGGGATCCAGGGGCGGGCGGGGCGGATTGGACATTCCACAATCCGGATTCGCTCGGCTATAATCGCGCGCTCATGAAACTCGCGGGACGATCGGCGCTCGTCACGGGGGGGTCCAGCGGCCTGGGTCGGGCGATCGGACGCCGCTTCGCCGCCGAGGGCGCCCGCGTGATGTTCGTGGGACGCCGCGAGGCGCGCCTGCGCGAATCGGGCCCCGATTTCGTGACGGCCGACCTCACCCAGCCCTCGGAATGTTCCCGGGCCGTCCAGGCGGCCGTCGACCGCTTCGGCGCCCTCCACATCCTCGTGAACGCCGCCGGCGTCATCGGCAACGGGGGCATCCTCGACTCGACCCCCGAGGAATGGCGCCGCCTCTGGGACGCCAACGTCGAGTCGGTCTTCCACGTGACGCGCGCCGCGGCCCCCCATCTCATCCGGAACCGCGGGGCGTCGATCCTCAACATCTCCTCGGTCTGCAGCCTGCGGCCCTTCCCGAACCTCCTCGCGTACTGCTCCGGGAAGTCCGCGGTCGACATGATGACGCAGTGCCTCGCCCTCGAGCTCGCGCCGCACGGCGTGCGGGTCAACGCGATCAACCCGGGCGTGGTGGTCACGGAGCTCCACACGGCCTCGGCCGCGGTGGCCGACTACCCGGCCTTCCTCGAGCGGTCGAAGACGACGCACCCGCTCGGCCGCGTGGGGTCGCCCGAGGACGTGGCCTCGCTCGCCCTCTTCCTCGCCAGCAACGAGGCGTCGTGGATCACCGGCGCGGTCCATTCGGTCGACGGGGGCCGCCAGCTCCTCTCGGCGCGCTAGGAACCTCTCCCATGAGCCTGATCCAGTTCGACAAGCCGAGATCGATGAGCGCGGAGGCGCTCGTGCGCGAGCTCCGGAGCTCCTCGCAGTGCCGCGGCCTCGAGATCCTTCTCTGGGAGGAGGAGATCACGGTGGGGGACGGCAAGTCGGGCGCCGAGGTGACGATCCGCGTCGAGGCCTCGCGCGTGGAGCTGGAGACCGGCGGATCGAAGCGCGACCTGGCGGAGAAGGTGGCCGCCGCGCTCTCCGCCCAGGGCCTGCGCCGCCGCCCGCCCCCGGGCACCTCCCGCGCGAAGCGCTTCAATCCCCGCCCCGGAAAGCCGCCGGAAGTGCCCTGAAGCCGCATCCAGCAGCCTGCATCCAGCATCCTGGGAAGACTCCTCCAACGAAAATGCGTGTTGGAACACATAGTTCGAGGTGAAGGCGGGATGCGGGATGCCGGATGCAGGATGCCGGATTCCGGTTTTCTCGGCCTACTCGGCGGGCGGTTTCCGGACGATCGTGGCGGAGCGCTCGAGGCCGAGGAGCTCCTCGATCTTCTGGACGAGGGGACGGAAGCCGCGGGAGACGCTGACGAGCCCCTCAACCTGCAGCGACGTCACCACCTTCTGGATCTCGGGCGAGGACTTGATCATCTGCTCCGGCTGGTCGTGGTAGAGGACCAGCATCGTCGGCCGCATCGCCCGGCACCGCCGGAGGACGCCCTCGAGGTTGTCCTGCGCGCGCTGGGTCGCGGCGAAGTGCATCGTCATCACGTCGGGGACGTTCGCGTCGAGCGAGAGCTCGATGTCCCGCGTCGACGTCGCCACCCGCACGATGACCTTGCCGCCGCGCTCCAGCTCCGACTTGAGGATGAAGGTCGTGTTCGTGTCGCGGTCCACGACGAGCACGCGCTTCTGCATGATCTTCTGGATCTGCTCGTTGAGGCGCTGCTCGCGCATGAACATGAGCAGGTCGTCCTGGAGGATCAGGTAGCTCATGTTGCCCTGGTTGAAGTTGGCGCGGAGCGACCCCGCCTCGATGTACTTCAGGATGTCGCGCTCCGAGAGCTCGGTGATCGCCGCGACATGCGGGACGGTGTAGAAAGTGGTTGCCGGCACGCCCCTATTGTACCTTGCCGCGCCGAAAGGTCCAGTCCCTCCCCGCCGCGGCGACGCCCCGGCGGCCCCGGGGCGCCGCCCTTTCCCCTAGAGCAGGATCAGGACGAGGAGCACCACGAGGGCGCAGGTGCTGCAGACGACGACCACCTCCTCGTGGCCGCCCGAGAACCCGGCCAAGTCCGCGGAAGCCGCCTCGCGATCGGCGTACCGGTCGAGGTCCGCGACCGATGTCGGCGGCGCCTGGTGGGACTCAACCACAACCGCCGCGCCGTCGATCTTCTCGCGCTCCTGGGCCGTGGCCGCGACCGCGGCGAGCACCAGGAGGGGGGCCAGGAGCCCCGCCAGGAGAATCAGGTTCACCTTCTTCAGGCTCTTCATACCTCACCTCCACCCGATCTGATGCGCCGATCGCCGGTTCGTTACGACCTCGGATGGGCCGGAATAACTCTTTCTTGAGGAAGGACGTAACGCCCGTAACGGACCGGGAAGTACGGCATCGTTAGGTGAGACGAACCTGCCGACGACCTAAGGGATGGAGGGTGGTATGGAATGGAATGAAGCGATCCCTGAAGTCCTGGTGCTGGGCCTGGTCGCCTGCCCGGGAATCGACTCCGGCGCCGGCCTGAACATGGTCGACCGTGAGTACGCGAGCCCCATGGACCGGGTCTGGATGGCCGTCGGGAAGTGCGTCGCGGAAGCGGGCCTGACCGTGGAAAGCGCCGCGCGCGACGGGATGATCGGCGAGGTCATCACCCGCCGGGGCGCCTTGAGCCAGGTCCGGATCGGAATGTGGAACCTCGAGGACCTCCGCACGCTCGTGTCGGTTCGCGTCGACGAAGGGGATGGCGACCTGGCGAAGGCCCTCCATGGAAGGCTCGCCCAAACCCTGGGCCTCGGCCACCTGGGCCCGGGGGGATCCGATCAAGCCGACTTGGAATGCACCTATCCCGCCGACCTGGCCAAGGGCTTGAGAGCTTCCCGCATGGCGCTCCGGACGCTTGTTCGCGACGGACAGGGCCGCGGAACCCGAGAGGCCTGGGCCCCGATGGACGTCCTGCGGATCAGGTTGGATACCGAGAACCATGCGATCCGGGTCCGGTTCTCCGCCGGCCCTTCCGGGACCGACCCCGACCCGGGGCTCGCGGAGAAATTGAAGGCGGAATTCGAACGGTGTCTCCGCCGGGTGAAGTAGAGAAGGGAGCGACCGCATGAACATGGACGCCACGCTCGAGGCGGGCCCGCAGAGGGACCCGGCCGTGATCGTCTACACGCGCACCGGATGCGAGACCTGCCGGGCGGTGAAGGAGTTCCTCACCCTGAAGGGCGTGACCTTCGTGGAGCGGGATATCTCCCAGGATCCCGTGGCCGCGGATGAGCTCGCCACGCTGACCCAGGGGGCAGCGACCGCTCCCGTGACCCTGGCCGGCGGGAGGGTGGTCTTCGGGTTCGACCCCGCCGCCCTCGTGGAGGAACTGGGCCTGAACTAGAATTCGCGCAATCGCCCTCGCAGGCTATAATGCCCCGCCATGGCGGCCGACACGTCCGCGATCCGGACCGTCGAGGAGGCGCGCGACGCCCTCGCCGAGGTCCTGGAATTCCCCGAGCGCCCCCGGCAGATCATCTCCATGATGGAGAAGATCATGTACTGCCGGACGCCCGAGGCCCGGCGCTTCCTCGTCGACGCCCTCGACGGCTTCATCCGCGGCGGCCTCGAGCAGATGCGGAAGAAGCGCCGCGAGGCCCTCGAGAAAAAACAGGCCGAGGAGGAGGCCGCGCGCGCCCGCGAGCTCGAGGCGCAGATCCAGGAGACCTCCGCCCAGCGGCGCGAGGACGCCATCATCGAGGCCGCCCCGACCGACGGCGGGGGGGACGACGCCCCGGTGCCCATCATCATCGTCCCGTCGCAGGACGAACTCAAGATCCTCGAGGAACTCGGCACCCAGCTCGACGCGCTCAATCTCGCCGCCGTCGCCGCGGAGATCTTTCCCGACCTCAAGACGAAGTGCCAGCCCTGGGAGGCCGCGCGGGCCATCTTCCTCCACGAGCAGGAGGCGCGCGAATTCCTGCTCCAGGGCGCGCGCCTGAAAGACCACGAGCGAGCCACGATGCTCGCCCCGGCGTGGGACGCGCTCCAGCGGCTCATCGAGGCCAGCCGACCGGAATGGTCGCGCCGCGCCGATGAAATCAAGTCGCTCGTCGACGACCATTTCGCCGCCCATCCCGCGGTCGGGGGAGGCGCGGATCCCTCCGTCATGTTCCAGGTCCTCCTCATGCGGGACGACTACGTCAAGGACCTGCTCGAGATGATCGGCGGGGACCGGGCCTCGGCCCTCGAGGCCGTCGGCGGGTTGCGGGGCAAGCTCGACCAGCTTCTCGAATTCGAGGCGGAGCGCAAGGAATGACCGCACTTATTCTGGCCCTGGGCCTCTGTCTCCAGGATCCGCCGACCGTCGACATGAAGAAGGTCGACCGCGCGGTCGAGCGCGGAGGCCAATTCCTCCTCTTTGAGCTCTCCCGGCCGGTCGCGGGCAACAAGTTCGCCGAGATGCTCCTGATGGGTCGGGATGAGCTGATCCTGTACGCCCTCGCCCATACCGGGGTCGACTACTCCAACCAGCGCGCCTTCGGGGGCGTCCTGGAGGAGGTCCTGAAGAAGGAGATCAAGTACACCTACCAGGCCGCCCTGACGGCGCTGGCGCTGGAGTCGATCGACAAGGTGAAATACCAGGCGCGGCTCGCCCAGTGCGCGCAGTTCCTCGTGGACAACCAGTGCGTCAACGGCCAGTGGAGCTACGGCAAGCCGGTCTAGATGCCCGACACCCTCCCCCGGGGGCCGGCCGACGGCGCGCCGGGGGGAACGGTCGCGGCCATCAAGATCGCGCGCCGCGGGAAGGGGCCGGAACGGGGGGACAACTCCAACGCCCAGTACGCGGCGCTCGGCCTGCGCGCGTGCGCCTCGTCGGGGATCCAGCTTCCCGACGACGTCCTCGCGGCGGGAGCGAAGTGGTGGGAGAAGAACCAGGGCAAGGACGGTGGGTGGGGTTACAGCGACCAGGGACAAATGGGCGACCCCTCGCACGGCTCCATGAGCGCGGGAGGCGTGGCGTCGCTCATCATCTACCGGCACCTCTTGAAACAGGAGACCACGAAGCATCCGCCCATCAAGCGCGGCCTCGACTGGATCGGATCCAATCTCACCGTGACGGAGAACCCCGGGTACGAGCGCTCCTACCAATGGCACCACTACTGGCTGTACGGGATCGAGCGCGCGGGGATCCTGGGCGGGACCGAAAAACTGGGAGACCACTGGTGGTACTCCGAGGGCGCCGAATTCCTCCTGAAGGCGCAGGATCCGAAGGACGGCTCGTGGATATCGGAGAAGAACGGAATGGAGTCCGTGGGGGGCGCCGCGGCCGACACGGCCTTCGCGATCCTCTTCCTGCGCCGCGCGACGAAACCGTTGCCGAAAGTGGTCACGGGTAAGTAGCCGGGGATGGAATCAAGAATCAGGAATCAAGAATCAGGAATGAAGCGACGCCCGACCCGGTCTTTGATTCCTGATTCTTAATTCCTGATTCCTTCATCACACCCGGATCGTCTCCCCCGCGATCGTCTCCTCCACCGTCTCCTCGGTCCAGAAGTGGAGCACGTGGAAGAGGAGGAACGAGGCGAGGCCCACCACGAGCGAGCCGTTGAAACTGTCCCGGCGGTGGAGGACTTCGAAGATCACGTGGAGCGCCATCGAAGCGCCCGCCGCCGCGAAGATGCGATTCATGAGGGGGCCCTTACCCTCCCTCGATCGCGCGAGGAAGAGCGCCGCGGTGCCCGACCAGACCGCCTGCAGGGCGACCAGCGAGATGAACTCCATCCAGTAGGCGCGGGAGAGCGCGATGCCGGCGAACTCCTGCATTCCGGTCGCCACCGCCTGGCCCGCGCCGAAACCGGCGCCGACGGCGAGACCCAGCAGCAGGAGCGGCCGCCGCCGGAGATTGGCGCCCCGCCACCCGATCCACGCCGTCTTGACCAGCTCCGCCCCCACGCCCGCCAGCACCGCCGCCGCCGCCACGCGCGCCATCGAATCGGGCGCCGCGGGTACCGGGAGGATCAGGTGGATCAGGAATCCGAGCGCGATGCCCGCGCCCGCCATCACCGCGGTTCCGCCGATGAGCGTCCCCTTCGCCAGCTTCGGGGTGCCGAACGAAAGCCAGAGGAAGGCGAAGACCAGGGCGAACCCGGCCGCGCCGTACACGACTGGCAGGGGAGAGGAGCGGGGGAATTCGGCGCGGTCCGCGCGTCCCCCCGGGATCGCCGCGACCCGCTCGGCGAGCGAGCCTCCCGAATCCAGGTCGCCCTTGTTCGAGGCGGTGAGGGATTTCTCGACGCGCTTCCTCGGATCGTCGGGATCCCCCTGGATCGCGATAAAAATCGGGATGAGGAAGAGGGCGAAGACCCAGCGCGTCAGCCGGCCCACCTGCGCGCCTCCGCGCTGTTCCTCGGCCTCGTCCCCGCGCGGGATCGGCACCGGGCGGGTGCAGCGCGGGCAGGTGATCACGCGGCCGCGGAGCTTCGGCGGGGCCTTCAGGGTTGTCCCGCAGGAGCAGAGGACGCGGATCGTCAGGTCCACCTCGACCTGCTGGCCGCACACGGGGCAGACGGCGGTCGTGCCCTCGATTTCAAACGAGGACTTGCAGGACTCGCAACGGGCGGTGGGCATAAGATTGAGGCGCGGAAGACCTTACCAGATCGAAGCTCCCCGTTTCCAGTACACCCTTTTCCGATTCGCCATTGGAAGGCCCGTCGCGGGAGCGTAACCCCGGGATTTGGTGCCGCATTCCCGCGGGACGCGGCGTACTACAAGATGTCTCCCGGCGTGGAGCTTGGAGCTTCGGTATCGGTATACTTTGCGTCGTGAAGCTTGCCGGGGACTTTGGCGTCGCGCCCTCGAAAGTAAAGGACGTGAAGGCCCGGATCGAGCGCCTCGGGATCGATCTCGCGGCGGTCGAGGAGCGTTTCATCCGGGGCGGCGGCAAGGGCGGCCAGAAGATCAACAAGACGGCGAATTGCGTCCAGCTCCGGTACCGGGGCGTCGTCGTCCGCTGCCAGCGCGACCGGAAGCGCGCCGTCCACCG
>Ga0075423_10000089_pt1 | contig 54366 bp, 52 predicted proteins | sample SoiMethybrSBSTD2_FD_80114 | JGI IMG/M metagenome (GOLD analysis project Ga0075423, IMG submission 80114) | Bulk soil microbial communities from a Populus tree surrounding site in Tennessee, USA - Soil MetaG P. TD hybrid SBSTD2 | ecosystem: Environmental > Terrestrial > Soil > Tree plantation... | reverse complement strand
GAGCGCTGGCATCAACCCCACGCAGCAGCACGATCGAGCTTGCCGCGATGATCACGAGCGACCGATGGATACCCATGGAGACCGCCTTACGAGGTAAATGGGGTCAGGGCTCCTTTTGTTTCACTCGCAAAATGAGCCGTTTCGAAAGCAGGATTCTAGCTCAGCCGGCAAGACAGCGGGGCTGACGCCCCCTCTACGAACGACGCCGTCAATAAGGCTTTGCCGGGTCGACCGGCTCGTAGAGCACGCCGCCCTTCATCGTGCGATAGATGCGCGTCACGTTTCGGATATCCTGCAGCGGATCGGCGTCGAGGATCACGAGATCGGCAAGCTTGCCTGACTCGATGGTTCCAAGATCTTTCTCACGTCCGATCATTCGCGCAGCATTGCTAGTGGCCGCGCTCAAGGCTTCACTCGGCGTCAGGCCGGCTTCGACGAGGAGCTCCAACTCGATCTGCGTAGCCACGCCAATCAGCACGCCCTCGAAGCCCGTATCGGTGCCAAGAACAACGGGAATGCCAGCATCGAACACCTTCTTCACATTTGCTTTTTGCGTGGGCAGATGGTCCCTGACAAAGGCCAGGTTGTCGAAGTTCGATGCCAAGCGCTTCGCGCCAGGCGGACTGGCGAAGAAGTCGTAGAGGCGAGCGGGCTGCAGCGCGGCGCGATCCCAGTTCGTCGCCTGACGCCGCGCGAACGCGTTCACGTCCCCCATGTCGTTGAACAGCGCCATCGTGGCGACGTAGCTGGCGCGGTTCCGTTTCATCAGGGCGATGAACTCCTGATCGATCGGGTCGTCGATGATCCCGTGCATCAGTCCGTCGAGCCCGAGACGCAGCGCGTCCTTCGCGTGCTTCAACACCGGCGCGTGCGCAAACACTTTCAGGTTCTGCCGATGCGCCTCCGTGATGATCGCCTCGAGCACCTCGCGCTTCAGGGTCGGAAACCCCCGCGTCATGCTCCAGCTCACATCGTCGTACTGCACTTTGATCGCATCGACGCCCGCGGTTTTCAGTTCCCTCACGACCGCTTGCGACTGCGCGGCGTTGTCTGGCGTCGGTGCACCAACCATCAATCCGAAGAAATCACCCTTCACGGTGACGATGGGACCACTGCTGAAGAAGCGAGCGTAGGGCGCGGCATCGTCGGCGGCTGCCGTCTTGAGAGCGGTGAAGTCTTTCAGCGGAACAGAGGGATTGAACACGGTGGTAACACCGACCGCGAGCATCCGCCGTAGATTGCTGTGCAGATTCTGCTGGGCGCGGGTGCTGCCACTCCCCAAGTGGTGGTGCATGTCGGCAAGGCCAGGAATCAGGTACTTGCCGCGACCATCGATGATGGTTGCGCCTGCCGGCACCGTGACGGACGCGCGCGCACCGACTTGTGTGATTCGCGAGCCGTCGACGACGACCACGGCGTCCTGCACCGATGCGCGCGTCGTCCCGTCGATGAGCGTTACGCCGGTTATCGCTTTGATCCGATCGGTCTGCGCGCCGATGACGGCCGAGACGAGAAGAGCGACCAAGACGATTGTTATCGCTTTCACTGGTCCTCCAACGCACGACTACAACGGCTCCAGCGAGCGGGACTCGATCACGGAATGGTGTGTGTCCCGCGAAGCTGCCATCCGCTGTTCGCACTCGAGCCCGCGGCGTACATGTAGATGCTCTTCGTTCCCTGATATGCGTTTGTGAAGGTCAACGCCAGGTTCAGAGTCAGCGTGTTGCCGATGATTGTCACGGTACTGGCGCCGAGATCCACGGCGCATTGCGAGTTCTGCAGCACACCTGGCGCGCCCACGATTCCCGGCATCCACGACTGCCCGTCATTCAGCAGGAACAGCGTCGCCGTGGCGCGGTTGTAATACGCCATGCACGAATTGGTCGACGTGCTTGCGAAGGTCGCGGTGAACCACACCCAGGAGGTCGACAGATCGCCTGCGCCGGCGGTATCCGAGTACTGGAGCGCAAAAGTCTGCGTCGTACCCGAGGCGTTATTCGGCGTGACCGAGTCCGCCGTGACGGCGTACGCGGGGACCGTCCAATCACCGCGGTCCTGCCAGCCGCTGACACCGGCAGCAGCGGAGGCCGCGTACATGTAGACATTCTTGCTGCCGGCGTACGCCGGCTTGAACGTCATGGCCAGGCTGAGTGTCAACGTGTTGCCGTTCAACGACACCGAACTGGCGGCGAGGCCCACGGCGCACTGTGAATTCTGGAGAGTCGCGCTACTGCCCGGCGTTCCGCTCGTCCAGGTCTGCGCATCGTTCAGCAGGTAGAGCGTCGCTGTTAGCCGGTTGTAATAGAGCATGCAGGAATTCGCCGACGTTGACGCGAACGTGGCGTTGAACCACACCCATGTCGTCGTGAGATCGGTGGCTCCCAACGTGTCCGAGTACTGCAGCACAAACGTTTGCGTCGGTCCCGATCCCGTATCAGGGGTCGCCGTGTCGGCAGTCACAAGCGGGCCGGTCCCTATCGGCACAGTCCATGTCCCCCGCGTCTGCCATCCGCTGTTTGCCGCAGGACTCTGGGCATACATGTAGATGTTCTTCGCACCCGCATAGGCGGCTTTGAACGTCATCGCCAGATTCAGCGTGAGCGTGTCTCCACTCAGGGTGACCGAGCTGCCGGCGAGGGCGACTGCGCACTGCGTGTTCTGGAGCACGCCTCCGCTGCCCACTGTTCCAGGCATCCACGTCGTCTGACTATCGTTCAACAGGAAGAGCGTGCCACTGGGTCTGTTGTAATAGAGGATGCACGAGTTGCCCGACGCGCTCGCAAATGTAGCGTTGAACCATACCCAGGCGTTCGTCAGATCGCTCGCACCGGCGGTGTCGGAATACTGCAGTCCAAATAGTTGGCTGGCCCCGCTTCCGCTGCTGGGCGTGGCCGCGTCAGCTGTCACGGTGGGTGCCGGCGCCGTCCAGGTCCCTCGCGTCTGCCAGCCGCTGTTGCCTCCGCCTCCACTGGCCGCGTACATGTAAATGTTCTTCGCACCGCCGTACGCTGGCTTGAACGTCATCGCGAGATTCAACGTCAACACGTTGCCATTCGTCGAGGCTGAACTTCCACCGAGATCGATCGCACACTGTGAATTCTGGAGCGTCGCTCCGCTCCCTAGCGCTCCGGCCGTCCACGTCTGCGCGTCATTGAGCAGATATAGAGTCAACGTCGCACGCTTGTAGTACGCCATGCACGAGTTCGCCGATGAATTCGCGAACGTCGAGTTGAACCACACCCACACCGTCGAGAGATCCGCAGCCCCAAGGCTGTCGGAATATTGGAGTGCAAACGTTTGAGTCGCGCCGGCACCCGTATTTGGTGTCGATGAATCCGCTCCGATGGTCGCCTGCACAAACGTGGCATTACAGGCCATCGGCGCGAGCGCGGTGACCACGCCGTCGGCGCAGTCAGGATCGCCGCTCCAACTTGAAAGCGTCCATCCGGGCGACGGTGCGGGTGTCAGATGTACGGACGTACCCACCAGGTAGCTTTCCATACATTTGCCCACGCACGTTGTCTGGGGCGGCGACAGTGTGAGCTGAGCGCCGCTGCCCGCCGTCGTCACTGCGATGGCGGGCTGCGGGGGAACGAGCGAGTTGTATCGGATGGATCCACGGAGCGGCCGCCCCGGAATGACGGCGCCTTCGCAATGCTGCTCGAAGTCGAGCGCGAGCCTGGTCACCGTAGCGCCCACCATCGCGAGATCGTAAATCGTGAAACTGCCGGCGATCGTATTGCAGCCGCGCCCATCGCCAGACACATCGATACCCGCTTGCGTAGCGGAACTGAAGCGAGCCGCGTTGTTATAGGTGCCCGTGTGGATCGTCTGCCCTGTCGGCGCGGCGAAGCGCAGATACCACCACACGTCTGAGTTATCGTCGATGCTGTCGACTTCAAGGTTGATCACGCTCGTGGTCGAGTAGGGCGAGAAGGTCCATCGACTGTTCGACGCGTTGTAGATCTCTCGCCTTCCTTGACCCACGTAGTCCCCTTGCTGGCTGTTCCACATCAGCAGTGTCGTCGGCTGGGACACAACGAGCGGATAAAACAAGGGTGAACATCTCTTCTCCATGTTCACCTTCGCGGAAACCGTCAGCGACCCATGGCAAGCGACCGTCCAGCCCGCGAAGTAGTAACCGGGATCGGGCGTCGCCGTCAGTGTCACCGTGGTCGGCATGGCGAACGTCGCGTCACACTGCGAACCAGTGGTGCCGCAATTGAGACCGCCACCACTCACGCTTCCATGAAGCGATGGAGTTATCTGAAGCTTGTACGACGGATACACGCCGTCGAAAGGCACCGTGGACGACACGGTGGAGTTGTAGCGAAACACGCCGAACAACGCCGCATTCGCATCTTCGCAATGCTGCTCGAAATCAACAGCGAAGCGCACGATGCTGCCGTCGCCACCATAGGCGATCTCGCGAACGAGGAAGCGGCCGGTCAGCTCATTGCACCCCCGACCGTCGCCGCTGACATCCATTCCTGTGAACGGTGTGAAAGGCCACCTTGTTGCCCAAGGATATAAACCCACTTGGAGGGGAGCGCCATTGGCCGCGGCAAAATGGAGATACCACCAGAAGTCGTAAGAAGGGCCGATCACGGAGATGTCGAAGTTTCCCGCCGAATAGGTGCGGATCTGAAACGTGGCATCGGCCGCGGTGTACGAACGCTGGATACCGGCACCGATGTAGTCACCCTGCTGACTGTCGAAGAACAGCGCCGTCGTCTGGGCGTCGGCGCTCGACGCACTCGCCACGACGAACGCCACTATCGCGATACGGAACACATACTTCGCCACGATTGGCAACGACGCGAGGCTCGGTTGTCTCACGATGGCCACCTGGGAAATGGCAAATGCGGACGTTAAGCTCAGGGGTTAGAACTCTGCCGTATCACGATTAGCGATGTCAATGTGGCGAGAAGTGACAAGAAAGACATGCGCCACTATGCGCACCGTTGCGCATGTCATGCGAAATTCAGTTGTGAGTGAGGCGAGAGTGAAAGGCGAAGGGGGAGGCACGTCGCTACGACGTGCCTCGTCTGCCGATCCCGTTTACGCGCCCGTTTACGCGCGCACGCGGCGCGAGGTCAGAGAGCTTGGCGCATTGACGTTGGCGCCGTCGTCGACACCCACCGACAAGCGATCGACGAGCTCACCGCCAAGCCACCCGGTGAACAACGCGCAGCCGCCGGCGACGAACGAAAGCGCGTACGCAAGCACTGGAGGCTGCTGCACGACGCCCACCCGCAGCCACAGGCTCGTGGCGAAGAGCACGACGATGAATACGTTGCCGAGGCCGTGCACGGCACCAATGCGCTTCGCGCGCGTGCCGGGAGGAATGGCCAGCCAGTCGATGAATCCGAATGGCGCGGCGAGAAGCCCGGTGACGACGCCAGCCGCGATCATCCAGAATGCGATCTCGGACCAGTAGCCGTAGTTCATTCCGATGGCGAGCAGATCGAAGATCACCGCCATGGCGAGCAAGCCGAGCGGAAACACGATCAGCATCTGATGAATCGGATGCCCCAACAGTTTGGCGCGACTCTCCATATTGCCTCCTGTGTCGATGGGTGCAATATGGAGACCGGAATCAGTCGTAGTGTCCGGTTTTAGCCGGACCGTGCCTACTGCGTACCCTTGGCCTTGGCCTCACTGCGGCGCCACGCGAAGTAACTGTCGAGCGCCTTGATCTGCGACATGTTGGGCACCGGACGCGCGCTCGACTTGACGTCGAAGAACATGAGGTTCTGCATCGATGAGGTGAACGCCGGCCATCGCGGTAAGCCTGGACCGTTTGGATCGCCGGTCTTCGCGAAGTTCACCCAGTAGCTGCTCATCAACTCCGACATCGCGATGTCTTCCGATCGCGGAGGGCCACTGAGTCCGACCGGACCTCCGCCGATCAGATTGCGGAATACGAATGCGATCTCCGAGCCGTGGTTCGCGCCGTTGGGTGATTGCGGCGTTCGATGATCGAAGTAGTAGACGTAGGCATGGCCCTTCCCCTTCTGCGACTGCAGCACTGCCCATGTCCACGTCGGCCACGCGAACAGCGAGTCGCGCATGATGTCTTTGCCGGCCTTGGCTGCGTCGGCGTCGCTCGTGTGCGGATACGCCGCGAGCACCGTGTCCGCCTGCTTGCCGTAGCCGTCCTTGATCAACGACGCGAAGCGAGCGGCGTTCATCCCCGGTTGTGCGAACAGCGCGCCCTCGTCTGAGTTCGTGCCAATCAGCACCGGCGTGTCGTTGAAGCGCCCGGTCCTGTACAACTCGTACTGATCGCCAGGCAGCACATCGCCGTCGAACACCGGCCAGAAGCCGTTCTGCAGTCCTGGACCCACAGCGGCCTGCAGCTTCTCGGCAGGCAGATCCCGCGCAGCCTTGATATCGGCCGCCTTCAACTTCGCGAGGAACTCGACGCCCGTGGCTTCCGCCACTTTGAGCGTCGGTGCGTTCTGGCCTCCCTCGCTGGCCAGGCGCGGTGGAGCGAAGTTGCCGCCGCTCTGGGAAATCGCGCGATGGAACAACCCCTTCGCCGCCGGCGATGCGGCCAGCATGCTCACCGCGATGCCGCCCGCGGATTCGCCGAAGATGGTGACGCGCGTCGGATCGCCGCCGAACTTCGCGATGTTCGCTTTCACCCACTGCAGGCCCGCGATCATGTCCTGCAGGCCGTAGTTGCCCGATGCCTTTCCGCTTTCACGACTGAGCTCGGGATGCGCGAAGAATCCGAAGACACCCAATCGATATGCGACGCTGACCAGCACGACGCCCTTTTCGGCGAGCCGCGTACCGTCGTAGAGCGGAACGCTGGTCTGGCCGCCGACGAACCCGCCGCCGTAGATCCACACCATGACGGGCAGCGCGTCGGTCGCGCTCTTCGCCGGCGTCCACACGTTGAGATAGAGGCAGTCCTCGCTCAACGTCAGAGGCGCACCAAAGAGCTTTGGGAACGTCGGATCCTGCACGCACGCCGGGCCGTAGGCAGACGCCTGCTTGACGCCGGTCCACGGCTTCACCGGCTGCGGCGCTTTCCATCGCAACGCTCCAGTCGGCGGTGCAGCGAACGGGATGCCTTTGAAGGAGCTGATGCCGTTGGTCACGGTGGCGGCCGCGCGTCCACCGGTCACGTCCGCTTCCTTGACCTGAGCACTTGCAGCTGAAGCGCATGCGATCGTCAGCACAAGGGGGACGAGGACAGTTGGTGTCTTCTTCACGGCCATTGCTCCTTTCATCCTCAGCGGTGGCGCGAGTATACGCCAGAGCGACGACACGGCTGATCACCTGCACGGCGTAGACGTTGCACTGGCGATCGGGTCGTGCTTCAAGGGAGGACGAAACATGGGCACACGACTTTTGCTCGTCGTGCTTGTCGCGCTCGCGTCGCTGCCGTCGGCGATCCTGGGTCAGGAGAATCGGGATGCCAACCTCTTTCGCTGGAACGGACAGCGATGGACGCCAGTTGACGGCTGGGGCGTTCGGGTCGCGCTCGAACCAGATGGCGATCCGTGGGTGGTCAACGGGAACAACGAGGTCTGGCGCTGGGTCAACGGAGAGTTTCAGAAACTGCCGGGTGAGGCCAGGGACATCGGCGTCGGCGGCGACGGCAGCGCGTGGATCATCGGCACCGATAGCAACGTCTATCGGTGGAACAACAACGACTGGCAGCGCGTGCCAGGCAGCGGTATCGCCATCAGCGTCGATCAGCTGGGCGCGCCGTGGGTCGTCAACGCCCAGAACAAGATCTATCACTGGGTCAACAATCAATTCGTGATGCAGAGCGGCGAGGCCAAGGACATCGGCGCCGGCACCAACGTGTGGATCATCGGCACCGACAACGCGCTCTATCAGCTGCAGGGGGATGTCTGGAAGTCGATGGGTGGATCGGCCGTACGCGTGAGCGCCGGCGCGCCCAATACCGCGTGGGTCGTGAACGACGCAGGCGAGATCTATCACTGGCAGAACGGCGCATTCGAGATGGTCAACGGCCGCGCGGAGGACATCGCTGCGAACAGCGCGGGACAGGTCTGGATGGTCGGCGCCCGTGGTGCTGGTGGATTTCGCGGATTCGGTCCGCGGGGGAGACCGCGGAACCGGTGAATCTGCAGTTCGAGGTTCGAACGTCGAACATCGAACCTCGAACTATTTGTTCCTAATCGCTTCCCTCCAGTTCTGCACGAGCGTCACCGATCCGGTGCTGCTGCGCTCGGGTGCGATCGCGAGAAAGCGCTGCCGGTCTGGCATGGCGTCGACCCAGACGATGTCGGCGGGCAGGCGCGCGAACTGAACTGGCTTGCTCACCCCGAGTGTTTCGCCCGGCTGTAGATCGACACGCGACAGCGTGCGCAGATCACTGCCCAGCATCACCAGCTGACGGCCATCGCGCGTCCACCACGCGCGCGCCGCGCCGCTGTCCGACACCTGCACTCTGCGGCCGGGCGTGGGAAACGACTGCACGTAGGCCTCAAACCGTCCGCTCTCCTCCGACGTGAACGCGATCCATCGTCCATTTGGCGAGACCGGACCCGCATTGTCGCGCACCGATCCGCGGACGACCACAGTTGGAGGCTTCGTGCCGGACGCGTCGAGCAGCCACACATTCTGAGACGTGTCCTGATCGAGTTGCGTCATCACGATCCACTTGCCGTCGTTCGACCAGTAGGCGGGGTTCTTGAACGCGACGTCTGATTTGAACAGCAGCTGCTCCGGCCCGGCATCGTTCACGTTCTTTACGAAGAAGTCTTGCGGGCCATTGCGATCGGCGGCCCACACCACTCGTGCACCGTCGGGAGACCAGACCGGGTTGTCGTTGCGACCGCGGCCCGACGAGAGCGGCGTCGCGCCGCCGCGTGTGAGCTCGACGAGCCACACATCCGACTCTGAGGGAGACGTCGATCGGACGAGCGCTCCGTGGGTGCCGTCGGGGGAGATCGTGATCGATTCGTAGTGACCGGGCGGCAGCTTGAGGCTGCCTGCAGGCGCACCGTTGGCGTCGTACCACGTGGCGATCGTGTTTTGTGACGAGGCCGAGTAATAGCCGAGCGATCCCGATTCGGACACCGAGACCGAATGCGCCGCGGTCCACGACGTTGCCGGGTCGAGAATCATCGACGGTTCATCGCTGAGCATTACCGGATCGCCACTCACCTTGAGTGCCTTCGTGTCGAACGGCAGTGCGACCAACACCCCTTGTCGCGCATACAGCAGCCACCCCGGCTCGGCGAAGACCGGTGACGCATCGAGCGATGCGACAGCCGTTCGCGACGCGCTGTCGGACAGCGACCCGGAGAAGATATCGAACTTCCCGTTCTTTCCAGGCAACGCGGCGTACAGGAAGTGATCGCCATCAGGCAGCAGCGTCGGGAAGCGGTGTCCGTACTCCCCTCGCGCCGAATCGAGCTTCGTGATCGGCATGGGTGTGCCACCGGCCGCGGGCATGCGAAAGAGTGGTCCGCCGGCATCAGGCGCGAAGATGATGACGTTGTCGCGCGTCCAGGCGGCGCCACGGCCGCTCGGCGCGTCGCTCAACGTCTCGGCCCGGCCGCCTTCCGGCGACACCACCTTCATCTTGCTATTCGTAAAGAAGCCGAGGCGCCTGCTGTCGGGCGACCAGAACGGCAGCGCCGCGCCCTCGGTGCCTTCGAGCCTGCGCGCCGACAGCGATCCGATCGTCCTCACCCACAACTCGTTTTCCGATCGGGCCACCGATCCGACGACGAACGCGACCATCGTGCCATCGGGAGAAACGGCCACGCCCGTCGAGTCGGGAAACACCTGCTCGCCCGGCGGCGCCAGAATCGAGAGACGTGATACACCGGCTCCCGTCGGCGCCGGCGCGGACCGCCAGAGGGCGGCGGCGATCGCGGCCGCGATAGCCGCGGTGATCGCCACACCAACGACGGCGGGCCATATCAGCGATAGACGTGAGGGCCGCGAGACAACGGCGGTCGGCGGCGGCGCACTAGCCGGCTCCTCGCGCTCGTCGAGCTCCAGTCGCGCATCGCCGATCGAGCTGAGCCGGCGACGAGCATCTTTCTCGAGACAGCGGCGTAGCAGTCGCGTCAGCGCGGGCGGGAGATTGGTTGGCAGCTCGTGCCACCGGGGATCGTCCTTCAGCACGCTCGCCAGCGTGATCGACACGTCGTCTCCATCGAACGCACGGCGGCCGGTCAGCATTTCGTAGAGCACGACGCCGAAGGCCCAGATGTCGGCGCGGCGATCGACGGCTTTGCCGCGCGCCTGCTCGGGCGCCATGTACGCCGCAGTGCCGAGGATCACTCCCATCTGCGTGGCGTGCACGGTCAGGGTTGGCGAGTTCATCAAATCGATTGCACTGCGGCCATCGTTGCCCAGTGCTTTCGCCAACCCGAAGTCGAGCACTTTGACGGTACCGTCGTCTTTCACCTTGACGTTGGCCGGCTTCAGATCGCGATGCACGATGCCTTGTTCGTGCGCTGCTTCGAGCGCGTCGGCGATCTGCTTGGCAATGGGCAGCACGTCGCTCAACGGCATCGGACCGCGCCCGATGATCTTCGACAGCTCCTCGCCCTCGACGAACTCCATCACCAGCGCGTTCGCTTCGATGCCGTGGATGCCAGCGACGTTCGGATGATTGAGCGAGGCCAACACTTGCGCCTCGCGTGTGAATCGCGCCAGCCGATCGGGATCGCTCGCAAAGGCCTCGGGCAGTACCTTCAGCGCGACGTCGCGATTCAGCCTGGTATCACGGGCGTGATACACCTCGCCCATTCCGCCAGCACCAAGCGATCCGACGATGTGATATGGCCCCAGCCGTGTCCCTGCAGTCAGCATGAGCTCTGAGTGGGGCGATTATAGGATCCATGACCGGCTCTCTGTTCGAGCCTGAGCTTCCGAACGGCTTTCACTATCGCGAGCGGTTCATCACGACGGATGAGGAGGCGTCGCTCGTCGATCACATCGCCCGCGTCGAATTCTCTACGTTCGAGATGCATGGCGTGCCCGCGCGGCGGCGCGTCGCGTTCTTCGGCCGGTCGTACGATGCGGGTCGCGTGGTCGCACCGCATCTGCCGTCGTTCCTGCTGCCGCTGCGCGATCGGATGGCCGAGTGGGCGCGCCTCGATCCGTCCGCATTCGTCATGGCGCTGATCAACGAGTACCCGCCGGGCGCACCGATCGGCTGGCATCGCGACGCCCCGCAGTACGGCATCGTCGGCGGTGTGTCGCTGCTGTCGGCGTGCCGAATGAAGCTGCGGCCGTACGTGTCGCCCGGAGCGCGCGGCGGCACGGCGCGACGAGTCGCGACCCACGAGATCACGCTGGCGCCGCGGTCGGCGTATCTAATGATCGGCGAGGCGCGACAGAAGTACGAGCATCACATCCCGCCGGTCGATACGTTGCGGTATTCGATCACATTTCGCACGGCACGTCGGTCCGGCTAAAGCCGGCCACTACGACTACTCTCGTCGAACCTCGTTGGCGGGCTTGTCGTCGCGAAGTCCGACGAAGCGCGTGTGGCGCAGGTGATTGTCTGGCGTCCACTCGACGAACTCGAATTGACCGACGAGTATCGGCTTCAACCAGCGGCAGTCGGCCATCTTGGCCTTGGTGAGACCCTCACCCCATCGACCGCTCTTCGCTTCGGGAAGATTCGCGAACGGACACGTGGAGATTTCGAGCGGCTTGAACAACTTGTACAGCCGTTGACGGATCGCGGGAGTGAATCCGTTGCGCGTGCGGCTGGCGTAGATCAACTCGTCGCCGTCGTAATAGCCGATGACAAGCGCGTCGAACGTCTTCGTGCCAAGCGTGTAGCCACCGATCACGAACTCCTGTCCGCGATTGACGCGCATCTTCATCCACGCGCCCGATCGCTGACCAGGTTCGTAGCGGCTGTCGCGCCGCTTGGCCACGAGCCCTTCGAGCCCCTGCGCCTTCACCGAGTGAATCAACTCGTGCAGCGGCGCCTGCAGCTCGCCCGCGTATCGAACCGGCTCGCCGAGCGTCGGCAGCACCGTGCGCTCCAGATGCTCGCGACGACCTTCCAGTGACTTGGCCATCAGGTCACGACCGGAGAGCACCATCACATCGAAGACGTAGTAGATCACCGGCGTTGCCGACGATCCGTAGTTCTGCAGCGCGTTGAACGACGGCCGCCCGTCCTCATCGAGTGCGAGCAGCTCGCCGTCGATCACCGTCTCGTTCGGCATGTTCGCGAGACCGCGAACGACGGCCGGATAGCGATCGTTGAAGCTGTTGTCGTTGCGCGAGCGCAGGTAGACCTTGCCTCCGGTCTTGAACGCGATCGCCCGGTAGCCGTCGAGTTTGAGCTGATATGCCCAACGCGTGGTGTCTTCGGGGAGCTTCTCCGTACGAACGAGAAGCATCGGGGGGATGAAGCCAGCTTTGACGCGGGCGGGCACGGCTGGAGTGTAGTCCGGGCAAGGTGGTTGCATCTCTTTGCATCGATGGCTGAAGCAGTAGTCGCCGGCATCCGCGTCTCGCACCCCGATCGGCTGATCTATCCCGACCTCGGCCTGTCGAAACTCCAGCTGGCGCAGTACTACGAGGACATCGCCGAGTGGATCGTGCCGCACGTCAAAGCGCGCCCGTTGACGCTCATTCACTGTCCCGCGGGCATCGCAGGCCCATGCTCCTACATGCGTCACGGCAAAGCGTGGGGACCAACAGCGCTGCGTCGCGTGCGCATTCAGGAGAAGACGAAGATCGGCGAGTATCTCGTCGCCGACACCATCGCCGCCGTCGTCGCCCTCGCCCAGATGGGCATTGTCGAGATCCACACATGGAATTCGACCACCGCGAACCTCGAGCGGCCGAACCGCATCATCTGGGATCTCGATCCTGGGCCGGACGTGTCGTGGAAGCAGACGGTCGTCGCGGCGAAGCGACTGCGCGACGTACTCGAGACATTGACGCTCGCGTCGTGGGTGAAGACCACCGGCGGCCGAGGCATTCACGTGGTGGTTCCCATACGCCCATCGCTCGATTGGTCGGAGTGCCTGGCGTTCTCGCGCGACGTCGCCGAGGCCTTCGTGCGCAGCGACCCTGGTCGCTACACCACGAAGTTCGCCAAGCGCGGACGCGAACAGAAAATTCTCATCGACTATCTGCGAAACAACCGGACGAACACCTCGGTGTGTGCCTACTCACCTCGCGCTCGCGAAGGTGCGCCCGTGTCGATGCCGCTCGACTGGAGTGAACTGACGGACGAGCCCAGTCGCTGGACGCTGCTCACCGTGCCCACGCGTCTTCACCGGCAGCGCGTCGATCCCTGGGCTGGATATTGGAAACGCGCGCAGCGGGTTTCGAAGAAATCGATCGACGAATTGCGCGCTCTCTGAAGTCCTTGGGCCTCAGTACTTGGTGCTAGAACCAAGTACCACGGACTAGGTGATCGCTTCCGGCAACCAGGCGATCGCGTCCTGTCGTTTCGCGAAGTGCAGCAGCTGCGGGGACGGAGCGAGGGTGATGCCGCACGCCTCCGCCATGGTGTTGCGAGTGACCCTCGCATTGGCGGCCTGGAGCGACCACCGCGGATGATGAATGTCCAGGCGATACGGCTTTCGGTGGTGGTCGAGGTTATACAAACAGTACCGTTCGGTCAGAAAGTACTCGAGGGTGCGTTCGATCGGATGAAACGGCGTCCCGATCGGCTGGTAGGCCACGCGCAACGAGGCCGCCGGCGACTCGCGGTCGCTGCGATAGTCGACACCATCGGCGGTCGCTGACACGGTCATCGATGCGGTGTAATACGGCAGATTGAACAACGTGCGCGCTGCCTTCACCGCGAGTGCGCTGGCCGCATCGAGGCTGAAGAAATATATGCCCGGTCTGTCTGCCACTCGAACGTACGTCCGCACGTTCAATTCGGCGAACTCCGAGATACGCGGCAGCGCAGGAACGCCGCGTGGCGCGACGTTGGTCATGACGAACGGGACGACGGCAATCCACGCGGTGCCGTCGTAGAGATCGAGGTCGAACGCGGCGGGGACCTTGGGCCTGAGCGCCGCAGGGTCGATCGTCCAGTGCGCAAACAGCAAGTCATTCCAGGTTTGCGTCATCACCCACGGACGCTCGGGCATCGACCACGGCCGATGTGCCACATCGTCGAGGATCGCGGAGTTGAAATCGTGCGGCACGGCTTCCTGAGTTTCCTCTTACAACACGGCTTTGGCCAAGTGTGCGAAATGAGGCGGTTCGTCGCCTCGCTGACGAGGACTGAGAATTGCTACACCTGAAAGATGTGACACTTGGGGACCATTCAGCGATGCAATCACGACGTCAGCCGGATCGACGCCAGCACACGCGAGGGACGTCGCAAGCGGAACCAGCGAGGCCGCATCTCGTGTCGATGATCGTCGGCGCCTATCGGGAAATGCCGGGATTGTCGCTCCTCATTCCGCAAGCGGCTCGACTGTTCGGCGTGCGAACGACAACCTGCCAGGTTGTGCTCGACGACCTCGTGTCGGATGGACGATTGCGCCGAACCTCAGATGGACAATACCGGCTCCGCTAGGCGCCGCAGCTCATTCACATCCATAAAGCACAACCCACGGCCAGCGTTCGGTGAGTGACGCGAGCGGTGCGCGCGCACGCCGTTCGAGCGTGAGCTCCTCGCCGGACAACACGTTCGTCCAGACACGGACCCGCGGCGAAACGCCGAGTTCGGTGTCCGCCCAGAACGCCGCACCGGTCGGCCAGCCTGCGGCTACCGCGGCGCGATCGACGAGTCGCGGCACGGCTACAAGGAGATGCGCCCGCGCAAACGCGCGACGAAACGCCAGGGCCGCCGAAGCGCGCGCACCGCGCGCGCGAATGGGAACGTAACCTGCCCGCGCCATCATCTCGCGGTGCGCTTTTCGAAATCTCACGAGCTGTGCGGTCACGAACGGCTTGAGATCGCTATAGACGACACGGTCGGCCGAGGCCCCGTCGAGATGCTGCGCTGCTCCTTCGGAAAACAACCGGTGCAACGCGGCGCGACGAGCATCGAAGTCGACCGAGCGACGGTTGTCTGGATCGGTGACGACCAGGGCCCACGATTCATCGCCTTGATAAATGTCGGGTACCCCGGGAATGAGGCACTTCAGCACGAGCTGCGAAATTGAGTGGCAGGCACTGAGCGGAAGAACCCGCTGCACCATCGCGCGAAGCGAGCAGCGGAATTCTGCGGTCGATTCGTCTGTGAGCACGCCGCGCACGAAACGGTCGACCACCGCCTCGTATTCCTCGTTCATGCGCATCCAGCTCGTGTGAACCTGGGCTTCGCGCACCGCCTTGTTCATGTAGGCAGTCATGCGATCCACCAGCGAGGACTCGGCGGGCCCGCCGCCGTCGCGATCCTCCGCCGGCCATACACCGATCAGCGTCTGATAGACGCGGTACTCGTCGTTGACATCGAGCTCAGGTCCTTTCGTCGTCAGCTGTCGAAATGACGCATTCGCCGTTCGCCACGCGCGCACGCTCGAAATCCATTCCGCCGGAAACGCGGCCAGCGATGCGATGCGGATCCGTGTATCTTCTCCGAGCTTCGTATCGTGCGTTGACGTGGCGTTCTGTGTCTGAGGCCAGTGCCGTGCACGTTCTTCGTTGAACCGATGGAATTCGTTCAGCGTGCCGGATGCGCCTCCAGGATCGCCTCCGACTTCGTTGAACGCCAGCAGCGTGTTGTCGCGGTAGTAGGCCGTGTCCTCGATTCCCTTCGCATGCACACCGCTCGTGTACTGCTCGAGGCGTCTCACGACCGCAAGCCGCGGCGCGCTCAGTGCCGGATCTGCGCCGGCCGGATCGAGGATCAATGAGCGCAGGAAGCTCAATGCCGATGATTCCAACCACCGGTTGTGGCGGCTGGCGCGAGCGAACGCCTCGTCGACGGCTTCACGATCGAGAGGGCGATCGCTGCCGGTGCCCACGTAGGTCCGATACACGGGCAGGCAGGCGATGAACTCCACCAAGGTGGCCGAGAGCGCGTTCAGTGTGATGTCGCGCGTCGTCCACGACGCCTCGGCGACGCGTTTGAGCGCGTGAGACAGGAGCGTCAGACCGCTGCGCAGCGTGCGCTCCATCACCAGGCGCTTGCTTCGATACGCGATGTCGAGAAAGCTCGTCTGATCGTCGACGAGCTTCTGGTAGAAGTGGCGCAGCGCCCGTGCCCCACGGCCCGAGATGAACAGCCGGTTGACGACGTTCAGCGCGTCGTAGCCGGTTGTGCCATCAACCGGCCACGTCGGATCGAGCGTCTCCCTTCGTCCAAGGATCTTCTCTACGACAATCCACGTTGGTCGCCCGCTCGCCCCGAGCGCAGTCGAATGGTCGGCCTGTTCGGCCGCCGTTCGCAGCCGCTGTAAGTAGCTCGCTGGTGCCAGCAATCCGTCGACGTGATCGACGCGCAGACCGTGAACGACCTCGTCCTCGGCGAGGCGCATGACGAGCTGATGGCTGGCAGCGAAGACATCATCCTCCTCGGGGCGAATCGCGATCAGCTCGTTGACGTCGAAGAAGCGGCGGTAATTGATCTCGTCGTTCGCAGCCCGCCAGTACGCCAGTCGGTAGTGCTGCTCCTCCAGGACTGTGTGAATGCGTTGCGGATCGTCGTTGATGGCGTGCAGCGTCGCGTCGTCGATCGCCGGATCGATCGAGCCCGCAGCCAATGGCAGATGCAATCCGCCAGATCGCAGCCGGATCTCACCGTTGACGCGCTCCAGACGGACATGGCCCTCCAACAGCGCCTGACCGTATGGTTCCTCCAACACTGGAAGCAGCACTTTGTCTCGAATCAATCCAGTCAGCGGCTGCCAGTCGACATCGAAGTAACGCGACGCGGTGCTCTTCGGACCTTCGGCGAGCACCTGCCGCCAGAGAAGGTTATGAACTGGATCGGCCGCCATGTGATTCGGGACGACGTCGAGGATGACGCCGAGATCGTGCGCGCGCAGGGCCTGGCAGAGCTTGCGCCACCCGTCGCGTCCACCGCGCTCGGCGTCGATTGTGTCGTGATCGATGATGTCGTAGCCGTGGGTGCTTCCAGGCTTGGCGGCGTAGATCGGCGAGAGGTAGATGTCGGTGATGCCCAGGTCCGCGAGATACGGCACCTGATTCGCCAAGTCCTCCAGCGTAAAACTGGAAGAAAGCTGTACACGATACGTACTGGCCGGTGGCAGGTGATCGCCGCGCATCACGCGAGTGCAACGCATCTCCCATGCCACGGCATCATCCTTGCGATTCGATCGTGGCGCCGTGCAGCCGAGCTTGCCTGACGCCACCGAGATCGTTCGAAACGTTCCCCTCGCAGGCGGCGATTGGGATGGGTGGGCCACGCGCGAATGGCTCGTCACCAACGGCCTTGGCGGCTACGCATCAGGCACGCTCGCCGGTCCGCCGACGCGGCGGTATCACGCGATGCTCGTCGCTGCGCTCCCCTCTCCACTCGGCCGAGTGTCGCTCCTCGCCAGTGTCGATGCGTCGATCGGCGATTCAGTCGATCGCCTCGAGCCGTTGAACAAGCTCGGCGATTCGACACTGCGAGCGCTCGCCGAATTCCGCCTGATCGCCGGCCTTCCGGTGTGGTGCTATGAGCTGCGCGACATCACGATCGAGCGTCGTCTGTTCATGCCGCACGAGCAGAACACCGTGCTCTCGACCTATACCGTGCGACGCGCATCGGGCCGCGTGCACCTGCGCCTTCGGCCGCAATTCCAACTGCGTCTTCATGAAGCGCCCGTGGACACGCCGCTGCCGCCATCGCCGGCGGTTGCGCCGCACGCGCGCCACGTCGAGGTCACGTTGGATCCGGCCGTCAATCCGGTGCGCATGATGCTGTCGGGACGATCGGCGGAGCTGCACATCGAACCGGTAGAGACGCATGACGTGCATTACGCGCTCGAGGAACAGCGCGGCTACCCGTCGCGCGCCAGCGCGTGGAGCCCGGGCTACTACGACGTCGAGCTCGCCAAGGGTGAGCACGCCACCTTCGTGGCGTCGACACATTCAGTGGCTGACATCGAGGCGCTCACGGCAGATGCCGCACTGCAGGCCGAGATCGAGCGGCGCACGCGTCTGCTCGTCGCGGCTGGCTGCTCGCAACCCACAGGCTTCGCCACGGAGCTCGTGTTCGCCGCCGACCAATTCCTGATTCAGCCGGCAGCTCGAACCGCGGACGAAGCGCGTCTTCGCGCATCGGGCGAGCACGCGCGTAGCGTGATCGCCGGCTATCACTGGTTCACCGATTGGGGCCGCGACACCATGATCAGCCTCGAAGGGCTGACGCTTTCAACCGGACGATGGACCGAGGCACGCGGCACGATCCTGACCTTCGCACATCATCTGCGCGACGGTCTGCTCCCGAATCTCTTTCCCGAAGGCAGCAAGGAAGGCCTCTACCACACCGCCGACGCAACGATGTGGTTCTTCCACGCGATCGATCGCTACGTCGACGTCACCGGCGATGTCGATACGCTGCGCGTGCTGATGCCGCATCTCGACGATGTCGTGCGGTTCCACGTGAAGGGCACGCGCTTCGGGATCCGCATGGACACCGATGGCCTGTTGACGCAGGGCGATCCCACTCTGCCGTTGACGTGGATGGATGCCAAGGTCGAAGGCTGGGTCGTGACGCCGCGACGCGGCAAGCCGGTGGAGATCAACGCGCTGTGGTTCAACGCGTTGTCACTGCTCGCTGCCTGGCATCGTCGATTCGGGGACTCCGCGGGCGAGCTCGAAGAGATTGCCGCTCGTACGAAAGCCTCGTTCAATCAGCGGTTCTGGTACGCATCGGGCGGCTATCTCTACGACATCGTCGATGGCGAGAACGGCGACAGCCCGATGTGCCGCCCCAATCAGATTCTGTCGCTGGCGCTGCGCTATCCAGTGTTGGACGAATCTCGATGGAGAGCAGTGGTCAACGTCGTCAGCGATCGGCTGCTCACACCGTTCGGTCTCCGCACGCTGGCGTCCGACGATCCGATGTTCAAGGCCCAGTATTTCGGCGACCTGCGCGCACGCGATGCCGCGTACCACCAGGGCACGGTCTGGGCCTGGCTCATCGGACCGTTCATCGACGCGTGGCTGCGCGTGAACCCCCGCGCGGAACGCGAGGCGCTGTCGCTGCTGACCGGTTTCACCGGGCACCTCAACGAAGCATGCGTCGGCACCATCAGCGAAATCTTCGACGGCACCGCGCCGTTCACGCCGCGCGGCTGCGTGGCGCAGGCCTGGAGCGTTGCCGAAGTGCTGCGCTGCTTGAAGCGCCTCGAATCGCACGACACGGGCACAGTGCCGAGCGACGCATCGGCGGTGGCCGCTCCAGCCGACACCCGCGCCTGACAGTTCCTCATCATGCCGAAGACAGAGCCAACCCCCGACGTGGTGCTCGATCGCGATCTCGGCGCGCGAGTCGTCGAAGACGGCACGGTGTTTACCGTATGGGCGCCGCGTCAGAAATCGGTCACGATCGCGTTGGAGGACGGCGGCGTACACGAGATGGAGAGGCTGCCGGACGGCTACTTCCGGCTTCACCTGCGCGCGTCTGGCGCCGGTCGAAGGTACTGGTATCAGCTCGCCGAGGGACGGTACGCGGATCCGGTATCGCGGTTTCAACCGGATGGCGTGCTCGGTCCGTCGATGGTGATCGATCACGCCGCCTTCGAGTGGTCCGATGATGGCTGGAGCGGCGCAGCACCGGCGCATCAGCAGGTGATCTACGAGATGCACGTCGGCACGTTCACGCCGGCTGGCACATGGGCCGCTGCGCAGGAACGACTGCCGGTGCTGGCGTCGCTCGGCATCACCACGATCGAGGTGATGCCGATCTCGGAGTTCGCCGGCCGCTTCGGCTGGGGCTACGACGGCGTCTTTTTCTTTGCCCCGTCCCATCACTACGGTACGCCGGACGATGCGAAGCGATTCATCGACGCCGCACACGCGGCGGGCCTCGGGGTCATCCTCGATGTGGTCTACAACCACATTGGACCGGTCGGCAGCGTGCTGCACCACTACAGCGACACTTACTTCGCCGATCACGACAGCGAGTGGGGTCGCGGGTTCAATCTCGATGGCGCAGATGCCGCACCGGTGCGGCAGTTCATGCGTGCGAACGTGCTGCAGTGGGTCGACGACTACCACTTCGACGGCCTTCGATTCGACGCCGTCCACGCCATCGTCGATCGCACACCCGAACATCTCGTCGACGAGCTGACGCGCGTCTGCCGCGAGGCGTGCGCGCCTCGACGGCTGTTCATGGTCGCCGAAAACGAAGCGCAGGAGGTGTCGTACCTCACGCGCGATGACAAGGGCCTGAGCGGTGTCGACGCGACCTGGAACGAGGACTGGCATCACTCCGCCTTCGTGGCCTTGACCGGACGACGCGAGGCGTACTTCACGGACTACAGAGGCACCGCGCCCGAGTTTGCGGCGATGGCGCGATGGAATCTTCTGTATCAGGGGCAGTGGTACTCGTGGCAGAAGAAAGGGCGCGGCACCGACGCGCGGCATCTGCCCTCGTCTGCATTCGTGTCGTTCCTCGAGAATCACGACCAGGTTGCCAACACCGGGTTCGGCGCGCGTCTCTGTTATGAGGTCGACGCCTCGCTGTGGCGTGCGATGACCGGATTGCTGCTGCTCGGTCCACAGATCCCGATGCTGTTTCAAGGGCAGGAGCGCGCCTCCACGGAACCCTTCTTGTACTTCGCCGATCACGAGGGCGACCTCGCCGATGCGGTGCGCACGGGGCGCTTGGAGTTCCTGTCGCAGTTTCCATCGCTGCGCGACCAGGACATCACGCGCCGTATGCCGGCGCCGTCGGACGAGGATGCGTTCCGTGGCTGCCGGCTGCAGTGGGTCGATTCGCGAAATGCCGCTGAGGCGTTGAAGCTGCACGGCGATCTTCTACGCCTGCGGCGTGACGACCCCGTGCTCGCGTCGCTCGGTACATCCGACGTGGCAATCGCCACATCGGCGCCAACGCCTGCGATCGTCGTGGCTCGCTACGAGCGTGAGCGCGAAAAGCGTCTGCTCCTGGTGAACCTCGGAACGCTGACTATCTTCGAGATGAACGATCCGCTGTTGGCCGCGCCCTCGGGACAGCGCTGGGAAATGACCTGGTGCAGCGAGCACGCCGACTACGGCGGCCGCGGCATAGTTGAATCGTTTGGTGATGGACAATGGAAGCTTCAACCGCACTGCGCGTGGCTGCTTCGAAACGTCGACGTCCCGCCGACACGCGCGTAAAGTACGACGTCTGGCCCGGGCAGCCATTCCCGCTGGGCGCAACTTACGACGGGGAAGGGGTCAACTTCTCGCTCTTCTCCGAAGTCGCCGAGCGCGTCGAGTTGTGTCTCTTCGATGACGATGGCCGCGAGACGTGCCTGCGCCTCGAAGAGAGCACGGCGCTCTGCTGGCACGGCTACGTACCGGGATTGCGGCCTGGGCAGCGCTATGGATTTCGCGTCTCGGGCCTGTGGGAGCCGCAGCAGGGCATCCGATGCAATCGATCGAAGCTGCTGCTCGATCCGTACGCCAAGGCGATTCAAGGTGACGTCGTCTACGAGCCGGCGGTCTTCGGACACGTGATCGGCCCCGACGGCTCACCGCTCGACGCGGCGAATTGCGACGACAGCGCACCGTATGTCCCGCGCAGCGTGGTGACCGATCCGACGTTCGATTGGAACGGCGACACGCCGCCCAAGCGTCCGCTGCACGACACGATCATCTACGAGATGCACGTCAAGGGTTTCACCAAGCGGCATCCGAAGCTGCCGCCGGAAATCCGCGGGACCTACGCTGGCCTCGCGCATCCGAGCTCGATTCAGTACTTGCAGGAGCTCGGTGTCACTGCCGTGGAGCTGATGCCGATCCATCAGTTCGTGCACGACGGCTTCCTGCTCGGTCGCGGGTTGCGAAACTACTGGGGCTACAACTCGATCGGATACTTCGCGCCGCATGCCGACTACGCCAGCAGACGCGGCGGCGTCGATGCGATCACCGAATTCCGCGAGATGGTCAAAACGCTTCATCGCGCCGGCCTCGAAGTGATTCTCGACGTGGTCTACAACCACACCGCCGAAGGCAACGAGCGCGGGCCGACGTTGTGTTTCCGCGGCATCGACAATCGTGCGTATTACCGCCTGGTGCACGACCGGCCCGAGTACTACATGGACTACACGGGGACGGGAAACAGCTTGAACATGCGGCACCCGCACGTGCTGCAGCTGATCATGGATTCGCTGCGCTACTGGGTGCTCGACATGCACGTCGACGGCTTCCGCTTCGATCTGGCCGCGACGCTGGCGCGCGAGCTGCACGACGTCGATCGCCTGTCGTCGTTCTTCGATCTCATTCAGCAGGACGCGGTGCTGAGCCGCGTCAAGTTGATCGCCGAGCCGTGGGACGTTGGCGAAGGCGGCTATCAGGTGGGCAACTTTCCGCCATTGTGGAGCGAATGGAACGGCAAGTATCGCGATTCGATTCGCGACTACTGGCGAGGCGCCGATGGCACGCTCGCCGAGTTTGGCTCGCGCCTCACCGGCAGCTCCGATTTGTATGCCGGCAACGGCCGGCGGCCATATGCGAGCATCAACTTCGTGACCGCGCACGACGGCTTCACGCTGCGCGATCTCGTCTCGTACAACGACAAGCACAACGAGGCCAACGGCGACGAGAATCGCGACGGCGAATCGCACAACCGCTCGTGGAACCACGGTGCCGAAGGGCCGACCGACGACAAAGCGATCAACGCGCTGCGCGAGCAGCAGATGCGCAACTTCATGGCCACGCTGCTGCTGTCACAGGGCGTGCCGATGATCCTCGGCGGCGACGAATGGGGGCGCACGCAGCAGGGCAACAACAACACCTATTGTCAGGACAACGAGCTCACGTGGTTCGATTGGGAGAACCAGCATGCCGGCCTGCTGGCGTTCACGCGCAAGCTGATTGCCTTGCGCAAGGCGCATCCCACCTTCATGCGCCGCCGCTGGTTTCAAGGACGACCGCTGCACGGCGCCGGCGTCGAGGACATCTCGTGGCTCACCCCGAAAGGTGCGCCCATGACCGACGAGGACTGGGGCGCCGGGTTCGCCAAGAGCCTGATGGTGTTCCTCAACGGCGCCGCCATCGCCGGGCGGGGCCCACGCGGCGAACGGATCGAGGACGACAGCTTCCTGCTGCTCTTCAACGCCCATCACGAAGCAGTGGTATTCACGCTCGGCCTGGTCGGGGGCAAGCCGCGCTGGTACACCTGCATCGACACATCGCGACCGGCGCCGCGCCGGCGCAAATCGCTGGCCGGCGGCGACCGCATCACCGTCGCCGCGCGGTCGCTGCTCGTGTTGTCCGACTCGGAGCGGTGTTAGCGAAGTCCTTGGTCCCCACTGGCACGACACGACGGACCAGGGACCAAGGACGTGGGACGGACCACGGACCAGGGACGGACCGAGAACCAAGGCCCAAGCACCAAGGACTTTTTCTGCGCTGCGCTCTAACATTTTTCCCGGGCCGACCCGAAAAGAACACGGGGGACGTCCGCGATGTGGAATCAAGAAACTGATCAGAAGAAGGGCGCCGGCGTGGCCACGCTCGGCAACTCTGTGTTCGTCAAAGGCGAAATCAACGGGTCGGAAGACCTGACCATCGACGGCCAGGTCGAAGGCAAAATCGATCTGCCGGAGCATACGCTCACAGTTGGACCGAACGCGACGCTGGTGGCCGACATCAATGCCAAGAACGTGATCGTGTTCGGCTCGGTGGTCGGGACGATCGTCGCGAAGGAAAAGGTCGAACTGCGCAGCAGCGCGTCCGCGGAAGGCGCGATCACCTGCGGCCGCGTCGCCGTGCAGGAAGGCGCCAAGCTCAGCGGCAAGCTCGACACGAAAGACCAGCGCAAAACCGTCAGCAAGAAAGAAGCGGCTTAGATCCCGCCGCTCTGCTGCCGCCAATACGCGAACACGCGTTCGAGGAACAGTTGACGGAGCCGCGCGTCCGATAAGCGGCTCTCGTCTTCCACCGGCAGATCGGGAAAGCGCTCCATCAGCGCCGCCGCGAATCGTCCGCGGCCCGTTCGATCGGCGACGCCATGTGCGGCGTACACCTTCACGCCTTCGAGGCCGCAGCTCGGCGAATCCTTCTTGAGTACGTAGCCCGAGAGATTCTCGAAGGCGAGCGCCGACACGCGCCGTCTCGAGTACGTGTCGATCCGCGCTGTCACATCGCGCCCGGTCTCGACGGTGATCAGTCGCACGCCAGAATCGGTTCGCACGAGATCCATCGCCTCACGCGGCGTCCCGAAACCGGCCTCCACCTCGGGACATACGGGTACCCACTCGACCAGCCGTCCAATCGTCTCGATGATCACATCGTCGCGCTTGTGGCCGCCGTCGTACCTCACTTCCGAGCCGAGCAGACACGCGGAAATGCCGACGCGAATCGGGCGGGATGTTGCGCCGCTCATCGCATATTGTTATGCCATGACGCAGACGAAGCTGTGTGCCCTCGCCCTCTTCGCAGTCACGCTGGTGCCGATCGTCCACGCGCAAGACTGGGCGCAGTGGCGAGGGCCTGCGCGCGATGGTCACATCGAGGGCTTTCGCGCGCCAGCGACATGGCCGAAGGAGCTCACGAAGCGATGGACGGTCGATGTCGGCGCCGGCTACGCGACACCGCTCCTCGTCAGCGATCGCGTGTACATCTTCACGCGCCAGGGCGATGACGAGATGATGCGGGCGCTCGATGCGGCAACGGGAAAAGAGATATGGCGCACGAGCTATCCCGCGCCCTTCAAGATGAATCCCGCCACCGCGCCGCACGGACCCGGACCGAAATCGACGCCGGCGTTCGCGAACAATCGACTGTTCACGCTCGGCATCAGCGGCATCGTCACTGCGTGGGATGCGAGGACGGGCGCGCGAATCTGGCAGAGACCTGCGGATGCCGTGGAGCCGATGTATCACACCGGCATGTCACCGATCGTCGTCGGGGACCTCGTGGTCTTTCACGTCGGCGGTCACGATAACGGTGCTCTCACCGCATTCGACGTCGCGAGCGGCAAGGAACGATGGCGCTGGACCGGTGATGGCCCCGCGTACTCATCGCCGCTGCTCTTCAATCTGTCGGGCACGCCGCAGATCGTGACGTTCACCCAGAAGTATTTCGTCGGCGTATCGGCCGCCGATGGAAAGCTGCTCTGGCGTCGGCCGTTCATGACGCCCAGCACGACGACGAGCCAGACGCCGATCCTCTACAAAGACACCGTCATCGAGATGGGGCGCAACAACGGCGTCACTGCATTTCGTACGACGCCGGGTTCAGGCGAATGGACGACGACCAACGTGTGGCACACCGACGAGGTGTCGATGCATCTGAGCGACGCCGTCGCGATCGACGGCGTGCTCTTCGGTCTCTCGCATCTGAACAGCGGTCAGTACTTCGCACTCGATCTCGACAACGGCCGCGTGCTGTGGAAGAGCGAGCCGCGTCAGGCGAACCATGCCGCGATCGTGCGCGCCGGCAACACGATCTTCTCGCTCGAGGACGATAGCGAACTGATCGTCCTGCGCAACAGCCGTGAACGCTTCGATCCGATCGCGCGATACAAGGTCGCGCCAACCGACACATGGACGCAGCCAGTCGTGTCTGGCAATCGCATCTTCGTGAAGGACGTGTCGTCGCTGACGCTCTGGACGATCAGCTAGTACAATCCTTCGTCACGAATAGACGGGCTTCAGTCCCTCGTCAGCCCGCGCTCGTCACTCGAGCGTGCGGGGTCAATCGGACCACACAGGGAGACACTCATGCGACGCACAGTCATGCTTACGTTGGTGGCGGTATTTGCTGTCATCTTCGCGCGTACGCAGGCGGTCACAGACGGTAAGGTCGACGGGAACGCACACCCTGCGGTGAAACTGTTGTTGATGGAAATCGGCGGGCGGCCGGCGTTTCGCTGCAGCGGCACGCTCCTGTCGCCAACCGTGTTCCTCACCGCTGGCCACTGCACCAATGACTTTCCCGACGCGCCGTACTCGGGGATGAGGGTGTTCACCGAATCGGATGTCGAGGCGGGAATCCGGAATCACACCAACAACTATCCCTTTGCAGGGCCCAACGCTGTGGAAGCGGTGTCGTGGGCTGCGCATCCGCTCTATGAGACCGCCCCGTTCTTCGTTCACGATGTGGGGGTCGTCATCCTCTCGGCGCCGATCAACCTCCCGGCAGCCCAGTACGGCACGCTGCCGAGCGTCAACCAGTTCGATGTGCTGAAGACGCGTCGCGGCCAGCAGGATGTGACGTTCACCGCCGTGGGCTACGGGTTGCAGGAGAGCTTCCCCGACCCGGCGCTTTTCCTGGCGACCATCACGCGAACCCGCATGTCGGCCACGCCGCGCCTGCTGCAGATCAATACCGGGTTCGTCGGTCCGGGCTCGCTGCTGCTGTCGAACAACGCCAACACCGGCGGCACCTGCTTCGGCGATTCGGGCGGTCCCAATTTCTACGGCTCGGGCGCCACTGAAACGAAGATCGTCGCCGGCATCACCTCGTTCGGCATCAACGGCAATTGCGCCGGCACGGGCGGAGTGTTCCGAACGGATCGACAGGACGTGCTCGACTTCGTGAAGAGTTACCTTCCGTAGTCCTTGGTGCTTGGTTCTTGGTCCATGGTCCAATGGCCAAAGGACCAAGGACCAACAAAGGCAGAGCTCACTAAAAGTTTGGTTGCGCTGCGAGGGGTCCTTGGAGGATAGATCTGAGGCTCCCCTGGCGGGCGCGTTTGCGGGGCGCGCGCCTCAAGCTCTTCGTATGAGGTGACGCATGGTTCGAACCTACAAGCTGTCAATCGCGGTTGCCGTCCTGTTCGCTCTGGCTCTCGCGCCCATGGGTGCGCAGTCGAACAACGGCAATCGGAAAGGCCACGCCGATCTGGTCGGATATCAGGAGAATCCGACGCTGTCATCACCGGCGACCGGCACACTCGACGTGGAAATCAGCAAGGACGGCGACTCGCTCGACTACACGCTGAGCTACTCAGGATTCCCCACCAACGTCCGGTTCGCACACATCCACATCGGCCGTCCCGCCATCAACGGCGGCATCGTGGTCTTCTTGTGCACGAACGAAACGCCTCCCGCGGGAATCCCGCTTCCACCTGCGTGCCCGCAGGGAAGCGGTACCGTCTCAGGCACGCTGCGCGCGGCCGATGTGCTCGCTGTCACCGCACAAGGCATCGCGACCGGCGAATTCGGGGAAGTCGTGCAGGCACTGCGCGCAGAAGCCGCCTACGGCAACGTGCACACGACTCAGTTCGGCGCCGGAGAGATCCGCGGCCAAGTCACGTTCCATCGCGCGGATTCGATCAACGACGACTAGATTTATCGAAGAAGCTTTTCTAACTCCGGCAAGGGCACGCCGCTCTCACGCAGCGCGCGATCGTGGAAATCGCGCAGTGAGAAGGCGCTGCCCTTCGCCTGCTTGTCGTGCTCGCGTGCCTGCAGCCATCCCATGAGGCCGGCGTAATACGTGGGCAACTGACACGACGACAGCTGCGCCCGCTGCAGCTTGGCGGTCGCTTCTTCGCGCTCCTGGAAGGTGTCGTTGATCATCAGGTCGAGTGCCTGTTGATCGGTCATCCCCATCGTCTGCAACCGCACATCGAGGATGGCGTTGGCGAGACCGCGCATCTTCTGTTTCAACCAGGTGAGACGCAGCTCCTTGCTGTTGTTCAAGTAGCCCTCTTCCGACATGAGCTGCTGCGTGTACATGCCCCAGCCTTCGACGTACGGCACATTCGCAAACACGCTGCGCAGCACGCGGCGCGAGGCCGGCTGCAGCTCGTTGGCCCACTCCTGCTGCACGTAGTGCCCCGGCATCGCCTCGTGGATCGTCAGCTGTTGCAAGCCGTACTGGTTGTACTCGCGCAGCTTGGATTCGACGCGTGCTTTCGGCCACGTCTTGGGAATGGGTGTCACCCAGTAGAACGCGCCAAGCTCGGGTTGAAGTGGTGGCGCCGAATTGAAGCCGCCGACTCCGTAGATTCCGCGCATGAACTCCGGGGTATCGATGACCTGCAGATTCGAACGCGGCGGCAGCGTGACGAGCCCCTTCTCCTTCACGAACATCGTCGCCTGTTCGAGCGTCTTGCGCGCGTCGGCCATGTAGGTTTCGGGCGTCGCGTGATGCGTGGCGATCTCGTCGAGTGCCTGCTTGACCGTGCGCGGCGCCGCCAACATCGCCATCTCCATGCGCGTCGCCTGCAGATCCTTCTCTGCCTCCGCCAGGAGTTGCTCGGGAGTCTTGTCGGTCGCGAGCATGTAGGCAAACTTCTGCGCGTACTTCTCTTTGCCGAGCCGCCAATCGCTGGTCTTCTTCGAGAGCGTGTCGGCGAGGAACGCGTTCAGATCTTTCAGCGCCGCCAGCGCACGGCCGGCGGCAACGTCGTACGATGCCTTGAGCGCATCGGGCGCCGCCTTCCGCAGCGTCTGGTCGATCAAGCCGATGTTGCCGTCATTCTCCTCGCGGGCAACGCGGTTCCAGATCTCGGGCGAGTCCACGAGATTCGCCTTCGCTTGCTCGACCAGCGTTGGAATCTTCTCGAGCCGTTTGATGATGTGCTGGAAGCGAGCCTCGAGCGGGGCGTAGTTCAAGAGGTATGGGGTGTAGATGGCGTTGCCAGCCAACTCGACATACACCGTCGGGTTGTGACGGAAGTTCTGAATCGTGTCGAGCTCGAGCAGCGAGACGCCGATGTTGTTGCGCAGGATCTGGAGATCGGCCTGCTGCTCGCGGTCGAGCGAGGCGGCGTTCAGCGATCCGAGGCGGCTCTGGACGTCCTTGTAGAACCGCCGCTGGGCTTCGATGCCAGCGGCGCTGAAATCGTCGATCGCTTCATCGAGCTTGGTGCCGTTGTGCTCGTGATACCCGGCCTGCGTCGCCGCGACCGGCGACAGCGCGAGAACTCCTCGCGTGAACTCGTCGGTCAGCTTGTCGAAGTTCGCCGCAGGCGCGTCGGTGCGCGTCTCGGGTTGCGTGGGCGCCGGCTGACTACACCCCGCCCCAAGACACAGAATGAAAACGAGGGTCGTCGTGCGCTTCATGGGCGAAGTATAGCGTGCGGCCAGGGGAGCTCCTCGCCTCGGTACGTCTTCTGCACGCGCCGCTGACTTCACCGACAATCTGGGCGGACGAATGAGTGCACACGAGCATCAAAGCGACGAGTACGACACACAACCGTTGAAAACGATCTCAATCGAACGATTGTCATCTCTCTTGCGGCATTGGGCCTGGGCGGACGAAGCCAAGTCGCGATTCGAGCGCGAGCTGGCGTCCTTTCCAGACGAACATGCCCGCACCACCGTCGGCGCCGGCGACCGCGCGCTCGGGGCGTACTACCACTGGTGCGCGATGCTGTGTGCCATCGGCGAGGGGGCGATGCGCCACGCACTGGTCCATCACGCCCCGCTCGATGTGATTCGTGAGGATCTCGAGGCGACGCTTCCGTGGCTGCGTGTGTGCCGCAAACGTCTCGTCGACGTCCCCGTGAGCCCCGACCCGCATCCGAAAATCGCCGACCTGCATCGCGACAGCGGAACTCTTACGCGTCTTCGCCGCATTCATCGCGCGTTCGGCGAAGCGTTTCGCAACGAGCAGGTCTCGCGAGAGGTCGACGCGCTCGATCATTAGCTCGTTGCAACCCTCGCTCACCGTTCATGCGAAGGTTGCCCAGCGTAGCTCGCCATGATTGCCCGCGAGCGAAGGTGGGCCTTCACATCAATGCGTCGCGCCGATCTTCTGGCGGAGACGCTCGTCTTGCGCTCGCAACTCGGGTGTGAGCTCCTTGCCGAAGTCCTCGGTCTCGAAGATCGGCCGGATCTCGATTTCAGTGCCGCCGTCGAACGGTGCCTTCTTCAACCAGTTGACCGCCTCGTCCATGGAGGCTACCTTCCAAATCCAGAACCCGGCGACCAGCTCCTTGGTTTCGGCGAACGGCCCATCGATGACCGTGCGATCGCGTCCTGAGAACTTCACGCGCTTGCCTTTCGAGCTCGGGTGAAGGCCCTCACCAGCCTGCATCACGCCCGCGTTGACAAGCTGTTCGTTGAACTTCCCCATCTCGGCCAGTAACGACTCGGTCGGCATCTGACCGGCTTCCGATTCCTTGCTGGCCTTGACGATCACCAATACGCGCATCGCTTTCTCCTTTGTGTCGGGGAGGGTCGATCCCTCCCTCTACACTGACGTCGAACGAGCACCCGCCAGATCGACAGCGCATCGTACTCGTCGTAACGAGACCCTAACGCTTCCATTCCGCCAGCGGCTTCTCAGCTGGACCGGAGATGACATTCCCATCCGGCGTGAACCGAGAGCCATGGCAGGGACAATCCCACGTCCGCTCTGACGGATTCCAGGCGACGATGCAGCCCATGTGAGTGCAGGTGGCGGAGCGCACGGCCAAGGACCCGTCGGAATCGCGATACGCCGCGACCTTCGTGCCGTGATCCTCGATGATCTTGCCTTCGCCGGCCTTCACCGCCCGGAATGACTTTCCTTCAGCCCCCGCAAATCGTGAGCGCATCAGGTAGTACGGATAGTCGGCGTTCTCCTTGATGTAATCCCACATGCCGCGACCGATCGCGGTTCGATTGGCGTCGAACAGCTCCGCCCAGGGATTGCGACGTCCGGTGATCGCATCAGCGATGATCATCCCCGATAGCGTGCCGAACGTCATGCCGTTGCCGGCAAAGCCGGTGGCCAGGTACTGATGATCGGTGGTGCGTCCGATGTACGGGAGGCCATCCGGTGTCTCGATGACTTGGCCGGACCATCGATAGGCCAACGACACGTCCGGCACTCGATCGGCAAGCACCTCCTGGAGATGCGCGTAACACGCATCCGTGTTCGATTCCTGACCGGTCTTGTGATCTTCGCCGCCGAGAATCACGAGGTCGTGATCGCGACGCGGCTCGAGCCGCATGTATTGATAGGGATCCGCGGTATCCCAGAACAGCGCATCGGGTACCGTTCCCTTCGCGACCCGGCCGGCGACGACGTAGCTCGTATAGAGCGCCAGCTTGGTTTGAAACAGCGTTGCGCCGGCAAAGCTCTCGATCCCGACTCGCGGATTGTGCGTCGCAATGACGATGTCGTCGCAGTGCACCCAGTGGTCATTGGCCTTGACGCCGAGCGGCTCGTCGCTGAACGCCTCGGCCTCACTGTGCTCGAAGATCTTGGCGCCTTCGAGTCGGGCGGCGATTGCCAGCGCGGCGAGATACTTTCGCGGATGGAAGCGCGCCTGATGGTCGAAGCAGATACCAGGTCCGCCAACGAGTGGAACATCGTCCACGTACGAGGCGTCGAAGCCCAGCTCGTTCGCCAGCGCTGCCTCCTTCTCGAATTCGTGTGCATCCGTCGAGCTCGCGCGGCCCGCTGGCGCGTGCAGATAGCCCGGAACCCAATCGAATGAACACGCAATCTCATGCGCGCGGACGATCGACTCGATCTGCGACGCGGCAGCCAGGCCTGCGTCCCACACCGCCTGCGCGTGCGTCTTGCCGAGCTGATCCACGAGATCGCCCAAGCGTATGTCCGTGACCATCGTGATGTGTGCGGTCGTGTGTCCCGTGTCGATCTGTCCGCACCGGCCGCGGTCGAGGATGACGACCGACTTGCCGCTCTCGGCGAGCAGGTACGCCGTCGTCAATCCGGTGATGCCGCCGCCAATCACAACGACGTCGGCATCGAGGTCGCGATCGATCGATCGCGATGTGGGGATCGACGCTGAGTCGATCCAATAAGGCTCGGTGCCGGTCTGCAAGGTCGTGTGTCGTGCCATAGCCATACAGCCGCGCCTCCGCGTGAGATGTAGCGTCCGGTTGCCGGACGTGTGCAGGTACGTAGTGTCCGGCTTCAGCCGGACCTCTGTTTCTCTTTCGAGCAAATGCGCGGCCACTCTCGCCATTGGCCGCATGATTGCTCCATCCCGCGTAAGAGCCCTCCCCCGCAGTTGCGCGCGCGACTGATAGAGAGGCGCAGTGAAGAAGATCTTCACGCTCGTCCTTGGTGTGGTGACGAGCATCGGCGGCTTTGTCGAGGCTGGGTCGATCTCAACCGCCGCGCAGGCAGGCGCAGAGTTCGGGTTTGCGCTGCTCTGGGCGGTTGCAGTCGCGACGCTCATCCTCGCGAGCCTCGCTGAGATGGCCGGCCGCGTCGCTGCCGTCGGACAGCGAACGATTGCCGCCGCCGTCCGCGAACGGTTCGGCATCCATTTCCAGATCGTTCCTCTGGTCGCCGAGCTCGCAATCGATCTGCTTCTGCTCATGGCCGAATTGGGCGGCGTCGCGATCGCAGTCATGCTGCTGACCGGGGTCGGGTTCGCATGGTGGGTGCTTCCAGTCGGCATCGTGGTCTGGCTCGTGCTCTGGTTCGGCAACTTCGATGTGATTGAAAACGGTGTCGGCCTGCTCGGCATCATCACGTTGTCGTTCGTCTACTCGGCGTGGCAACTTGCGCCGGATTCGCACCACATTCTCAGCGGATTGGTTCCGGCGCTCCCCGGTCATCATCTGGCACGCTACGGATTTCTGGCCATCAGCATCGTCGGTGCGACGGTGAGTCCCTATCTGCTCAACTTCTATTCCTCGGGAGCCATCGAAGAGAAGTGGTCCGAGTCCGATCGGTGGATCAATCGCGTCACCTCGTTCGTCGGCATGGGCTTCGGCGGATTCGTGTCGATGGGGGTGCTGATCTCGTCGGCGATGGTATTCGGGCCGCAGCACATTCAGGTGAACTCGTTCGTGCAGGCCGCGCAAATGTTCGCTCCCGTGTTCGGGCCATGGGCAATCACAGTGTTTGCGTTGGCGCTCGGCGTCGGCTGTTTCGGCGCGGCGGTGGAGATCACCGTGAACGCGGGATACGTCATCAGTCAGTCACTTGGCTGGACTTGGGGGGTCGACAAGAAGCGGCGCGATGTGTCTCGCTTCGTCGTCGCCTACACGGTGGTGCTGCTGCTCGCCATCGCGATCGCCTCGATGGGGTTCGACCCGCTGCAGATGACGCTGATATCGGTGGCGCTCACAGTCGTGCTCGCACCCGTCGTCGTGCTGCCATTTCTCGTGTTGATGAACGAGGAGCGATACGTGAAAGAACACACGAGCGGCCCGTTCGGGAACGGCCTGCTCGCGGTGCTCACCATCGTCTGCTCGTTGATGGCGATCGTGGTGATTCCGCTGCAGATACTCGGAGGAGGCTAGTGGACGTCTGCCGAGATCTTCTCGACAAGCAGGTCGTCGATCGGAATGGCCGGTGGCTCGGGCGGGTCGACGGCGTCGTGCTGGAGCGTCCAGAGAGCGAGCCGCCGCGGCTCGCCGCAATTCTGATCGGACCCGTGGCGCTCGGCTTCAGGCTGCATCCAGCGATCGGTCGGTGGATGGCGGCACTGGAACGCACCTGGGGCCTGCCGAAAAGACGACCCGTCCGAATTGGCCTCGAGCACATCGTCGACATCGGTCGATACGTCAAGACCGATCTGTCCTCGTCGGAGACGGACGCACTGGCCGTGGAGCAGAAGCTACGACGATGGATTGCGAGGATTCCGGGGGGAGGATGACGCACACGCTTCGTCTCGATCGGCTGATCGGCCGCCGCGTGCTGACGGTCAACAATCGTTCGCTCGGGCGCCTCGAAGAGTGCCGCGTCGAGCGGAGGGGATCGGCATGGGTGGTGACTGAGTGGGTCGTCGGTTCGGCCGGACTGCTGGAGCGCCTTGGCCTCGGTGCGCGACTCGTGATCGGCCTGTCGCGCCGAGCCAGCTACATCATCCGATGGGATCAACTCGATCTCAGCGATCCGGAGAAGCCGCGGCTGTCCTGCCCGATCGACGATCTCCGTCGCGCGGCGTAGCCGCAACCGCGATCGTCACGTCTGCAAGGTACGCTAGGAGCATGTCCGCCGATCTCTCCGGCCAGGTGACGGCATTCTTTCAGTACGATGCCGCTGACGCGATCGATCTGCCGGCTGTTGCGACGCTCATCGGACCAACCGCTCGCGTCCGCCTCACGCCGAAAACGACGACCCCGTCGTACGTCCAGTATCAGCAGGCACCGCTGACGATCGAGGGTGTGGCGATCGGCCTTCACGACGCGTGCGGCTTCAACGTGCGCTTCAAGCTGTTCGACTACGGCGTGATCTCGGTGGCCCTCACGCGGCCGCTTCCCGGCACGTGGGCCGAGCTCGTCGAAGCGTCGATCGCGTGGCAGGACGATCCGAGGTTGGGCGCCACCTGCGAGTCGCTGTGCCGGGATCTCGTCGGCCGGCTCCGTGCGGCGATGACCGCGTCGCGCGACGACCTCCTCGCGGAGGACTACTTTCTTTTCGCGATCACCAACCTCGCGGAGCGCTGGCCGGCGCCGGCGCTGGTCGATGCCCGCGGCGACGACATCGTCCGCATCCTGCGTGGTGAACGTGAAGCGTTGAGTCGTCAGGAACACGATGAGGTGCTGCGGCAACGCATCTCGTATTTCGAGCACGATCTCTTCGTGCCGACCTGGAACGCGGCGTTTGTCTATGACTCGGACAGCGGCGTACAGGCCGCGTCGGAGATCGTCGAGTTCGTCAACTCGCAGCTGCTCGAGTTCCGCTACTACGACCAGCTGCTGGCGCGCGAGCTGGCGAGAATCTACGCCGAGCTGCAGAAACCAAGCTGGTTCAAGGGTTGGGGTGGGCGCCGACACACGCGCTATACCAGAGCGGCGCGGCAAGTGCACTCGCTGTTCATCGACGTCAACGACCTGACCGACCGCGCCGAGAACGCCCTTCAGGTCGCTGGCGACATCTACACCGCGCGCGTGCTCACACTGACGGGATCGCGCCTCGGTCTCGAGCAGTGGAAGGCAAACGTGCGCGAGAAGCTCAACACGCTCGACGCCATCTACCGATTCGCCGTCGAGCAGACCGGCATGGCCCGCGGTGAGGCGCTGGAGTTGCTCGTCGTCCTGATCCTGATCTTCGAGCTCGTGCTCTTCTTCATGGGACTCATGCGGTAGCCGTTCGACACTCGGCACGTTCGAACCTCGAATGTCGAACCTCGAACCGGGAACAGTGGTGACTTGACACATATTTTAGTTTTAACTAAAGTAATCAACGTGAACGCCGTACTGGCCGCCGTCGCGTCGCCCCGCCGCCGCGAAATCCTGCGCCTGCTCTGGGATCAGGAGCTGCAGGCCGGCGCGATCCATGCGGCCATGCCCGATGTCACTTTCGGCGCGGTGTCGCTGCATTTGCGGACGCTCGCACAGGCTGGGCTCGTCGATCTGCGGGCGGAAGGCCGGCAGCGGTTCTATCGCGCGCGCCGCGATCAGCTGGGGCCGGTGGGTCAGGTTCTCGAAGGCATGTGGAGCGACGCGCTGTGGCGCCTCAAGCTCCACGCCGAACTCGAACAAAGCCGCCGCGGCCCACGACGCCGGCGGCGCATCCGTGGATCACGCTCATGACGCTGCCCGATACGCTGCCCCATGTCCTCGACCGCACAGTGCTCATCGAGGCCGAGCCTGAAACGGTCTTTCGCTTCTTCACCGATTCCACGCGGTGGGCCGCATGGTGGGGAGCTGGGTCGACCATCGACGGCAGGCGCGGCGGCCGGTTCCTGATTCGCATGCCTGGCGGCGTCGAGGCGGCCGGCACGGTGCTCGACATCGATCCGCCTCGCACACTCGTCCTGTCGTACGGCTACGTGAGCGGCAAGCCGATTCCGCCGGATGCCTCGCGCGTCACGATCCGGCTCGTGCCGGAAGGCGACGCGACGCGTGTGCACCTCGCGCACGAGTTCGCCGACGCCGCCGTGCGCGACGAGCACGTCCAGGGATGGCGCTTCCAGCTGTCGCTGTTCGGCAACGTCGCTGCCGACGAAATGTACGCGCGCTCAGCGGATCACGTCGACGCGTGGTTCGACGCGTGGTCGAATCCCGATGCCGACGCGCGCTCCGCCACTGTCGCCCGCATTGCCGCATCGCACGTGCGCTTCCGCGATCGCTTCAGCGCCATCGAAGGCAGCGCCGATCTGCTGGCGCATCTCGCTGCCGCGCAGCGCTTCATGCCCGGAATACGTATGAGCCGCGACAGCGAGGTGCGCCACTGTCAGGGAATGGTGCTCGCCGACTGGATCGCTCGCGCGTCCGACGGAGCCGAGCGCGGTCGAGGCACCAACGTCTTCGTATTTGCGAACGGGAAGATCGAATCGGTCACCGGATTCTGGACGGCATCAACACCGCGGTCCGCATCGTAGAGCGCGGACCGGAACGTAGAGCGCGGACTTCGGTCCGCGCGGAGGGAGCATCGTTATGAAACGCCACGTCATCGTCGCCGCTCTCGCCGCCTTCGCCGCAGTGACCGCGTCACCGGTACTCGCGCAATCGACGGCGAATGCCTCCGTGCGTGCGGCGCGCGTCATCTTGCGTGTGAGCGATCTCGATCGCAGCACCGCGTTCTATCGGGATCGTGTGGGACTGACGCTTCAGAGTCTCAACGAGGAGTTCGCCGTGTTCGATGCCGGCGGCATGATTCTGATGCTCGAACACCTGCCGAAGCCGCCGTCATCACCCTCGGGCGGATTGGCGGCCTTCACGGAGATCGTTCTGGAAAGCGGCAATGTGCTCGCCACGCACGCGGCGATGCAGGCGCGAGGTGTTCAGTTCAAGCAAGAGCCGCGAGCCGTGACGTCGGACGATACGCGCGTGATGTATGCCGCGGATTTCCGCGATCCCGACGGACACGTTCTTTCGATTGCGGGCTGGGTTCCACGGCCTGCGAAGTAATCATGGGCCAGCTGCGGCTGGCCCCCACGACTAACGCATGTTGCCGGTGTGGCCCAAGGAGTAGCGGCCGGGCTGCGGGTAGACGCACAAGCCGTGCGGCCCCTTGCCAACCTTGATGCGCGCAATCAGATGGCCGTCGGTCGTATCGAGCGCGTAGACTTCGGCGTTGTAGCGGCCCGAGAGCCAGAGCACTTTTCCATCGGCCGACACACCGCCCATGTCGGGGCTGCCCCCGCCGGGGATCTTCCACACCGTCGACACCTTGCGCGTCTTCGGATCGAGCAGTGAGATAGTGCCTTCACCGCGGTTCGACACATAAAACACTTTGGAGTCGCGGCTCGGATAGACACCGTGAGCACCTTTCCCCGTTAGGATGAGTGTCGGCATCGTGAACGCGTCGCCGTCGAGCACCCACACACCGTCGGACATCATGTCGGCGACGAAGAACGCACTGCCGTCCGGCGATAGACGGACGTCCTGCGGCATCGGCATGCGCCCCGGCAGCTTCAGCTTGCCCAGAACCTTGCGCGCCGCGACATCGACTTTGATCAGCTCGCCCGAGAACTCGCAGCTCGCGATCAGATAACGGCCGTTCGGCGAGAAATCCATGTGGTCGACGCCGCGGCAGTTGACGGGCACCGACTCCACGACCTTCATCGTCGCCGCATCGCGGAAGTCGAGCCGTTTCAACCGCTCGGCGACCACGATCGCAAACTTGCCGTCGGGCGTGTAATACATGTTGTAGGGATCGTCCACGTGCATCGTCTCGCCCTTCTTGCCGGTGGACGGATCGATGTGGGTGACGCTGTCGCCCAGGTCGCTCAAGACCCACAGACTCTTCAGGTCGTACGACGGCGTCACGTGCTGCGGCTCGCGGCCAACCGCGAAGTGGTCGATGATCTTGAACGTCTTCGGATCGATGACGTCGACGGTGTTGTCGCCGCTGTTCGGCACGTACACGAGGGACGGGAAATCTTTCACGGCAGCTGGCAGCGGCCCGGGACGGATGCCCGCATAGACGTCGCGTTGATCGAGCAACGGAGGCATGCCCGGCAGCGCGTCGGACTGTGTGGTTGTGGCGACCGGTATCGCCAGCAGCGCGAGCACGATGGTCAGGCGAACTGCAAACCTCGCGCGACTGTTCCTCGATTGCAACACGATGATTCACTCCTGAATGGCTATTTCCACTATTTCCCGACCGCGACGAACCGCTCGAGCCGCGCCACTTCCTCTTTGCTCACGTATTTCCCGATCTCGCGCCGGAACCGCTCGATGCCGTCGTAAGGTCTGTACTCCTTGAACTCGCGCAGCATGCGGTTGCCGAGCCCCGGAATCGTCAGGATGTCGGCATCGCTCGCCTTGTTGAGGTCGATCGGCACGAACACGTACTGCTCGAGCCTGGCGAGCTCGGCGTCGTCGACATATTTATCGATCTCGCGATGGAAGACCGACAGGGCCGAATACGGCTTGTACTCCTGGAATTCGCGCAGCATCCGGTTGCCCACGCCTGGAATCAGCAGGATTTCTTCGCGCGTGCCGGTATTGAGATTGATGTGCACGAACATCCGGCCGTAGAGGGTGGTGATCTGCTCGCGCGTCAGGCCGGCTGACGTGAGGAACTGATCGAGCCCGGTCACCGAGGCGAACGGCCGCTTCGAGACCAGATTCTTCGCAATTGCCAGCGTCATGCCGGGCAGCTTCGCGAGGTCGGCTTCGGGAACGAGGTTGGCGTCGGCGATCGTGACCGCCTTGCCGACCTGCGCGCTCACCGTGCCAGCGCTCGCGAGGAGGACAGCTACGATAGCGACGAGACTCAGCACACGCGACATGGCAGACCTCATGGAGACAGGATTTCCGCGCTCGAGCGAAGAAGAGGGTGACGATACGTCAGCGCAAGACCCACGACGCCAAGGAGCGACATCGACCCGGGCGCAAGCACAGGGGTCGCGCCGGTGACGGTCTTCGAGAACAGCGGAAAGCCAGCCGCGTTGGGTTGGCGCTCGAGCTCGAACTCCTGATTGCCCCGGTAGTGCAGGCCGACGCCAATCAGCCCGCTCACGAGAAAAGCCAGCATCAATGCCTGCAAGGCTCTCAAGCTCACTACCGACGGCATGAGGTGGGCGATCACGCCGACCACGATGCCGAGACCGAGGAGCACGAGCGGCACGAACTGCGCGGCCGACTCGTCATGGCCGATGAGGAGCAACTCCACGAGCGTTCCGACGCAGCCCAACACAAAAGTCCAAAGCAGGACGTTGCGAATCGTCGACAGCTCTGCTGGCTCGGCGGCGGAGATACGAGAGCTCATGTGAAGGCGAGTTCAGACCCGACAACACGACAGTAGCACAGCGGACGAGCGTCTCGAGGGTGCAGTAGATCGCTCCCACCCACATCGGTGGATTCGTCGTCGTGAGGCCAAACCATGGCTCGATCGTGAAGTACCGCCAACCACCCAGCTGTGTGCCATACACCTCAATCGCGAGCGCAAACACGAACAGCATCGCGCAGAGACGAGGGTTCGCGCTGAAGATGACGTAGGCGAGGAAAGCCGCAAACCAGACGAGACCAAACGTGTCGAAGCCGCGAAGGGCCGCGTAACCGACGTAGCCGCCGAACACCATCACCACGATGGCGGGCAGCTGCTGCGGCATCCATCGGCTCATCCTCACAGATGCCGCGTAGACGATGGCGTGACCGGGCGGAATGAATAGCGGTAGATTTCCGAGCCGGTACGTATAGAGGCCCCAGACGTCCTTGAGGAACAGCTCGCCGAGTGTCGCGAGCATCACGCACACAGCGAGCTCGCGCCGAGTGGCCGGAGTGCTGCGCGACACGACCCACGCGAGGACGACCCACGTTGCCGCCGACACAGCGGGCTGTGCCCACCTCGCGCCACTAGCGTCGACGGCAATGCCGATCGCCAGCGTCGCGATCACGAGCGACACAACTGCGGCGTCAGCAACACGCGCGCTCGCGCGCAGATCTAAAGATTGGCGCACCGGATGTGCGCGATTCTACGACAACCGATGCGCCTCGCGTCGGCGATCGTCAGCGCTTTTGCGATGGCCCCGAACCTTCGTCAGTGATGTCTAGACGCCGCCCGCGACGCACCGAAGGCGACGGCGCCTGCATGCGCACTTCGAGCACACCGCTGTTGAACGACGCCTTCGCGGTCTCGGTCAGCGCGCCTTCCGGCAAGCCGATCACGCGGCGGAATGCTCCGTACGATCGTTCGCTCCGGTACACGCCTTCGTGCTCTTCATCGTGATCGTAGGCGCGTTCGCCGGAGATCGTCACCATGTCGTCGCCAATGTCAATCGATAGGTCCTTCGACGACAGCCCCGGAAGATCGGCGCGGATGATGAAGTCGTTCCCGCGCTGGAACGCTTCGACCGCCGGCGTCCAGTCCATGTGCTCGGCGTCGCTGACGAATGAGGGCCAATCGCGGCTGCCGCTGAACAAGCGATCGAAGCTGTCCTGCATGCGCCGCATCAGTCGATGACTCGACAGGTCGAAGAGATCTCGCCGCATGTGTCGCGGCGTACGTTCCCTCGACGATTCGGTCCGCGGTTGCGCAGCCTCACTCGACGGGGTGGCGCCTTGTCGTGTCTCTGCCATGGTCGTCCTCCGATGATGCAGCGGCTCATCAGAGACACGTCGACCGACCTCCGCGTGACTCTGGAGCCGACCTCGAGAACGGCTATGGGTGCAATGAGAACGCCACGCGGACCTACCGCGTCATGCGCGTGTTGAGTGATTCGCTCTGTCCGTGTTCAATGCGCCGGGGGTGGAGCGTCTTGTACCGAATCGACGAAATGACGCCACAGCGCGAGCGTCTTCGGATTGCCCTCGGAGAGCTCGGCGCCGCATGACAGCGATCCGGCCGAGGTGTACTGCGTCCAGATCGGACGCGCGCGCACCACCATATCGAAGCGCGGGATGGTCATCTGGAACCGCGAGGGAATTCTGCCCGACGGCTGCAGCTCGAGCCGCATGCCGCCGTAGCTCAGCTCGACGACGCGGGCCGGCCGGCGCGCCACGCGCGCGTCGAGCCCTTCGAGCAGCTGCTTGCGCGGCCACCGCCGCTGCGGAGTGCTCTCGGCCAGCAGTCGCGCAATGTAGGCGATCAGTTCTTCGCCTGTGGGCCTCACCAGGTACACTGCGCCTTCACGGATCGCATCGACTTCGGTGACCGGATCGTGCACGCGGTCGACGAGGATCGACCGCATCTTGGGGTGCGTGCGATGGCTGCGGATGACCAGATGGAGCGCGTTGTACGATCCGAGGCGCACTTCCGACACGAGCACATCGGGGCCCATGCGTTCGAGCATTCGGACGGCAGCATCGAACCCGTTCGCAAATTGAATGTCGTAGCCGCTGCGCCACAACTGCGACATCGGGTCGAGCGCTTCCGGATTGGTGGCGACGACGAGAATCTGGGCCATCGCAGTAGACACGTACCGCTGTCCGGGAGGTTCGCATTGCTGGGCAGCAAGCGATGTACCGCGTGAAAACGCGCGTGATTCCTCGTGATCGTGCGCATCACGCCCCCACGGCGATTTCAGATTTGATCGTCGAACCACAGGATTGGCGGGTGCGCAGCCATGACGGTTCGCTCGCCATGGAATAATTCGAGCGTGGCCCCTCGGGTTCGATTTGCTCCATCGCCCACTGGCTATCTGCACGTCGGCGGCGCGCGAACCGCACTATTCAACTGGCTGTACGCGCGGCGCAATGGTGGGACGTTCGTCCTCCGCATCGAAGACACGGACGTGGAGCGATCGTCGGCCGACATGATCACGGGCATCCTCGACGGACTGCGGTGGCTCGGCCTCACGTGGGATGAAGGGCCTGATGTCGGTGGTCCCCACGCGCCATACTTTCAATCGGAGCGGCTTGAACGCTATCGCGCCGCTGGCGATCGCCTGCTTCGTGAGGGCCATGCGTACTACTGCTACTGCTCCGCCGAGCGTCTGCGAGACGAGCGGGAACGCGCCGAAGCGCGCGGCGAGGCCTGGCAGTACGACCGCACGTGTCTGACGCTCTCACCGGAGCGCATTCGCGAGCTCGACGCCGCTGGCACGCCTCGCGCGCTGCGATTCAAAGTGCCGGCGCACGGCGCGGCGTTCGACGACGCCGTGCACGGCCGCATTGCATTCGACGGCGCCCGCATCGAGGACTTCGTGATCCTCAGGTCCGATCGCTATCCGACGTATCACCTGTCAGTGGCGGTCGACGACATCGACATGGGCATCACCGATGTGATTCGCGGCGACGATCACATCTCGAACACGCCGAAGCACGTGCTGCTATTCGACGCGCTGGGCGCGCCGGTGCCGCGCTTCGCGCACGTGCCGTTGATTCTCGGCGCGGACAAGAAGCGTCTCAGCAAACGGCACGGCGCCACCTCGGTCATGGAGTATCAGCGGCAGGGATACCTCGCGCCGGCGATGGTGAATTTCCTGGCGCTGCTCGGATGGTCGCCCGGCGGCGATCTCGAGCTGATGACGACGACCGAGATGATCGCGCGCTTCACGCTCGACGGGATCAGCGGCGGGAACGCGGTGTTCAATACCGAGAAGCTGGACTGGATGAACGGCCAGTACATCGCTCGGCTGCCGATCGCGGATCTGGCTGCAGCCGCGGCGCCGTTCTTCGACGAGGCCGGCCTCGCGACGCATCCGCTCGTGAGCGACGCGGCCGCCTTTCATCGCTTGCTCGAACTGCTGCGGCCCCGCGCGAAGCGGCTCACTGATTTCGTCGAGCAAGCGAGGCCGCTCCTCGCCGATGAAGTCGTCTACGAGCAGGAGGCGATCGATAAACACCTGTCGACACCAGACCTGGCCGATCATCTCGCCGCGCTCACGCAGACGCTCGATGCCGCGAGTCCGTACGACGAGGCCCAGATCGAGGCCGCCGTCCGAGGCACGGCTTCGTCTCGAGGCATCAAGGCCGGCGCGCTGATTCATGCGACGCGTGTGGCCGTAACCGGCCGCACGCAAAGCCCTGGACTGTTCGAAGTGCTGGCGTGGCTCGGCCGCGATCGCACCCGCGCACGCCTCGCGCGCCTGCTGGAATTCCTCAGTCGTAGTGTCCGCCTTTAGGCGGACCACTCCTAGTGTCCGGCTTGAGCCGGACCTCTCACTCCACAGGTTTCTGCGCCGACACGACCGTCAGCACGTCGACTATCGCCCGATCGGACTGCAGCCGCAATCCGAACTGCTCCTGCAGTGCGGTGAAGATCGACGTGCCGCTATCGGCGCCGGGCAGCGGCGGAAACCCGGGCAGTGGAGCCGGCGTGAAGGCGAGCGCGCCGTCGAAGGTCCCGGCAAGACCGGTCTGATCGATCACCACCCGCTGAGTGTCGGGTCCGGTCAGCATGCGCGCGATGCCGGCCATCGTCTCACCCACGAACTGCGCCGTCATCGTCGGTCCATTCAATGACATCGCCAGAGCGCAGTCTGGATCGCTGTCCGCTTGCGAGGGCGTGCCGCGTATTCGTCGTGCTCGGACTGCGGCACAGTCGATCTTCGACGGGTGCAATTGTTCGCCAAGCTTGCCGTCACGGCGTGCGAGCACGAGCGCGTAGACCGGCATCTCCTTGCGCTCGGTACGAACGACGAGGCCGAACCGATCGGCCAGGAGCGATTGCAACATCGCGCGGATATCGTCCGCGCCCCCAGTGAAGCCGTCTTCGGCTTTCGCGGCGAACTCGAATCGATCCTCTCCGACCCAATCGGGGCCACCCGACATCTGAAACGGCTGAACGTCGTATGCGCGCCACGCCAGCTCTCTCAGTGTGATCTGCGAAGCGACGACTCTCCCACCCGGCTCGATGCGGAAGCGCGACATCACCGGGAAGCCGAATCGATTCGGCTCGGGGCGCGGGCTGGGGCGAATCGATTCCACCTCGAAACGGCGGGGCTGATCGGGCCGTTGCGCATCGACCGTGACCGAGACGCCGGCGACCAGGCCGAACGCGAGCAGACAGCCAATCGTCTTGGCCACGCCGCGTTAGACGGGTACCGTGACTGGGGAGTTGAGGGCGGTCCGCGCCGTAGAGGGGCTTTACAGCCGCCGACTCGCGTCAGGGGAACAACCGCGCACGACGGGAACGGCTTTCCCGCGTGTGGGTAGCCGGGTTTCTCCGCGGAAACGTCCGCGCGTCCACGTCCGCAACGATTGCCTCTGAACAGGCCCGTTTGCTTGGCATTCCCCGCTCGAACACTCGACGGCGATCGTGCGTCGGCAGGCACGCCGGTTGCTCACGCTCGAGGCCTGCGAGGTCACGACATGGAAATTCGGGACGGGTTCATCGTCGGCATCTTCAACTACTGCGATCGGTGGTGCGAGACCTGCGCGTTCACGTCGCGCTGCCGCCTCTTCGCCGATGTCGCAGAAATCGAAGCCAAGCTCGATCCGAACTTGAAAGAAGTCATCGAGGCGCCCCCGTTGCCGGAAGAGATCCCGCCGCCGCCCTCGCAATGGATGAAAGACATGATTCAGGAAATGAACGACGCGACGAACGACACGACACTGGCCAAGGAGGAGGAACCGCAGCCGCCGCCCGAGCATCTCCTGATCGAAGCGAGGGCGGACGACTACTTCACGCGTGCACACACGTGGCTGCGCACGCTCGCGTTTCCGCTCAACGATGTCACCGATCCCCGCGCAGTGATCAACTGGTTTCACCTGCAGATCGTGGTCAAGGTGCATCGCGCCATCCGTGGTCTCGCCGAAGACGATCCACTCGATCGAGATTTCCCGGCCGATCATGACGGCTCGGCGAAGGTCGCGCTGCTCGGAATAGAACGGTCGCACGCCGCGTGGCTCGATGCCCTCGAACGCGGGCTGGTCGTTCGCTCCGACGCCGAACCGCTAATCGCCGATCTGGTGTGGTTGGGCGACGCGCTCGAGTGCGTGTTCCCGAACGCGCGGGCGTTCGTGCGGCCTGGGTTCGACGAACCGGATGAAGTGTCGATGCTGGTGGCTCGCGAGGAAGAGATGTAGTCAGACGCCGATCATCGGCGGAGTGCCCGTATCTCTCGGGTCTCTCGGGATTGCGCCTCTTTTTCTTCGACGTTGATCTCGACGCGCTCGCGTTTGATGTCCAGTCGAAGGCGGACGAACAGGCTCATGTAGACGTTCGCCACCCACACCAGCGCAAGCCACGCGAACAGCGCGCCGGCCCACCCCGACACGAGCAGTCGAAACCCGCTCATCGCGATGGCGGCGGCAGCCACGTAATGGCTGAAACAGTACTCGCAGGTGAAGAGGTAGAAGAACTTTCGCACCAGCAGATGGCGTCGTCTTTGGCTCTGCCGCACGCACCAGGTATGCACCTCGGCAAACGCCTCTTCGTGGGTGACTGTCCACGCGACACACGCCACCGGCGCGGCCAGTACGAACAGCCACACGATTTGCGTCGAAAGCGCTAAGTTCAAGCCGGGCATTGCGTTTCGAGACCGTCCTTGCAGGCCATGGTTCGTCCCCGCGGTGGCGTGCAAAATTGCGGCCCTTGTCCGGAACAATATTCCCGCCCGGATTCCGTCTACATACGCAAGGTGGAGGACACGGCCCGCCTCGAACGGATGGCGACCCGACAGGACGACCAGATCAGTGACGTCGTAAATCGGGAGTGGTCGCGACTGCGCAGCTTCATCCGCGGGCGCGTGCCCGACGCGCGCGACGCCGAAGACATCCTGCAAGACGTCTTCTACGCCTTCGTGGAAGCGAACCGCCTGTTGATGCCGATCGAGCACGTCACCGGCTGGCTGTTTCGGGTCGCGCGCAATCGCATCACCGATCTCTTCCGCGAGCGCACGCCGGAGATGCTGCAGGTGGACGACCTGCTGCCATCGCCCGACGCGGGACCGGAGGCGGAATATGCGCGCGCCGTCATGCTGGAGGCGCTCGAGGACGCGATCGCCGAGCTGCCGGCGGAGCAACGCGACGTGTTCATCGCCCACGAACTCGACGGACGCAGTTTCAAGGAGATGGCCGCAGCGAGCGGCGTCGGCATCAACACACTCTTATCGCGCAAGCGCTACGCCGTGCTTCGCCTTCGTGAACGGCTGCGCCGCATCTACGACGACTTGATCAACGAATGAGGACCTGACCATGAGACGCTTCATGAGGCGCCGTTACTTCTTTCCGCTGGCTATCGTGGCCGCCCCCGTCGCGCTCGCAGTGTTCATCGCGGTCGGCGGCGGCGTAGTGATGCTGCTGTGGAATTGGTTGGTGCCGCCCCTCTTCGGGCGGCCCGAGATCACCATCTGGCAGGGATTCGGGCTGTTGGCGCTGTGCCGTATTCTCTTCGGCAGCTTCGGCCGCGGCGGCGGCCCTCGTCACCGGCACTTCAGTGCGGAAGAGCGCGAGCGATTCAAACAACGCATGCGCGATCGCTTCTACGGCCCCTCGATGGACCAACCGCCGCCGCGCGAGGTGTGACGAAGAGATTTCGCGTCTACTTGCGAACCCAGGTCTCGATGGTCTTGGTCCCCAGAGTGACGCTCTCCACCGTCATCGACTTGCCGTCCGGGGAGACCGTGGCGCTCGATGTTCCGAACAACTGCCCGTTCGCCTTCGAGACGCTCGTGTAGTGGTGATCGTCCACGCGCGTGATCGCCATCGTCTGGCCCGACGGCTTGCCAGCGACGACGACGGGCACTTCCTTACCATCCATCGGCGAATCGACCGTCATCGTCGTCGCCGGCTGGCCTGCAGCGGCAGCGACGTGGTAGATGAGCCGAAGCCCACCATTGCAACAGGCCTCCACCGACATCGTGAGCCCTTTGGCTGCGGCATCGGTGCGCACCCACGTACTGCCGACGCCGAATTGCGCCTGCGCCTGACTCACCCATCCGACGAACACGAGAAACACGAGGCTGGCGATCGATCGCTTTCTAGCCGCGAATGACATGACGACCTCCGTCAGTGGATTCTAGTCCGAGCGGCGGGCCAGATCGTCCAGGCCGCGTGCTTCAGCTCGTTTCTCAGGCCATGAATCTGCGAGGTAAAGGCCGAACGGAACCCACCATACGAAATCGTTCGTGATGCAAAGGACGATCGCCGATGGCGGCCACGCACCGGTGGCGATCATCCAGGTCATCCCGGCCGGCCCGAGCACTTTGCCGGCGAGGCCAACCGCCGCAATCAGCCACCCGCGTTCGGGAGCACGAGCGACGTCAAGGTAAAGAACGCCGTACAGCCCCACAACCATTCCCAAACATGCGAACACAGCCGGTTGATTCGAGAGCGGCATCCCTGTGAATCTGAAGAACCATTGCGGATCGGCAACCGACCACACGCCCCACAGCACGTTGTAGAGTCCGGCAGCCTCAAAGACTGCGCGATGCAACCGCCGACGGCGAATCATTGCCAGGGCCATGCCCCGTGCGGCAGTTCCAGCGCCGCATATAGATCTCGCATTCCTGACACGAAGACGCCCACCGCCATCACCTGCAGCGTCCAGCGTAGAACGTCAGGAACATCGGGCGATGCGATCACGAGACCGGTCGGCTGCCGCCGCCACTCGATCAACACTGGAATCAGGCTGGCGATCATCGCGCCGTACAGGATGCCCATCACAGCGTGCGTGACGCGTTCACCCGCGTACACGTCGCCGAACGACTTGCGGACGATCGATTCGACGACGAAGTCGGTGAGCGTGAGGACGATCTCCGCAACCAGCACGCCGACGAGCGCCCATGTCCAGGCACCGTGCCACGCGAGCCAAGGAAGCGTGCCGAATAAAACCGCGTAGAAGACGTCGCGCGCCGCATGCAGCCTCAGCTCAGACGCGCATTGCGCGCCTCGCGCGGGCAGGCGCGCGCGCCACTCGTGATAGTAGAGCGTGTCGAACGTGCCGAACACGCCCTGGATCACGAGAAGCCACAATGCAACGGTCATGGTTGCGTGCTCTCGATCGCAATGACGCCGGCGTACGAGATCAACAGACCAACGCCGGGAAAGACGATGCGGACTGCGATCTGAATGCTTTCCGGACCCACGGCGTCCTCGCGAGCTTCGACGCGAGGAGCACACGCCGCAGGCAATCGCACTCGGAGTCCCCAACAGACGATCGCCGCCTGACGTTGCAGATACACGAGGGCGCCGTCGCTGGCTTCCAGTCGAAAGCGAAATTCGAGTGGGCCGAATCGCTCGACCAGCTCTCGTTCGTCAGATTCAGACTGCAGCGTGTCCAAACGATGGCCGTCAAATCTACGAACCCAGTGTTCGTGATCACCGCGAGTGGTGATCGTCAGCGACGTCGCAGCCGCAGCGTGTGGTGGTGGTAATCGACACGCGCGCGCCAGAAGCCGAGCGATGACACGCTCACCGTGCTCGATGCAAAGATGGCCATGAACGCGCGTGATCGAACGCGAGTCGTGCAGACGACGGACCGGCTCCGCTACCTGACACCACGAGTCGCCGAGGATTCGTGCGTACAACGGCTCGTTGTGATTCTAGCGCCACCGTTCAACGCTGACCGTTGACGAGGCGCTCCAGTACGGCCTGGCCGCGCGGCGACAGGCGGTATCCCACTTCGAGGCTCTCGGTCAGGCCAAGCTCTTTCAGTTGTCGAACGCGGCGCTTGAAGGGCGCCACGTCCGCATCGGCTTGCCGCGCGAGGACGTGCGAGACGACGCCGGGTTGATCGGCGATCAGCTGCAGGTATCGTGTGGTCCATGGCCTCGAGGAGGCAGCGTCGATCCGAGCGAGTCTCGCGACGATTGCGTCGAGGTCGCTGCGCTCGGGCACGCGTGCGCGAAGCGCGATGCGAGGATCGTCGCCAACGAGGCGTACCTCGATTCGCAAGAGCCTACCTTCACCTGCGATGGACGAGCGCAACTCGTCGACTGACAGGCCGGTGCGCTGAACATCTTCGGGCGTGATGTCGTCTTGGTCGACGATCGTGACGCGCTCGAAGCAGAGCACGCCCACCGGCGTTCGTAATGAAGATCCTTCGACCGGAGGCGCACGACGCCATCGTCTGAAGGCGAGCGTCACGCGGCCCTCGGCGATGCCACGCAGGATGTCTTCGCGAAACAGCATCGGTCGTCTCGTCCGTACACCCGATTGTAGAATCGTCCGCGACCATCACCGGATACAGTCCTGACCAAGGAGGGCATGAGTGAGATTGATGAAGGTATGGACGACGCTCGTGGTGGCTGCGATGTGGACGATAGGCTGCGGCGCAAGCGGGCCCGTGGGCCCCGTCGTGCACGAACATCATGCCGTCGAGCGCGGCACGGCGACCGACGCGCGCGTCGAGATCGACATGAGCGCGGGCGAGGTATCGGTGAAGTCAGGAGCGAAGACGCTCTTCGACGGCGACTTCGACTTCAACGTCCCGGTGCTGAAGCCCGCGATCGCGTACGCGGTGAACGGCAGCACGGGCACGTTGAAGGTGTCGCAGGGCTCATCGTCCGGCAACTACGAGAACACCTGGCGATTGACGCTCGACGAGACGACGCCGATCGATCTCGACGTCACGCTCAAAGCTGGCGACGCGCAACTCCTACTCGGGCGCGTCAATCTGCGAAGCCTCACGATTCGCCTCGGTGCGGGCGACCTCGTCGTCGATCTGCGAGGCACGCCGATGCGCAGTTACAGCGCGAGCGTTCAGGCGGGCGCGGGCGATACGACGATTCATCTGCCGGCCAGCGTCGGCATCTCCGCGCGAACCTCCGGTCTCATCGGCGACTCGAACGTCAGCGGTCTCGAAAAGCGCGACGGTCGATGGATCAACCCACGCGCCGAATCATCGTCGGTGACGATCGATCTGCAGGTGCAACATGCCATCGGCGATCTGAGACTGTCGGCCGAGTAGCGGCCGTCGCGGCGCGTTGCTTGAATCACGTCGTGACGGTTGACTACAATTGGAAGTTCCTGCCTCGGCCGGAACGCGCCACTACTGGGAGGTCGTTCAACGGTAGGACACGTGGCTCTGGACCACGTTATCGGGGTTCGAATCCCTGCCTCCCAGCCAAGTTCGAGCCCCGGGTCGGCTGCTCCCGAAACACCAACGTTTACAACCGTTTCCCTGCAACAACCTAGCGTTCTCGAACGAGAACTGAATTCTCTCAGCCTCTTCGCGTGTTGAGTCATCCTGGAAAAGATTCGCGTTCAGGCAGGGTGCCGGTAAGCGGCTGCGACCTCGGTTGTTGCCCCAGCCAATCGCGCAGTTTCGACTCTTTAGCTCGTCTCAGCGGCGGAAAAAGGCGCCTGCGCCACAGTCAGACTGACTCGCAACTGAGTTCGTGCGAAGGACCGGGCGCTGGTACAGTCGAGTTGTGGTGTCACCGGAGTTGCGCGCGGCCGAGCGCGAAATCGACAGCGTGCCTCTTCGCAATGCCCTCGTCGAACAACCATTCTCTCTAGCGGCGTGGCGGTTCAGTTTCGAAGCAACATGGACAAGGTCGGCGTGTCGTCGACAGACTTCTCTTCAACGGTCGTAATGGTCACCCGGGAAAGTGCTCGGCCGGGTCGTACTCGGCTTCTAGCAGGCTGTTGAAAAACATCTAGCGGATTCTGGGGCGGGGTAACAATCAAAATCTGTCATCCTGGCCAAGCAGCGCTACGGCCGGGATGACAGGAGTTTATTGCGATGGCTTGTACGGAGTAAACCTCGGCACCCATCGCGGCACGTTCTTACAGTAGGTGCGATACTCCTCGCCGAATTGCTGCCGCAGCGTGAGCTCTTCAGAGATCACCACGGCTGCAAACGTGAAGAGCCAAACGAACACGCCCCACGCCGCCACCCGTTCGTCGCCGAACAACAGCGCCTCGCCCAGGAGAATGATGAGCAGCGCGACATATATTGGGTTGCGCACGCGGCGGTAGAAGCCGGTCACCACGAGATTCGTAGGTGGTGCGATCGGTGCGGGTGTGCCAAGTCCGTCCCAGGCGAAACGCGCAAATGAACTGAGGAGTGGCAACAGCCCCAACACGATGAGCGCGGCGCCAACCCATCGCAAAGGCTCGATGCCGAAGAACGGCGGGCCGATGCGCCAGCCCGTGAGCCACCACGGAACAAGGCCCAAAATCGTCCCTGGCGCGAGGATGAAGAACACCAGCGATCCCAGCGAAGCCCAGAAACGGTGCATGGTCATCCTCCAATGCGCGACACGGCTCGGCGCGGACTCGTACTAGCGAGCCTAGCGCGCGCTATTGCAGGCGTTCGCGCCAGACGGTCACCGCGAGTCCGGCGGCGACCACCACGGCGACGCCGCTCGCCCAGAGCGGGACGGCGAAGCCCTGGATCGTGACCTCCCAGCCCATGAGCAGGCGCAGGAGCTGCACCAGCGCGACGATCGAGAAGACTGCTACGGCGGCAAGCGTGAATGGCGTTTTCATGACAGACCTCCGTTTCGACCGAGCTGCGGGTAAATCGGCGTCGGATCGCGCGGGTCGACAGCCACCCCGGTCATAACAAGACCTATTGTACTAGTTTAATAATACAAGTCAACGAAAGAAAAGACGATCGGAAGCAGTGAGGGTGTGGAGAAACTCACAAAGCGTCCGTCCAGCATGCTGGCCACGTGCGGAACATGGAAAACGATCGCGAACGGCGCCCAGAAGAACGCGCGCGTCTTCGCGCGGTCGGTACCAACCATCTCCAGCAACCAGTCGCGTCCGATTACCAGTGCTCCGGTCGCGCCTTCAGGCGAGGCGGCCACCCTTCCTTCAATCCAATGCCGCTCCAGTCGAGCGGAGCTATGGTCACAGTGAAAGTGACAAGTCAGAACACAAACGTGAGGCGACGCCTATTCTGACTCCAAGATAAGGGAGGACGGAGGTACACGCGGGTTGGCGATCGCATCGTGCGGATTGAGGGTCGAGAATCACGTGCCAGCACGTGGCACTAATGACAGCACCCGAGATACGGCGAGTGCAGGACCGGCACCGCAACTATCGTCGGCGGTCAGCGCGATCCGTAAACGCTGCGGTGTTTAGCGTTAGTAATTCGTTCTCGGCGCTCGGATTGTCAATGGCGTAGTTCTAAAATACGATCGTAGCAAGAAATTATCGCGGGGTCGAAACCCCTACTGTCCGATTTCCTCTCTTCGTGCGCCGCTTCGCCGGCCGCTTGCGGCTCACGGCACGATGCGCGCCGACCACGAGATCTTCCAGCGCCTCTCGTGTCACTCGACGCAGTCTAACGAGCACGACCGGATGAGGTTCGTAGTGCGGTTTGATGTAGTAGATGTCAGGAGCTTCCGCCAGCAGCGCATCCCGCTCATCGAATCCGGACAGATACAACGCCGCCGAATCCGGCTCGACTTCTCGATTGATCGGAATGCCCGCGAAGATGTGGCCGTTCACCCGCAGCACTGGCGTGCCGTATGCGATCGACTCCTCGACCCCTGGCAGCTTCGACGCGATCTCGCGGACCGTGTCGAACGTGATCGCGGCCTTTCTCGACATGCTGCGGCAAGTCTACTCCTGTTGTAGGCTGATCTCCTGCGGCCGGCCCCGTGGTCACGGACGCGATCGACCTGGGGCGCCCGATGACCGCTCGTTGGATCCGGCGACCCGTAATGAAGAACGCCGCAGTATCTAGCTGTGGGAAACCTCGCGGTTCTCAAACGCAGATCACACGTGAGACGCTCAACGCGAGTGACATTGTGAGTGACATCGTCGCGCAGAAATCCGCAAACAGCGGCAAAGGGCCGCAAAGCATGGTAAAAGCCAAATCGACATAACCGCTGCTATCTGCAAGAGTTCGTGAAGATCCGCAAACAGATGCAAACAGCGGCAAAACGAAATCGCGGACTCCCTGCCTCCCAGCCAATTAACTACTTCACTCGATTCAGCTTCCGTTTTGCGCGGAGGCCGTCTCCACAATGTCTCCACGCTCGTGTCGCTTCGGACGCGACTCCAAGAACTGAATCGACGACCCAAGCGTGTCGGGACTCAAGTGCATGTAGCCCTGCGTGACCGACAGCTCCTGATGTCCCGCCAGCTCCTGTGTCGCCTTCCCTGGTGCGCCCTGCATTGCCAGATGCGAGCAGAACGTGTGACGCAGGATGTGCACCCCAGTTGCCACGCCTGCCAGGCGGACCGCTCTTCGAACACGTGTCCATGCCGACTGCCGACTCAGCGGTCGTCCATCGTCCTTGCAGAGCACCCGAGGTCCGCGAAGGTGACGGTACTCGCGAAGCGCTTCAAACAATCGCTGCGTGAGTAGAACGTAGCGCACGCGACCGTTCTTCGGCGCGGTGAGCTTCCCTCGCCAATCCGAATGCCTGATTGCGAGCCGCCTCCGTGAGAAGTCCACGTCGGCCCAATGCAGGGCAACCATCTCACCGACTCGCAGTCCGGCGTCGCCGCCGAGCAAGACGATCAAGTGGGTGCGCCAGCCCTTGATGCGCGCCGCCTTGACGAGACGCTCGTATCCCTCGAAACCGTGGAACGATGCTTCTCTTCGAGTCATAGCGAGCACCTTGATTGTGCACGGCATGTTGTCGATGACTTCCCATTCGACAGCCTTCTTCAGCAACACGCTCAGAACCGTCAGCACGTTGTTGACCGTCTTCGTGGCCTTGTGTCGCAACGTGCTTTTCAGTCGCTGCACGTCTTCGTTTCGGATCGCATCGAGCTTCCTGCTCCCGAGCGCTGGCACGAGATGCACTCGAAGAATCGACTCCTTCGAAGCTACTCCGCTCGGCTTCTGTCTATTGGCTATCGCGTGGGCTCGGCGCCGCGTTCCGACGACGGGATGATTAAATCGACATCGACATCAAGCGACGCGCCGGCTAACACGCCGCTGCACCTGACGGCACCGTGCCGCGCTCACGCGCGGCCCTCGCGCGCGGTACTATCGTTGACGCGCGGGTGCCGCAGGTGAGCGGCAGGACGTTAGCCAGACCGCGCTTGGAACAGTCTTTCGGCGATGGTGTCAGTAATCGTATGGCCGTGCTTCAGAAGCCGGACGATCGACGCGCGATAAAACCGGTCGCCGGCTACCACTGGGTCCGACCCACTTCGTCGTTCTGGTCGCCGGGCTCACGCTCGTCCTCACGTTCGTGGCTATCGCCGTGTACCCGACTGCGTACTCAGAATATGTTCAAGACGTCGGGATCAAGCGCTTCGAACGTCATTACCGGTTTCGAAGCGGCTTGGTGGTGTGGCGAGAGACAGGGCAAAACCAGGAATGGGTCTGGGGCATTGTGTCGGTGACCTCGGATGGTGTGTTCGCTCGGGCTGGTGTTCGGGCGGGAGATATTCCAGTGAGTGAGCACGATCGCGCTGTCGATCTCTATTACGCTCTTGAAGAGGCGTCGTCCGGTCGCGCGTCGTCAATCGAGGTGATCAATTCGGCCGAGGCTTTCGGCGCTAGTGCCCGCCGCACCGTTAAGTTATTGCCTCCCGAGCCATCGAGGTAGGAGCGGGCCGCGTAACAGGCGTTTGCAGCTGTCGGCGGCCGGTGCGATCATGAGCCGCCGCGGCTGAAACGCGGACGTTAGACGGACTTGAGGCGATATTCGATGCGCACGATAACAACCTGCGTAGCCGTTCTGCTGGTACTTCTTGCGTGGGAAGGAAGATCATCACGTGTGTGGGGCGAGTG
>Ga0075423_10000088_pt1 | contig 54637 bp, 55 predicted proteins | sample SoiMethybrSBSTD2_FD_80114 | JGI IMG/M metagenome (GOLD analysis project Ga0075423, IMG submission 80114) | Bulk soil microbial communities from a Populus tree surrounding site in Tennessee, USA - Soil MetaG P. TD hybrid SBSTD2 | ecosystem: Environmental > Terrestrial > Soil > Tree plantation... | reverse complement strand
CGTCTCCACCAGCGACCAGTAGGCGTGTTCTTTGCCGTCCTTCCGGCGCTCGTGTGCCCGCAAGAACATCGCACCCATCGTGGCAGGACTGCGTTCCGCCTACAAGTAGGTTGGTCTGCACTAGAGCCGGTTCCACACTACCCTAGTAAAATTTTGAGGACCCCGAGAGACGCCGCGCGAAGCGCACCCGTGTATGTTTGAGTACTTTAAAACCTCGTTGGACTCTTCCAACTTGGTAAGTCTCTTCGCTCTCAAAATCACTTTGATCTTCCTCTTCCTCAAAAACATCATTGTGTAATGGGAAACTGACGAAGATGGGTCATGCCACGTTTCCACACCCCCGCTTATCGAACTGGACAGGCGCAGCTAACGCATCCAGCTCTCGGAGAAAGGTTCACGCTGTCGCCCCCGGAAAACTGGCGGTCCGCGCTGAGAGGCGAACCAAGCCAAACTTCTGATGCAGGGCCTTCTGGGGAAACCGCGTGTTCCCCCCAGCCCGCTCTTTGTGTTTGACACACAGCCACTGGCGAAGCCGGCGGCACCTATGTTGCTCCACGGCCCGGTAGGCTTGGCTGACCAGCCCCAGACAGAAGTAGTTGGCCCAACCATTGATCTTCCGGTTGAGTGCACCTACCAGCATTTCCGCACTCTGCTGGGTTTGACTCCGGCGGGGTCATCTCGCTGATCGACTTACACAGACGTTGCACTCGTTTCTTAGAGGGAGTGGTGCCCCAATAGGCCCGCCCCGTCTTGGGCGAGTAGCATCGACCAACCGTATGCCCGAGAAAGTCGACCTTCTCTTCCGGCAGTCGACAGACCCGCGTCTAGCTTTCGTTCACCGTCAACCTCAGCCTCGACATCATGTTCCGCATCGCGACTCACAACTAAGTGAAGAGCCACCAGTCTGGTAGCATAGAGAGAAGAATTTGCGTCCCCTATGGCCACGCTGGCTTCTTGGATTTTTCTTGGGACCTTGGCCTTTGCCGTCACTTCTTGCGCCATCTATTTTTTCCGGTATCGCGGATACGGGAATTGGCCGACTGCGAAGGGGACGGTTGAGGCACTGGTGAAAACCCGGTGTATAAGAACGGATACCCGAGGTCCTTTTTACCCAGTGATTTCCTACAGCTATCAAGTCGAAGGCGAATACTATTCGGGGGAGTGGGACGGCCCCACGTTTCCTTCGGAGAAGGAGGCGGCTGCGTTCGCGCAAACCTACATGCCGCGGGGATCGGAGGTCATGGTGCTACATCATCCCACCCATCCCGAGCGAAGCATTCTGCAGGTCGATCCGCAACTGGGGCAGCCGGACTACCTGACGGAACTAAAAATTTGAAGTAGCAAGATGCGGTTTAGCGGACGCGATCCGGGGGCGCAACTCCAGATATGTAAAGGTAGGAAACTGCGATTCTCGCATGTTCTATGCTTTGTGATATCTCTCTGTAGGCGTTCTCATGTTCACTGGCATCATTGAGGAAGTAGGCCACGTCACCTGCATGGCCCAGACCAAGGGCAATCGCCGCATCAGCGTAACAGCTTCGAAATTGGCGAAGGAGCTAAAGAAAGGGAGCAGCATTGCCGTGAGTGGGGTGTGCCTCACGGCCGTCGACATCACGCCGAAATCGTTCAGTGCTGATCTTGCCCAGGAAACCTGGAACCGCACGTCCTTCTCACGGATTCGGGAGGGAGCCCTTGTGAATCTGGAGCTTCCTATGCGGGCCAACGGACGCTTCGACGGCCACATCGTGCAGGGTCACGTGGACGGCACAGGGAAGTTTCTCTCGCTCAAGCTTATTCCTGACGCCGAAGATTATTGGCTCGAAACCGAGATTCCGCCGGAGCTGAGCCGTTATGTGATTGACAAGGGGTCTATTTGCATCGAGGGAATCAGTCTGACGGTGGCGAAGGTCGCCGGCCTGAAAGTGACTGTCGCGGTCATCCCCCATACCGCGCAGGTGACGAATCTGAAATCTCTGAAGCTCGGCGATCCGATGAACCTGGAAGTCGATCTCATCGCGAAATATGTGGAAAAAATGATCGGCGCTAAGTCGGGCAGCTCGATTACTCTCGAGAGGCTGATTCGTGTGGGATTTTAGCCCAGTTCTCGGTTCTGCGTTCTGAGTTGTCAGTCGCAGGGGGGTAGCACTTCTTATAACTTCACCTCATCCAACTCCAGAAATTCCTTAACGATCGGCTCTTCGGATCGTTCCATCTCTTCGGAAGTACCGAAGAAAATCACTCTGGCTTCGTGCAGGAATACCACTCGATCGGCAAGCTTTTTTGCCAGTCGCATATCATGGGTGACGACCACACTGGTCAAATGAAGCTGCTGTTTCAGCCGTTGAATCAAGTCTCCGAGCAGTTGCGCCATCAGAGGATCGACCATCGTTGTAGGCTCGTCGTAGAGCACGCATTCGGGTTGTGCGGCCAAGGCACGGGCGATGGCCACCGATCGTTTCATGCCGGTGGACAGCTCGGCGGGAAACAGCTCGCGCATTTCTTTTACGCCTACCATCTCAAGCAAGCCATCGACGATCTGGAAGATCTGGTCCTCGGAAAGCTCACCGCGTTCGCGCAGCGGAAACGCCACATTCTCGCCAACCGTCAAGGAATCGAACAATGCCCCGTTTTGAAAAACCATGGTGACTTTCTTGCGGATGCGCTCGAGGTCTTCTTCCGGGTAATCGGTGATGTCTTCGAAAGCGACGATCACGCGCCCAGAATCGGGCTTGAGGAAACCCACGATATGGTGCAACGAAACTGACTTCCCTACCCCGCTTCTTCCCAAGATGCATACCGTTTCGGCTGGTTTCACATCGAAACTGACCCGATCGAGGACGCGATTGTCGCCAAATGATTTGGAGACCTCTTTGAACTCGATATAGGGAGATGTCTGTTTTCCGTTGCTGCTCATGACTTGAGGTGTGCCGCTGATTTGGCCTGTTCCCAGTCCGCCGGCGTATTCACGTTGCGAAACATTTCTACCGCGAAGCCGGCGTGCTTCAGTTCATCTTCTTCCAATACGCGGGTGTGCGCAGGGGGGAATAGCCGATCGATTTTGTTCCTTCCTGCGCGCAATGCTCGCTCTGCCAATTCAGTAAACCACAGACGATAAACAGCGCAGAGCGGCTGCAATCCACCACCTGCGCGGGGAACGGCCACCGTCGCCTGGCTCTGGCGCGCTGTTGAAATCAGATATTCTAAAAACCTGGGTTCCATGAACGGCATATCGACAGCCAACATCAGATTCAATTCCGCGGTGCTGCTGGTAAGGGCTGCGTGAATACCGCCGAGCGGACCACAATTCGGATAGAGGTCTTCGACCACGTTCTCCAAGCCTGCCAACTTTGTCTTCTCTCCGACAATCCGCACATCGTCAGTCACGTTTTTGGCGAGTGCCAGGGCCCGGTCCAATAATGTGCGGCCATCGAGGTCCAGAAACGCCTTGTCTCTCCCCATTCGCGAGCTTTTGCCGCCAGCGAGAATGAAGGCCGCTAATTCGCCCACAGGGTGATCATACACGCGAGCTGTGGCCTGAATTCTCACAAGAACAGCGCTACACTCCGCGAAAATAGAGGTGGGGCACATGGCGAGAAACACGTCAATATGCCTCCGCCTTACACACGAAAGTAACCTTCCATACTTGATTTCCCCGTTAGATCATATGTGCTCCGGCGCTCCCCTCCGGAAGCCAACCCATGTCTCAGAAGTTATTGGATGTGCTCATGTTAGGCCGCTGTTCCCACGAGTTTTCCTGGCCACGGCGGGCTGCTGATGGCCACTACTATCAAGTCTGCCTGGTTTGCGCCGCCGAGTACAAATATGACTGGAAGACCATGCGCCGCACAGAGCGCGTGGAGGTCACCGCGGAATCGGGCAGCCCGCCTCGGCGCAAGGGCCATGCCAAAAAGCCGATCTGGGTTCCGCGCGCCCGGCGATTGAAGCTGCAAATCCCTCTACGTTATCGCGTGAAGAATCTCGGCTCGTGGTACGAAGGAATTATTGAGAACCTCAGCCAGTCGGGCGTTCTGTTTCAGGGGCCGCAACATCTGCCGGACAACACGATCGTCGAGATGATGTTCGAAATGCCCGAGGAAATCTCCGGTCAGAAAAACAGCATGGTTCTATGCCAGGGGCGAGTTATCCGGGCCAAGCAACCCTCAAAATCGCCGGAATCAGTGGGCCTGGCGGCATCGATCCTTGACTATAGATTTCTGCATCGGGAGTGAATTGGTAGGAAATCGCGGTTGGGAGCCGGCTGCGGGTTCCTCTAAGTACTATTACTAAAAGCAGTTACGCAGATGGTTCGAAAAACTATGGCCTTAGAAATTTGCTCGAAAAAGTCAACTATTCTGCATCTAAACTAGAGGACGGGTTTACATCAACAGGAGTGATTCTATGAAGCTGAGAGCATCGGTTTACCTTATTGCGCTTGTCGCGGCCCTGGCGATAGCCGTCGGCTGCACCAAGGTCCCGAATGATGCGCAGATCAGCAGCGACATTCAAAACAAGTTCAACACTGACTCCGGACTGCAGGGCAAGCAACTCAACGTGCAGGCGGCCAACGGTACGGTTACGCTCTCCGGCAACGTTGACAACGATGCTGAGCGCGAAGCCGCTGCCCGTTATGCGTCAGCGGAGCCGGGCGTGAAACAGGTAGTGAATAACCTGCAGGTCGGCGCACCAGCTCCGGCTGCAGATACTGCTCAGGCGGCGCCAGCCGAGGAGCCCAAGCCTTCGCCAGCTCCCAAGCCGCGGCGCACCACGCGTGCCCGGGTTCACAACACCCCTCCCGCAGAGAGCACGCCTGCGCCGTCCGAGTCCGCGTCAGCTGCTCCTCCTGCGCCTATCAATCTGACGCCATCAACGCCGCCTCCTCCACCGCCACCGCAGAAGGTCACGATTCCTTCCGGTACAACTCTGGCGGTACGGCTGGTGGATGCGATCGATTCGGAGCACAGCCAGCCGGGTCAGACTTTTCATGCCACGTTGGACTCACCGCTGGCAGTGGAAGGCGATGTTGCCGTCCCGGCGGGCTATGACGTTGAAGGACACATCGTGGATGTCAAGAGCGCCGGCAAATTCGCCGGGCAGTCTGTGCTCGCCCTTCAACTGGACCGAATCAAGGTAGGGGACAAGTACTACAACGTGCAGACAGATCAGTACCGTCGACAGGGCTCTTCACGCGGCAAGAATACGGCTGAGAAGGTAGGCGCCGGGGCCGGTATCGGAGCCATCATCGGCGCGATCGCTGGCGGCGGTAAGGGAGCTGCTATCGGCGCAGCAGCCGGCGGCGGGTTGGGCGGCGGTGTGCAGGCAGCTACGAAAGGTCAGCAAATCAAGCTGCCTTCAGAAACGGTGCTGAATTTCACGCTGCAGGGGCCGCTGACCGTAATCGCGACCAACAAAGGCCCGAACGCTGGGCGTCCCGCTCTGGATTCGAATCAGTAACCCATTACAGTTAAGAGGCCGGCCTATAATGGCGGCCTTTTTTATTTGCTGGGTTAACCATCTCTAATTGATTCCCGAAATTCATGGCTGCTGCTGCGCATCGGCAGCCAGTGGCGAGACCGCATCGGAGCCTCGGGATTGGCTTTGACCTTCTGACAGTGGCTGCATCTCGACCGGCGGGCGGCGCTCAACCGTCCCAAGGATCGGCAGGTCCCAGCCGTCCTGTGACAAGGCAACGAAGTTCTGCTCGACACAAAGAGTTTCGATCAATTTACGCTGGCGCGAAGTGAGAACTTGAAAAGGTAGAACTTGAAAATTCCGGAAGATCCACAACAGATACACACGTTGAGCAAACGTAGGCTTGATGTAGCGCGGACCCAAGGCGGTAAGAACGCGCAGCACACCATCGGACAGCTTTTCCATCCACATACTGGTCACCTGAAAGCTCGGGTATTCGACCTGCTTCAATTGATGCAAGTTGAGGGCCCAATATTATGCACCAAACTGAGGGCACGCATTAGAAAATTCTTGAAAACCACAATTTCGCCACAAGAGGTTCCCTGCCTGCCGACGATTAATGGTTCGGCAGTCTCGCTTCGTGGGATCAGATCGGCGAGGGTAACTGTTCCTCCGTGGTCACGGCCCGTAGCCGAAGATATCGGTCAGGGGACGCTATCCTCCGTGGACTCTCTCGAAAGGGCTTCCTGGCCAAGGCAGAGATTTCCTATTGTTTTGCGGTTCCTGTGGCCTTGGCGCGGGCAGTGGGAACGACCAGTGCCTGCTCGAGGGTCGCGACGTTCGTTGCGAGTAGGGTTGCTTGCGTCTCGTGCTCTTGGTCGCGAGCGCCCGTTTTCGCATACGCCTGGCAGAGCAGTTCCAGCGAAAAGGGATTGTCGAGGTCTTCTTCGAAGTAAGGAATTGCGTCAGAGAATTTTTCTTTCGCTACCAGTAAAGTGCCAGCTGCACCATGGTACGCACTGTGTACCACCATGCTGCGGGTGCTGTTGGCCATGCTTTCCAGTATGCGCAAGCTTTTCTCTGCGGTCTCCTGATCTCCGCTTTGGCTGGCCCTCATGACACGATAGCGCAACACTGTGGCTCGTTCCTCTTCACGTTCCGACTGGGAGAGAGTCGATGCGTGATCGAGCACCTCATCAGCTGCCCGCAAATGCTTCAGCGATGATGCAGCATCCGGCTGGCACATACCGATCATGCGATGCGCCTCTGCCTCCTGCAGACTCAGGCCTTGAGCATGAGCTTTCTCCGCCACTGCAAGGTAAGCTTTCGTCGCTTCTGCGAAGTTGTTTTCCCTTACCCAAGTCGCGGCCTCTTGCAAACTGTAATCCAGGCGATCGGCCTCATTGTGCGCCGCTCGAATGGCTTTCTCGTACTCTGAGCGTGCCCGCGACTCGTCACCCATGAGCGCGTAGGTGTCTCCCAAGCCGGCCTGAGAGGAAACAAAGTTCGGATCAATCTTCAGAGAGGCGCGGTAATGTTCCAATGCTTTGTCGAAGTGGCCGGCCATGCGGAGAAGCTCCGCGTATGAGTCCTGGGGGTTAGGCTCATGGGAAAGCACCGCGACATAGCGTTCCATAATGGCAAACGCTTTGTCGTACTCACGGTTGTGAGCGTAGGCGTAACCGAGATCGTTTAAAGCTGCGGGATAATCCTTGTCGACGGCCAGAGCGCGCTCGAAGATTTTTTCTGCCTGGTCCCAGCTGTTTTCGAATACCAGCCAGTTGCCGGCGAGGTACAGAACGCGCTTGTCCTTGGGATACATCGCCATCATGTCGTTCATAGCGGCGATACCCTTGATGAAATTGTTCTCCTGCACGTTCGTAATCCACTTGATCATCAGGCGTTCGCCCGGGGTGATCTTGGACATCAGAGACTTGGCCTTGGCGCGCGCCGTGCTCGCCTCACGAGGGTCGCGGCTGTTAAAGGCAATCCAGGCATGCGCCAGCCCAAAATTCGGGTCCGTCTTGAGCGCGGCGCGCCACTCCTCGTTGGCGCGCTCAAGGTAAAGATTCTCGTAATCAACCATCCCTTTCTCGTACAAGTCCAGTGCCTTTGGCGATGACGTTGTAATTGGCATGGTTTCGCCCGCCGGCTTCTTGCTGGCCGCAAGCGGGGCGGCAGGAAAGCAGAGACCAAGCATCAGGACTACCCAGGTTTGTCGCATGAGAGTCTCGTGCCCTAGTTTTTTCACTTTGGTTGCGAGGCTAGCACGCAAGGCGAGCGCGCAAAAGTGATGGCACAGGTACGGCGGCCAGGCAAGACAACTGCTGGCACTACGGAAGGAAGGCGGCCGATCCAAAAGATTGAGTTAGAACGTAAACTTTGCCGCCAACTGAATCCCTCGCGGGCCGCCGCCACCCAGAAACGGATTGCCAATGCCCACGTCGCCCGTTGCGGTGAGTTGATAACCTGCTGCGCCCACTTCGCGATTGCCGGCAAGGGCGAAACCACGCTGGCCAGGATCGGCCAAAAAAAGGGGCAAAAATGGGTTGGCGAAGTTGGGATGGTTCAGAATGTTGAAGAACTCCGCTCGCAGCTGTAGATTCACGCGCTCGCTGATCGCCGTGGTCTTGTATAGCGAGAAGTCCCACTGCTTGAACTGCGGCCCATGGAGCGCATTGCGGCCCAGGTTGCCGAAGTGCCGAGTTCCGGCAATACAGTCGCTAGCCACACCATTTGCGCCCAGCGTCGGATCGACGGTACACGGGATCGCAAAGGAACTCAGCTCCACGAAATTGCTCGGATCACTCGAATGGTACCGGATTGGCCCCACAATATCGGGCCTGTCGAATCCGGTTCCGCTGCCGCTAAAGTCGTCCTCGAAGTTGTAATTGAACTGGAATGGTTGCCCACTCTGCAGAGTGATGGTGCTATTGAAACCCCATCCGTTCTTCAGGCGCTGCATGCTTCCGCCCATCTTGGGCACGTCATAACCCAGGATCCACGTAAAGCGATGGGGAACGTTGAAGTTCGAGGGACCGTACTCGAGATTGGGCCTGGTGCTGTCGTTCGGCTGGGCTGCATTTGGCTCAAAGTCTTCGCCGTCACTGGCGTCATCCAGTGACTTCGACCACACGTAGTTCAGAATCGAAGTAACGCCATGCCAGCCATTCACTCGCCAACTGGCCTGGAGTGAATTGTAATTTGATCGGCTCGTGGACTCTTCCTGAAGAATATAAAACGCCCCATAAGGAAAGTTGCTGCCGATGAAACGCCGGGGCACGCCATAGCTGCTGACGCCATTGGCTAAATCGGAGGCCGTAATTGTTGCCTGATCGGGCTGGCTCAAGTCACGGAAACGGAACAGGCTGTGTCCCTGCGACCCTACGTAACCCACCTGAAGCACCGTCTTGCTGCCCAGTTGTTGCTGAATGTTCAGGTTGTAGTTCTCCATGTAAGGCGTGCGGATGTGCCGGTCGAAGCTGAAGACATCGCATTCGAAGTCGCAGGTCGTGGTCGGCGCGAATACAGGGGCGCCGGAAGCGAGAGTTCCGGTCGGGTTAGTCGAGAGAATCGGTGCGGGACCAATGTTGTTGTACGCCGGCCCGGGATCAAAGAAAGGCGAGTAGGGCAAGTGTCCCAGAAAGAAGTCCTGCGAAAAAGCGTCGAAGAAAACGCCGTATCCAGCTCGGATAACCGTTCTTGCTCTGCCCGTAACGTCCCAAGCAACGCTGGCGCGAGGTGCGAAATTGTTGTAATCGGGCTCATATAACCTGCTCAGCCCAGGAGAACCGACCTGCGTCAGAGTGAAGTTGTCCCCTGCAAGATCAAAGCTCGTGATGTTGCTGAACAGATTGTTCTTCTCGTGCACCACGCCGAAGTAATCCCAGCGCAGGCCGTAATTGAGGGTAAGACGTGGACTGATACGAAAGCTATCCTGAAAATACAACCCGTAACTGTTTTCTGCAGTGTGGCGCGTGGAATTGCCAAAGTACTGGAACCCACCATCCACAGTGCCGTCGAGAAAATCGGCGAGAGTGTCGAACGAAAGCCTTCCACGGAAGTACTTATTAAAAAACTGCTGGATGGTAGTCCGGCGGAATTCAAATCCCATCTTCAAATCGTGTTTGTTAATCTTCCAGGAGAAACCCTCGATCAGCTGACTGTTTGTGTCAACTCTGTGACGTGGAACCGACGAGGTTGCGCCAAGTTGAGCTACAGACACCGTGTTCGGATTTAGTGGGTCCGGACTGTTCGGCAGCGGAACCCCACTCAACAGGATGATTGGGAGGCCCTGATCTGCAAACCCCGTGCCCGTGTTCAACCCGATCGAACTGGGATGGAAAGCCCTGTCCTCGGGAAAAAATCCCTCTGCAAACCGGTTCCAACCATAACGCAGCTCATTTACCTTCGATGAACCCAGAGTGCGCACGTACGAAAGCGAGACCAGTTGTACGCGGGTGGGCGTAAAGGTGTTGAACCCCGGAAGTTGTCCGCCGCTCGCAGTCAGCGCAAGTGGGAAGGACTGATCACTGTCGCCAAAATAATATCGCCCGGTCACGAGATTGCCGGGATTGAAGCTGTGATCGATTTTCGCGATCAGACTATCCACTCGATTGCTGGAAGGAGAAATGACCGAAGCGTTAGGACATTCAGCATTGGCCACCGCGGAAGCAATATTAGGCGCAGGCCAGGGATGCCGCGCCAGCAGGGCCTGAATCACGGCATTGTTCGATTGGGTGGGATCCAGCGAGCCGTCAGGCGCAGTCCCCACCGGCACACACCCCAGAGTGACCACTCCCACTTTCTCGCGCTGTGCTTCGTAATTAAAGAAGAAGAAGGTCTTGTCCTTCACGATCGGCCCGCCCAACGAACCGCCGAACTGGTTGTTATGAAACTGTGCCGCCGGCTGATCCGAGGGATTAAAAAAGTTCCGCGCATCCAGAGCATTGTTGCGAAAGAACTCGATCGCCGATCCGTGCAGTGCGTTAGTCCCACTCTTGGTCACAATATTCACGGTGGCCCCGGCATTGCGGCCATACTCCGGCTCGAAATTGGATAGGACTCGCAGCTCACCCACAGCATCCACCGGGAGGATCGTGGCCGGGGTTCCGAAAACACCGGCCTCGTTGATGGCGGGGTCGTTGCGATACCCATCATTCATGTCCGTGCCGTCGAGCAAAAAGTTGTTGGCTCGCCCCCGTGCGCCGTTCATCGAAAAGACGCCGAATGAACCCGGAGAATCTGAGATCTGGTCGGGAGAGCCGGCGACACCTGGTGTCAGGTAAATCAGCTTCGTGTAGTCTCGCCCGTTGACCGGCAGATTCTCGATCGTATGCGGCGTCAGCACACCGCCAAGCTCCGCTGACGTCGTTTCCACCTGGGGCAGAACTTCACCGGATACTTCGACCGTGGTCGAAGCTGTTCCGGGCCTGAGAGTACCGTCAACTCTTCGCTCAGTGGCGACATCGACTACAACATCCTTGGTTACGGAGGTCTGAAAGCCGCTTTGCGTAACGGTCACGGAATAGGTCCCGATCGGCAACTCGGGGATTGAGTAGCTGCCGTCGGCGCTGGTTTGTGTGGTGCGCTCTAGTCCCGTGCCCACGTTGCGCACGGTCACCTTGGCCCCTGAAACCACCGCGCCGGAAGCATCCGTTACCGTGCCTAAGATCGTCCCCCGAAAAGTCTGTCCGAGCGCGGCCAAGGACACCAGCAATACACAGATTAGGACGACGCGCATCCTCATACGACCTCCCTCCTCTTTTCGTCGAGTAGACCCGCAGGCGTTCACAGGCTGTTCGATGTAAATACCTCGATGCAAAGGATTAAACAAACTGATCCTCGGCAGCCGGATTAAATCGGGAAGGAAGCATTGTAGCTCACAAGACCTCTAAAGCAAATTGCAAGCGATGCAGCCTTCTCGTTTCCCGTGACATCTCAGGTACAATCAAGATTGGCAAGGCAATTTTGTCCTCCTCGGATACGCTCATGATTCGCTGGATTGCCTTTGACGATGAGACCGCTGAAGCCATCGTAAGCCGCTTTAAGCGCGGCGCGGCGGAAATTCAGGAAGGTGATCCTCTGGACAGGGTGTTGCGATATGACCGGCCCAGCATTCTTATTCTCCCTTCCGAGACTCCGGGGAAGGTCCTGTTTGCGCGGGTCGAATCGCGAGTCAAAGCCGAAGGCGAGCTCTTGAGCGAAGAGCCCGTTAACTATGAGGCGACCGGGTTCCTGGGCCTCAGTGACGAGCCAGTTTTCACGCGCCGCCAACCTCAGCCCGCTACGAAAAAAAAATGGTGGCAGCGCCTTACCGCCTGAGGCCGCTTCGTCAAGAAACTTTTCTGAATGTTCAGCGCAGAGTTGACTGCCCATGAACTCTGTGCAGTATACTCACCGCGCCATGCAACTCGTATCAGCAGCGGGGGGTGCATTGCCTTTAGTACTAGTGAATAGCAAGACCAGCCGGGTTCCCGGAGCAAGGCCTTCCCGGCGCGCTAACTCCAAGCCGACGCGCAGGAAAGACCCTGGCCGCGGAGTGCTGATCCTGGGCCACATTCGTGAACTTGCTCTTTATCGTGCAGAAGTACTGCGCTCTCATGGATTTAATGTCGCCACTCCGCGCACCGAAGAAGAAATGAAAGCTGCGATCCGGCGGGGTAACTTCGAGGTTGCAGTACTGAGTTATACGCTGCCCAACGACACAGTTGAAGAAATGGCTGAGCTGATGCGCGAATATTGCCGCGACTGCGCCCTGGTGGCGATCACCGACACTGGACGAGTAGATCGTAAAATTAGCCCCGACGAGGTGGTTCTTGCAGATGACGGCCCGGGGGCATTGATCGAAGCACTACACCGGGTAACCCGCAGTCATTGAGCAACATAGCCGACCGTAACTTTACCGTGCTTCAACCTCATCCTATACTTCCAGCGTGAATACGGGACCCGATTTTCCGGGTGAGCTGCAGGCCGATTTGCCTGTAGAATCGAAGCCTCTTTCTCCTGAGCCCATCGTTCCCCGCGGCTCCGGCTGGCGGATGTTCGTCTTTGCCCTGGCCGGTGTCATGGCTGCAATGTTGTTTCTGGGAACCCGAACCGCACGTGCTGCGTGGGAGCAAATTGCGCAACTGCTCAGCTTGCACGGCAAGCCCGAGCCAGCTTCGGCAAATGTTCTGTCGGAGCATGAAATTGAAGTACTGGACCAGATGGCGCCCCAAAACCAGGCGGAACTGCTGCTGGAGCGCTCGATTAACCACTACCGGGGCGCAAATGATCAAATTGCGGCTCGCGTCGTGGGATGGCGCGGGAACATCAAGCTGGATGACCGTTTGAATAATCTGTTCATGACTGCCCTGAACTCGGACGACCTGCGCGTGCGCGCTGCGGCGATCGAAGTGGACATCGCAGCGCGTAATCTGGAAAAGAGTTTCGCGACGGTGGACCGGTTGGAGGCGGATGCGCGCTCCGGAGAGCAAGGTCCGCGGGCGAATGCACTGTGGGATATCGGGTTGCTAGGAAATCGTGGAGTGGAGCCGGAACGCGCCGCGCAGATCATTTTGGCATCGATTCACGACTCCAACGTCAACGTGCGCTATTGGGCGGTGGAGTCGCTGTCCTACCTCGGAACTTACGAAACCATTGCTCCGCTGCTGGATGTTTTTCATGATGATGGTTCGCCGCTGATCCGCGAACGTGCAGCCTGCGGGCTGGCGCAGTCCGGAATGCTGAGCGAGAGACAGCGGCGGACTGCAGTGCCGCGCCTGCTGGACTTCGCCGACGATCAGTCGCTCGATCCGGAAACACGGAAATGGGTGTACCAGGCGCTGCGCGACATAACCGGCCAAAACTTACCTCACGATGCAGCCGCGTGGAGAAACTGGTATAGCACCAATGACGGCCACTGGAATCCGGTCACGCGCGACAGCCAGTAGGTTTGAAGAAGTTCCCGAGGCTTTCCGCTCGAAAACACGAGAAGTCAATTACTGATACGTATTCGGACATGCGAAGTACGGAGTGCTTTGCCCCACGCTGAAATTGTTGATGACTGACTCCTGCTTCTGCACCCAATTGCCATTCTGCGCCGTGTAGTACTTCCAGTCGTAGAGCCCTAAGGCGAGTCTTCACTGTGCCGAGATTGCCTCCCGTGTTCACCCATGCCGCCTTGGAGATCGTGTTCACGACCTAGTTGAGATTTGCTGTCTGATAAGACTGGCAATTGGAATAGAAGCTGTAAGTCGATCGGCTCGGGGGAAGCTTAATCGGCGACGTCCGCCACGGGTGGAAACGCATCGTGGGGTCAGAGGCATGTCCTGGGCCTGGCGTTTGAAGGTAGTGGGGTCTGTCCACTTCAGTTCAGTCGCGCGGTGATAAACGTAATTCTGATCGAAGGTGTTCACATCCCACGGGTACCCGCTGACACTCTTGATCCACAGAAATGTGCCTTGCGGAGCATACCCAGACTGGATCTCCGGATCGATCGAGGTGTAGATCGGATTGGCGTTGCCCGGGGCCATGTAGTGGTCGGAACGATTCGGGTAAGCCATTACAAAGTAGTTCAACATGTCGGTACCTTTAGGACATTGGAAGGATTGCTGGGCCTGAGTTGCGGCAGAAATGCCAAGAGTAAACGCGAAAAGACACAGAACGGACTTCATTGGAACTCCGGGGCTTATGGAATTAGGGGGATTCGCCACAAACTACGGGTCAGTGCAGATTCTCCAAAGATCGCAAAATGTCTCAGTTCGGTCCCGGACAAAACAAAAATATTTTCATAGAACTAAGGCGAAGCACTTAGATTCCGTAAAGAGCGGAAAAATTCTAGCCTGGCTGGCTTTGGGGCATGGACGGAGGCTAGCTCGTCATATCGAACAGAGTCATGCGCGCCTTGAGGTCAAGCTCGTCGCGCTGAGAAATTTCCACGTAATCGGCAAACGAACTGATCTTTCGAACTGTGAGGCCCTGAGCTTGCCGTTCCCCGATCCGCCATTTGTGGGACTGCCATGCCTCCACTGGACTTCTGCGAGGTGGATTTCTGACTACCTGGAACTTGGGATCCCTTATCGCAGTTTGCAGGGCTGCATGGCTCTCAAGAGTAGAAGAGATCAAAATTGAGTTGTCAGAGAAACTCGAATAGAACTTTACCCCCATACCCATGCAATCCGCGATTGAAGATGGCTCAGAGTGTACCAACAATGGATAGGCGGCGGCGACACGCAAGGGAAACGGGAACAAGAGCACTTCTCTTGCACGATGCATCAAGCAAACAACCGGGAGGCGCAACACAGCCGAAAACGGCCCCAGACGCTCGAGCTTACAAGCCAGATGACGAAAGCCAGCTGCCTGAAGAATTGCTATTTCAGCGCCATATCGGGCCATGACTCGTGACTGGAGAGTGGGGTCTGAGATTTCTATGTATTCCGTCATCGATGAGGTACCGCACTGCTCGCCCACGGCGGCGGTTGCAGTTTGTAAGGTCCAGAAGAATGGAGCCGACGATCGGACTTGAACCGATGACCTGTCGATTACGAATCGACTGCTCTACCAACTGAGCTACGTCGGCTTGAATTCGATTCTAAATGTGAGCATTGACAGCGTAAAGGACTCAACCGCTTCGGCATTCGTCGCTGATCGTTCCCATCTTTCGCTCACAGCTCCTCCTCCTGAGGAACTTCCCTGGTTATATGGCAACAACCTGTAATCCGAGCTCGCGGGCCTGTTCTCGATCCTCAGGCACCGCGACATAGATTTCCGTCGCCCCGATATCTACACCCGCCGCATTCGGGTTCAGGCAAAGCAACACTGGCGCTCCTGTCTTCTTATTGCTCCTTTTATTGCTCCTTCGTCTTCTCGACATGGCTCTCTCTCGATTTGAATTTTTCCATGCGAGACGGCCCAGACTGTGCACAAGGAGTACTCTCCTGAACGAGATCAACGTATCCTGGTGAAGGGCCGCCGTCTTCACTGAATTGAGCACAAGAGTCTGGGACCACACTCTTAAACCGGCTCCCGAAGGATGCACCATTGGTATTTTCGGCCTACTTGCCGGCGTCGCATGGTCGCTCATTCTATCGCGCCATGCGTAAACCCCAGTTCCTTACCTTTTTGACCCGCGCATCGCGGGTTGGTTACTCTTAACCAACTGTGCTCGTGATCCGTTCGACAGCGGGCCGCTAAGAAATGCGCAGTACACAACACATAAACGAAAAGACCGCCCGGCAACGTGGGCGGCCTTTTCTTAAGGGAGAATAGTTCCAACGGAGGTGAATACCGTCAAAACTTTCTGGCGAAATCTTATGAGCCGAAAAAGCGGGGTGTCAAGGAATTTTTCGTAAATAAATAGCTTTGTTTTCAACTATTTACAAAATAGGTTAACACGAACGTTCCTGACCCTCGAATCGGCGGTGAAGCGGTGAATTTCTCTTTAAATCGCTTTAATTGAGGTACTTACACGATCCGGAGAACGCCCGGCGTCCTCTAGGTGGAGGGAAATGAAATCGCCTCTCTCCGGTTCGTCGAATACCTTCTCCGGCAGAATTCTTCGAATGAAAATTCGAATGCCGCCAAACGCTAAACCGGCCACAGCTGCAAACAAAATCAGAATGCCGCACAGAACGATGATGTTCACGAGGAGATTCGCCAGATTGTCCTTCTTGGTGAGATACGTGTTTTCGTTCCAAGTGACATCGGCGTCGTAGTTCACCGCTGCAAGCAAAGATTTCGCCTCGCCTTGCGAAAGCGACCCGGACGCAATTACTAAAATCGGACCAGTTCGTTTATCAAAGAAGGGACGGCCTGTCGCGATGCCTTGCGAGCTCCCGCTCTGCTGACGCGCCGATTCGAGCTTTTGCAGGTGGTCAGCGGCAATCTGATTAGTCGGATAGTTAACGAGGATCAGAATGGCATCGCCACCTGCGGTCTGGTACCTACCGAGCACGACCTCTGCTCCAGCGGCGAAATCGATAAGCTCGGCGGGAATTGGCGCTTCCAACTTTCTCAAGGTAACGGGACCGACTACATACTTCGCCGTGTTCTTTACGTATCCCGCACGGGGAAGATACGCAGGCAAGCCGGGCAGCTTCGCTGAGTTGCCTCCGAGGGAAGGCAGCTGTCCAGCCAGTTCTCGCAACTCGGCCGCCGACATCACGTTCAGCTTGTCAAAAACCGCATCGACCAGCACATTGCCGCGGTAGAACAGCACACGCTCATTCAGCGAAGCCGCCTGATCCCCAATCTTCTCCACCAACATCTGCGGCAGCTTGTAGTAGGTGAATGCGCCATATGCGCCACTGGAATCCTGAAACCTTGCGGTTTTAAGCGTGAGCTTGCGACCGTCGCCGCGAGTGTAAGTGGCGGATTCGAAGTCGGTGAACCCGTACTCCTTGAGCACGGCGGCATCTACCGGATCAGCCGCCCCGGGATCTTTGCTCGCCTGCGCCGAACCCGCCATTTGCCATCCGGAGAACTGCCTGGGAAGAGTGGAGTCGGTGGCGCGGGCAGTGCCGCCCCCAACCAGGGCGGCAGAGACCCCGCCGAGCAAGGTCAGTAGGCAAATTGGTCGGAGAATCCTCATGACAGCCAAAAAGTCGCAAACTTCTCCTCTTGATTAGACTACGGATCTTCTGGCAAAGTTTCCAAACTGCCGTAACTGATACCCCCAAAATCGCCTACCCAGCACAGGGTGATGAGTCTATTATGGAGACCAGCAACACTGGAATCATGGCCCAAGGGAACTTGACCTTCTCGCCTCATCCGAACCTTAGCGATGGAATAAACCACAACATCGTGCAGTCGGAAATCGAGGGCGGCGTTTTTCTGGAACAGTTGCCCCCGACAACCGTGTTGCGGATCCGTACCCAACATCACGATTACACTGCCGTGCTTTTGGGCAGCCGGAACGCACTGATCTCGGGGCATCCTCAGTACTGCCCGGAGCCGGTTCTCGTCGCTATTGCCGGTTCGACATGGGGAGGATCCATGTTGAAGCTGCGCTTCGTCGGACGAGGCATGCACCTGGAGTTTCATCATCCCGCTTACCGAACGCCGATCGTGACGTCTCCTATCCAGGAAATCGAGCAATGCGTCGAAACACGTAGCTCGCTTGCCGGAGCGCTGGCCTAAATCCAATTGTTATTTACGCCACATTGTGGATCAGAGTGAAGGATCTCCGAGCACGAGTCACGCTTTGCCGTGTCAGTGATGCTTTATAATCTGGGAACGGCGCTATCGTCTAGGGGTTAGGACGGAAGATTCTCAATCTTCAAACCCGGGTTCGATTCCCGGTAGCGCTACCAACAGCTAATCCGCCATCGAGGGAGCGCCTTTGGGCTCGGGCGTTGGGGTCCCCAATGCCAGCTGGACTTTGCTGTGGTTGCGCCCGTAGCTGAAGTAGATCAGCAGGCCGATGGCGAGCCAGACGATCAGCCGCATCCAATTCGTCCAACCGAGGCCGTAAATCATGGCGCCACAGATAATGACACCCGCTGTCGAGACGAAAGGCACTGCGGGAACTTTGAAGGCACGCTGCAGATCCGGGCGCCGGCGGCGCAGGATCCAGATGCCGATGCATACCAGAACAAATGCAAACAGCGTTCCGATGCTGGTCATCTCGCCAACGATGTCCTCGGGGAGAAATGCGGCGAACAATCCGGTGAATACGAAGAAGAGCATATTCGACCGATATGGCGTGCGAAAGCGGGGATGAACGTCGGAGAAGATCCGGGGAACCAGCCCGTCTTTACTCATGGAATAGAAGACCCGGGACTGCCCGAGCAGCATCACGAGAATCACGGAGGAGAATCCCGCCAAAATCGCCACTGTAACCGATTTCGACAGCCACTCATAGCCATGCATGTACTTGGTGATGGCAAATGCGACCGATGCTTCACGCCCCGTGGAGCGGAAATCCTCGACGGTGGCGACGCCACTCAGGACGTACGCGAACAGCACATAGAGGACGGTGCAGATCACCAGCGAGCCCAGGATGCCGATGGGCATGTCGCGCTTGGGGTTTTTTGCTTCCTGAGCTGCGGTGGAAACCGCGTCGAAACCGATATACGCGAAGAAGACCACACCCGCAGCGCCCAGAATGCCAAGTAAGCCGCCATAGTGGTGAGTGATGCCTTGAGGAGTGACATAGGTACTTGGCGGGGGGACGAACGGCGCGTGATTGGCCGGGTTGATGAATCCCCAACCGATACTGATGACCAGAATGACGATCGTGACTTTGAGGATAACGATGAGGGCATTGACGAACGCGGATTCCTTGGTTCCCTTAATGAGAAGAGCGGAGAGAATGAGCAGAATGAAGATTGCAGGAAGATTGATGATGCCCCGCGTTCCAGCCATCTCCTCCAGAGGAGAGTGACTCCATTCGTATGGAATGCGTGCGCCGAACCAGCCAAGCACACGATTGAAATATTCGCTCCAGGCGATGGCCACAGTTGCCGCGCCCACGGCGTATTCCAGCACCAGATCCCAGCCAATGATCCAGGCGATTAACTCTCCCATGGTGGCGTAGGAGTAGGTATAGGCGCTGCCCGCTACCGGAATCATGGAAGCGAATTCGGCGTAGCAGAGTCCGGCGAAGGCGCAACCGAAGCCTGCGACGATGAAGGCAAGCGTCACCGAGGGGCCGGAGCGATCGGCAATGGCGGCTGCTGTCCGCACGAAAAGGCCGGCGCCGATGATCGCGCCGATGCCGAGCATGATGAGACTGAAGGGCCCAAGGGTGCGTTTCAAACTATGCTCGCTGGTGTCCTGCGCCTCTCGCATGAGGGCGTCTAAAGGCTTAGTTGCCGTCAAATTAGCCATGCAGGTTGCGCTCCTTAACCTTACGGATTCAACTGCGCCTCGGCTGGTGCTCTCCGCCGCGACCACAGGTAATAGACCGGGATCCCGAGCAGCACGATGATCAATCCCGGCCAGGTGTATTGCGGTTTATAGCGCAATAGTACGACATCTATGAATAAAGCCATCACAATATAAACCGCCGGGAGTACAGGGTAGCCGACTGCCCGGTAGGGCCGTGGGGCGTCGGCGTGGGTGCGGCGGAGTACGAATAGACCGAGAATTGTGAGTATGTAAAACACCAGCACCGCGAAGATTATGTAGTCCAGCAATTGGCCGTAGCTTCCCGAGACGCAAAGCACACAGGTCCAGACCATCTGCACCATCAGGGAAACCACTGGAGTCTTGTAGGTAGGATGCAGGTTGGCCACTGCGCGGAAGAACAGGCGGTCCTTCGCCATGGCATAGTAGACGCGGGCTCCGGCCAGGATCAGACCGTTGCAGCAACCGAAGGTGGAAAGCATGATGGCGATGGCCATGAGCGTTCCGCCAAGTGGGCCAAACATCTGAGTCATGGCGGCAGTGCCGACCCGGTCCTCGGTGGCGTGCTTGATTCCGCGCTCGAGGATGGTAGCTCCATTGGCAGTTCCATCCAGCGGAAGGATGTTGAGGTAGACAACATTGCAGAGTACGTACAGCAGGATGACCGTGCCTGTGCCCAGAGCCAGAGCCAACGGAAGATTACGGCTGGGGTTCTTCACCTCGCCGGCGGTGAAGGTGACATTGTTCCATGCGTCAGCAGAAAACAGAGAACCAACCTGCGCGACCGCGAGCACGGTGAGCGTACCGACTAGGACGCCACCGATATCGTGCTGGGCGCTTAGTCCGGCGTTGCGCCAGAAGTGGCCGTGGAAATTGGCGGCTAAGGCTTGCGCATTTCTGCCGATTGCAAGCCCGAGAAGAACCAAGCCGAAGAGAGCTGATACCTTGGCTGCGGTGAATACGTTCTGAATCAGCGCTCCGGTTTTTACGCCGAAAATGTTGATGATCGAAAGGGCCACGACCACAAGGATGGCGACGAGGTTCTGCGTGTTGAGACCCACTTCCATGTTGCCGAGAACCATAGGGCCGATGGGAATGGGCGGTACTTTCCAGAAGTGCAAAATCCAATTTGAAGAAGAGACCGAAGGAACGAAAATGCCGAGGAATTTTCCAAAGGCCACACCGACCGCAGCAATCGTGCCGGTCTGGATGACGAGGAAAAGAGTCCATCCGTAGAGGAAGCCCCACAGCGGTCCGAGAGCTTCGCGCAAGAAGACATACTGACCGCCAGCCCGGGGCATCATGGCGGCGAGTTCGCCGTAGCTCAGGGCGCCGACGATGGTGAGGAAGCCGGTGACGAGCCAGGCTCCGATCAGCAGCGCGGGAGAGTCGACTTCGCGAGCGATTTCGGCGGAGACGATAAAAATGCCGGAGCCGATCATGGAGCCCATGACCAGCATGGTGGCGCTGGTCAGGCCGAGTTCTTTGACTAATTCGGTGTCCTGGTGGGAATGGATTTCCCAGTCGCTAGTAGGGACGGGTTGTTTTGTCTCGGTGCCCAACAGTCCTCCGGATCTTACAGTCGCCCTTCTGACGACCGCACAGCCGAGTTCGGCTGTCCCCACGTATTCCTGCTGAGGCTCGCGGGCTACTTTACCCCAATATACGCAAAAATTCTTGTGCTGATTGGCGTGGCTCCCGTAACAAGTCAGATATCACGGCCACGGAATCCGCTCCGGCGTCGATTACCTGGCGACAGTTTGCGCGGGTAATTCCTCCGATTGCCACCAGTGGCTTGCGGGTCAGAGCGCGGGCCTGACGCACGCCTTCCAGACCGATGATTGGATCTGCGGTCGACTTGCTGGTTGTGGCACATACCGGGCCTACTGCGATGTAGTCTGCTGTGGTTTGATCCGCTTCCGCGACCTCCTCTGGATTGTGGGCAGAGACCCCGAGCCAGAGCACCTTGCCGACGATTTTTCGGGCGGCTTCCAGGGAAAGGTCATCTTGCCCCACGTGGACGCCGTCGAAGCCCGCAGCGAGGCAGAGGTCGGCACGATCGTTCATGATCAATTTGACGGAATTGTCGGCGAGGCGTTTCAGTTCCCGCGCATGGGCGAGCATTTCGCCTGGGTTGCCACTTTTATCTCGATATTGGAGAAACACGACGCCCGCGGCCAGAAGTTCCCCAACCTTACTGAATAGGGTTTCAGAATCGCCGCACAACGACGAATCCACAATCGCATACAGCCGCGGAAGGGCGATCATGCGCGTGTCACAGGTGAAACTCTCGCAGGATGATCACGCGGCGTGCTTTCCTGCCTTTAGGAAGCGATCGATGAACGTCGTATCCACGCGCCCGGCGCGAAATTCGGGATCACGCAGGATTCTCCGGTGCAGTGGGATTGTCGTATATATTCCTTCGACGATAAACATCTCAAGTGCCCGAGCCATACGCGAAACCGCCTCCTCGCGATCTTTTCCCCGCACGATTAGCTTGGCTATCAATGAATCGTAATAGGGCGGAATGACGCCTTCCGCGTAGGCGGCAGTATCGATGCGCACACCGGTGCCGCCCGGAGGATGAAAAGCGGTGATCTTTCCTGCTGATGGAGTGAATTTCTCCGGGTGCTCGGCATTGATGCGACATTCGATCGCATGACCACGGGACAGAATTGGGCCGTGCAGCACGTCTTCCATGCGCTCGCCGGCGGCTAGAAGAATCTGGCTCTTTACGAGGTCGACGTCGGTGACCATCTCTGTGACTGCATGCTCCACCTGGATGCGGGTGTTCATTTCGATGAAATAAAGATTGCGATCTTGATCCATGAGGAATTCGATCGTGCCGGCGTTGACGTACCCGATGTCGGACAATGTTTTGCAAAGTATTTGTCCCACCTGCTCGCGTAACTCCGCCGTCATCTGCGTGGAGGGGGACTCTTCCAATAACTTCTGGTGGCGGCGCTGAATAGAACACTCGCGTTCGCCCAGGCTTACCACGGTTCCGTACTGATCCGCCAGAATCTGGAATTCGATGTGGCGCGGGCGCTCGACGAATTTTTCCATGTAGAGATCGCCATTGCCAAAGGCAGCTGCGGCTTCGGATTGGGCGGCCCTGAACAGGCCGGGCAACTCTTCTTCGTTCCGTACGATGCGCATGCCGCGACCGCCGCCTCCGGCGGAGGCTTTGATGATTACCGGAAAACCCACATTCCTTGCCCATTCCAGGGCTTCATCTTCACTGGCGATGATCCCTTCCGAACCTGGCAGGATCGGCACACCAGCCTGCCTCATGGCAGCGCGAGCTTTTTCTTTTTCTCCCATCAGACGCGTGATTGCGGGCGGGGGGCCAATAAACTTGATGTTGCAGGTCTCGCAGACTTCGGCGAAGTTGGCGTTCTCTGACAGCAGGCCGTAACCCGGATGAATGGCCTCGACGTTGGCGATCTCCGCCGCACTGATCACCCCGGGGATATTGAGATAACTTTGCGCAAGTTGCGGCGGACCGATACAGATGGCTTCGTCGGCAAAGCGAACATGGAGCGAATTGCGGTCAGCTTCGCTGTAAATCGCGACCGCGCGGATTCCGAGCTCCTTACAGGCGCATATGACACGGAGAGCAATTTCTCCGCGATTAGCAATGAGGATTTTCTTGAACATTATTCAGGTGTCAGGTGTCGGACCTTGCTCTTCGGATCTGGCGTCAGGCATCAGGACGAACTATTTCGGGCGAATGACAAATAATTCCTGACTATATTCGATTGGCTGGCCGTTGTTCACCAGCCTTTTCACAATTTCACCTGCCATATCGGATTCGATTTCGTTCATGAGCTTCATGGCTTCCACAATGCATAGCACCTGCCCCAGTTCAACAACATCCCCCGGCTTAACGAAGGGAGGTGAGCCTGGAGACGGTGATTCATAGAAGGTCCCTACGATGGGCGAACGTACGGTGTGCAAACCATCATCGGCACTCGCGGCAGCTTGTTTGGAAGTCGGTGAAGGAGGCTGGGGAGCAGCTGGGGCCGGAGTGGCGCTACTCTCCACAGCTGCGGCGCCCGCAGTTTGTACGATCACCGTCGGAGTCTCAGGGGCTTGCGCGACGGAATTTACTGCGCGCTTGATGCGCACCTTGACATCGCCGCGCTCGAGTTCGAACTCAGCGATACCCTTCTCAATTACGAATTCGATGAGCTCTTTTAGTTCTTTCTGGTTCATCGTGGGGTGGGCTGGAGGCTTTTAGCGTCAACGAGAACTCAGCATACGCACAGTTTCAGACCGCAATCATTTCTTTGCCAGTCGGAGTCAGAATTTCGCAGCCGCGGTCCGTGACCACAACCATGTCCTCGATGCGGACCCCGCATTTTCCGGGAATGTAAACACCCGGTTCGATGGTGATCACCATCCCCGGCTGCAGAAGCTCGTTTTGTCCCTTAGCGACTCGCGGCGCTTCATGAATCTCGAGGCCCACGCCGTGCCCCGTCGAGTGGGTAAAATACCGCCCTAAGCCGTGTCTTTTTAAAACGTTGCGAGCTGCGCCGTCGACTTCACTCAGGCTGACGCCAGGCTTCACCGTCGCTACCGCGGCTTGCTGCGCTTCCCGCACCGCTTCGTAGGTTCTGCGGGCTTCCACAGTCGGACGGCCCACGTGTACAGTGCGGGTCATGTCAGAGCAGTAGCCTGCGAGTATAACACCGAAGTCGCAGACGACGAATCCGCGGGACGGGATCGGGGCGGTTGAAGCCCGGCCATGAGGAAGCGCTGACCGCGGGCCGGAGGCAATGATGGTTTCGAACGACATGGATTCAGCTCCGGCTCTGCGGGCGGCGTATTCGAGTTCGGCGGCAACTTCAGTTTCTCTCACTCCCGGACCGATGGTTTTCAGAACAACTTCGAAGAGCCCGGCACCGAGCAATACCGCCGCCCGAATACTTTTTATTTCGTCTGCATCCTTAAGGATGCGGGCTTTCTCAACCCAGGGAGACGCAACGCCCAGGCGCACGCTAAGAGCTAAGGATCTGGCCAACCGCTGCCGATCGACTACGGTTAGGTGCTCGGCCTCGATGCCGAGTGTGAATTTTCCAGGTGCGCCAGGGCACTTGGCTTTACCTCGAAACCATTCGGCGGCCGAGATGAGAGGCGCTTTGCGGCCGACGACTATGCGGCTACCATGAACTTCCGTCTGTGCTTGGGTGATGTATCGGCCGTCGGTAAAGAAAATGCTCTGGCTTTTGCTGACCAGCAAAGCTGCCGCGCTCCCTGTGAAGCCGCAAAGGTACCGGATATTTGGAAGAGAGGTGATCAGAACGGCATTGAGCCGGCTCTGTTCCAGTTCGCGCTGCAATTTCTGTTGCCGAAGCTTGTGATTCATCCTTTTCAGTTTAGCAATCCGGAGTAAATGGCGATCGCGATGAACCGGAGTTTTCAAGTGAAAAACAGAACCGCCGATCCTGAGATTCTCAGGATCGGCGGCTGTTTTGCTGCTAACTTGCGCTCTAGCTCTGGATGATGCGCGGCGTAATAAAGAAGATCAGCTCCTGGTTGGAGGTGCTGACTGTGCGGCGCTTGAACAGATTGCCGACCGCGGGGATGTTGCCGAGCAGAGGCACCTGAGCAATGTTGACCGAGTTTTGAGTCTGGATGACGCCACCGATCACGACCGTACCGCCATCGGTGACCAAGACCTGAGTTGTAGCCTGTTGCGTGATCAGAGTGGGGTTGCCCTGAACCGTGCGGCCAAAGTCAGGGGTAGTGTTTTCCACGTCTACGTTGAGGAAGATGGTGCCTTCCGACGTGATCTGCGGAACCACGGTCAGCCGTAGGAACGCATCCACATAGGTCACCGTCGGCGGACCGCCCAACTGTGCCTGGGTCACAATGGGAACGCGCACGCCCTGGCGAACCAGAGCCTGAATATTGTTCTGCGTGACTACGCGCGGACGGGAAAGGATTTTAAGCAACCCGCGAGACTCCGCCAGGGTTAGGATTGCATCGATGCGGTAATTCCTGCTCTCGTTGGTTAAACTGAGGCCACTAGTTGGCTGCGTGACCGGCAGGTTCGAGAACAGCGGAATTTGCTGCGTGCCCACGAGAACATAATTGGGCGCGCCACCGATGACAGTATTGGAAATTTGGAGCGGCGATATACCCGCGCTCTGCGCGCCACCGACCGCGGTGGGCCCATTACCCCAACCGAAACCAAGCTGCGTGCCGATGTCGCGGGCGAAGCTGCGGGTGGCAGCTACGACGCGAGCTTCAATTTCGACTTCCTGAGTCTTGCGGTCGAGTTGCGTCAAGAGACGATCGATTCCCGGCATAACCGCGGGAATGTCCTGAATGATGAGGGCATTGGTGCGATCATCAGCAATCACATCACCCCGCTGGGTGAGGAATTTCTTGATGGTTGGCACAACGTCTTTGGAGTGAGCATAGCTCAGGAAACGAGTGACACTGACTTTGTCGACAGCCAGAGCTTCGGCTTCCTGTTCGGCCCGCCGAGACTCGGCTTCCTTGCGCATCGTGTCTACCGTCGCAATGCGCAGGACATTGCCTTCGAGTTGCCGTGACAGTTCGTTGTTCTTTAGGACGATGTCGAGCGCCTGATCCCACGGCACGTCGTCGAGCACGATGGTCAATGTGCCTTTGACGTTTGGATCGAGAACAACGTTGAGTCCGCTGATCTCGTGAATCAGCCGAAAGAAATCCTTCAGATCGACATCTTTGAGGTTGACCGAGATGGGCTCGCCTGTGTACTTTGGCCCGTTCGCGCTTGGCTGCTGCGCCATCTGGGCCTTCTGCTCGGCGGCCATATTCACGGCAGGCTGCGCGGCGACAGCCGCACCGGCCTGCATGGAGGGGCTGGGTTCCGGCAGAACGACTTCAGGGCGGTCCACGAACTTCACAGCGGCCGATTGTGCGCGGGCTGAGGGCTCAAGCGGAGCGGCAGGTTTCTGCGTTGCCGAATCATCCTTGGAGCTGTAAGAAGGTTCGACGAAGGTGAACTCTGCGGCAACCGGCTGAGCGGGTTTCTCTTCCATTGCTGCGAGAGTAGCAACGCTTTCCGGCTTTGCTGTCGCAGGCCTTGCGGCTGCAACGGTCGTGGCTTGAATCTTAGCAGCCTTTGGGGCAAGGGCTGGCGCCAGCCTCAGAACGACTTTGTTATCGTCGCTGGGAATCAGCTCATAGCGGGCAGTCTGCGTGAGATCGATGACGATCCGAGTGTTGGGCGGAGTCTGAGCGTCCATCCCGATCCGGACGCCTTTCACGAAGCCGCCTTCAACCACCACGTGGCTCCGAGAGCTGGCCATCACGGTATTGGGCAGATCGACCACTAAACGGTCCGGACGATCCAGGGTGCTCAATTTCGGCGTGACCTGGCCGCGGGCGGTGATTTCGACGTTGACTCCGGCTTCGGTGCGCACCACGTCCACCTTCTGGAATGTGACGCGCTTCGAGGCCTCGTTGCCCGTGCTCTGCGTCTCAGCCGCTGCCATCAGCATCGTTGCCAGCAGCGGTAGAAAAACACTCAGTTGCTTTCGCATTTCGCTTCTCCCCACGGGCTTGCCTTCGGCTCGCCCTGTGATCTTTCTGACAGAATTCATCCGCCGTTTAGACTGCCGGCGTAATAATCTTCTTTGTTACTTCGCGAGTGAACGACTTGCCCAGTTTGTCCTGCATGGTCTCTTTGAAAACGATGGAATTATCAGTGATCTTGACCACATATCCGTTGAATACCGGATCGTTTTCGCGAAGGAAATAAGCCTTATTCATTGCGTTCACGACGACGGCGATCATGCCGGCGTCAGACCGGACAACGCCCTTCAGATTTACGTCGCCGATCGAGAGGCAGCGCTTCCCGCTGCTGCATCCGGAACCCACCATGCTGCGATTTACAACCGGGCTGATGAAAGGATCGCGGCGTCCCGTAATGTTGATCACTCGGACTTCCTTTTTCCCGTCCAGAGGCTTTTTCTTGTCCTCCACCGCGATTCTCTGCTTGGGCCGAGCCTGCTTGCCTTTCGTTCCGAGACTCTTGATGCTTACCACTCGGGCCGGAGCTTTTGGCGACGGATTGGCCGCTGGCCGGGCAAAGGGGCTTGGAGACGACGCCGGTGTTGCCGGCGCAACCCGCGTGGAGTCGAAAGCTGCATTGGAATCCGCAGTTTTCTTGCGCTCGACCGCCTTGAGTTGATTTCTCGTGTTCTGGATGATTTCAGGGTTTTGCGCCAGCGTACTTCCCGTCGCCACCCCGAAAATCAGAATTGCTGTGATCAGCTTCATAAGTGCTTACCTCTTCGCCGCTGCGGGCTGGCCTGGTCGGCCGGCTGCGGGCGGCTCCATGTCATGACTGAAGAATGTGGTCGCTGTGCAGGTAGCCACCACGCTCTCATTGGGGGCGTACTGATATGTATGCTTCGCCTTCGCATCACCCGGCTTCTTGGTGCTTGAGACCAGCAGGCCGGACACGTTCACGATGCGCTCCAGCTTGCCCACATGATCGAAGAAATTCAGCATCGAGTAATAAGGGCCGTCCAGCTCCATCTCGAAGGGGACCTCGGTATAGAAGTCCTTGGCCGCTGTCGGCTTTGCGGTATAGCGCCGCAGTTCGACTCCCGTTTTAACGGCCTCGGCATCCATCATCTTCATGAAGCCATCGACTTCCTTTTCATCGGGCACGATGCGGCGTTCGATTTCCAACTGCTGCTTCAGACTTGCCAGCTGACGCTCGATCTCAGCGAGTTTGGGCCGATAAGATTCGAGCTCCGCGTTTTCGTGCAGCTTGGCATCCAGGTTCTGCTGCGCCGTCGTGTTGGCATCGCGCTGCGACTTGAAAAGAGTGAAGTACAGTGCTGCGCTGAGTACGGCTGCTACGGTTATCAGCAGACTCAACTGTTTAATACCCGACATTTCGCTGAAGTTCGCCATGGTTTCCCCGCCCCCTAGGACTTTGCCTTTTCGCAGGTCAATGTGAACTGGAACGCCTGCATGTCTTTTATGCCTTCGTCCTGGAAGGTCTCTTTAATTTCAATGTTCCTGAAATACTTTGTTTTTTGCAGATTCGTGATCAAGGTCGCGACCGCATCTGTACTCAATGCCGTGCCTTCAATATCGATGTTTGAGCCTTGGTCCTTCATCGATTGCAGCCACACAGCTTCGGTATCGTTGACCGTCTTGCCGATGGTGTTGAGCAGATCGACCGGCCCGCCCTGTGCGGCACGTAACTGGTCAATTACATCGACCCGTCGCTTGTAGCTCTCGGCCTGGCGCTGGCGCTCGAGATAACGCGCCTTTACATCCGCCAGTTCACGATTCTTCTGTTCAGCTACCTTCATCTTCGCGGCGATATCCTGGGCCTGCTTATCCAGGCGGTACCAATAGCCGAAGTTGCCCAGTGCGAAGATCGCGAGCACGACCAGGATCCTCGCCTTAGGCGAGCCAACGTCCCCCACATCCATTACGGCTGAGGCAGCGGCCGCGGCCGAACGTTTGTTCTTTGCTTTCGGAGTTCCTAAAAGGTTGATTCGGATCATAGGTCTTCAAAACTCCTCAAAGCCAAACCGACTGCAACCGCCATTTGGCCCGCATTCTGCTCAATCAATTCCACTCCAGGTCCTTCCGCTGGAGGCGTAATTCTCTGGAACGGATTGAAAATCTCCACCGGCAACGAAAACTCCTGGCGCAACGCTTCCACCAGTCCAGGCACCTTGGAAGACCCGCCTGCGAGATAAATCTTCTCGATGTGCTCACCTGCGGCGCTGGCGCGGAAGAAGTCGAACGTCTTCTGAATCTCCAATACGATGATCTCGGTCACCTGCTGCAGAATGGGCGTCTTGGCGTCTTCACTGACGGTACCCACTTTATGCCCCAGCTTCAGCGCTTCTGCATCATCGAAGCTCAGATCTAATTCCTTCTGCAGCGAATCTGTGTATTGATGCCCGCCGACACTCACATCGCGCGGGAACAGGGGAGTGGTGCCTTTCACGATGTTGATGTTCATTACGATCGCGCCCAGGTTCAAAAGGGCCACAACCTGACCGGGAGCGGGCTCGTAGTTGTACTCGTAGCAGTTCTGTAAGGCGAGGGAGTCGATATCTACAGTAGCCGGAGTTTTGCCTGCCATCGAGAGTACGTTAGTGTAGTTGAGAATCTTGTCCTTCTTGACTGCGACCAGCAAGACATCCATCTGCGGGCTGCCCGCGTCCTCAGCGAGGATCTGATAGTCGAGATTTACGTCGGCGAGATCGAAGGGGATGTGCTGCGCGGCTTCCTTCTCGATGGTCTCGGCCAGTTCCTGATCGCTCATCGAGGGCAGCGAAATCTTCTTCACAATCACGGAGTGCCCGCTGACGGCTGTGGCAACGGCTTTCGACTTGATCTGGTTATCAGCGAACAGCTTCGAGATTGCGCTCGATACTGTGCCCGAGTCCACGATCATGGAATCGACTACGATGTCCGGGGCCAAAGCTTCCAACCCCAAATGCGCCACTTCAATTCCATTGCGACCTCTCTTCAGCTCCACGGCCTTGATGCTCGAGGAACCCACATCCAGACCAACTATCGACTTCGATCCCAATCCAAACATGTGCCCACCTTGTTGTGTGGCGCGGTAAACCGCGCTCTGTGTTTACAGCGTGCCAGCGGCTTTGGCCGCGGCCTTACTCTTTTTCTTGCCCTTCACTTCCATCTGGGTGGACTTCTCTTCCATCCACTGGTCGAGCCTTGATTTCTTGAAGCGCCAGCGGTTGCCCAGCTTGAAAGCAGGAATCTTTTGTTCGCCTACGTACTTGTACAGCGTGTCCGGACTCACCCCCAGGTACTGCGAAGCCTGACGGATGTTCATGACTTCACGCGAGTCGGCCATAATTCAATCCCTTTCCACAGAATGTTGCCCTTTGCTGCGCGTTATTCGCGGGCCACAGGGCTGAGTTGGGAGAAAACCCTCATTCCAAATCTGAGGGAGTTTTGGTGTCCAGAGCATATCTCAACCCAGAAAATGCTGGAGTCAAGGCGAATTTCCGTGTTTTACCGGGTTTTATGGGTGTTTTCTGGAAATTGGCCTCGGATTAGATGCCGAATGATTCTATATCTGGGACTGTAGGTACACAGACCAGCTACTAATTGGGGTGTTTATACACTCGGTTCATGGAAAGAGGGGTAAGGGTAACCAAAGTACTAGAGACGTTACGGCAGTGTGATAGGGACAGCTAAAGTAAAGAAAGTGCAGGAATTGAGAAGCCCAGAGTTTTCACTCCGGGCCTCTCTCAGCTGTTAGAACTTCAATCTCAGCGACGGGACGCAATCTCTCCAAATGGAGTCTCTAACGGAATTTGGTTCGAATTCATAATTCCGCGCATCCGAGCCTCCATGCTGGCCATCTCGCTGCGGTTGTTGGTTTGCCGATATTGCAGCCAGCGCGAGTAGTAGCTATCAAAGCGCGCCTGATCCTGTGAATTTAAGCGACCGCGGAAGCGATCCCGGTCGCGATCCCAGCCACGATCGCGGTCTCGGTCCCAGCCGTGGTCACGATCACGGTCGCGATTCCAATCGCGGTCCCTGCCCCAACCGCGATCTCCACCATCGGACGCTACTCGCCCGTATGGTGTGTCGGCGGGGATTCCGTAGTGGCGATAGATATCCTGCATGCGATTTTCCATGCTGGAAATCTGTTCCCGGTTGTTGGTGCGCCGATAATCCTGCCAGCGTGAGTAGTAGCTGTCGAAGCGGCGCTGGTCGTCTCCTGACAACCTGCGTTGCTGCCACTGCGCGGCGGCGGGCAAGGCAATCGCAAGAAGCAGACCAAAGATTGTAAAGAATCTTTTCATAACTTCCCCCGAAGCAAATCCAAGTCCGCCCCTGGACTTGGCCCCATTAACTTTGAGAACAAAGCTGGGTGGCGGGTTGCTTTCTCTACCGCTGGGTCAATAACGTTGTCCGGAAGCCATTTCGTCAAAAGAGACATCGCGCGGGATCTTGTATTGGTCCATGACATCCCACATGCGTCTCTCCATGCTGTTCACCTCACTCTGATTGTTATCGCGGCGATAGTCGAGCCAGCGCGAGTAATAGCTGTCAAAGCGGCGCTGGTCATCTTCGGAGAGGCGTCCGCGCCATCGTTCGCGGCGATCCCAGCGGTCCCAATCTTCATCCCGTGAGTTTGAGGCCACCCACATATAGGGCGTGCTGGAAGGAATGTTGTACTGCGCGTAGATGTCCTGCATACGTCGTTCCATGCTGTTCATCTCACCCTGATTGTTGTCGCGCCGATTGTCCTGCCAACGCGAGTAGTAGCTGTCGAAGCGGCGCTGATCATCTTCAGAAAGGCGCCCGCGCCAACGTTCGTGGCGATCCCAGCGGTCCCAATCTTCATCTCGTGAGTTCGAGGCAATCCAGAAATACGGCGTTCCGGAAGGAATGTTGTAATGCGAGTAGATGTCCTGCATGCGTTTTTCCATGCTGGCAATCTGATCGCGGTCGTTCGTGCGCCGGTAATCCTGCCAGCGCGAAAAATAACTGTCGAAGCGGCGCTGGTCGTCGGGCGAGAGCTGGGCACGAAAACGATCGCGATCGCCGCGGCCGTTAGAGGCTACCCGCCAATACGGCGTGTCGGCAGGAATGTTGTAGTGCGAGTAGATGTCTTGCATTCGCTTTTCCATGCTGAGGACCTCGCTGCGATTGTTGGTGCGCCGATAGTCCTGCCAGCGTGAGTAATAACTGTCGAAGCGGCGCTGGTCATCAGCCGAGAGTTGAGGACGCGGCTGCTGCCATTGCCCCAGAGCCGGCAAGGTAATGGCGATCAACGTTACAAGAGTCGCGAATAGCTTCTTCATGCTCCCCTCCAGCGTGGATGAAGATCGTTTGGGTCCTCTTAGTATGAGCCGAATTCTGTCTGGTTGGTTGGGCTGGAAGGTACAAACTTTGGTAACCCTAACCTCTGTCAGAACTCTGACAGTTCCTTCATAGCGCGATATAAGTCCGCAGTCTGGGGAAGAATGGCATTTTCCAGGATGGGCTGGTAGGCGACGTACGTGTCGAGGGCTGCCACTCTGCGAACCGGAGCATCGAGAACGTCAAACAGCTGATCTGCAATACGGGCAGCGATCTCGGCGCCGTAGCCCCAGCTCAACGTATCTTCGTATGCGACAAGCGCACGATTGGTCTTGCGGACCGAGGCAGCAATCGCCTCCCAATCAAATGGATTGAGACAGCGCAAATCTAGGAGCTCGATCTTGCTTCCGTGCTCACGCTCGAGTTTCTGCGCGGCCTGCAAGGCCCGCGGGACTACTGCTCCGTAGGTGATAACTGTGAGATCGGTTCCCGGTTGAACCACCTTCGCCTTGCCGAACGGGATCATATAATCGGGACCGGGATAGGGCGACCGGCCAAACGTCTCTCGATAAAGCCGCTTGTGTTCCAGGAACAGAACTGGGTCATCGCAGCGGATGGCAGTCCGCAAAAGGCCGGCCGCGTCCAGCGCATTGGACGGGAAAACTACGCGCAAGCCCGGAATGTGGGTGAAAATGCTTTCGCCGCACTGGGAATGGTAAATCGCACCGCCTGTGAGATAGCCGCCGATGGCAACCCGGATGACGCATGGAGCCGAAAAGGTGTTGTTCGATCGCCAGCGGATGAGCGGCAGTTCGTTGCGCAGCTGCATCATCGCCGGCCAGATGTAGTCGAAGAACTGAATCTCAACCACCGGCTTCAAACCGCGAGTCGCCATGCCGGTAGCGCGGCCGACGATGGCCGCCTCGGCCAGCGGCGAATTGAAGACACGTCCTGCGCCGAACTCGCACTGTAGGCCGGAAGTCAGCTTGAACACGCCGCCCTTCCCTTTCACCATCTTCTGCTGAAGGTATTGTTCTCGGCTGCAGTCGGCAACATCCTCGCCGAAGATCACAATACGCTCATCCCGCTTCATCTCGTCGCGAAGTGTGGCGTTGATCAGGTCGGCCATGGTCTTGGCAGCGGGCTTTTTGCCGTCGCTCGCGTCAGGTTTTGGAAAGGCTGGCTGCGTCTCGAATGCGCAGCAGGTGGGATCCAATACCGGCGAATAGACGTATTGAGTGGCGCTTTCGGGAGCGGGCGGAGCTGCCTGCAGGGCTCGATCGACTGCGCCTTGCAAATCTTCATCCACCTGTCTTTCGAGGTGATTGATTCCCTTTTCGTCGAGAATGCCTTCGCGCAGCAAGAACATCTGCATGCGAGTGATGGGATCTCGCTGCGCGTCGCGCTGGCGCTCCACATCGGGCCTGTAAAGGCGTTCGTCGTCGGAGAGCGAGTGCGAATATGGCCGGATCACATGCGCATGAATGAATGCAGGGCCCTTCCGTGCTCGCGAGTGCGCCACGCAGCGCACAAAAGCTGCATAGCTAGCAACAGGATCCGTGCCGTCAACTTCTTCAAAGTGAAAATTGGGAAATCCGGAGACCAGGCGCGATATGCTTCCACCCGCGGTCTGAACTTCAACGGGAACCGAGATCGCATACTGGTTATCTTCCACGACAAAAACAAGCGGCAACTTCAGAAGCGACGCGGTATTCATCGCCTCCCAGAACTCACCTTCGCTGGTGGTGCCCTCGCCGAGCGAGACGTATGTCAGCTCGTCCTCATGAAAGACCACATCCTTGAACTGGCGATAATCGCCCTCAGCCTTCGCAGTTGCTTTTGGATGTGACGCTAAATAGCCAGGCACCTCGGCACAACCAACTGATTGCAGAATCTGAGTTCCGGTAGGAGATGAACCTGTAACAATGTTCAGCTTGGGAAAACTCCAGTGGGAGGGCATTTGCCGGCCACCGGAACTGGGATCGTCGGCCGCACCGACCGCCTGCAGAAGCATTTCATTGGGCGTTACGCCCAGCGCAAGCGACAGCGCACGGTCGCGATAGTAGGAATAAAACCAGTCATAGCCGGCCTTAAGGGCGAATCCTGCAGCCACCCCAATGGCTTCGTGACCGGCACCGGAAATCTGAAAGAAGATTTTTTGCTGGCGCTTGAGCATGATCTCCCGGTCGTCGATGCGCCGGGAGGTGTACATCAAGCGATAGGCCTCGATGAGCTGCTGATGAGTAAGACCTTCGTAGGTCTTGCGCCCTTTGGGCGCAATTGCCGGCTCAGTCTTGGAGGTCGCCATTCCCTACTCTGATGCGTTCTGCCCTATGCATTGTAACTGCTCGCATCGGATTCGGAACAGGTTCCTGCCACGGAATGATTCACCCGCCTTTCTGCGGAATGATCACCCAGGCGGCCACCGCACTGGCCACAGACAGGCCAGCACAAACCAACATGACTACCCGGAATCCGAATATGAAACCCTGGTTGATCGCGTCTTTGATCGCGGCGCTCGTCCTCGGGTCGAGTCCAGCTGGCCCTTGCAGACCAGCGAGCCTGATCTCATCTTGCTGAATATTCTGGATAACTTCGGATGGGATCGGCAGCTGTGCGAGCCGGTGATTCAGGTAAGAACTGAATGCGTTAACCATGATGACACCGACGACGGCGATGGCACACACGCCGGCAACCCGGGCGACCGCATTGTTGATTCCGGAAGCGGTGCCAACCCGGTTTTGGTCTACAGAAGTCATCACCACCGTGGTGAGAGGAGCGACTGTGATCGCCATTCCCAGACCTAGAACAAGGATCGGAGGAAAGAACATTCGCCAGTAACTGTGCCCCGTAGACGTCATTCCCATTAGAGCGAAACCTGATCCGGCAATGAGTGGGCCGACCATCAATGGAAGTTTAGGGCCGTAATGGGCGACCAGGCCACCCGACCAGCGCGACAGTAAGAACATAAGCAGAACAAACGGCAGAGACGCAGCTCCAGTTGCAGTTGCGGAATATCCCTGTACCTGGATCAGATTCAAGGGAAACAAAAAGAAGAGAATCCCCAGTGCGGCGTACAGAAAAAACGTTAGCAGGGTGGCGCCGGTGAAGCTGCGTGAGCGAAACAGCGCGGGAGGAACGATTGGCCACGCTGCTGCTTTTTCGACAAGTATAAACAGAAAAAGGCACGCCGGCCCTACCAGCAAGCTTCCAAACACTAGTGGGTGGTGCCAGCCCATGTGGGCCGAGTCAATGAACCCCTTAACCAAGCCTGCTATGCCCAGCGTTGCAAGCAAGGTCCCTAGCCAATCGATGTGCCCGACTGCGGGATCACGGCTTTCAGGCATGCGCCGAAGTGAGATGGCGATGACCGCTATGGCCAGAGGGACATTGACGAAGAATGCCCAACGCCAGGATGCGTGCTCAACCAGCCACCCGCCCACCACCGGTCCCGCGGCTGTGGTGATCGCCGTGAAGCCAGACCAGGTTCCGATCGCCCGACCGCGCGACTCGCCGTCGAATGTGGCGCTGATAATCGCCAGGCTGCCGGGAACTAGAAACGCGGCCCCTACACCTTGAATACTTCTTGCGAGCAGTAGCTGCTGAATATCCGACGCAAGACCGCAGCCCACAGAAGCCAGGGCAAAGATCGCTACACCGATCACGAAAATTCGCCGGCGACCGAATAAATCACCAAGCGAGCCACCAACGAGGATCAAGGCGGCAAGGAACAACCCGTAGGACTCGACAACCCACTGGACACCCACAACAGTTGCGTGAAAGTTGGCCTGCAGCGCAGGCAAAGCCACATTCACAACGGTGCTGTCAATGAAAGCCATACTGGAAGCGAGAATTGTTACCGCCAATATCCAGGGTCTCGCTTCCGGCCTGCACGCAGCCCGAGCACTTACGGATCGTAGGACAGCTTCATCGCAGGGCGGTCTCATGGGTCTCGTGTGAATGCTATCCTGAAGCGTGATTCGGTTCCATCGCGGGTTCGACGCGAAACAGATCAAGCTCTTGATCTTTGATCTCGACGGCACCCTCATCGATTCCAGGCTGGACCTGGTTCATTCAGTCAATGCCATGCTCCGGCACTTCAAACGGCCGGAACTGCCCGACGAAGTAATAGCTTCCTACGTCGGCGACGGCGCTCCCATGCTGGTGCGGCGCGCTTTGGGTGATCCCAAGGCTGAGGGTTTCGTGAAAGAAGCGCTTGAGTATTTTCTCGGCTATTATCGCGTGCACAAGCTCGATCACACGAAGCTCTACGAGGGAGTAAGCGACAGCTTGCAAATCATTCGCAATGCAAACGGAAGCGGACGGCAAATGGCTGTGCTCTCGAATAAGCCTGTGCACCCGTCGCGAGCGATCGTCGAAGCGCTTGGGCTCGGTCATTTTTTCGTGTGCGTGTATGGCGGGAACAGCTTCCCTACAAAGAAGCCGGATCCGCAGGGTGTGCGCACATTGTTAGCGGAAACCAGGACAGACAAGGCCGATGCAGTCATCATCGGGGATTCTTCCACCGATGTGATCACCGGCCGTAACGCCAAGATATGGAGTTGCGGTGTCACCTACGGTTTCGCGCCCCATACATTGTGCGAAGCGCCGCCGGACGTAACAATCGACTCCCCGCGAGAATTGGCTAAGCTGTTCGGGTAGGGGCGACTGCTCTAGGCAGCTTTCCGTGTGGACTTTCGGCCCCGCTTGGCTTCGGACAGGGCGCGCTTCAAATCAGCGGCAAGGTCTTCGTTCTTGGTCGCAATGTGAACGCCAGCGTGCGAGGGCGACTCCTTGCGGAGCCACCCATTCAACTCCTCGGGAACAGCATAGACATATCTTCCTCCACGCCGCACAGGCATTCCAGATTTCTGCCAGCGCTGAGCTGTCGCGATGGGCATTCCCAGAAAATCCGCAATTTCCTGCCAGCCCTGCAGTTCCCGCGCTTGAACTTTATTCTTCTGCACACATCTCAGGATGCCAAAGTGCGGCGGGTGGGTTGTTTAGTGCTGTCCGGAGGGCAGTTCAGCGTGGAAACTGTCCCACCTTGAACCGCAAAGGTCGCAAAGAAAGGTCATGTCTCGACTATCGAAACGCTACAGCCATTTTGGTCCGGCACTTAAGGGCATATCGGTTCAACGCAATTAGCTCCCACAAATTCACATGCTAGACTGAATTCAATGTCCGTAGTCCGTGTCGTGGTCCTATGGCATCAGCATCAGCCGTTTTACAAGGATCTGGTCACGGGTGAGTACCGCCTTCCTTGGGTCCGTCTGCATGCGCTCAAAGATTATTGTGGGATGGTCAAGCTCCTGGATGAGTTTCCGAATGTCCATCAGACCTTCAATCTAGTTCCTTCACTCATTACGCAAATTCAGGATTATGTGGCAGGTACGGCGCAGGATCCGTTCCTCGCCGTTGCGGCCAAATCCGCGAAAGAGCTCACGCCTGAGGAACGGCGCTTTGCCCTGCAATACCTTTTTCAGGCAAACCCGGTGAATCTCATCGGGCGATACCCTCGTTATCGCGAGTTGTGGGAGCGTTTTCGAAACGCAGGCGAATCTCCAGAGCGCGCCGAGAAGTACTTTCAGGCGCAGGATTTGACTGATCTGCAGGTGCTGTCGCAGCTTGCCTGGTTCGATGAGTTTTTTCTCGAAGAGCCTGCGATTGCAGAGCTGATCAGAAAGGATCATAACTATTCTCTCGAGGACCAACGGTTTGTCATCGAAAAAGAACGTGAACTCATGGCCAAGGTGCTTCCCGCCCACGCAGAAGCGGCGCGGCGCGGTGGCATCGAGATCTCTGCCTCCGCGTTTTACCATCCCATCCTGCCGTTGATCTGCGACACGAACCAGGGCGCGGTCTCCACGCCGGGCTTGCCTGTGCCGCAGAATCGCTTTCGCCACCCCGAAGATGCGCGCGAGCAACTCATGCGCGGACTGGATTTGCATGAGCAGGTCTTTGGGATCCGCCCGCGAGGTGTGTGGCCCTCGGAAGGCAGCGTTTCAGAAGAAGTGCTGGCGATTGCACAGCCTCTCGGAGTGAACTGGATGGCCACGGATGAAGGCGTGCTCGGCCGTACACTCGGGATCAATTTTTCACGCGATGGCAACGGACGCCTACCCGGCCATGCTGACGAAAAGCTCTACACGATCCACAAATACCAGAATGGTGAGACCGAAATGAACCTGATCTTCCGCGATCATGCCATCTCCGATCTTGTGGGCTTCGTGTATTCGGGGATGCCTCCGCAGGATGCGGCGAATCATCTGCTGCATAACATCATCGCAAATGCTCAGCCCATCCTGCAGCGGGGTCGCGATGCGGTAGTGCCCCTCATCCTGGATGGCGAGAACGCCTGGGAATATTATCCGTGCTCCGGGCGTGAATTTCTGCGGCGGTTCTACGACGCTCTTCGGCGCACGCCGGGTGTCGAAGCAGTGACGGTATCAGAAGCCATCGAACGCCAGAGCGACAAGCCCATACTTGGCTCGCTTGTTCCTGGGTCGTGGATCAATGCCAATTTCAATGTTTGGATCGGCGCGCCAGAGGACAATCGGGCTTGGGACTATCTTTACCACGCGCGCAACTTCTTTGCGGAAAACGCGGCTCGCGCCAGCGCCGAGCAGAGAAGGCTGGCCTTCGAAGAAATTCTGATCGCCGAGGGCAGCGATTGGAACTGGTGGTACGGGCCGGAGCATCATTCAGCCAACGACCGTGAGTTCGACGAACTCTATCGCAAGCACCTGTCCAATGTGTATCAGGCCCTCGGCGCTCGGCCTCCGGAGTATCTCGCGCAACCCATCATGGGAGGCACGGCACGGCCGTCATTCTTACCGCAGACGGCTTATATCCACCCGCGCGTCACCGGAGACATGATCCGGTATTTTGAATGGATGGGGGCAGCAGTCTACACCGCTGTTCGCCGCTCCGGAACCATGCACGGCAAGCGCTTCCTGCTCGATTCTGTTTTCGCTGGAATTGATGAGCGTTCCGTCTACGGCCGTCTGGATTTTTGTGACGGACAGGTTCCAGAGATGAATTTCGAGCTGGTGGTTAAGCTGGAATCCTGGGCCGCTGACGGGCAGGGCGCGCAACGCACCCTGCGAATCAATGTTGAAATCGAAGGTGGGCGTATGCGTGCTTGGAAGGTGAGCAGCGGTGACGATAATAAGACGCTCGCCACTTCACGCAATCCTGTGGAGGGAGTTGCAGTCGCTCTGGGCAGAAACTTCGAATGCAAGCTGCCGTTACCCTGGCTTGTGGCGCCGCTCAGTTCTTCATCCCATTCGCAGAATGATGGCGCCTCGGCGATGTCCGCATCGAAACTGCGGCTGCGATTCAGTCTGTGGCAAGGTGGATTACCTGTCGACGCGTTACCGGTGGAAGGTTGGGTCGAACTGCAACTGTTGAGCGAACAGGAACTCGTGGCGCTCGCCTAGACTACTTTTTCAGGATTGGATTGTAGCCATCGCTCACAAGCTTGCCCCGTACGCTCTCCGCTTCCTTCACCTCTGCAAATGGCCCGAGTTGCACATGGAACAGCTTATCGCCTGCCGCGGTAGAAGCGAATGCAGAGTATTGCTTCTTCTTTAAGGCCTCAACCAGCGCCTGCGCATCTTCTTGCTTACTGACCGCCGCTACCTGCACATAATACCCATTCATGGGCGGAGGAGCCGCAGGATCAAGGGCAGCCTTGGGAGTATCTGTTGTGGACGCAGCGCTCGCGGATTCATTTGTTGCCAGTTGTGCGTTTGAGTCTTTCTGCTCAACTGCCTTGTAAAACGTCAGCTCCGGCGAAGCCGAAGCGTTAGCGGGCTTCACTGCCGAGGGGCGAACGCCAGTTGCAGCTGCCAAGGCAGGGCTATCGGCAGCTAGTGAGGTTTTTACTGAACTTCTGCCCAACGAGAATCCCAAGCCAAAAAACACAGCGCACAGCGCGACCAGCCCGAAAAACAGGGCCAGCATCTTGCCGGTGCCGATTGTAATTTCAGTGTCTTCTGCAGCGGACATCCCGACCTCTTAAGCTTTGTCTAATGTGGCTGGCCCGGAGTCGCCGGGCGCGGGCTTACCAAAGATTTTGTGAATGCCTGAGAAAATATCGACTGGAACCGGGAACACTACAGTGGTGTTTTTCTCCACCCCGATTTCGGTAAGCGTCTGCAAATAGCGCAACTGTACGCTGACCGGTTCCGTGGCTAGTAATTTGGCGGCATCGACCAGGCGTTGCGCGGCGGAAAATTCGCCCTCGGCGTGAATGATTTTTGATCTCTTCTCGCGTTCTGCCTCCGCCTGCTTGGCCATGGCGCGCAGCATGGACTCGGGCATATCCACCTGCTTCACCTCAACATTCACTACCTTCACGCCCCAGGGCGCGGTGTGTGTGTCAAGGATGCTTTGCAGGCGTGCGTTGATTTTGTCCCGATGGGCGAGTAGTTCATCGAGTTCTAACTCGCCGAGTACGGAACGTAATGTGGTCTGCGCAAATTGGGATGTCTGATATACGTAGTTTGAAACTTCAACCACTGCTTTGCGCGGCTCGATCACGCGCAAGAAGATCACCGCATTCACCTTTAAGGTGACGTTATCGCGTGTGATGATGTCCTGCGGCGGAACCTCAAGCGCTTCTTGCCGAAGAGATACTCGCACCATGCGGTCAAAGGGCGCAAAAACTACAATGATTCCGGGCCCCTTGGCTTGAGGCAGCAGGCGACCCAGGCGGAAGATAACACCGCGCTCGTACTCGGCAAGGATCTTGATGGAACTAAGGACGTATAGGGCGACAATGATTACGGCGATGGTGACGAAGCTGAACCCGAATTCCATCTCCGCCTCCTCTCTGTTGTCAGAGGAAACCTTTCCGGCGGATTGTACCGCAAATACGATCACCCATGCGGTGTTTCGCTCCTAGAGGGTTAGCACGCCAGATGCGGGCAATTCGCTGAGAATCCGGAACTATGGCGAGTTGCACTTAGTGTTTCCCTTTCGAAATTCGCGAAACCTTCGCGTCCTTTCCGCGAAATGTTTTTGCAGAATGAGCCGCGAAGTGCGCAGGGAAGACCGCAAGGGTCGCAAAGAAATGGTTATCTACAAACTACTGCGAAGGGATCGCAGCAATCTCACGCCTGCCGATGCGCATGCTTGTGGTGGTGACGCTTGGCATGCCGATACCGCCGTTCCTGCTTGCGCCGGTTCTTCTCGACTTGCGCGGCGTGTTTGGCAGTTGCAGCGTCCTGGTCAGTAGTGCGCGCATCTGGTGGATGTTGCGCCCAGGCGCTGAACGCGAACAGACTGGTCATCAACACTGATACCAACAATCGCTTCATGCATGCTCCTCACTTCGACAACTTCGTAGGTTAGCGGATTGCGTAAAACCTCTTGGCGGCCTACACCGTCAAAAAGCTTGCTTCGCAGTAGTTTAGCCCAATACAGTTACTCCTGGGTTGATGAAAGAGGCACTCATGAAAAACGCAAAAGATCAAGATTGCGGCAAAGGGGCAGTTGAGCAAGACAGGCCGAATCAAAGGGGAAACACTTCTCTGCGTAACCAGCTTGGGCATCGCGGCACAGATCCACTGGTGAAGTCGTCTGACACCGACTTTCCGGAACCCGGAGAGAATCCGGAGCATTCCGGTGAGCCAGAAGAGAAAACGGGTGAACGAGACTGAGTTGGCCGAAAGATTACTCCCCTGCTTCTTTTTTCTGCTCGCAATTCCAATCCGACCTGGGGATGATCGCGAGTTCCGGTAACTTTAACAGGTGGTTCCGTCTGACCATTTTTTTGCGGAAGAAGGGATCGACCGGCTTCAAGAGGAATGACTTCACCCCCGTGGTGGTTTGCGAAAGCTTGGCCTGCATGGGCAACTTGCCGTGGAAGTCGTGATCGGGATTATCTTCGCCATTGGGCTTAGGTCTGCCTTTCCGGGATCGCTTTACCTTGTGAGGCCAAAGCCAACTTACACCTCGCATTTTATACAATCAACGTTACGTCACCCCAAGAAGAAGATGTCAAATGACAGTCACGGATAAGCCCAAATCTCGTCCGAAGTTTATCTCAGGGATTGGGAAATCGTGTAGGCGATGCCGGCACTGGTGAGGAGAATGGCCATGCCGAGGCTCGCGACCAGTGCGCTGGTCGTGTAAAAAGCAGCTACGGCGATTGATGAACGTTGCTCCGGATTTGATCTTTGCTCACGCATAACCCACTCCATGCTCCTTCAGATTTTGCATACCGCAAGACGTTTCACAAAATAACGCTTGCAATCGCTGCGCAGGATAGCCGTCCCAGAAACGCGACGGCAGAGTCCTGCAAAAACTTAGTAGCGCCCGCATGCTGATTGGTAACCGGCGCGATATCCTCGCGCATACTCTGCCCGATACGCATTCTTGTCGCCAGAGCCGCTGTAGCCGTGGTCCTCGTCGTCGTAGCGTCCGCGCGGATTGGGATTGTATGGCTTGCCTCTGGCCACGTCTTCACGCGCCACGGATGCGCCGTCGCGGAAGCCAATCTGGTATGCCCGGTCACTGAAAGCACCGTAGCCGCCGTAGTACCCGCCGCTATACACCGCTGGGTAGTCATAGGGGCCGGCGTCCCCGTAGCCCGACGTATGGCTCTCGTTGTTGTAGCCGGAGCGGAACCCAGCGCGATATCCCTCGCGATATGCGTTTTGGTACACCCAGATCGGACCCATCCAATCCCTGTATCCGCGGCTTGCCAGATCGTCGTTCGGAACATGGAAATCCTCCGGATCGTTTTCTCGCCCTTCGTGCCTTCCCTGCTTCACGCCATCGCGATAGCCGTTCTGGTATCCGTACTGGCGAGCCTGGTAGCCATCGCCTCGCCGATAGTAATCGTCGTTGTCCCATTGCGCCTGCGCGAGCCCTGCGAACCCAAGCGTCAGCGCAATTGAAAGAACCACGAGCTTCAACTTGGTCGCCATGTTGTTCCTCCGCGATTGCTGCGTCAATCGTGGGATGCGCAGAAAACTTTGATTTGATGCTTGGACATTTCTATATTTGTGCGAAGCTTAAGCGAAGATTAAAGGAGCCAACTGCCGCGCGAGAATCGCCGCGATGACAAGTGTTCCGCGCGAAGGTGATATCTTTTCACAAGAGTGCGGGGTGACCCGTGAAGCGCTTCCTCTCTCGCCCATTCTGATCATCTTGCTGCTCGCAGTTCTGTGCTGAGCTAACACGACTACGGCTAGACTTGTAGGGTACAACTCACGCGGCTGTGACCAGAATCACGGTTGCGGGTGATTGTGAGAAAAAGGATGTTCTTCGTTCCGAAGTGTCGGTCAGGGTTTTGCCGCAATCCCCACACGCGCGATATTAGAATAAGCGGACAGGCCTTCAGCATTGGCGGCGCGGACCCGATAGGCTACCGAATCGCCTTTCTTCAGATTTGAATCCGTGTACTCGGCGGTGTTGGGCCCGAGTTCGGTTACAAGTTTCCAACCTCCTCGCCCACCGCTCTCTTCCACGCGACTCTCAACCAGAACCTTCGTGGGATTCCCGCCATGGACTTCCCAGCTTAGCTTCGCAGCATTTCCCGCCAGGGTGACGTTCAGTGAGCTGGGGGCTTCCGGCAGCACCGGCCAGTCGAAGTAGCTTGCATCTGTGATTGCCAGAATGCTATCGGTGACCGGCAGGCCCTCGATCGTATCGGTGGTTCCCTGCTTCCAATGTAGCGGTCGGATGTCGCCGGAAACCACATCGACCAAAGCCGGTTGGGTAATACCGGTGTTTTTGAGCATCAAACTGGCATAGAGGGGCGGGAAGGAGTTTCCCGGCAAGCTATGGGCAGCAAGCCAGTAGGCAACGATAGCTTTTCCTTTCAGGGAGCGAAATCCGTAGCCCATGAAGGGGAATCCGGATTTGCGACGCAACGCCGGGATATCCGGGCTGAGAACATCAATCGAAGGATCAAACTTCGTGTCGGAAAACAACGCGTTCGTGTTTTGCAGCGCGGAGAACACCGGCCGCGGCGTAAAGTCGTAATCGTGGTTAGTGAGGCCGTGAATGAAACCGAAGTCATCGTACTCATTGCCGTCACTGCCAGCCGTGAGCAGCCAGACGAACGTCTTTACCCCGGCTGCATGGTTGTAAATGATTCCGCGGGGAATGTACTTGGCTTGCACTGACTCGTCCGATCCCACCCACGATGGGATGGAATTGAATTCGTCGTCAAAAAAAGGTATGCCGGATTTCATGCCCGAATAATGCGTGACCAGATCCCGCAAAGCACGAGGAGATTCATTGAGGTAGGCCCCGTAATCCATCGACTCGGGGTTCATGTTTTGCCCGTAGCCTGGATATGTGTGATAAGCATACACGTCGATTCCCGAAGCACACTTGCATGTGTCGAGTGCCTTCTGTGTGAACTCGCGCGAGGGGTCGGCCTGGCCGCCGTAAATGACTTTGGCATTGGGATCGGCCTGGTGCACGGCCTGAACAAAAGGCCCGAGAAGATTGCCGTATTGCTCGGGATTGCCCCATGAGTTCCAGTAGCCGATGTCCTGTTCATTCCATAGAGCCCAATAATGAATCCGATCGCGGAAATGGCTCACCATCCAGGCGGCGTAGCGGTTGAAAGCGGCGATCTGCTCCGGCGTAGTCGGAGGCCAGAAGACAGAATACAGACTGCGGTCATCATTGTGGAACGAGCCGGGCTCGGGCACGCTCACGTCTGGGAGCTTGCCGCTGGGGGAGGTGTACATCACATTGCCGTACAGCAACTGCACCTGAATGAGCATGCCGTTGTCTACGAGGGAGTCAACTTGGTCCTCCAGTTCCTGCGAAGATGCAAAGACGCCCCGTTTCCGTTCGATCCAATCCCAACTGGTGCGGTCGGAGCTGTTCTCATACTGGCCGATGCGAATCCACTTGAAGCCGGCGTCAAACATGCGCGTCCACCACCAGCGATTCCACGGCAAATAGGGATCACGCGGCAGATCGGAGTTGATGCCAAAGCCGTCCTGAATTTGCGATGAACGTTTGGGCGGAATTTTTTCAGGAAGTGCTTTTTGTGCTGACGTTCGCTCTGGCGTCAATGAGAAGAGGCCAAGCATTACCAAGAAACACGAGAACCGCCAGCGATGACTGCAAGCTTCCGGGAACGTCATGCGCCCTCCTGCACAGTCGCGATCGAAATCGTCAGAAATGTAAACTTGAGAACGCGTAAGATACTGCCCCGCCTGCCGGGAGTCAACTTAGCGATTCATTCAAGAGCTGTCGCTGCCCGTCGCAAGCGGAACCACGGTCGAGCGAATCCAATCCTCGGTGTCTCCGGGCGGCACATTGCAGAAGAGACTCCATATCTCGGCGTGGCAGCAACTCTCTCCTGGAGCGAGCTGGACAGAGGGCGACAGGGTCTCGAGTTCAAGGAAGTCCGGGTTGGTGAAGATTTCGAAGTTACAGCCGAAATCCGGATAAGTGCCCGGAAGCACAGCCGCGCGCTTCAGGAAAAGAGTGCCGTCTGAATAGTAGGCGGCCCAGCCAGCAGGATTGTAGGTTCCGGTCATCTGCTCGGGGAAGCGGCCCTGCAGATTCGAGTGCTGGCGCAGCTGGATGAACTCCGTTCCTACGATCCAGCGTGGGTCGGCCAAATCGGTGAAGGACCACAGGGTCAGCGGGCCAACGGATTGGTAGTGGTCTTTGTCCATGGCAGCACGTGGCGGGAGGGGAAGAATTGCGCGTCCACCGGAACGCATGATGGTGGGGCACCAAACAGCAAGATCCGTGGCAACATCGCCCCGGTTCGTAATTCGGTGGGTGATCGTGACACACGAGTCGGAATCGTCCAGGGTTATCTCGAACTCTTTCTGCAGCTTTGTGCCGGAGAACTTGTCTTCTAGTGGCGGAGTGAAGCAAGTTGAACAGCCATGCTGAGAAACAGAAACCGATCGATTGTCAGGAAAGTAGGTGCGGTCGATTTCCGGCCAAACCCAAAGGCGGTGTCCACCATAGAGACGGAACTGGTCGCCGCCGACCAGGCCTGCGTCTTCGGAAACCTCGTGGAAGATGTTGTCGCCACCGATAAATGCGTAGCGGATGACGCGAGGGCCCACGTCCGCGAGAACAACCAACTCGACTGTGTCATTCCAAATTCGGTACGCGTCGTTCCACTGCCGATAGGAGATCTTCTCCAGCATGAGCTGTGGGATCAGCGAGCCGCGCGGGCCGGGGTCGCTGTTTGTGCAGCGATTTCTTTTGCGTACCTCTGAATTTTCCGGAGTGCCGAGGCTATTTCGTTCATGTCTTCTTCATCGCCAAGCAACGCGGGTTGCGGAATCCAAACGGTTTCCCAGGCCGCCCGCTGAGTGTGCGGAAACTTCTGTTGCCGGAAGGCGTGCTGTTCCGTGGCCTGCGGCCCCGCCAGACGCTTACGGTACTCTCCGTTGCTGAACATGTGCAGCTCATGCAACGGCGGGTAGCTTGCCTGGTTGGGAATGCCTTCCGCGTTCATCGCTGCGATGAACTGCTCGGTCGAAACGCCGGCAAATTCTCTGCTGTTCACGTGAAAGATATAGGCATACTGCCCGTTGCGGGTGCACCGTGAATCGAGTTTCTGGGGCGTGATTCCGGGAATCTCGCGCAGCAACTTATCCAGCAGGCGCGCATTCTGGTGGCGGTGCCTGGTCTGCTCGTCCAAGCGCCCGAGTTGTACTTTTAGCACGGCGCCTTGCCATTCGCTCAACCGATAGTTCGATCCGTAGATGAAATGGCTGTAAAACCACTCGCCAGGCATGCGACCGCAATCGTGCACGCTGCGCGCCTGGCGCTCAAATGCGTCATTGTTCGAGATGATCATTCCGCCTTCGCCGGCGGTCATCAACTTACTCGACTGGAAACTGAAAGTGCCCGCCACGCCCAATGTCCCGATTCTCTTCCCGCGCCATTGGCTGGCATGGGCGTGGGAGGAGTCTTCAATCAGAGCAAGCTTGTGTCGCAGCGCAATTTCGCCCAGCCGGTCGAGGTCAGCGGGATGCCCCCCCATGTGCACGGCGATGATCGCTTTCGTCCGTGGCGTGATTGCCCGTTCCGCAAGCTGCGGATCGATGCAGTAGGTTTCAGGATCAACGTCCACCAACACAGGCAGGGCGTTAGCGAACAGGACGGCGCTGGCGGTAGCAACGAAGGTGAAGTTGGGAAGAATTACCTCGTCACCGTGGCCGATGCCTAAGGCCGCGATGGTGACTTCGAGCGCAGCAGTGCCGTTTGTTACAGCTACACCGTGACGAGCGCCATGAAACTTCGCGAAGGCTTGCTCGAATTCCAAGGTGCGCGTACCTGGCGTACGCCACCAGACGCGGCTCTCGAGCACCTCGTTCAGAGCACGGCGTTCGTTTTCGTCATACTGAGGCCATTCAGGGAATGGCTTGCGCTTGGTTTTGGCGCCGCCGAGCAGAGCTAATTCCGGCATGGAATCTCCTTTGAAATCACTTAGAACTGATTAAATCCGGTTGCGTAGCGAAAAGCTTCGACGTAATGTCCGTCTTTCTTAGGTTGTTCCTGGCGCATTTCCTTCTTGGCCTTTTCCAGATCGGCCGGCTCCCAGTCTGAACGGTATTGGTTGACGGCGGGTTCGAATTGGCTGACCTGCTTGGCAGCCGCGTCGAATTTTAGTTCGGCAACGCTATCGATGTTCACGTAATAGTTGGCTTCCTGTGGAGCGGGATAAAAAAAATACATTTCCGGGACTTTGTACGGCTGAAGCCCCTGTTGCAGTTTCTGGTTGGGGAAATAAAGCCAGAATTCGGCGGCACGAACGGCGTCAATGGTATTGAATGCCGCCATGCGGTGATCGGTCTTGTGCCAGCGCTCGAACCATTCCCCGGGATCCACACTGAGCAGCACATCGGGACGAATGCGCCGGATAATAGCCGTGGCTTCCTCCGTGAGCTTGGGCTGCGGCGCGTATTCCAGCATGCCGTCGTCATAGCCCATCCAGGAGATATTTTCTTTAGGAGTACCGAGCAGTCCTTCGGAGGCTTCCTGTTCTTCCTTACGAATGCGGGCGAGACGCTGCGAAGTCATGTCGGCGTCATAGGAGCCCTTGTCATCGTTGGTGTAGACAACCAGGTACACACGGTTGTGATTCCGGTTCAGAAGCGCGATGGTACCGCCGGCGCCGAAAACATCGTCATCCGGGTGCGGCGTGAAGACCAGGATGGTCTTGTTCTGCAATTGCTCCAGTCGCTGTGCTTGTGCCAACAGCTGAGCGGGAAGAAGCAGGAGAACAGCCAACAACAAAGGGACGGATTTCATGGAGACGACCCTCCGAATGCTGGGCAGCGGTGGAGTCAAACCTGATAAGGTAACGCAAACTCTGCACATCCGTCATCCCCGCGGTTGATTGACAACTCGGAGTTTCTTAACAGTAGCGGCGCGTGAGGTATATCCATTGCGTCACGCGTTTCCAGGGGCTGCCCGGGCGGCAGGCAGACTTTGGATTGCTGGTACAACCAGGCCGTCTTCGTCGAACCCCCGCTCGCGCCCGGCCAGCTATTCGCACATCAATTTGAGAACTCGCATATCGGAAACCTGCGGGGGCCAGACCTGGTCAATTTCGACTTCGTGCTGCAGAAAAATTTCAAAATTCGCGAGTCACATCAGGTCGAATTTCGAGCTGAGTTCTTCAACTTCTTCAACCACCCGAATTTCGGACTGCCCGGGAACGAAGTTGACTCGGTCGGCGGAGCCAGCATCACCAGTACCGCCACCGACAACCGGCAGATCGAATTCGCATTGAAATATGCTTTCTGAGCGCGTCCAACATCAGCAACCACGATCGTGCAGACAAGAGTGCTAGTGCACTCGCCGGACTTATCAGCGCCGGCATTGCACCACGGGGAGAAGAAGCGTCTAACAGTCTCCCCAGCGAAGGAAGATGCCGGAATAGATGAGCTATGCGGGAATCTCGGGCAGGACTTCGTCGCGCGTTCCGAGAGCGTCACGCTGGATTTCTCCAACATGACGTTCAGCTCCACTTGCAAGGCCGCACCGAGGTCCGGCACTGTACAACAACGTCTTGACTTCATTATGTCTCTCCGATAGGCTCCGCCAGTCTCAGGAATAGTAATAATTCCTGTCGTTTCGGTCGCGTCGAGTATATCTACTTCGCAAATGAGGAGGCAAAACGCTGATGAAGAATGTCATGGCAGTATTGCTGGGATCGTGTCTTCTGGTGGGAGAAGCAAGCGTCCTGGCGGCGCAAGAGAAATCGGCGGAGACAACGCCGCCCCCCAAAGTGCTCTCAATTTTCCGCGAGTTTGTGAAACCGGGCAAGGGTGGTAGTCCGCATGAGAAGGCGGAGAGCGCGTTCGTGCAGGCTTTCGCGCGCGCGAAGTGGCCCACGCACTATCTGACCGTAACTTCAGTTACCGGCAAACCGCGGGCACTGTTTCTCACCGGATACGATTCTTTTGCAGCCTGGGAAAAAGACGTTAAGGCTGTCGAGAAGAACGCCACTTTGTCGGCCGCACTCGATCGCGGTGCCATTGCCGATGGCGACCTGCTGAGTGATGCCGATGCTTCGGCCCTTGTCTATAGTGAGGAATACAGCCTGCGCGCCGCGGTTGATATTCCCCATATGCGCTATTTCGAAATCTCGCTCTTCCAGTTACGTCCAGGGCACCACAAGGAGTGGGATGAGGCGGTGAAGCTGGTGATGAAAGCCTACGAGAAGATACCCGATGCTCATTGGGCTACTTATGAGCTCATGTACGGCCAGCAAGGTCAGGCATTCGTCATTTTCACGCCGCTGAAATCTGCTGCGGACATAGACCGGGCCTTCGACCAAAACAAGCAGTTTATGGCCGCCATGGGTGAAGATGGCATGAAGAGGCTCAGTGAACTGGAATCCGCTGCTGTCGAATCAAGACAAACCAACCTGTTCGCGTTCAGCCCGAGGATGAGTTATGTCCCGGATGAGTGGGTGAAAGCGGACCCAGAGTTTTGGAAACCCAAGTCGAGTGCAGCCGCTTCCAGTAAGCCCGCTGAGAAACCTGCCAATCCGTAGACTGAGGCTCGTACCGGCGAGATGAGGCACCAGAGATCGCAAGATCGCCTGGTGCCTTTTGCTCCTGTGGCACGGGCGCGCCTGGCCCGCGTAGACTTTCAGCAATGGCCAGTGACATGAAGATGGCGGCCACGCGCATAATCTCGCGAAACCCAGCAACCGGTGAGGTTTTGCGCGAATTTGAAGCGGCGAACGAACCCCATATGTCCGCCGTCGTCTTGCGCGCCCGCGCAGCCCAGCTGCAGTGGAACGAGTCGGGAATACAGAGAAGAATCGGAATTCTCCGTCTCTTCCAACAACTGCTGCACGAGAACAAATCCCAAATCGCCCAGCTCATCACGAAGGAAACCGGCAAGCCTTACGTCGAGTCCCTAACAACCGAAATTCTGGTTGTTTTGGATGCTGCTCGTTTCTTGCTTGAGAACGCCAATCGACTACTGCGCGATGAGCCACTCGCGCATGGCAATATGGCGATGAAGACCAAAAAGGGACGTATACTGCGCGAACCGTACGGAGTGATCGGCATCATTTCGCCGTGGAATTATCCTTTTTCGATTCCCGCCATTGAGAGCCTCACTGCGCTGGTCGCGGGAAACGCCGTGGTAATGAAACCATCGGAATTAACTTCGCTCGTGGCGTTGGAGCTTGCCGCACTGTTCTGGAAGGCGGGCGTGCCGAAAAACGCTTTTCAGGTTGTGGTTGGAAACGGCTCTACTGGCGCTGCACTGATCAGTTCAGACATCGACAAACTGGTCTTTACTGGGAGCGTGGTTACCGGCAAGAGTATTGCCCAGCTTGCGGCGGCGCGGCTGGTTCCCGTAGTTCTGGAATTGGGCGGAAAGGATCCCATGCTGGTGCTCGACGACGCTGATATTGAAGTTGCTTCAAGTGGAGCCGTTTGGGGCGCGTTCGTAAATGCCGGGCAGGCTTGTTTGTCGGTCGAGCGATGCTATGTCCATGGCGGTCTTTATCAGCCATTTTTGGAAGCCTGTGTAAACAAGACGAAGCGGCTACGGGTGGGCAACGGCATGAATTCGGAGACTGACATCGGACCACTGATCAGCGAACGCCAGTTGCGCGTAGTTGAGTCGCAGGTTCAAGATGCCCGCGCGCAGGGGGCTCGGGTTTTAACCGGCGGAGCACGATTGCCCGAGTTGGGAACCAACTTCTACGCTCCCACCGTACTGGCGGACGTGAATCACGAAATGCGCATCATGCGCGAGGAGACGTTTGGCCCGGTGCTGGCGGTCATGCCCTACGATACCATTGACGAGGCCATCCGGCTGGCAAATGATTCCGAATACGGCTTAGCTGCCAGCGTATGGACACGCAATCGAAAACAGGGTGAAGCTGTAGCACGTAAACTTCAGGCAGGGACAGTGATGGTGAATGACGTCGTTTCCTGCCACGGCATCAGCGAAGCGCCGCACGGAGGAGTGAAGTCGAGCGGCCTGGGCCGCACCCATGGCAGGTTTGGTTTGGAAGAGATGGTGCGCGTAAAGTATCTCGACTCGGACCGGTTGCCGGGAATTAAGAAGGCCTGGTGGTACAGTTATGGTGGGCCGTTCACGAAGCAGGTTGAGGCTTTCATCGACATGCAGTTTGCACCGAAATTGCGCCGCTTACGAAGCGCCTGGCACTCAGCAGGCATTATGACGCGTGGCACGAAACTGTAAATGCCTCATCGTAAACCGCAAAGGCTTTGCGCTCGTTTGCCGGCGCTTACTTGGAGAACTCAACGATGGCAACGAGTCCAGATCCCAAGCGTGAACTCCTGCGCCATGCTGTTGCCACTCTGGCCTATCGGGGCGGGAAAGCGGTGCGCGGGGCGTCATCAGAATTCTTTGATTTTCGCGCCGGCGCAGCCACAAGAACGCCAGGACAGATTCTGGGCCACATTGGAGATTTGCTCGACTGGGCTCTGTCCATCGCCAAGGGCAAGCAGCAGTGGCAGGATTCCCCATCGCTGCCCTGGAACCAGCAGGTCGAGCGCTTCTTCGCAGCACTGAAGGTATTCGACACCTATCTCGCCTCCGCCGAAGACTTACACGCTCCGCCGGAAAAATTGTTCCAAGGCCCGATAGCTGACGCCTTGACACACGTCGGCCAGTTGACGATGTTGCGCCGCCTGGCGGACGCGCCGATTAGGGGAGAAAGTTACTTCGTTGCTGAAATCGCGGTCGGCCGGGTGGGGCCAGAGCAGGCTCCACCCAAGAAAGAGTTCGATTAACTCCGGATACAAGTTTAGTCGTGCTCGTCGTTCGATCAGGGGGTACGCCATGAAGAAAACTGGTTGCCCGGCCCGGCACCGGCATTCAAGAATTTAGCCACTCATCCGGCCCGTTTTGTGGCCTTGGAAATGAAATGAAATGTCCCGAAGTCGGCCATTCATAACAGGTTCTTAGCCCGATGAGATGACACACTCCATCATGAACCTCGACTCCTTCTGGAACAGGGTTCTGGTCTGCCCGTTTACTGTTGAGTAAAATGGAACGGAGTTGGATCTAACTCTGCATCTTGCAGCGGCAAATGAGGACAAACTTTGGCCACAACTGACGCCGGCATCTCACCCGAACAGCTTCCTCATCACAAGGTAAAAATCAAAAAGCCAGGGCAGCGCGCCTGCAACGAGAAAGATGCGAAAGGCAAGTTCTGCGGCGGACATCTCAAGCGCTGGTATTACACAAGAGATGTCCTTGAGCAGGCTTGTGGAGATGCGGAGAAGGCCTGGGGACCTGACGCAGAAGTCTACCGCTGTGAGCACTGTAAGACGCTTTATTTACCCAATCCTGAGGAAGTGCGCGGCTTGAATGTGGCGGGTCCGGGGCAGCTTTCGGTTTTTGGATTGACTGTTCCACCAAAGAGGACCTAGAGCGATGCAATTGCGGATGGGCTGACCCGGGCTGAAACTCCCCGCATGAACATTTCCGAACTCATCTACGACTGGAACCGATCAATTCCTGAATCTCTGCGGCCTGCCGGCCCTGTTCTTCTCAACGATGAAACGCTGCGCGACGGCTTGCAGTCTCCCTCGGTTCGCGATCCTTCGATCTCCGAAAAGATCAGAATCCTGCATTTGATGGAGGCGCTGGGCATTGATTCGCTCGATCTTGGCCTGCCAGGCGCGGGGCCGCGTGCCGTCGAGCACTGTGAGGCGCTAGCACGGGAAATTGCGCGACAGAAAATGAAGATCCGTGCCAACTGCGCCGCTCGCACCCACGAGAATGACATTCGGCCCATAGCCGAAATCGTCCAGCGCACCGGCTTGAACATCGCTGCTGCCACGTTTATCGGTTCCAGCCCGATTCGCCGTTACACGGAGGGCTGGACCGAAGACTTCTTGCTCCAGACCACGGAAAAAGCGGTGAAGTATGCCGTTTCCCTTGGCCTCGAAGTAACCTACGTCACCGAAGATACATCGCGCTGCGATCCGGAAACCGTCAAGCGGCTATATACAACCGCGATCAATTGCGGCGCGCGCGCGATTGTCGTTTGTGACACTGCTGGGCATGCTACGCCGATGGGGGCGTATGCGCTGATCAAGTTCGTACTCGGCGAGATTGTGAAACCTTCGGGCGAGAAAATTTGCGTCGATTGGCATGGGCATTGCGACCGCGGCCTTGCCGTTGCCAACTCCATTGCCGCGCTTCTCGCTGGCGCCCAGTGCGTGCATGCCTGTGCCATGGCTCTAGGTGAGCGAGTCGGCAACACGCAAATGGACCAGATGCTCGTCAACCTGAAGCTGATGGGTATCCCTCCTTGGGACCAGCAGGATTTGACCAAGCTGAAGGATTATTGCCAGGTCGTGTCGCAGGCTACGGGCGTGTCAATTCCGCCCAACTACCCTGTTTTCGGAGAGGACGCTTTTCGTACCGCAACCGGAGTCCACGCAGCCGCGGTTATCAAGGCCTATAAGAAGAATGACGTTGAGCTCGCCAACGCGGTCTACTCCGGCGTGCCCGCGCACGTGTTTGGCCTGGAGCAGATCATCGACATTGGTCCTATGAGCGGCAAATCGAATGTCCTCTTCTGGCTGGAACGGCATGGCTTGCCGGCAAGTGATGGCCTAGTGGACCGAATCTACAAACGGGCGAAGGCCTCCGATCACACTCTGAGCGAGACCGAAATTCTGGAATGCGTTCACAACGTAAATGTGTGATGGGTTCCAGCGTGTAAGATGGCGAAGAAGCCATGGTCACGCCGCGTCCCGAACTCCTGAGCGATATGCAGCAGGATGTGACCCGCCTGCTGGCGCTTCCGGAAATTCGCAATGCGTTTGCGTGGCTACGCTCATACGAACCGCAATTTGCCAGTTGGCAGCTTCAGGCCGCGCGAATCCCGGCACCACCCTTTGCTGAGCAGGCACGCGGAGATTGGCTTGAAGCGAGGTTCCGCGAACAGGGTCTCGACGAGGTTCACCGTGATGACGTCGGCAACGTCTTCGGAATTCATCGCGGTGTGGGAGCGACGTACGTTGCCCTCAGCGCCCACCTCGACACAGTTTTCCCCGCAGGCACGCCGCTAAACATCAGACAACAAGGGGTACGCCTT
>Ga0075423_10000087_pt1 | contig 54720 bp, 41 predicted proteins | sample SoiMethybrSBSTD2_FD_80114 | JGI IMG/M metagenome (GOLD analysis project Ga0075423, IMG submission 80114) | Bulk soil microbial communities from a Populus tree surrounding site in Tennessee, USA - Soil MetaG P. TD hybrid SBSTD2 | ecosystem: Environmental > Terrestrial > Soil > Tree plantation... | reverse complement strand
TTCGGCATCAGCGTCACGCCCACGAGCGCGGCGATGACCAGCATGCGAGACGCGATTGGTCGCTGCATACGACTCCTGCCTACCGGACGGTCGGTGTGCCGGTCAGAAAAGTCTACACCCAATCAATTCTCCATTCTGCATTCGGCATTTTGCATTCTGCATTTACAGTGCTATTCTCCCCGACCGAACGGTCGGTCGGTAACCGGCGGGGAACAGCTGGCGGAAGGGAGTTGGGCATGATGCGTGCGCTCGCTTCACGAATCGGCGTGGTCCTGGGGGTCCTGTTGGTGCCCGTGGCAGTCGGGGCACAAACCAGTAGCATTGCGGGCACAGTGAGAGACCCGTCGGGCGCGGTGCTGCCCGGCGTCACCGTCGAAGCCTCCAGTCCGGTGCTCATCGAGAAAGTCCGCACCGGGGTGACCGACGGATCCGGGGTCTACCGGGTCGAGAACCTCCGCCCCGGCACATACCTGGTCACGTTCTCCCTCGCCGGGTTCAGCACCGTCAAACGCGAGGGCATCGAGATCACGTCGGATTTCGTCGCCACGGTCAATGCCGAGCTCAAAGTCGGCGCGCTCGAGGAGACCATCACCGTCACCGGCGAGTCGCCGGTCGTCGACACCCAGTCGATTACCCAGCGAACCGTGATGACGCGCGAGATCCTCGACGTCATTCCCAGCGGACGCAACATCCAGGCGATCGGCATCATGATTCCCGGCACCAGCCTGTCGCTCGGCGGCGGCGGCGCGCTGTCGCGCGACGTCGGCGGCTCGGCGGGCATGCAGCAGTCGCCGCTCATCCTGCGCGGATCGACCGATGCGGTGCAGACCATCGAAGGATTGCGCCTCAACAACCTCGAGGCCAACGGCTCGTACAGCGGCGTGTACTGGAACGACGGCAGCTTCCAGGAGCTCAGCTACGTGACTGGCGCCGACTCGGCAGAAATGGCGCAGGGCGGCGTGCGCATCAACATGGTGCCGCGCGACGGCGGCAACACCTTTCGCGGATCGGTGCTCGGCAACTACACCGGCGACGGCTGGCAGGCGAACAACCTGCGCAGCAACCTGAAAGGCAGTCAGACGTTCAATGCCAACAACCGGATCACCAACGTCAGCATGATCCAGAAGATCTGGGACTTCAATCCCGGATTCGGCGGTCCGATCGCCAAAGACAAGCTGTGGTTCTACGGGACGTTCCGTCACTGGGGCGTCGAGAAGACGGTCGTCGACAGTTACTACGATTCCGACCCGGCGACCTTCCGATACGTTCCCGACCTGAGCCGGCCCGGCATCGACGACAGCCACATCGTCAGCCGCGTTGGCCGGGCATCGTGGCAGGCCTCATCGAAGGATCGCGTCGCCTACTACCACGACGATCAGAACAAGTACCGCAATCACTGGGGCATCAACGCCACCGTCACCCCCGAGGCCGCCGCCGTGCAGGTCACGCCGACCAGCTACGTCTCGGTGAGCAAGTGGACCCGCACGCACACCAGCAAGCTGCTGCTCGAGGGCGGCTTGTCGATCTACAGCCAGGAATACACCGAGCTCTATCAGCCGCAAGTGACCGGCATCGACGAGAAGGTCTTCGATACCGACGCGATCGCGGCGTCGAAAGTGTTCGCGATCACCGAGCAGACGACCAGCCGCGTATTCAATGCTTGGAATGCGCCGGCCGATCACTTTTCCACACTGCGCACGTATTCCGGTGCCGCGTCGTACGTGACCGGCGCACATTCGTTCCGCTTTGGCGGCACGATGAGCGAAGGGCCGCGCCGCACCGTCGAGCGGTACACGGGCGATCTGACGATGACCTTCAACGCCGCGGCACCAGCGTGCGCAACCGGTCAGGCCGTCGCCTGCCCACAGTCGGTCACGCTGCGCACTCCGCTCGACCAACGTGAAGGCATCAAGGCCGACGTCGGCCTGTTCGCCCAGGATCGCTGGACGATCAACCGCGCGACGATCAACGCCGGCGTCCGTTTCGACTGGTTCCAGGGCGAAGTGCACGACGAGGATCTGCCGGCGGGGCGATTCAGTCCGGCCGCGCACTTCGACGGTTTCGACGTCCAAAACTGGAAGGACCTGAGCCCGCGCCTCGGCGTCGCCTACGATCTGTTCGGAGACGGCAAGACGGCGATCAAGTTCTCCGTGGCGCGTTACGTCAACGGCGAAGCTGCCGGCACTGCCGCGGCCAACAACCCGCAGACGACGGTTGGCCGCACCGACACGCGGACCTGGACCGACAACGGCGACTTCACGATCTTCAACCCCGACGGATCAGTACAGCTGAACGAGCTTGGTCCATCGACGAACGTCAACTTCGGCAGGCTAGTGCCCTCGACGACGACGACCGACCCGAATCTGCTGAACGGATATGGCGTGCGTCAGAACAACTGGGAGTACACGGTCAGCGTGCAGCGTGAACTGGCGCCGCGCGTCGCCGTCACCGCTGGCTACTATCGCCGCTCGTTTGGCAATCAGACGGTCATCGACAACCAGCTGACCGACAGCTCGTCGTTCGATGGACCGTTCTGCATCCCCGCGCCGTCGAGCCCCGAGCTTCCCAACGGCGGCGGCTACCAGGTGTGCGGGCTCTACGACATCAAGCCGACGTCGCAGGGCCAGGTGCGCAACATCCGCACGCTCGCGAGCAACTTCGGCGGGATCGAGGACGTGTTCACCGGCTTTGACATCAACCTGAACGCGCGCCTGCGAACCGGCACGTTCGTCAGCGGCGGGATCAACGCGCAGAAGCGCTCGGTCAACACCTGTGACACACCACTGGCGTCGGCAGTGCCGGGCGTCGTGGTGGCGGCGTTCGCAGCCGGCAGCCAGCAGGCCGACAGCCCCGAGAGCCGGTTCTGCGATCAGACGTTCCCATTCCGTCCTGACGTGAAGCTGGTGGCCTCGCACACGCTGCCATGGGACTTCGTGTTCAGCGGCACGTATCAGTTCACGCAAGGTCCGAACATCCTGGCGAACTGGGCGGTGCCCAATTCGCTCATCGCGCCGGCCCTCGGGCGTAACCTCGCGGCTGGCGCCACGGCCACGAAGACCGTGCAGCTCATCGAGCCGGGCACCGTCTACGGCGAGCACCTCAATCAGCTCGACCTCCGCGCGTCGAAGCGATTCGCCTTCGACCGCTATCGATTCCGCGTCGACGCCGATCTCTACAACGTCTTCAACAGCAACTGGCCGTTCACGCTGAACAACACCTTCTCCACCGCCGCGACGAGTCAGTGGATGCGACCGACCAACGTGCTGCAGGGAAGGCTATTCAAAATCGGAGCGCAATTCGATTTCTAAGACACGAAAACTCCCAACTTCCAACTCCCAACTCCCAAATGCCTTCTCGTGGGAATTGGAGGTTGGGCGTTGGGAGTTGAAGGTTGCCATGAACAAGCTGGTTTCGTCGGTCATCGTTATCGTCGCGACTGTCCTGTCGTGCGCGATCGGGCTCTCCGCGCAGGACAAAGTTGATGTCAGCGGCAAGTGGGTGTTCAACGTCGAGACGAGCGCCGGCGGCGGCATGCCGACGGTCACCCTGAAGCAAGACGGTGAGAAGCTCACCGGACACTACTCGTCGATGACGCTCGGCGAGGCCGATCTCACCGGCTCGGTGAAGGGACGCGAGATCGCCTTCTCGTTCACCGCCAACGTGCTCGACATGCAGATCCCGGTCTCCTATTCGGGAACGATCGAGGGCAAGGACGCGATGAAGGGAAAGATCGTGATCACCGGCCTCGGCGACGGTACATTCACTGGCAAGCGTCAGTAAGCCACGAAGATCACGAAGATCACGAAGAAGTAGATCACGAAGCCGCATCTCGTAGGGGCCGCCTTTAGGCGGCCCATCATCGGAGATCACATGGTCAGGCGTTCGATCGCTGCGTCGTTGCTCGTCGTCTGTGTGTTCACGTCACTGTCCGCACAGGCGCCTCAATCCGCGCCTGCACCCGCGGCAATGCCCAACGACTACAGCGACGGGAAAAACTGGCTGTGCCGGCCGGGACGTGAGGATGCGTGCGCGGTCGACATGACCGCCACGGTCATCAAGGCCGACGGCTCGATGACGCGCGAAACGTGGACCGCCGATCCCAAAGCGCCGATCGATTGCTTCTACGTCTACCCCACCGTGTCGACCGATCCCACACCGAACAGCGACATGGTGGCCGATCCCGCGGAGCTGAATGTCATCCGGCAGCAGTTCGCACGCTTCGCATCGAAGTGTCGTCCGTACGCGCCGCTCTATCGACAGGTCACGCTCGCCGGACTGCGTCGCATCATCGGCGGCGGCGCATCGGGCGGGCTCTCGGTTGGCCTTGGCTACGACGACGTCCGTGATGCGTGGAACTACTATGTGAGCCACGACAACGCCGGACGCGGCGTCGCCCTCATCGGACATTCGCAGGGTTCGTACGTGCTCACCGAGCTCATTCGCCGAGAGATCGACGGCAAGCCGGTTCAGTCGCGTCTCGTGTCGGCCATACTTCCGGGCGCGACCATCCCCGTCGCGCGCGGCAAGGACGTCGGCGGCGCGTTCCAGCACATCCCAGTCTGCCGCACGGCGTCGCAGACCGGATGCCTGATCGCCTACAGCGCGTTTCGATCGACGTCTCCTCCGCCCGACAATTCGCGCTTCGGCAAAGTGGCCGATGGCAGCATGCAGGCCGCCTGCGCCAATCCCGCCGCACTCGGCGGAGGCAACGGGGCGCTGCATTCGTACCTCTCGACATCGGGCAGCACGATCACGTCACCGATCGCGCCCAAGCCGTGGGTGGTGCCGGAGCGTCCGATCGCGACACCGTGGGTGAGCGTGCCCGGACTGCTGACCGCGGAGTGCAAGTCGAACGAGTACGCCACCTACCTCGAGATCACCGTGCACGGCAACCCTGCGGATCCGCGCGCCGACGACATCGTCGGCGATCTCAACGTCGGGGGTCAGGTGTTGAAGGACTGGGGCCTGCACCTCATCGACGTCAATCTCGCGATGGGCAACCTCGTCGACATCGTCGGCAAGCAGGCCAAGGCCTGGCACAAGTAGGGCTAGACCGTCGTAGAGGCCGCCTCTAGGCGGCCCTGGCTACACCGATGTAGAGGCCGCCTTTAGGCGCGGCCCTGGCTACACCGACGTAGAGGCCGCCTTTAGGCGGCCTTCTGCCGCAAGCCGCTCGAGCAACGCAGCCGGCCGCCAATAATCACCAAAACGAACACGATAGTCGTTCACGCGTGCCAGCACGGTGTCGAACCCAATCGTCTCGGCGTAGAACATCGGTCCGCCGCGGTAGCGCGGAAAGCCGAAACCGTTGCAGTAGATCACGTCGATGTCGCTCGCGCGCGCGGCGTAGCCCTCTTCGAGAATGCGCGCGCCTTCGTTGGCGAGCGCGGTCGTGATCCGGGCGACGATCTCGTCGCGCGTAATCGCTCGTCGCGTCACGCCGCGGCGTTGCGCCGCTTCCTCTGCCAACCGATCGATCAGCGGATCGGGAATCCGGGTGCGGCTGCCTGGCTCGTAGCGATACCATCCCGCTCCGGTCTTCTGGCCGTAGCGGCCCATCTCGTAGAGACGATCGGGCAGTTCGGATTGCGGGCCCTCGGCGCGCGTCTTGCCGATCGAGGCCAGATACTTGCGAATGCGCGCGCCCACGTCGATGCCGGCGATGTCCTGCATCCCGAACGGGCCGACCGGCATGCCGAATTCCACCAGCGCCTCATCGATGTCGGTGACGCTCGCGCCCTCTTCACACAACAGATACGACTCGCGCATGTAGTACGCGAGCATGCGATTGGCCACGAAGCCGAAGCAGTTGCCAACCACCACGCCAGTCTTGCCGAGTCGCTTGGCAAGCCGCATCGAGGTGGCGATCGTCTCCGCACTCGTCTGTCGGCCGCGCACGATTTCCAGCAGCTTCATCACGTTGGCCGGGCTGAAGAAATGGTGGCCGATCACCGCGTCGGGCCGGCCGCTCGCGTTCGCGAACTCGTCGACATCGAGCGTCGAGCTGTTGGTGGCGAGGATGCAGTCGGCCCTGGTCACGCGTCCCAGCTCGACGAACGTCTCCTTCTTCAGCGCCATGTCCTCGAACACCGCCTCGACGACGATGTCGACGTCGGAGAATCCATCGAAGGTCGTCACCGGCGTGATCAGGCGCAGCGTTCGCTCGAGGGCCTCGGGAGTCATGCGCCCCTTCGAGACCGCCGACTGGTAGTTCGCGCGAATGGTGGCGAGACCGCGATCGACCGCCGCGCGATCAACGTCCTTCAGGAGAACGGGAATACCCGCATTCGCATACGCCATCGCGATCCCGCCGCCCATCGTCCCGGCGCCAACGATCGCCGCCGAGGTGATGACGCGAGTGGGCGTGTCTTTCGCCACACCGGGCACTTTCACGACCTCGCGCTCGGCAAAGAACAGATGCCGCAGCGCTCTCGATTCGGTCGACGTCACGCACTCGGCAAACAGCTCACGCTCGCGCGCCGACCCGGCCTCGAAGCCATGCTGCAGACCTGCTTCGATCGCCTCGACCGCCGCACGCGGCGCGATCGGTCCCGAGGATGAAGGCTTCAGCGACTCGCGCATCGCGCGGCAAGCTGCGAGTGAGCCCTCGACGTCGGCAATCGCCTGAGACATGAGGCGAGTGCGCCGGATGTCTCCGGCGGCCGCACGCTCACGAGCGAAGCCAGCCGCGTCGACCAGACGATCCGCGACGATTAGATCGATGAGTCCGCGATCGAGTGCCTCCCGCGCGGAAATGGGCTTGCCGTCGGTGCACATCCGCAGCGCCTGTTCGGCACCGCACAGTCGCGGCAGACGCTGGGTCCCGCCGGCGCCTGGGATCAGACCAAGCGTGACCTCCGGCTGACCAATCTTCGCGTCGGCGGTGGCGACCCGAAAATGACACGCCATCGCCAGCTCCTGGCCGCCGCCGAGCGCGTTGCCATGGATGGCCGCCACAATTGGCTTGGTGGCGTCCTCGATCCGTCGCAAGAGGGCGTGCACCCCGACCGATCGCGCCAGCGACTGCTCGCGCGTCTTCACGGTGTCGAACACCTTGATATCGGCGCCGGCAACAAACGTCGTCCCCGCCCCGGTGATCACGATCGCGTCGACCTCCGCATCCGCAACCGCGCGCGCCACGCTCTCGTCGACGCCTGTCCACACATCGGTCGAGAGCGCATTGACCGGCGGATTGTCGATCGTGAGCACCGCCACTCGGTCGATGACTTCGTATTGGACCGGGCTCGGCATCGTCACTCCAAGAAATAGAGACAACAGAGGCTCGCCTCGACACAGAGGCACAGAGCAACAGAGATCAGACGGAGCTGGTCGATGTCCCGCAGCTCCAGCGTGGGTGGGGCCGCGCGCGACGCGCGCGGATGGGACGAGAGTCACGCCCGAAAACAAGCACCTGATGATCGAGTGGTGTTTGTTTTCGGACGTGACTCTCGTCCCATGCGCCGACCGCAGGTCGGCGCCCCCACCCGCGCTCACTGCGTGTCAGCATGCAGCTCTGTTCGTCCTCTGTTTCTCTGTTTCTCTGTGTCAAACCGTTGCTCTGTGATCTTTGTTACTTTCAGCGTGGGCGCAGCACTCAAGTGTTTTCAACGCTCCGCTTCGTCGCGATCTCCTCGCGAAGTACGCGGTAGAGGATCTTGCCTACCGCGCTCTGCGGCAGGCTGTCGCGAAACTCGATCTGCGATGGGCGTTTGAATTCAGCGAGACTCGTCGCACAGTGCGCCAGCAGCTCCGCTGCGGTGACGCGCATGCCTTCGCGCAGGACCACGCAGGCCTTCACCGCTTCGCCGTGGTAGGCATGCGGCACACCGATCACCGCCGCCATGTGAACGGCGGGGTGCGTGTAGAGCACGCCTTCGACATCCGATGGGTAGACGTTGAAGCCGTCGACGATGATGAGGTCTTTCTTGCGTTGAACGATGGTCGTGAACCCGTCCTCGTCTATCGACGCGATATCGCCGGTGTGGAACCACACGCGTCCGGCCGCATCGACGCGCAGCGCGTTGGCGGTCTCGTCGGGCCGGTTCCAGTAGCCCTTCATCACCTGCGGGCCCGAGATGCACAGCTCGCCGCATTCACCGAATGGCAGCGTGCGTGTTCCGGTTTCGACGTCGACGACTTTGATGTCGGTGTCCGACACCGGCAGACCGATCGATCCAGGCTTGCGGATCGCCAACAGCGGCGTCGAATGCGTCACCGGCGAGGTTTCCGAGAGACCGTAGCCCTCCTTGAGGGGGCGACCCGTGCGGCGCTCGAACTCGGCGATCACGTCAACCGGGCACGGGGCCCCGCCGCTGTTGAACGTGCGCACACGATCGAGGCCGAATTCGTGCACGCGCGGATGCGAGAGGAGCGAGATGAAGATGGTCGGGACGGCCGGCAGAAACGTTGGCCGATGTGCCTTGATGGCGGCGAGCACCTGCTCGACGTCGTACCTCGGGATGATGATCTGCTGCCCGCCGATCCACGTCGCCGTCAGCATGCCCACGGTAAACGCGTAGATGTGGAAGTACGGAATCACCATCAGGTACCGTGCATCGCCCATCACCCGCGTCCGGTACATCCACACTTCATGCTGGACGACGTTGGCGAACAGGTTGCCGTGCGTCAGCATGGCCGCCTTGGGTACGCCGGTCGTCCCCCCGGTGTATTGCAACACGGCCACGTCGCTCGGCGCGATCTCGATCAACGGCACAGCGCGCTCGCCGATCTGCGCGAGCATGTCCGTGAGCGCCAGCGCGCCCGCGCATCGGGGCGGTGCCGCTCGTTCAGATGAGTACTCTGCCAGCGACGTGACGATCACGTGTTCGATCGCCGTGCTCTCGCGCACGTCGAGCCACAGCGGCGCCAGCCGATCCAGCGTCACGACGAGGCGGGCACCCGAATCGATGGCGAGCTGCAACACTTCGCGCGCGGTATAGGTGGGGTTCACGTTCACCACGATCGCGCCCAGTCGCAAGATCGCGAACGCCGCGATCATGTACTGCGGACAGTTCGGCAGCATGATGGCCACGCGATCACCCTTGGCGATGCCGACACCAGTGAGCGCCGCCGCCAAGCGATCGGAGCGATCCTTGATATCTGCAAAGGTGAGCTCGGCACCAAGAAAAATGGTCGCGATGCGGTCCGGCCCGTCGACGGCGGCGGTGTCGAGGATGTCGCTCAACGGCCGGCCCGGATACGTCATCCTCGCCGGTACCCAGTAGTCGTAATGACGCAGCCACGGGCGCTCGTGATGCATGTCGCCGCTCCTCACGCGATCGATCGACCGCCGTCGACCACGATGACCTGCCCCGTAATGTAGTTCGACGCGTCGGCCGCGAGAAAGACGGCGACGCCTTTCAGTTCTCCGGCGGCACCGACGCGTGCGATCGGGCTCGAGGCCTTGATCGCCGGCTCGACGAGCGGAATCGCCGGATCGGCAAGCCGCGAGTGGAAGAACCCTGGCGCGATCGCGTTGACGCGGATGCCCTGACGTCCCCACGATGCCGCCAGCTCGCGCGTCAACCCCATCACGCCGGCCTTGGTGGCAGCGTAACCCACGTAGTGCGGACCGTTCACCGAGGCATGCAGCCCGGCGACCGATGCGACGTTGATGATCCGCCCGTACTGCTGCTGCAGCATCACCCGACCAACGGCCTGCGAGAACAGGAACGTCCCCGTCAGATTGACCCCGATCACCATCTGCCACTTCTCGAGCGGCATCGACTCGGGCGGCGCTCCCCAGGTGATGCCGGCGTTGTTGACGAGGATGTCGATGCGTCCATGTCTCTGCATGGTGCGGTCGACGACAGCCTGTACCTGGTCGGCCTGCGCGACGTCGCAGACGGCGCCGTCCACGGTAAAGCCACGTTCGCGCAATGCGGATACTGCCGGTGTCAGCCACTCGTCGCGACGCGCGCACAGCATCAGCGCGGCGCCGGCGTCGGCCAAGCCCTCGGCCATTTCGAATCCCAGTCCGCGCGAGCCGCCGGTCACGATCGCGATCCGGCCGCTCAGGTCGAACAATTGATGCACAGACGGCATGCGATGAGGCTTATACTGACCGGTCGGTAGGTTGTCAATTCGCTTGCGCGAATTGACAACCTAGGTCAAAGGGCAAAGGTCAAAGGGCAAAGGTCAAGGTTTCGTGCCTCGCGTCGATGACACCACTCGTGCCGGTGCCTTCCTCACGCACGACCTGCGCGTGGACGATCTGTTCACCCGCGAGGAGCTCAGCGAAGAGCAGCAGCTCTTTGGGCGCACGGCGGCCGAGTTCATGCGCAACGAAGTGCTGCCGCGCGCGCAGGAGCTGTACGCCCATGATTGGGCGCTGACGCGTCGCCTGCTGCAGAACGCGGCCGCGCTCGATCTCACGCGGCTGGAGATCCCTGCCGCCTACGGCGGTCTCGGTCTCGACAAGATCAGCGCCGCGTTCGTCGGCGAGCAGGTGTCGGTCGAGCCGTCGTTCGCCGGCTCGCTCGGCGCGCACACCTCGATCGGCACGCTGCCACTCGTTTACTTCGGCACCAACGAGCAGAAGGCCCGCTATCTGCCGAGACTTGGTGCCGCCGACCTGATCGGTGCGTATGCCCTCACCGAACCGCATTCGGGCTCGGATGCCCGCGCCGCACGCACCACCGCACGGCTGGACGCCGACGGCCGGCATTACGCCCTCAACGGACAGAAGGCGTGGATCACCAACGGCGGCTTCGCCGATCTGTTCACGATCTTCGCGAAGGTCGACGGCGAGAAGTTCACCGCTTTCCTCGTCGAGCGCGGCATGGGCGTCGTCAGCGGACGCGACGAGCTCAAGCTCGGACTGGACGGATCGTCGACCACCGTACTGATGCTCGACAACGTGCGTGTGCCGGTGGAGAACGTGCTCGGCACGATCGGCGAGGGCCACAAGGTCGCCTTCAACATCCTCAACCTGGGACGCGTGAAGCTCGGCACCCGGAACATCGCCGGCGCCAAACGCGCACTCGACTGGTCGATCGAGTACGCGAAGCAGCGGCAGCAGTTCGGGCGGGCGATCGCCGAGTTCGGGCTCGTCAAGCAGAAGCTCGGCGAGATGGCGGTGCGGTGTTGGGTCGGCGACGCGATGGTGTATCGCGCGCTCGGCGATGTCGATCGCGCGCTCGACGTCGTCGACCGTCACGACAGCGGTCAGGTGCTGAAGACAATCGAAGCCTTCGCCGTCGAATGCTCTATCAACAAAGTGTGGACGAGCGAGGCGCTGGCCTACGCGGTGGACGAAGCGGTGCAGGTGTTCGGCGGCAACGGCTACTCGCGCGAGTTCCCGGTGGAACGCGCCTACCGCGACGCACGCATCACCCGCATCTACGAGGGCACCAACGAGATCAATCGCCTCATCATCCCCACCCGCCTCCTCAAGGAGTCGCCGGCGCTGTTCACGCGCGAGGCAGCCACGCGCGCGCTCGCGTCGCCGCCACCCTCTGACAGCGGACCGAGCGTCCTGGCCGCCGAACGTCAGTGTGTGGCGCAGGCCAAGCGCCTCACGCTCGCAGCCCTCGGCTATGCCGCCGACGCCTACCGCGATGACCTGAAGGACGAACAGGAAACCCTGGGACAGATCGCCGACATGCTGATCGAGATCTACGCCGCGGAGAGCGCGATCGGCCGGGCCGAGAAGCTCGCGGCGCGCGTCGAGACCGAACGCAGCCGTATGCCGCTCGAGATCGCGCGGATCTTCACCAACGACGCTGCCGACCGCATCGCCACATCAGGCAAACGGGTGGCGGCCGCGCTGGCCGCGCGCGGCGCGCGCTGTGGCGATTTCGGCGAGGCGACGGCTCGATTCGCCTCCCGGCTGGGCATGGACACGATCACGTCGCGCCGCCTCGTCGCCAATGCGGTGATCCAGGCTGGCCGGTATAGTTTGTAACGCGAACGCGCGGAGACAGACCATGCGACAGACACTGACCACCATCGCGCTCTCGATCGTCGTGCCAGCGTTGGGCCTTGCTCAACACAACTGGTCGACACCGAAGACGCCGTGGGGCGATCCCGATCTGCAGGGGCAGTACTCGAACAAGTACGAGACCAGTACGCCGTTCGAGCGCCCGAAGGAGTTCGAGGGACGCCACATCGCGGACGTGAAGCCGGACGAGCTCGCCGCGGCGGTGAAGAAACGTCAGGCCGACACGCTCGAGCGCGCCAAGTACTTCGGCGGCGATCCCGAAGGCAAAATCGGCAATTCCGCGGAGTTCCGCGACATCTACGAGATCACCAAAGGCAGCCGCCCGTGGTTCGTCATCGATCCGCCGGACGGAACGATTCCGCCGCTCGTGCCCGAGGCCCGCGCCCGGTTGGCCGCACAACCGCGCGTCGGCAGCTTCGGCGGCGGTCCGTTCAACAACCATCTCGATTTCAGCTTGTGGGAGCGGTGCATCACGCGAGGCCTTCCGGGGTCGATGCTGCCGGGCCAGTACGGCAACTCCTACGAGATCGTGCAGGCGCCGGGCATCGTCGCCATCCGCTACGAGATGGTGCACGAGACGCGCGTGATTCCGCTTGATGGCAGCGCGCACGCCAGCCGCTCGCTGCGCATGGACATGGGCGACGCGCGTGGTCACTGGGAAGGCGACACGCTGGTGGTCGAGACGACGAACTTCAAGGGACGAAGCGTCTATCGCAATGCGAACCCAGACACCTTGCGGCTCGTCGAGAAATTCACTCGCGCCAGTGCCAACAGAATCGAATGGTCGGTGACGGTGGAGGATCCGTCGACGTGGACGCGGCCGTGGACGTTCGCGATTCCGTTGACGCGCACCGACAAGGAACCGGTGTTCGAGTACGCGTGCCACGAAGGCAATCAAGCGATCTACAACATCCTCAGCGCGGCAAGAGCGACGGAACGAAAATAACCGTTCAAGGAACGTCGAACCGGAACTCGGAACCGGAACTTCGAACCCCGAACCCCGAACCAGGAACTATTTCATCCGTTGAGACGACTTTTCGTTCTCGAGACAGATCTCGTCGACCAGCTCCGTGTCGACGACGATGCGCTGGTTCAGCGTGACGGTCCAGGGTTTCGTGTAGGCCTTCGGATCGTCGACGGTGGCTTCGATCTGCAGATGCCCGTAATCGGGCCGGCGGATGCGCTCGCGCATCTTGGCCTTCTCGGTGATGAAGCTGCCCGCCATGTCGAGCCACAGATCGTCGCGGAACCCGATCGAGTCGATCACCAGCGTGTCGCCGTCCCACTTGCCCGTCGAGTAGCCGTTCCAGGCCGGCACCGGATCGACCGGCAGCGGACGGCCGTCGGTGAACACCTGGCGATACGCGGCATTCGCCTCGTCGAGCATGACCAGTAGACCAGGCACCTGGATGAATTTCTGAATATGCGGCAAGCCGTACGAGCGCAGGAACGTGTCGGGCAGACAGCGCGCATGCGGATCGTCTTTCGAGTTCTCCGCCGACCGCTTCTTCACGAGTTCAGCGGCCCATGGTTGAAACGGGAGTCCGCCCGGTGTCTTCGCCCCCAGGTTCAGACCCAGGAGCGAGATCGGCAACTCGATGCCGCACTCGATGAAATCCTGTCCCGAATTCTGCTGCGGGCAGGGCGGGCCATCGGCGGTGAGCCACATGCCCGAGAAATCGGGCTTGCCGTCGCGGGTTCGCGGAGCAGGCGCTTTCAGGTTGAGTTTGCCGTCGGGGGTTCGCGGAATGCCCTCGGTCGGATATTTCAGCCACTGCGCAGCGACGGGCGCAGTGGCGGCCACGACGCCGACAGCAACGAGCGCGGCCGACCCGAAAAGAAGAGCACGTCGAAGCATGAGGTCTCCGCTTCCATTTTATAGGGGTGCGGTCGTGGAGACCTCATACACACGCGCTACTCGGCTGCTCGCTTTCCCTCGAGTGGCGTGCAGCGATCCTTCGGATTGTCGAAGTCGCGATAGGGCTCGTGGCAGCTCGCGCACGCCTTCGAGACGGTCTCACTCACTTCCACGATCTTGTCCTGGTTCTTGGTCTTCGCGGCTTCGTATGCGGCCTGGCCCGCATCGGCCAGTTCCTGCGCCGCTTTCTGGAATCGCGCTTCCTGAATCGGAACGGGCTTGCCGTTCTCGCACATCCGTCCCGGGATCATCACAAGGTTCGAGGCCTCGGCCAATGCCAATGCGCTGTTCTCCACTTCCTGCCATCCACCGTACACGTTCTTGAACGTGGCGGTGGCGCCGCCGCCAACGTCGGCCGCCGCCCTCGGCGCGCCCGGATCCTGACTCTGCGCGTCGAAGACGATGTTGGAGAACGTGAACGGGATGCCGCGCATCAACTGCGCGAGCGTCGCATGCGGCCGCGGGGTGCGGATGTCTGGCGCTGACGCCGCGGCGGGTGGAGCAGCCGAACCGCTGCAGGACACGCACATCGCGGTCACTGCGATCAATAGACACAGTCTCTTCATGGGGCGCTCCTTGCGCGTCAGACGAATGTCGACAAGCCGTACCCTGAGCGGCGCGCGATAGTGCAAGGCTGCGGCCACGTTCCCGATCGGCGATTGCCGCTCGAGATCGCCCGCGATCGAGAGTGAATCGGCGAACCGACGCGATCGCGCACGGGATTCTTCACGCGGGCGGTGAAAAATCACGCGGCGACGCTGACGCCAGCTCGTCGGTGACGCGCAGACTCAGGCCTGCGCTCCACGACGATGCGTTACGCTGGGTGGGATGTCGAATCCGTTTCTGCGCATTCTCACCGGCCTCGGCGAACCACGCCGCGTCGTCGACGCTGTCGTCCCGCAGCGCACATTCGACGACGTGATTCTGCCGGCCGAGACGCGGCGGCAGCTGGATCAAGCCTTCGTGCAGGTCACGCGCCACGATCTCGTCTTCAATCGATGGGGCCTGCGCGATCGCCATCCCACCAGCCTCGCACTCGCGTTCAACTTCGCCGGCGCGCCGGGCACCGGGAAGACGATCTGCGCCGAAGCGATCGCCCACTCGCTCGCACGCCGTCTGCTCGTGGTCCGCTACGCCGAAGTGGAATCGATGTGGATGGGCGAGACCGCCAAGAACATCGCCGCCGTGTTCCGTCTTGCTCGCAAGGAGAACGCGGTGCTGCTGTTCGACGAAGCCGACGCGATCGCGACGCGGCGGTCGACGGCAGTGGATCACGGCTTCGTGCGCGAAGCCAACACGGTGATCAGCGTCCTGCTGCAGGAGCTCGAACGCTTCAACGGCGTGGTCATTTTCGCCACCAATCTCGCGGCCAACTTCGATCCGGCGTTCGAGCGGCGCATCCGCACGCACATCCTGTTCGAGATGCCCGGCGTGGGCGATCGCGAGCAGATCTGGCGCGTGCAGCTGCATCCCTCGTTGACGCCGCTCGCCGATGACGTCGATTTTCGCGCGCTGGCGCAAACGTTCGAGGTCTCGGGCGGCGACATTCGCAACGCCGTGCTCAAGGCGGCGATGGCAGCGGCCGCCGAGCCTGGGAGCGACTCACTGAAGCGGATTCACCAGAAACATTTCGAGGAGGGGATGCGCGACGTGATTGCCGCCAAACGCGTCATGCAGCAGTCGTTGTTGGAGACGAAGACTCCTCTGATGCCCGACCTCGAAAGCCTGCGCGTCGACAATCGCCGGCTCACCTATCTCGGGATCGCGATCGCGCTGGCCCTGCTGCTGTCCGTCGTCGCGCTCGTCGTCGCACTGATGCGGTGAGCGATACCGACTCGCCGGATCGAATATCTCGCTCCGCAAACCGGGGAACTTCGCTACAGAGCACGGTTTGCTCCGGAGATACTCGATCCGGCGAGTCGAGAGAGAGCTATTTGCGCCCGGTGCGCGACATGCAGCGGTTCACTCTGCTGGCTGGATTGGTTGGGTCGAGTCCACGTCCTGGTCCACGCACGTCGCGATATGCCTGATGACACGCCGCGCACGCATCGGCGATGTCGCCCGTGGCGTCTGACACCGCTTCCTGACTCCTCGATTGCGAGGCGCGATAGGTCTTGCGCGCCACCGCGATCATCCCCTCGGTGAACTTGATCCAATCGGGATCGGTCACCGGCGCGAGGCGCCCGTTCTCGCAGCGAATGCCTGGGGTCAGCATCAGCGGCGCCGCGTCTGCCAATGCCACCGCCGCGTTGTCGACGAGCTGCCAGCCCGGATAGATGCCAACACCCCAATCGGTGAACGAGAACCCGGCGGTTTGCGAGCCTGGTGCCGCAGGCGGTGGAGGCGGCGCAGGTGCTGCAGGGTCGCGCGTCTGCACGGTGAAGATCAGATTCGAATTCGGAAAGAAGATGCCGCGCATCAGCTGCGCCATGTTGCCGAGCGGCGGATACACGCGCGTCTGAGCCGATGTGGCCGCTGCGCCATCAGCCGGCTTTCCGGGCCACGTGATGTTCTTCAGCGCCTCTTCGCTCGCCGCCAACTCCGCGGCGCCGGCGCGGAAGCCGCCGCTCTTGAGGATGAATGCGACGAGGTCAGTGGACTGCGCGGCGGTGAGGTCGCCAGGCGCATCGGCCGGCATCGTGTGTCGGATCTTGTCGACCAGCGTCGCGAGCGGTTCACTGCGCCAATTCGCAACGAATGCGTCGCCGACGAGCGGAGGGGCTTGCCCACCGCCCAGCGTGTTGCCGTGGCACGACGCACAGCGCGTGGCGTAGATTGCCTGGCCGCGTTCGGCCTGCGCGTTCGTGTAGACGCCATCTTGAACCGTGCGCGGCGTCTGGGCTCGGGCCAGCACCGATATCAACGCAACCAGCGCCGCCCCAAGTACGACCCGTGACGTGATCCGCTGCGGGCGATGGCCCGCCATCGATGAATGCGACATGACGAGAGAATACCCTCAACCCGCCTTCGCCTGCGGCTCCGGCGAGGCAGGCTCCTTGGCTTTGCGCGGTACGAGCCGAATCAGCTTGCCATCCCGATCCGTCAGCACGTAGAGCGCTCCGTCGGGCCCTTCGCGCACGTCGCGAATCCGCGCATCGAGCTCGGTCAACAAACGCTCTTCGCCGATGACACGCTCGCCTTGCAGCACCAAGCGCGCCAGATGTTTGCCGGCCAGCGCCGCAACGAACAGGTTTCCCTGCCACGCCGGAAACAGCTTGCCGTTGTAAAAGCCGATGCCGCCGGGCGCGATGTCTGGCGTCCAGAAGTACACCGGCTGCTCCATGCCCGCCTGCGCGGTCTTGTCGTGGTTGATCGAATTGCCGGTGTAATCGTGCCCGTATCCGATGACCGGGAAGCCGTAGTTCTTGCCCTTCTGGATCACGTTGATCTCGTCGCCACCGCGTGGTCCGTGCTCGCTCGCCCACAGTTGTTTGGTCCGCGGATGAAGCGCCAGGCCCTGATCGTCGCGAATGCCGAGGGCAAAGATCTCCGGCCGCGCGTTCGCATGGCCGACAAACGGGTTGTCCTTCGGCACCGACCCGTCTGGATTGATGCGCAACACCTTCCCCATCAGGCTGTCGAGTTGCTGCGGCTGTGGCCAATCGCCGGAATCGATCCCGACACCCGCGGGAATGGACGACGTGATCAAAAGAGTACCGTCGGGTGCTTGAATCATCCGCCCGCCGATACCCTCGGCATTGAGGAGCACGTGCACGTCTTCGACCTTCGTGCTGTCTGCAGACAGATGCGCACGCGCGATCGTCATGATTCCCCCGAGGCGCGGCGCGGGCGTCGGTGCGTTTGCGTCGCGTGTGGAGTAGGCGAGATAGATGGTGCGATTGGTGGCGAAGTCGCGGTCGGCGATCCCACCGCACAGGCCTTGTGGACCACCTCCGTAAATGGCAGGAAGACCCGCGAGCGGCGCAGAGATCTGTCCCGTGCGATCGATGATGCGCAAACGGCCAGGGCGTTCCACCAGCAGGATGCGGCCATCGGGCAGGAAATCGATCGAGTACCCACCCGTGATGCCCGTCGCCACGGTCTCGACGTCGTACGGCACGCTCACGTGCACCCGGGGCGCGCGTGTCTGCCCCGCCCACTCGGGGATCGGAGCGTATCCATCGGGCGCTGCCGAGCCGTTCTGAGGCGCGCCCGGCGGCGGCGCCGGCGGTCGCGGAATGGTGCGTGCGTTTTGCGCGTGCAGGAGCCCCATCCCTAGGGCTCCCGCACACAGCGCCAATGCGATCGTCGAGCGTATGAGTCGCACACGAGCCTCCAGGAAAGTGCGGCTATTATGCTTCGGACAAGTCCGGCTGAAGCCGGACACTACGTACGCTTGAGACGCAGCACCAACGGCATCATCATCTCGCACGTCGGCACATTGCCGCGGCCCGCCGAGCTCGACGCGATCTGCAATCGCTACGAGCTTCCCGGCGATGAACAGGCGTTCACGACGCTCGTCCCTCGCATCGTCGCCGACATCGTCCGCAGGCAGGTCGATCTCGGCATTGCGATCGTCAACGATGGCGAGTTCGGCAAACGAGGCGGTTTCTCGTACTACGCGCAGACCCGCCTGTCCGGCATCGAGGGCCGGGATATGCCCGCCCCTGGTTCGCGAAACATCACCGGCCGCGATGCCATCGACTTTCCCGGCTACTACGCGTCACGTCCGCAGCCCAACGCCGCGCAGCGCGCCGATCGCACGCGTCCGCTGAACCAGCCGATGTTCTGCACGGGCCCAATCAAGTACATCGGCCATGGCGACGCCACGTTCGACATCGACAACCTGCGCCGCGCCACCGACGGCCTCGACGTGCAGCCATTTCTCTCGGCCGTCGCGCCAGGCACGATCGAGCATTGGCTCTGGAACGAACACTACAAGACCGACGAGGAGCTGCTCTTCGCCGTGGCTGACGCCATGCGCGAAGAGTACAAGCTCATCACCGATGCCGGCATCCTGCTGCAGATCGATGATCCCGACCTGCCGGACGGCTGGCAGATGTTTCCGCAGATGAATGTGGGTGAGTACCGCCGCTACGCCGCGATGCGGGTCGAGGCGCTGAATCACGCGCTCGCCGGCGTGCCGTCGGAGATGGTCCGCTTGCACGTGTGCTGGGGCAGCGGCCACGGTCCGCACAAGAACGACATCCCACTCGGCGACATCGTCGATCTGGTGCTCGCGGTCAATGCCGGCTGTTATTCACTCGAAGCGGCCAACCCGAGGCATGAACACGAATGGGAAGTGTGGCGGAGCGTTCGCTGGCCTGACGGCAAGACGCTGATGCCAGGTGTGGTTGGTCACGCGAGCGATGTCGTCGAGCATCCGGCGGTGGTGGCACACCGACTGATACGATTTGCGGCGCTCATCGGACGTGAGAACGTCATCGCGGGAACCGATTGCGGACTCGGTTCCCGAGTGAGTCATCCTGAGATCGCGTGGGCCAAGCTTCAGGCGCTCGTCGAGGGAGCGGCGGTGGCGTCGAGATCGTTGTGGTCCGGCTGATGCCGGACGCTGCGTACATCCACGTGCTCGGCGATGATCTGCTTCAACCGATCGGCGTCCACCGATTCGACGTCGAGGAGTTCGAGCGCTAACGCGCGGACCGCGGCGCGCTGCCGCTCGACAATCTGCCGCGCGGTGTCGTATCCGCGCATCACCAGCGCGCGGATCTCATCGTCCACATGCCGCGCGGCTTCTTCGCTGAATCCGGCCGCGCCGCCATCGACGTCTCTGGCCGCCGATGGACGACCGAAGTGCACCGGTCCGAGCGGCGACATGCCGAGCTCGCACACCATCTTGCGTGCCAGCTCCGTGGCGCGCTCGATATCGTTCGACGCTCCGCTCGTCATCTGCCGCAGGCAGAGCTCTTCAGCGACGCGTCCCGCCATCAGAATGGCAATCTGCGCTTCGATGTAGGGCTTCGAGTGGGAGTAGCGATCGGCTTCCGGCAGCTGCATCGTGACCCCAAGCGCCCGTCCGCGCGGAATGATCGTCACCTTGTGCAGTGGATCGGCATCCGGGAGCAGTGCCGCGACGACGGCGTGCCCCGCCTCGTGATAGGCGCAGGTGACGCGTTCGTGCTCGCTCATCACCACCGACTTGCGCTCCACGCCCATCAACACCTTGTCGCGAGCGGCATCGAGATCCACGTTGGCCACGGTCGATCGTCCCGAGCGTGCCGCAATCAATGCCGCCTCGTTGACGACGTTCGCGAGGTCGGCACCTGAGAACCCGGGCGTCCCGCGCGCGATCGCGCGCAGATCGACATCGGGTTCGAGCGCCACGCGGCGCGCGTGCACGCGCAGAATCTGTTCGCGTCCTTTGAGATCGGGGTTGCCTACCGTCACCTGACGATCGAAGCGGCCTGGCCGCAGCAAGGCCGAATCGAGGATGTCGGCGCGATTGGTCGCCGCCACGACGACGATGGTGTCGGTGCGCGAGAAACCGTCCATCTCGACGAGGAGCTGATTCAGCGTCTGCTCGCGCTCTTCGTGCGTCACCGAGTGGCCGCCGCGGTTGCGGCCGACGGCATCGAGCTCGTCGATGAAGATGATGCAGCGGGGATGGCGGCGTGCCTCGCGAAACAACTTGCGGACGCGCGATGCGCCGACGCCGGCATACATCTCGACGAAGTCGGATCCGCTGGCGGAGATGAACGGCACGCCCGCTTCGCCGGCCATCGATCGTGCCAGCAGCGTCTTTCCCGTTCCCGGCGGACCCACGAGCAGGATGCCGCGCGGAATGCGCCCACCGATCGTCGCAAAGCGGTCGGGCTCCTTGAGGAAATCGACGATCTCCCGGACTTCGTCCTTGGCTTCGTCCACGCCGGCCACGTCGCTGAACGTCACGGCGACCTCTTCGGGGTCGATGGTGCGCGCCTTCTCCAGAGTCGGCACGCGCCCCGTCAGCACGCGGAAGAGGATCATGCCGACGACACCGAGCACGACGACGCCGAATGCGATGGTGACGTAGCTCACCGAGGGCGAGGGCTCGGTGCGGCTGATGTTCACGCGCACGCCGTGATCGATCAGCGACGCGACCAGCGAGGGCGTCGACACCAGATACCCGTGCGGCGCCACGGTCGCGACCTGCGCGCCGTCACGACGATCGAACACAATCGTGTCGTCGTCGACGGTGACCGTCGCGACGCGATTTGTCTGAACGTCCTTGAGAAAGTCCGAGAAGGGGACCATGGTGAGCGCGGACGATCGCGTGTAGCGAACGACGCTGAACGTGACGATCGCCAACACGATCGTGACCGCGCTCGCGATCCAGATCAGACGAGGGCGGGATGACTTGCCTTTGGACACGATTCCCTCAGCCGCGCATTGGAGCCCTTGTTACACACAGGTCGGCTGAGTGCTACGGCTCGATTTTTGTGTGAGGTGACGCCTGAACGATCGCGAACGCTAACGTCCTGGTGCCTCATGATTTTACCCGAGATACGTATCGGATGTTCGAGCTCGCAATATCAGCACTGGCGCGAAAATTTTTCGGCTGAGCTGCGGCGGCGGCCGATTAACCTCGAGCGTCTCGAGGCGTGTCTCGTCTACTCGATTGTTGCAGGCGCGCCCGTCAGCAGAGACGCTCCGCCTCGGCTATGATCGCGATTCGCTCGATGCGCGAGCGCAATCACAGGGATGTGACGCATGAAATCTCCTGTCAGTCAGTCCGCCCTGCGGACGGCGGAAACACGCTCTGAAGACGCCGAGCGGGCGGTCAAGGATGCCAAGCGCCACCTCAAGACGCTGAAGAAGCAAGCGCGCGACGCCAAAGCGCAGCTCAAGGCGGCCAAGAAGGCGGCGAAAAAGGCCGAGAAGGCCGCCCGATCGGCGCGGCGTCAAGCCAAGAAAGCCGACAAGCGTGGCAAGCGCAAAGTGAGCAAGAAAGAGTCGGCACCGGCGGCCGCCGACGCGACGACGCGCGCGACACGCGACACGACGAAGCCCCGCGGCGGGCGCAAAGCGCGAGCCGGACGAAAGGCGTCGGCGAAGAAGTCGGCCGCTCGAACGGCGCCGGCGGCCGAGGAACCAGCAGCGAGCGGCGACGGCGATTGGAATGCCGACGAATGGACGACTGGTGACGCGCCCGTGTAGCCACGAAGAACACGAAGAACACGAAGGACGCGAAGGACCCGAAGGACCCGAAGGACCCGAAGGACCCGTGCTTCGTGGCTAGCGGGAGAACGACGCTTCGAGATCGGCGTAGTCGACGCCATAACCGCGTAGCGTCTCACGCGGCCGATCGCTCTCGGCCAGTGCATAGAGCACCTGCGTCCAGCTGACCGCGCCGCTCTCGATGATCTTGTTCACTGCGACGAGGCTTTCGTCGTAGGCCACCACCGCGCCGGCAGTGGTCAGCCCGGTAAAGCCGCGCTCGAGCTGCTCGAGTGGAATCCACCGCCTGTGCGTCTGCAGACGGCGCCGCGCCGCTTGCACGTCGCTGCCTTCGAAATGTTGCGCGAGACCTTCGTGCAGCCACGCCGGCACACCACGAGGGGCCAGCGACGCGAGCATCGCGTGCGTCAACTCGTGGGTGAGCACGTGCTCGAACACAGTCGGTGAACGACCGGCACCCGCGACCGGAAGACGGATGCGTCCATCGTACAAGCCGTCGGACCACTCCGGCGCACGGGTGATGTCGCGGAACTGTTGTTCCGTATAGAGAATCACCTGAATAGCGTTCGACGGATAGGCGCGTAGCTCCTGCCCGATCCGCCAGAATGCCGCGTTGAGCGTCTCCGTTGTACGAGTGGCAAGCGCCGCGTCATGACGACCCTCGAACATCACCCGGAAGCGATCCTGGCGACGCTCGATGAAGGTGCTGTGCACGTCGGCTTCGCGATGCCACGCCTGCAGCCGCGAGGTCAGATCGCCATTGCCGGGCGCGAACGTCAACGCGCTTTCGTAGGTCTTGATCGCCTGATCGAGATCGCCTTCGCGGTAGACGATCTCGCCAAGCAGCAGCGACGCGGGCGTGAAGCGCGGGTTCAACTCGAGCGCACGGCGCAGTTTCGTCTTCGCCTCCGACGATCGACCCTGCACGTGCGCAGAAACGCTGGCGCCGAAGAGGAGCGTGGGTTCGTCCGGCCGCTGCGCGAGCGCCTCGGCAAACATCCTGGTGGCATGAATCGCGTCGCCGGTCTGCAGCATCTTCCAGCCAGCGTCATTGAGCTCGGCGACCGTCGTCTGCGCGCGGAGCGCGGGGCTCAGCACGAACAGGCACACGATGACGCCGAAGGCACGGGCTCGCATGTTGTCCACGTCCTGCCAGTTCCACACCAGCTTCGAACGCCGGAATGGCCGCAACTCCCGCACAAGTGCGGATAGCCACGATTACGGATCTGCACATCGACGCACCAATCTCACCTCTCGGTTCGATCGACGCCTTCGATCCTGTCCAGCAACACGGTGGTGGTGATTGGCTTCGCCAGGTGCGCATCGAAACCGGCGGCCGCCGCGGCTTCGAGATCCCACGTCTGACCGTAGCCGGTCAACGCGATCAAGCGAATGCCGGGATGCGAGGACCGAAGCTTTCGAGCCAGCTCGTATCCATCCATTCCCGGCAGGCCGATATCGAGGACGCCGACGGCGGGATCGAATTCGGCGGCGGTCGCGATCGCGTTCTTGCCGTCGCCGGCCGTCACCACCTCGTGACCGGCGTGCTGCAACGCGATCTGGAGCATGTCGCGCGCGTCGACGTTGTCGTCGACCACCAGAATCCGCTGCGCGTGCGCCGTGCTGCTCACCACCGTGGACTCCACGGCTTCGGTGGCAGTCGACGGAGAGGCCAGCGGCAGCGCGACGACGAGGCGCGCGCCTCGTTGAGAGGCGGACATCTCGACGCGGATCGTACCGCCGTGCAGTTCGGTCAAGGTGCGGGCCAGGGCAAGCCCGAGTCCCAGCCCGCCCTGGCGCCGATCGAGCGTACGCGGGCCCTGCGCGAAGGTGGCGAACAGATTCGGCACCAGCGCCGCCGGAATGCCGGGCCCATCGTCTTGGCAGGCGATCTCTGCGCGACCGTCGACAATCGACGCAGTCAGCCAGACGTGACCGCCGGGCGGTGTGTAGCGCGCGGCGTTGGTCAACAGATTCGAGAACACCTGCACCAATCGGTCGATGTCGCCGTCGATCGCGACACCGCTGGGCGGTACCGAGACATCGAGCGTGTGATGCTGCTGCGCCATCAGTGGCCCGGCCATATCGACGGCGCGATCGACCGCCTCACGCAGCTCGAAGCGGTGCCGTTTGAGCTGAATCTTCCCTTGCGCGAGACGCGAGATGTCGAGCAAATCGTCGACCAGCCGCGACATGTGCGCGACCTGGCGCGACAGCACTTCGCGCTCGCGCATGAAGACGTTGGGATCGCGCATCTTCATCAGCTCGAGCGCGGTGAGCGCCGGCGCCAGCGGATTGCGCAGCTCGTGACCAAGCACGGCGAGGAACTGGTCCTTGGTGCGGTTCGCCATCTCGGCATCGGCGCGCGCCGCTCCCGCGCGCTGCACCTCCGCGTCACGCTCGGCCGCTCGCTTCTCGAGCAGCGACGCGGCGTCGGCCAGCGAACGCTGCAGCCTGAGCGTCTCGGTGACGTGTGCATCGGCGCGCCGCACCGGCCGTCCGTGGGCGACCGCGTCGGCCGCCTCAATCGCGACCGCGATGTCGGCCGAGAGCCGCCGCGACACGATCAGCACCGCCGCAAGGCCGCAGATGATCAGCAACGCCCCGCCGATCGACACACCGGTCAACGATGCAAACCGCGGCGCATCGAGAACGGTGCGGGGCACGACAATGATCGCGGTCCATCCATATCGACCGCGACTCGACGCCGCGTACACTTCGAGGCCCTCACGGGTCATCTCGCTCGACACCGATTCCGGCGCCCGTCGGATGCGGGCACGGAACTCGTCGCTCGCGCGCTCGCCGATGTAGCCGTCGGCTCCACGCGTGCGCACCGCGATCGTTCCTTCGGAATCGAGAATGGCCCGCGTCCATTCGTCCGACGTCGGCAGCTGCGGCGGCACGAGCGATGCAAGTGATTCGACGTCGACAATCGCTGACAGCGCGTACTGCAGATGGTCTTGTCTGAACACCGGGACGCGAATCGCAAAGAGATGCTGTGGGCCTCCGCGCGGCGAGGGGCGCACGACGCCGACCGTCGGCTGTCGTGACGCGATCAGACGCTGCAGGCTGTCGGGCTCGACGACGGGCAGCAGGCTCTCGCCTTGCTCCAGCCGCGTGCTCATGAGCGGCTGCCCGTCCGGCGAGATCAGCATGATCGTGAACCAGCCGGGCTGCGTCGCCTGCACCCGACGCCCTTCGAAGTAGAACGCTTTGAAATCACTGCGATCGAGCGCCGGTGACGTGGCCATCACCTGCAGCGTGCTGATGACGCTCGCGAACTCGCGATCGAGCGCCGACGCGTCGACGCGGGCGGCCTCGAGCAGGCGCCGCTCACCCAGGGCGCGATTGTTCGAATAGGCACGCCATACCAGGATGCCGGTGAGCAGCGCTCCAGGCAGCATCGCGCCCAGCACGAGAACCAGCAGATACACCCGCAGCGGCCGCACGAGCGTAAGTGTACTGAACGGTGCCGAGCCGCGTACGACACGCCGGCAGCGGAACTACAGTCAACCTGGTCGCGTTGATTACGACAACCGCTCGACGAGCCAATAGCCACCCGCCAACGCGATCAGCAGCGAGCACGCCGGCACGAGCCTGTGCCGCCACACGGGACGGGCGTTGATCATCCACACCAGCGGCAGCATCGCAGCGGCCGCAGCAAGCTGCCCGACCTCGACGCCGCCGTTGAACGACACCAGCGCGGTTGCGATGTCTGCGAGCGAGGTGCCAAACCCGAGCTCGATCAGCGCATCGGCAAAGCCAAAGCCGTGAATCAATCCAAACCCGAAGACGACAATCCAGCGTGTGCCATTGCCCCGGCGAAGCAGATTCTCCACGCCCACCCATGCGATCGATGCAGCAATCAGCGGCTCGACAATCGATGAAGGCGCACGGAGACCGGCCACGACGACCAGCGCCAGCGACACCGAATGAGCGGCCGTGAAGGCGGTGAGCGCCACCAGCAGTTGCCTCAACGTCGTGGCGGCGAGAATCAGGCCGGCGAGAAACACCAGATGGTCGTATCCCGTGAGGATGTGGTGAATGCCGAGCCCGACGAATGACGATGCCCTCGATACCCATCCGGACGGCCCCGCCATCTCGATGGCGACCGGCTCGGAGGCAGCGTCGAGCACACGCTCGGTATCGGCACCACGACCGTCCTTGACCGTCAGCAACTCACGATGCCCGCGCGCGAGGCGTTTGGGAATAGCGGATGCAATCGTGAGTCGATGAGACGATGCGGAGTCGGCGATCGGCAGCGTGTACGACAAGCGAACGCGGGCGCCGCCATCCGCAATCGAGAGCTGGGTACTCGCCGGCGCCAGCGCCTGGTCGTCGACGGTCAAATGCACCGATTCACGCACCACGTCGACCAGTCCTTCTCGCCCATCGGCGCGAGGCCACTGCACGGCGATCGCAACATCCGGCGCCGACATCGACAGCGTCGCCGCGATCTCGCGCTCGCTGACGACGACGTCGAGCGTGCTCAGTCCAGGGTCGTGGGCTCGTAGCGTCGTGGCCAACGAGAACCAGATGGCCGCGATGAGAATCAGGGGGCGGATCATGGTTGTCCTTCGTTCTTGGTGCTTGGTCCTTGGTCCGTCCTTGGTCCTTGGTCCGTCCTTGGTCCGTCGTCCGTCCTCGGTCCCTGGTCCTAGTCCACGGCTCCCCGGTCCGCGGACTGAGGACCGCGGACCAGGGACGGACCAAGAACCAAGCACCAAGGACCAAGGACCAACTACCAACTCTGCGTCAGTGGGTGTGATTCCGCCCGTTCAGCGGCGTCGCTGCGTACGGGAACACCTTGTTGTAGGCGATATCGTTGCTGTTCACGTTGTCGCCCGCGGGCCCGACGATGATTGGGGGGCTCACGCGGAGATCGCTGATCAGCGCCGTCACCGCGATGTCCACGACGTCGTCGCCGAAGCGCCGGCCGTTCGGCCAGCCGCCGGGCACTGTGCCGTTGCCGAAGCCTGCCTGCACCGTGCTGGTCAACACATCACCGCCGAAGATGCCGAGACGCGAGAAGCCCGTGTCGTCGGCATTCGTCGGATGGCTGGTGCCGCCACCGGCGAGACGCGCCGGCCCGGTCGACAGGTCGACCTTGATCAGATCGGGGATGAAGATCCCGGCGATGTCGGTGCGATTGGTCGTCGGCGCCACGTTGCCGCCAAGCACCAAGGCGTTGATCAGACTCGCGAGTTCCGGTGTCAGCGCGTACTTGCTGAACAGCGTCGAGTCGACTTCGGGTGATGTCCGGCTGTAGAGATCCTTGTCCTTGATTGCGACCAGACCTTCGTTGAACAGCGGGTTGCCCTGGCGCGCCACCTGGACGAAGTCGCCGAAGTTCGCATCGCCCGGCTGGCCAAGGACCTTGAAGCGTCGACGGCTCGTCGTCGCATACACACCGACAATCTGATGATCGCCGCCGATCTCGTCGATCGGGATGTTGAGCACCATCGTGTGCACGTTGAACCCACCTTGCGAGTCCTTCGCAGTGGCCGCTGGCCGCAGCTTCAAGAGATCGAAGATCGCCTGAATGTCGGCGTAGAAGCCGTCGTCGCGCTGACCGGCGAACGCAAGGTAGCCGTCCTCGAGCTCGGCGATCGACTGGGCGGTGTACGGATCGAGATCGAAGCCGTTCGCAACCCCGTCCTTCGCCGGCTGCTCGCCGTCGTCGTTGCGGTTGTATCGCGGAGTGGCGTTGCCCTGATTGTTGGGCGGAACGATGCCGCGCCCGAGACGGGTGACGTGACCGGTACGCACGTTCACCTTGTCCACCGTGTAGCGCTGAATCAGGTTCTGCGACGCATCGCCAACACTATTGATGACGCCGAGATACGACTGCAGGATCGTGTTGCGATTCCGGTACGTCGTGTCGAAGCGGAATTGATACGCGTAGGTCGTCCGGCCCTTGGCGACGTCTCTGCCAGTTGCCACGCGAATCTCGTAGAGCACATCGTCATCGAAGTTGTACTTGTTGGGGCCGACGCCCGGTTCCTCATGTGGATAGACGGCCAGCGCGGTTGTCAGATACTGGCGTCCCAGATGCTGCGACACGAACGCGTAGACGTCGGTCGTGTTCGCGGCGTCGTCCAGGATAATGAGCGGCGCATCCATGTGGCTGGATGCCTGCGCAGGAATCGGCCAGAGCAGCAATCCCGCTGCAGCGGCCACCTGCAGCGCGAGAAGCAGTCGTTTCATCGCACAATCCTCATGCCCGGGGTGATGTCACGATTCCCGTGCGGAGCACCCCAAGCTCCGAGGGAAGCAGAGTGAAGCGGAAGGCGCGGGCCTTGCGGGCCCAGCGGGCCGCATCTGCGGGGCGGCCATCGGCGGCAGCGATCACGGCGGCATGGAGAAACAAGCGGCCGTCCTGCGTCCCCTCGGCGAGCGCACGCGTCATCAGCGCTGCCGCTTCGCCATGCTTGCCGGCACGCGCCAGCGACCAGGCCAGCGCGTCGAGCGTGAAGATGTCGCCGCGGTTCTGGAGCTCACGGCGCGCCAGGTCGACCGCCCTGTCTCCGTCCTCACGGCGTGTCGACAGAAACAACGCGACGGTACGCGGGTCGTCGGCACCATCGCGCATCAGCTGCTCTTCGACGGCCTTCGCATCGTTCAGGCGATTCACCTGCCTCAACGCATCAGCGAGCGTCCATCGGTATTCGGGCAATGGATTCAATCGGGCGGCTGTTTCCAGCGTGGCCACGGCCTCGGCACGTCGATCGCGAGCCAGCTGGATGCGCCCGCGGACGAGCAGCGCCGCGGCGTATTGGGGGACGAATTGCAGCGCCGCGCTGTCCATGCGCTCGGCGGCGTCGAAGCGTCCGCGCTGCAGTTCGTAGGTCGCGAGCCGTGTGTAGGCCCAGGCAATCGATTCCGGATCGCGCGGGCTTGCCGCCTTGACGGCCATCTGCATCAGCGACACGGCGCCGGTGAGATCGCCTTTGAGCCAGCGCAGGTGAGCCGCGCGTGCGTATGACTGATAGAACGGCTTGAGATCGATCATCTTCTGATAGGCCACCGCGGCATCGGCAAGCCGGCCTTGCTCCATCAGCACGTCACCGAGCAGGCCATAGTCGAGAACGAACTCGCGCGTGGCGACCAGGCGCCTGGCGATCGACTCGGCTTCGGCGAAGCGGTGCATCTGATGCAGTACGTGACCGCGAAGGAGCCATGCGGACGCGTCGCTGGCATCGAGCGATTCGACACAGCCCGCGGCCTCCTCGGCCACCTTGTAGAAGCCGGCATCGTTGGTCACCCGCGCCCGGGAGACAAATCGATACCCAAGCTGCTCGGCAGCGCGCGCCGGCGCGCGCTGCTCGCGCAGATCGCGCTGCAGCTTCGCGATATCCGCGTCGTCGCCGGCATTGGCCGCGGCGGCGACGACGCACGCGCGGCTCAGCGTGGATTGGGGCGAAGCGGACTTGGATTGATTGGGAGCGTGACTACACGCGACAACGAACGGCAGGACGAGTGCAAGTGCGCCAAACCCGACGACCTTCATGAACACCTCCGCGACCACACGTCCTTCTACGGACGATGGTCGCGGACGGATTTCAGGGTGCTTAGGTGCGCCGGCGCTCAGGTGCTCAGGTTCTGGTGCCCGGGTTCAGCACCCGAGCACCCGTGCACCTGAGAACCAGCGAACCCTACTTCTGTTCGGCAGGTGTCCCCGTGGCCGGACCCATTCCGACGATCTGAAGGATGCACTCTTCGTCCTTGGCGCCGTCGTAGTGAATCTCCTTGCCGGGATGCACGACGAAGCTGCCGGCGGGAACCGGCTTGAACCCGTCTGGATCGTACTTGGCGCCGGTATTCACCCACCAGGTGCCGGAGATCACCGTGATGTAGCGATCATTGGGATGGAAGTGCGGGCGGCTGTTGTTGTGCGGCAGCCACTTCTGCAGGACGACATACAGACCGGGCTTGCTGGGATCACCCACCAGCGTCGCGGATTCAGATCCGTTGCCCTTGTTCCACTTGATCTCCTTCGGGAGCTGAATCTTGATGGCTTTCGGATCGAGATCCGCAGCCGACAGGTAATTCGAGCCACTCAGGCCCACGACGATCAGCGCTGCAAACGCGAGGCGCACACGCAACATACGGCTCCTCCTGACGGGCATTAGCCTAATACACCCTGGAGATTACCCGGATGGGTGATTGCGAGCCGTTCTTCGGCTCGCCTACGCTAGACGACTTCGCCCTTCGGTAAAGTCTTCGCTCTACGAAACGTCTGTGCATAGATGAGGTTGCGATGAGATCACTCTGGGGATCCCTGCTGTCCTGGAACCGATGTCTGCGAGCGCTGATGCTCGTCGTCGGCCTGCTCGCGCCGTCGCTTGCGTACGCGCAAGCGGCGATTACCGGCACGGTCAAAGACGCGTCCGACGCGGTCCTGCCGGGAGTGACCGTGGAAGCGTCCAGTCCCGCGCTGATTGAGAAGACTCGCACAGCAGTCACCGACGGCACCGGTCAGTACCGTATCGAGAACCTTCGGCCTGGCGTGTACAGCCTGACCTTCACGCTTCAGGGATTCACCACGGTGCGACGCGAAGGGATCGAGCTCACCGGCAACTTCATCGCCAGCGTGAACGCATCGCTCGCCGTAGGCACGGTCGCTGAAACCGTCGTCGTCAGCGGCGAATCGCCGATCGTCGACGTCCAGAGTTCGCAGCGTCAGACGGTGCTGACCAACGAGGTGATCAAAGCGATTCCGACGGCAGGGAGCTACAACGCCCTGCTCGTGCTCGTGCCCGGTCTCCTCGGCGGCCAGCAGGACGTCAGCACCGGTCCCTGCAACTCCTGCACGTTCAGCGCGCACGGCACGCTGTTGTCGCTCGGCGGCAACCGCGCGAACACCGACGGCCGGCTGCTGGTGGACGGTATCAGCATCGCGGTGCCGCAGGCAGGCGGCACGAATTACCTCACCGACACGCGCAACGCGCAGGAAGTGGCCTTCACAGTCTCGGGCAGCATGGGCGAGGTGGAGTCCGGCGGCCCGGTGATGAACATCATTCCGCGTTCGGGCAGCAACAAGATGTCGGGCAACGGCTACATCGCGTGGGCCAATGGCGACTTGCAGAGCAGCAATTTGAGCGACGAACTCAAGGCGTTGCGGATTACGCCGAGCCCGCTGATCAAGAACTACGATCTCAGCGGCGCCGTCGGTGGTCCGCTTCGCCGGGATCGCGTGTGGTTGTTCGGCACCGTACGCGGGCAGGGCAACTCCGCGTACATCACGAACATGTACTACAACAAGAACGCCGGCGATCCGAACAAGTGGCTCTACGATCCTGATTTCTCCCGGCAGGCGTTCAACGACAAGACCTGGCAGAACGCGAGCCTCCGCATCACCACGCAGGTGACGCCGCGCAACAAGCTCAATATCTTCTGGGACGAGCAGAGCGTCTGCGCCAATTGCGAGAACGGCGGCAACTACGCCAACGCGACCACGTCGCCGGAAGCCAACGGCTACGGCGATCTGACGCCGATGCGATTCCAGCAAGCGACGTGGAACTCTCCGGTCAACTCGAAGCTGCTGCTCGAAGGCGGCTTCGGCTACTTCTTCTCGCGCTGGGGCGGCCGCGCCAAGACGAACCCGAACACCGAGAGCCTGGTGCGCATCATCGAGCAGTGCGCCGCCGGGTGCCCGGCCAACGGCAATATCCCGAGCCTGATGTATCGCTCGCAGACGACAGACTTGTTCAGCGACGGACGGAACAAGAACATCACCACGACCTGGCGCGCCTCGGCCGCGTACGTAACCGGAGGCAACAGCTTCAGGTTTGGATACATCGGCAATCAGCTTGGTGATCTGCGATCGGCAAATCGCGGTTCAAACGATCTCCGCTACCGCGTCAACAACGGCGTGCCCAACCAGCTCACCGAGTTCGTGCACGACCAGCAGAACGATCTGTGGATGCGCAATCACGCGCTCTACGCGCAGGAGCAGTGGACGCGCGGCCGCCTGACACTGCAGGGCGCGCTGCGATTCGATCGCGCGTCGAGCTGGGCGCCGTCACAGCAGCTCGCTACTCGGTTCTGGGCGCAGCCGTTGGTGTTCGCTGAAACGCCGGTGGTAGACAGCTACAAGGATCTGACGCCGCGTGCGGCCGTCACCTACGATCTCTTCGGCAACGGCAAGACCGCGCTGAAGGCGACGCTCGGCAAATACCTCGAATCCACCGTCACCGCGTCCAATTACGGACTCGGCAACCCGACGTCGCGCATCGCCACCAACGTCACGCGCACGTGGATCGACGCCAACGGCGACTGGATGCCGAACTGCGACCTCCGGAACCCGCAGCCCAACGGCGACCCGGCCGCGCTGCCCTTCCCGCAAACCGGCAACAGCAACGCACAGGACTTCTGCGGCATCATCAGCAACCTGAACTTCGGCACCTCGACGTTCAGCAACACCATCGACCCGGAGATCTTGAAGGGCTGGGGCGTGCGGCCGTCAGACTGGAACTGGGGTGTCTCGGTACAGCACGAAGTGCTGCCGCGGACGTCAGTCGAGGTCGGCTACTTCCATCGCCAGTTCTTCGGGTTCGCGGTCACTGACAACCTGGCCGTGAGTCCGTCGGACTTCACGCAGTTCTCGATCACCGCACCGCAGGATCCGCGGTTGCCGAACGGCGGCGGTTATCAGGTGGGCACGTTGTACGACCTCAACGTCCCGTCGCTCGTCGGCGTCACCCGCAACTTCATCACCTATGCCGATCGCTACGGCGATGCCTACCAGACCTACAACGGCATCGACGTCACCGTCAGCGCGCGGCCTCGCAACGGACTCACGGCGCAAGGCGGATTCTCGGGCGGGTACTCAACGTCGGACAACTGCGAGGTGCGAGCGAAGGTACCGGAGATTGCGCTGCTCAATCCGTACTGTCACATCGAGACCAGCTTCCTGCCGCAGTACAAAGGCATCGCGACATACGTGCTTCCGAAGATCGATGTCAGCATCAGCGCCACGTTCACCAGCAAGCCGGGCATCCAAGTGAGCGGCTTCGGCACGCCGGTCGCCGGCGGTGCGTTCGCGGCCAACTACACGGTGTCGAACGCGGCCGTTCAGCAGATCATCGGTCGGCCGTTGGCCGGCAGCGCGCCCAACATCACCGTCAACCTGATCGAACCGCACTCGATCCTCGGCGAACGGGTGAACGAACTGGATATGCGAGTGGGCAAGATCGTCCGTGTGGGCCGCAGCCGTGCCAACGTCGGCGTCGACTTCTACAACCTGCTGAACGCGGCAACGGCCCTCAGTTACAACCAGGCGTTCATTGCCAACGGCGCCTGGCTGACGCCGACGTCGGTGCTCTCGGCGCGATTCGCGAAGATCAGCGCGCAGATCGACTTCTAGTACCGGCCCTCCTTTTCCGCTTACAGGAACAGGAGGGTCCTATGACACGAATCACGCCGGGTGCGGCGGCCATCGGGGCTGCCGCGCTCTTCCTCGTCCAGCCAACGATCGTCTCGGCAAATTGTCTTGGAACTAACCAGCTGAAGCCGGTGGCGTATCAATCCACCGCCGCGGGCGCCGCGTCCCACGGCACGCCACGAAGTCCGTTCGAGCCGACCGTACGAGAGCACCGAGAGCCCGAACGCGCGGTCATTGTTGGACTCTGGAAAGTCACTTTCACGTCCGGAGGCCAGGTCACCGATGTCGGCTTCGATGCGTGGCACAGCGACGGCACCGAGACGCTCAACGACGTCTCCCCGATCTCGCACAACGTATGCCTTGGCGTATGGGCGCAGACCGCCCCCCGAACGTTCGAGTTGAAGCACATGGTGCTCAGATTCGACGAGGCCGGCAATTTCATCGGCACGGCGGTGTTGAGAGAAACGAACGTCGTCAACCACAACGGCAACGCCTTTACCGGCACGTTCACGATCGAGTTCTTCGACCTCGCCAAAACGTCATTGTTCATCGGGTCGGGCGAGGTGACGGGAGAACGCGTGACGCTCGATTAGACAGTCAAGAGACGCTCTTTTCCGGCGGGTCCAAGGACCCGCCCCCTACACTGCCAACGCTGATCACGACTCCGGCTCAGGTTTTCGAATCAGCATCGCCCCCCAGACAAGCGCCGCCACCATCATCGCCGCACCGATGACGTGCACGGTCCACGCGATGTGATGGTCGTACCGCAGGAGACGCGTGAGCGACAGGATGCGCTCCCAGTCGTGTCCTTCGACTTCGGCGCCGGTGTGTCCACCGAGCAGCACCAGATTGAGCGCGCGCGCATCGTTGATGTAGATGGCGACATCGAGCAGGTTCTCACCCGCCCACCAGCACATCACCGCACGGGCAAACGGATCGGGGCTCGTCGTCGCGAACGCGATCCAGCAGACGATCGGCACCAGCACCTGCATCGCGCTCCCACCGAACGCGGTCAGCAGATCACCGAAGGGACTGAACAGGATGTGGCCGGCTTCGTGAAACGGCAGGCTGATGACATGCAGGAACGACGAGCCCACGACGTCCTGACGCATCGGCCACACGAGGAACATCCAGGTCCACCGCGCCAGGGCCAGCAGGAGCAGAAGCTGACCGAGACGCTTCACCGAATCGCCCTAAGCAAAACCGCCTCCTGCCGTGAAGTCATCGCTGACACGTCGGACAGAAATAGGTCGAGCGTCCCGCCTGCGTCAGCCTGCGAATCGTGCCCCCGCATCCTCGCCTCGGGCACGGCTCACCCTCGCGCTCGTAGACCAGGAAACGATCGCCGCGCACGCGACGCTGCGACCGCTCCACCGCCGTGCGAAGAACCGCTTTGATGCCGGCGACCAGGCGGACGGCGGCATCACGCGGGGCGCCCGATGGCGTTGCGATCGTCGACGCCCGCCGGCGGGGCGACAGCGCCGCGTAATGCAGCGCTTCGCTCGCGTAGATGTTGCCAACACCAGCCACCAGCCGTTGATCCAGCAGCACGACCTTTAACGCGGCGCGCTTCCCCGCGCACGACCGCGCGAGCACGGCGGCGTCGAATGCACCGTTCAACGGCTCGGGCCCCAACGCTCGCAGCGCCTGATGCTCGTTCAGTTGCGCGGCGCGCACGAGATCCATCAAGCCAAATCGTCGCGGATCGTTGAACGTCACCACGACCCCGGAGGACAGCTCGATAACAACGTGATCGTGAGGATCGGCAGCCGGGAGCACGCGGCGCCTCGGGCGCGTGATCTGGAAGCTGCCGGACATGCCGAGATGAACCAGCAGCGCCTCACCTGACGCCAAACTGGCAAGCAGGTACTTGCCTCGTCGATCGACCGACGTCACCGTTTGGCCGGTCAGTCGTGCCGCGAAACGAAGCGGAAACGGCCGCCGGAGGTCGGGACGTCGAACGTCGACGCCTACGATCCGCGCGCCGCGCATCGCGCGGTGAAGCGTCCGGCGCACCGCTTCGACTTCCGGCAGTTCGGGCACACGACAATGATCGCGGCGATCGTCGCGCCGTTCAATGAGGATCCGACTAGACGCCGGCCTGAGGATCGGCCGCGCGCTTGAAGTGGCGCACCGCGCGGTCGTCGCCCTGCGCTCGCGACAGCAAGACGTCGAGCTCGCCGGCGATGATGCGATCGATGAGCTCGATGATGCCGGCGCCGTCTCGCCCCTGCGTGACGAGGTGGGCCCCGTCTTTCACCGATTGCAGGGCGTTGGCAACCGCAACCGCGACGCCGCAGGCACGCAGAAACGCCTGATCGTTTTCCGCATCACCGACACCGATCGTGCGTGCGGACGACACGCCGAGGGCGCCGAGCGCGGGCATCAGTCCGCTCGCTTTGGTGACGTCGGACGGCAGCGCCATCACCGAGCTCTTGTTGAAGATCACGTGCCACTCGAGCTCGAGATCGCGTATGGCCTCGAGCAGTTGATGCTCGTACGGCTTGACCGTCGCGACGATCGAATGGCCGGTCGAAAACGGCACGCCTTGCGCGCGTAGTCGCTCGACGAGCGGCGGCGACGGCGCCGCCGCAAGCACGTCGACATCCTGCGTTGCCGGGTCGTAGACCACGGCACCGTTCTCGGCGACGATGGCATCGAACAACGCCGCGTGGGCGAAGGTGCTGAAGAGATCGTTCAACTCGCGACCGGTGACCATCAGCAGCTTCAGGCCAGCGGCACGCGCCCGATTCAATGCCTCGATTGTCGCCGCCGCGACGACGCCGTCGTGCGCGAGGGTACCATCGTAATCAGTTGCTAACGCTTCGAATGTCATGTACGACCAGGCAACGGGGGAAATCGAGGCAGTTCCCCGTGTTGAGATCCTCCGTCTTCTCCGTCTGCCTCGTTTCCTCTTACGGTGCCGCGGCGAAGAACGCGTCCTCGCCGGAGCGGCAGATCCCGGCAAAGCATCCCTGCAGCCGCAGGTCGGTCCAGTAGGCAACGATGCCGCCAGACGGCTTGGCGGCGATATTCGAGTAGTCGCCGAGGAACGTCGTCGCAAACGGGAACGCCGGATTCGCCGTCGTCGCAAACCATCGGTCTCCAGCGGTTGGATTCGATAACGCCGTCGTCAGCTGCGATGTCGAGAACACCAGCGTCCCCGATCCCGATTCATTGGCGAGCGTGTAGCCGTAGCGATGGTTCGCCGCGTCGTACTGGCGATCGAACGTGCCGATGCGAAGGAATCCGTTGCTGTCGTACGCGCCCCACGGCATGAATTGATCGCCAGGGAGCGTCAACGCCACCGGTGCCGTCCAGGTGCGCCCGCGATCGAACGACTGGCTGACGATGACGTCGGAATTGGTCACCGCGGTATAGGGATTCCTTGGCGCCGGCAGCGTGCTGTTGCGCATGTCGGACCACACGACGGCGAGATGCGCGGCGTTCTTCGGATCGGCGGTGATGTTGCCGGCCGCCCACGACCGGAACAGGCTGTCTTGATACGTTTGCCGGCCGAATGCGAGCGGGTAGTCGGTGAACCCATCGATCGTGGTGGCGACTTTGACCGGACCGAAGACGCGCGCGCCCGTCGACGGGCTGACTTCGACCAGTTCGTAGTCATCGCGGCCGTTTGCCAGGTTGGTGGTGTTGAGGAACGCGACGTAGATGCGCCCATCGGCGGCCACGGTTGGCACCGACACGAACGCCTGATCGAGGTTGCCAGAGATCAGTGTCGGCTGCGTCCACGTGGCACCGCCGTCGTGCGTGACGACGCTGTAGATCTTGGCGCTGACGAACGATCCTTTCTGCGCGAGACGGAAATCGCCGAAGGTGACGATGGCATTTCCGTCGCCCCACGCCGCGATGTACTCCTTGTCGAGCAGGTCGCCAACGCTGCCGAAGTTGCCGCTGCCTTCTGCGACGCGCACCGACGTCCATGTCTTGCCGCCGTCATCCGAGTTCGCGACCAGGACGTCGGGATTCTGCGCGTTGGCCGGCCCGACGAATCTGAAGCCGAGAGTCGCGTAATAGGCGTGCCCGGCCGCGTCGAACGCGACCGCCGGATCGCCCGTCCCCTGATAGGTTCCGCCGAAGAGGATCGGATACTCCGACCAGGTTTTGCCGCCGTCGAAGGTCACGTGCGCGCGCGAGTGCACGGTCTCGGTGACGTGGCCGCCGGGGTTGATACCGAGCTGGTAGTCGTTCGCGCCGCCGATGATGTTGTTCTCATTGGTCGGATTCACGGCGATCGAGGTCTCGTTACTGGGGCCGGTCTTCTCGCAGTCGGTGTCGACGTTGGCCGTGTTCTGGGTCGCCGTCGTGCAGATCACCTGGCCGGGTTTGACAGGAGTGCCGCTGCCGAACACGGCGCCCGCGATCGGCGCATCGGCGTCGAACACGTTGTGAGTGATCTCAACCGGCCGATCCGATCCGCCTTCATCCTCTTGGGTCAGCACCTTGGCCAACCCGACGCTCAGCGCGAGTGCGGCGGCGAGCGCCATCGCAACCTGTGCTCCATGTGCCGCGAGTGTGTTCGAGAATCGTGATGTCATGTGACGCGCCTTCCAGGTGATGCGTGAGGGGCAGCGATGATGGGTACTACGAACGCCCGAGGCGGCGCAAACTGAACCGGACCGGCAGATGGCTGAGATAGACTCTCTGTCCCATGCAGAGAATCCTCGGCGTCCTCATGACGGCCACCTTCATTGCGCTGTCCACCTCCACGATCGCGCAACAGAAGACTATCGTGCTTCGCGCGGCACGCCTGTTCGACGGTCGCGAGATGCGCACGCCCGGACTCGTCGTGGTGAGCGGCAGCCGCATCACTGCCGTCGGATCCTCGGCGGCGATCCCTGCCGGCGCTCAGATCATCGATCTCGGTGATGCCACGATCTCCCCCGGCTTCATCGACGCGCACACGCACCTCTCCGGCATGTACAACGCCGATTACCGACGCGGCCTGCTCGACTCGCTGCAGCAGGGCATCCCCGAGCAGACGTTGCTCGCCACCGACAATCTCAAGAAGACGCTGATGGCCGGCATCACCACGGTTCGCGACGTCGGCAGCAGCGATCAGATCGACGTCGGCCTGCGGAACGCCGCTGCCGCGGGCATCATCCCCGGCCCGCGCATGCTGGTCGCCGTGAAAGCCATCGGCTCGACCGGCGGGCACTGCGACGATCAGAACGGATTCCGGCCAGGCCTCTTCGGACACGAGAGCACGCCCGAGCAGGGCGTGATCAACACTCCCGACGAAGGGCGGCGCGCCGTGCGTCTGAACATCAAGTACGGTGCCGACGTGATCAAGATCTGCGCGACCGGCGGCGTGCTGTCAATGACCGACGAAGTCGACATCCCGCAGCTCACGCAAGAAGAAATGAACGCCATCGTCGACGAAGCGCATACGCTGCGGAAGAAGACCGCCGCGCACGCGCACGGAGCCGAAGGCGCCAAGCGCGCGATTCGAGCCGGCATCGATTCGATCGAGCACGGCGCATTCCTCGACGACGAAGCGCTCGATCTGATGAAAGCGCGCGGCACGTATTACATCCCGACGTTGATGGCGCTCGAGGGCGGCAAGGAGATTCTGGCGAAAGGCGGCTATCCGCCGCCGGTGGCGCAGAAGATGACTGCGGCCATTGAATCGATCGGTCAGGTGGTCCGGAAGGCGATCGCCAAGGGCGTGACGATCGGCATGGGCACCGATGCCGCCGTGTACCCACATGGACGAAACACCGAGGAGTTCCACCTGATGACCGGATTGGGCATGGCGCCGCTGCAGGCGCTGCGCGCGGCCACCTCCGTGGATGCCGATCTGCTTGGCGTGCAGAACCGGATCGGCACGCTCGATGTTGGAAAGATTGCCGACGTCATCGCGATGCCAGGCGACCCGATCCAGAACATTCGTCAGACCGAAAAGGTGTTCTTCGTGATGAAGGAAGGCGTGATCTATCGCCACGATCTCGAACGGAAATGAGCCACGAAGGACACGAAGGACACGAAGGACACGAAGAGCACGAAGAGCACGAAGGCCAATGTGATTGACGCGACTGGAGGCTGGTATGACACGTATGCGGATGCCAATGGCACTCACCGGCGCGTTCGCCGCTTTGTTGTTCGTCTCGATCAGCGCGCAGGCGCCGAAGCCGAAACACATCAACCGCGCCATCGAGCTCCTCGATGCACGGCAGCCGGTCTACTACACGGGCTCGCATTCGGGCACTGAAGGCTCCTTCGAGAACGGCAAGGCTGATGCGCAGACCTACGCGGACTACATCAGCTACGACATGGAGCACGCGCCGTACGACATCAAGGGCCTGGCCGAGTACATGAAGGGGCTGGTCGCTGGCGGGCCCACCAAGAGCGGCCATCGCACGCCTGCGGTGATCGTCAACGTGCCGGTGAACGGGATCGATGAAGCGGCGGTCCGCGCCAACGCCTGGATGTTCACGCAGGTGCTCGCCACCGGCGTGCACGGCATCATGCTCACGCATGCCGACACACCCGGCGCGATTCGCGCGTTCGTGGAGATGGTGCGTCTGCCGATTCACCATCAGGGCATCGCAAAGGGCGTGCTCGACGAGGGCCGTCGCGGCGCTCACGGATCGCCGACTGCCGCGCAGATCTGGGGCGTGAGTACGCAGGAATACGAAGACAAGGCCGATGTGTGGCCGCTTAACCCGAACGGCGAGCTGCTACTCGGTCTGAAGCTCGAAGACAAGTACGCGCTCGCCAACGCCGAGCAGAATCTCAGGGTGCCAGGCATTGCGGTAGCGGAGTGGGGACCCGGCGACATGGCCTTGTCGCTCGGCGTCCGTGGTCCTGGCGCCGAGAAGGATCCGAAGATGGCTGCCGCGCGCGCCAAGGTGTTCGCCGCCTGCAAGGAGAACGGGATCTTCTTCTTGAATTCGATGAATCAGAACAACGTCATCGAGATGATCAAGGAAGGCGTGATGGTCGGCCCGGCGAATCAACAGGCCGCCGAGATCGGCCGGAAGTACACGAAGCGCACGCTGCCCTGGTAGGCCTGACGGTACGCGCGAGTGGCGGAGGATTAGAACCAGCGATCGAGAATCGTGTGGCCCCACGACAGGCCCAGCGCTGCAGACGTGCAGCCGACCACGAGGAAGATCGCGCGCCCGATCCAGCGATGGCCGCCGACTCGCGCGATCGGCCAACCCAAGAGACCTGACAGCACCGCCATCCCGAGCGTCGATCCGGCCCCGAACAGCACCATGTACGCGAGCTGCGTCGGCATCGAGGGCAGCGTCGTCATGACGAGAGCCGTCAGCGCACCGCTGCCAGCCAGTCCGTGAACGGCGCCGACGATCAAGGGCCGCCGTGCGATCGTCCAGCGATCGCCTTTCGAAGTTCCCGGCTTCGCGTGGACATGCGAGCTGGCCGGAGGAGTCGGCGAAGCGCTGTGAAGGATCGACCGTACGCCAAAGCCCACCAGCAGCAGGACGACGCAGGATTCGAATACTTCAGACGCAACCGCCGGCATGCCTCCGCGAAGCACGACGAGGACTGCACCCGCGATCAGCAAGGTGATCGAGTGCCCGATTCCCCAGCAGGTGCCGAGCCACGCCGCCCGACTACTGCTCCTCCCGCCGGTGAGGAGCGTCGATACCGCAGCAAGGTGATCCGGCTCGAGCGCGTGTCGCACGCCCAGGAGCGTGCCCAGCCCGGCGGCGGAAACGAATCCGACCTGTGGGATCAGGGGTTCACGCCACGAGCGGATCCATGCCGGCAATCCGCTCCACTCTCCGAGAGGCAACATGTCCGCATGTCGAATCATCCAATACGCGGCAACGGTGAGACCGACGCCCAGGAGAATCCAACGTCGATCGGCGGGTCGAATGAGCTCGACTGGTCTGCCATGTGGCGTGCGTCGGTAGGCGGCCGCCCACGCTTCCTTGCGTGTGCGCATCGCCTCCGGATCGCTTAGACCTTTTCTGGTGACCAGCCCCTCGAGAGCGGTGAGCCAGTGCTCGTAGTACCTCGAACCATCGTCAGGCTCGCCGCGCTTGGCAGCGGCACGGAGTTCGGCTGCGAGTTCGTCAGCCCATTCCTTCCACGTGAAGTGGCCGTCGGCCGACAACTTGACCGCGAGGGCGAACGCCTGTGCCTGCCAGGGCTCCGCGAACACCGGTTCGTCTTCGCTGTCGAGCGGGAGCCGCGGCAAGGCTGACAGCCGCTCGGAATGAAGCGCAGGGTTAGACAGATTCGAGGTGGTCATCCCAGACATCGACATACACGACGTCGTGTGCGTGAGCCCCATCGCCCCAGAGTTCGCGCGCACCAAATCGCACCGCGTACAGATGCTGCGGTTTGTCATCCAGGAAGTAAACGGAGGTATCAGGAAACGCGAACACGCCGTAGTCGCGCTCGATCCTCCCAACCTTCCCTCGAACGTACCGCGGCAAGCGAGTATGTCCAGCCGGATTGATGTTCCGTGCGCGCACGCGCTGTCCCAACTTGAAGTGCGGCGTGACTGCGACGCTGGGACGGCCTGGAGCGCCGTGCGCAATCCACGCCGGCACCTGCGCGGCTCGCAGCGGCGGCACGAGTGTGGCGGCTCCACTCTCCGGCCTTCCGCTTTCGAGTTCGGCTGTGGTGATCATCTTCGTGCTGACCAGAAGATCACTCAGCGCGGTCAGGACCCTCTCGTAATAGGTCATGCGCAGATAGTCAGCCGGTGGAATGGACTCGATCGCGACTCGTGTGGTTCTCCATTTCCCCCATGTCGGCAAGACTCGCCACAAGGCAAACAGCCTTGCTTCCCAAGGTTCATGAAACACCGGCTCGTTCACCTCGGGGCGGATCGGACCCATGTCCTGCATACCGCCCATGTCGTGAATGCCGTTCATGCTCGGATCGTTGCCCACGGCTTACGCGTCAGTGTTCTTTCTAGTTCGTCCCCCCGCTCTTCAACATGCGCTGATAGGCAGCCTGATAGAACGAGAGCTTCTCCTTCGGCACCACGGTGTCGGCTTGCGGCGTGTCGCCGAACACCATGACGCGGCCGTTGGTCAGGTCCTTGAACTCGGGCCACTTCGGCAAACCGTTCCCGTTCGGATCACCCTTGGTCATGAAGTTGACCCAGTACGACGACATCGCGTCGGCCAGCTTGAAGTCGGTTTCGGTCCACGTTTGAGTGGCCTGGCCCTTCGGGTTGTTCCACGCGTACGAGATCTCCGCTGTGTGCGTCGCGCCCTGCGGCGACGGTGAGCCATTGAGCGTAGGGATGTGGCTGAAGAAGTACGTGTAGGCCTTCTTTCCCTGCTTGGCCTGGGCCACCGACCACTGACGCATGTTCCAGTTGACTTCGTCGGCGCACGCCATGTGCGCGGCAGGCTGCGCTTCGGCATCCGACGAGACGTTATAGAGCTTCACGTATTCGCCGCCGGCGTCGCCGAACTTGCGCTGCGCAATACCCTTGAACGCGTCCAGCGTCAGACCAGGGCCGCCGCCGCGGCCGCCCGCGCCCGGGCACACGCCGAAGTTCGCCTCGTCTTTGTTCGAGCCGGTCAGTACGTCGACCGCGTTCTGCTTGCCGCTCGCGAAGGTCTGCGAGATGTCCTCGGGAATCAGATAGCCATCGATCACGAGACCGCCGGCGGAGAGACCGGTGAGCTCGTTGAGCGGTTTGGCGCGCAGTTCGGCGATCGTCTTTACACCGAGTGCTTCCATGGTCTTCTGACCATTGGCGAGGGCGGTTTCACCCAACGTCATTTTTCCCATCGTCAACCCCATCCACCCGCCGCTCTCAGCGATCGCGCGATGGAACAGGCCCTTGGCCACCGGCGAGCCGACCAGCGCGCCCACCATGATGGCGCCCGCAGATTCACCGGCGATGGTGACGTTGTTGGGATCGCCGCCGAAGGCGCTGATGTTGCGCTTCACCCACTGCAATGCGGCGATGGCGTCCATCATTCCGTAGTTGCCGGCCGCATGCCGTCCTGATTCGGCAGCGAGCTCGGGATGCGCGAAGAACCCGAGCGATCCGAGGCGATAGTTGAGCGTGACGATGACCGGGCCCTTCGCGGCGAGGTTCTGACCGTCATACCAGGCAAGGCCACCCGAGCCGCCGGTGAAGCCGCCGCCGTAGATCCACACCATCACTGGTCGCTTGTCGTTCGGGCTGTTGGCGCTGGTCCACACGTTGAGATACAGACAGTCCTCGCTGCGAGCCGGCTCGCGCGGAGGCGCGGCCTGCACGGGTGGTGCCGCAGCAGGCGCGGCCGCGCCCGGCGCCGCACCGCGTCCACGACCGTCAGCACCGGGAGCGGCTGCCCGTCCGCCGCCACGTCCACCGCCGGCAGGACCCGATGTGCACGGCGCGCCGAACGCATCGGCCTTGCGCACGCCGTCCCACTTGGCCACCGGCTGCGGCGCCTTCCATCGGTTTTCACCGAGCGGCGGGGCGGCAAACGGAATGCCCTTGAACACACGCACGGACGCTGGCGGCTTCTGCTCGGCGCCGTACCCTTTCGGCTCGTCGCTCGTGGTGCCTGCGAGCAATCCGGAATCGATCTTCACCTGTTCCGGAATCATCGCCCTCACGTGTGCGGTCGCGACGATGACACCCATCGCCAACACTATCAACGCCAGTCGTTTCATTGCGGTCCTCTCTCAATAAGGCCGATTGCAAACGCGTTATTTTCGCGACGCCCGCTCGTCAGCCCGCGCGCCGGTCAGGATGTTCTTCATCGCGTAATTCCCTTCATGACACGCGTACTCAAACATGCCGTAGTGCTGATCGCGCTTCCAGGGAAACGCGATCGTCCACGGCCGCGCCCACGTGCCCGGATCATCGATCGTCACTTCGTACTGCAGCGTGTTCGTGTCGGCCAGGGTGAAGCGCTCGGTCAGCGTGATGCGATCGCTCGTCGTCCCGCCGCCGTTGCCGCCAACGCCGTTGCGGCCGTTCAGGTTGGTCGTCTCGACCACGAGCGTGTTGCCGTCCCAGTGGCCGCGCGAATCGCCCATGTAGCTCTTGATCGACGATGTGACATGCGGACGGCCATCCAGCGGCACGATGCGCGTTTCGTGGATCATCTCGTTGCGGATGACGACCAGGCCTGGTGCCTGCACGATCTCATTTCCGTTGTTGTAGATCACCGGCAGTATCGAGCCGAGCACGCCGCGCGTGACGCAGCGATCGTAGAGGCTGCGATCGGTGTACGAGTCGGCCGGACCGCGGCCCTTGCGTGCCGCCTGCGCATCGGCGTTGCGCTTCTGCGCCTCGGGGACGAGCGCTGGTTGCCGACCGTTTGGCGGATCGACGATCAGCGACGCTTGATGCTGCGGCTTGCCACGTTCGAGCCAGTGCGGCGGCGGCGAAGTGGCCGATCCGACCGCGCCCGCATTGCGCGTATCGGCACTCGTCGAATCGAAGTCGGCGAGGGCGTCTTCCTCGGTCTGCTTCGCTTGCTTCACGCGCGTCTGAAATTCTTCTTCAGTGAGGACGTTGCGCTGACCAAACTGCTCGGGCCGCTGCAGCGGCACGCCCACCATATCCGTGCCTGGCCACAGGCCCTGCAGATCGGGGTCGCCCCACGGCGTGCGAGGCGGGTTGAAGCTCTTCGAGGGCGGGGACTGCGCGATCACAGCGGCCGTCGACACAACGAGCGCGATCGCCGTCGCCCATGACAAGCGGTACATGGTCAATCCTCCGGCGCACTAGAATACGACTTCTAGTCCCGGAGCGCTTCCATCAGTGTGGGAACTGGATGCGCGGTGGCCACTTCCGCGTCGCCCCCTACGGCTGACCAGGCACTTTCCACTGCGTCGTCTCCGCAGTCGGGCCCGAGCTGCCCCAGATGACACCGCTTGCGGTGTCTTGCCCAATGGCATCGCTGCCCCAGATGACGCCAGTCGACCACGAGAGCGGGTCGGTCCAGACGACATTGCTGCCCCAGATGACGCCACTGCCCCAGATCACCCCGCTGCCCCAGATCACGCCTTGGGCCCACGCGGTTTGATTGACCGAGACAGTGCTGCCCCAGATGACACCGCTGCCCCAGATGACGCCCTGCTGCCAAGACAGCACTTCCCCGCCGATGCTCGTCCACGGCGCCGGCGTCGGATCGAGCCACGGTGCGCCTGAGGGCATGGTGCGGTCGATGGCGCGAGCAAGCTCGATCGCACCACGTCCGTTCAATGCGCCGGCACCCTCTCTGAGCGGATCGTACTCGACACCCGGAGCATCGGTGTTCACCGCGAATGCCGAGTACTGCAGCGATCCTTTGATCAGATTGGGTGTCAGGGCCGGAGCGTAGTAACCCTGCGTCGAGTCATGCGCCTCGAGCATCAGCGCAATCACGCCGGAGGTCACCGCAGTGGCCATGCTCGTTCCGCTCAAGCGGAAGTAGTTGCTGTTCGCCGCTTTCAGCTGCGGGTAGGCGCTGTACAAGGCGCCACGCTTGGCCGCCACCGCGATGATGTTCTCTCCCGGCGCGATCAGATCCGGCTTGGCGAGCGCATCGAACCACGTCGGCCCCGATGAACTGTAGTCAGGGATGCGATCGTCACTCCGCGACACCGTATCAAGGGTCTTCACGGCACCCACGGTGATCGCCGACGGCGCATTCCCCGGCGACGTGATGCCGCCGTATCCAGGAGCGCCCGTCGTCGGGTTCTTGCCCATGTTGCCGGCCGCGGCCACCACGATGATGCCCGCCTTCGTCGCGCGCTCGACCGCCTGCACCAGCGGGTCGGTTGCGGCCGGCTCCAGGATCTGATGTCCGAGCGAGAGGTTGATGATGTCGATGCCCAACGAGGCGCGGTTGGTCACGACCCAGTCGACGGCGCGAATGACGTCGCTCGTGTACCCAGCGCCGTTCTTGTCGAGAACCTTCAGGACGACGAACTTGACGCTGGGCGCAAGGCCGCGATAGTCGCGATTGGTGGAGAGCGCACCGGAGCCGCCGATGGTGCCGGCGACGTGTGTACCGTGGCCGTAATCGTCGAACGGCGTCTTCGCCACGACGCCGCCTCCGGTGAAGTCGTAGAAGCGGAGGATGCGCCCGTCGAACTCCGACGACGGCTCGACGCCAGAGTCGAGTACGGCGACGACAACGTTACGGCCCGACCACTGCGTGCTCAGCCCGAGCGTGTCGCGAAGCACGCGAGGTGGAACCGGCGGCCCACTCATCTCGCTCGGAGCGATGATGCCGACCACTGGTTCGAGCAGGCCGCCGACAACGTTGGTCACGACCTTGAGCACGCCGCCCACGACGCCGACCAGTCCACCAAGCAAGCCGTCGGGGTGAACGACGGCGTCGGCCGACACCGAGATCACGCCATCCTTCTCCGCCAGCTCCGCAAGATCCTCCCCGTGGACGACGGCCGTCAGCGCATCGATCGATTCGTGCTCGGCAAGGATCGCGTCACCATGGTTCGAGAGCGTGCGGCGCAGATCGACCTGGGCATCTTTGCGAGTGCGGATGATCACGCGCTGTGGGCTACTATCGCCCGCATCGAGCGCGAGACTGAGCTTCGCATCGAGACGTCGATGACGCTGTGGGGTTTGCCGTCCGCTCGCCACGACTCGTCCATCCGCGGCAGTGATCGCCGCGATGGCAGCAACGAGTGCGAAACAGATCGAGGCCCTTCGGGGAGAGGTTCGGGTCATAGTCAGGCGCCAACGATTGAGCAAGAGGAGCGCCATCGGCGCGCCATGGACAAACACGTCTCAACCCGAGGGGGGGCAATGAGTTGTGGGCAGGAATCAGCGACGAGATTGAACTCTCCCTGTGAAATGCCTATCGCAGGTATCGGACACGGGCTTTCTGAGCTTCTTAGAATTCGGCCGGAACTGATAGCAACGGCATCGAGTTAGAGCGATGGTCAACTCCGCGACACGATTGTGCTGTGCCGCGACACCTGCACAGCCTGACCAACTGGATCTTCCGATGAAAGACGAGCCACGCTCTCTGCAACCACGTACGCCGCGGCGTCGGCGATCCGCCGGTGGGCATCGGTGAATGCCTGCAGCTCGCGTGAATAGAAGGCCAGTACGCTAGTCGTCCGTCCGCCGCGCGTGACGGGTACTGCGAGCACGCTGCGCAGCGGCGAGTCTTCGCGGATATCCTCGTCCAGATCGAGCCGCGCATCCGAATTGACGATCGCCTGTTGAGCGGCCGCAACCCACCCGCTCAGGCGCTCGCCGACCTGGACGCGGGACTCGGGCGACACGGTGCGCTCGCCGGCTTGATACCGAGGCACGAGCGCGTCGGACGACTCCTGATAGCAAAACAGCACGAACGCAGAAGCTGGCACGTGGTTTTCGAGATGAGCCCAGATCGTCGCGCCAATTTGCGTCGTCGATAGAGGCGCGTCGAGGGCTCGCCCCAATTCGTAAAAGGTCTCGAGATCGAGCGGACTTCTCGCGGGCTCGGATGCCGGTGATGGAGGCGGCCGATGCGGATCGACCGTCGGTGCTTTCGTGGTGTCCGCCGCGGGCGCCGCACTCACGCTCCTGGCCGCATGCAGCTCGACGAAGATGTCGACGACACGCGGATCGTACATGCTGCCGCGACGGTCAGTCAGGATCTTCATCGCCTCGCGGTCGTCGAGGCGCGGCCGATAGGGCCTGTCCGAGGTGAGTGCGTCGAAGCAGTCGACAACGGCGAGAACGCGCGCCCCGAGCGGAATGGCTTCGCCCACGAGTCCGTCCGGATATCCGCTTCCGTCCCAGTTCTCATGATGGTGCCGGACGATTGGCGCCACAGGATAGGGAAAGTCGATCACGGAGAGGATGTCGGCGCCGACCGGCGCATGCTTCTTCATGATCTGAAATTCCGACGGGGTCAAGCGGCCAGGCTTGTTCAGGATGTGCTCGGGAACGGCAATCTTTCCGACATCGTGCAGCAGCGATGCCGCCCTGATCGCCTGCAGATCGAGATCGTCGGTCACGTTGAGCGCGCGCGCCACGCGCAGCGAGTCCTCCTGCACACGGCGGATGTGATCGTGGGTGACCTGATCTTTCGCGTCGATGGCATGGGCCAGCGCCTCGATTGCCGCGAGGTAGACCTTGTTCATCTTCCCGAGATGCGAGATCTGATCTTCCGAGCGTCCGAGTGCGTGCCGGAAGGTGACATAGAGCAGGACGGGAATAGGGACGATCAGCACCAGCGCCTCGGTCATGCTCGCGCGGCGGAGCACAATCATCAGCATCGCGGCGAAGACGCCGCCAAGATATGTGATCCACAGGCCGACGAAGTGCTCACGCCAGATCGAGAGTAGCGACTCGCGTCGCTCGAAGCTGATGGCGACAGCCACCATGCCCGTGCCCAAGCCGAAGTCGAGCAGTCCGAACATGACGAGCAGCACGAGCAAACGAAATGCGCCGAAGGGGCCCTCGAGCAGCGGCTGCGGGCCGGCCAGCGCCACGAATGCCGTGGCCGCAACCCATGTCGCCACCGCCAGCGTGGCCATGTTGAACAGGACGCGGTGCAGTGATCGCTGACTGCTTGCCATCCGAGAGGTGAGCACCAGTCCGTCCAACGCCGCGGTCAGGGCGCCAGCGGCGGGTCCGACGAGCAGCGCGGCCACGATGCTGAAGATGTCGCCGATCGAGAAGCTGATCGGAATGCCGGGAATGCGCAGGGTCGCCAGGCCACTGATCAAAGTGAGCAGCAGCAGGATGAACCACTCGGGCTTGAGTCCGTGGGAAGCCAGATCCCACACGGAATACATGGTCACCGACACGCCGAGGAGGATCACGCCCCAGACGTATATCGCCGTCCGGCGATCCATGCCGTTGCCGACGTCCTGGCTCGCAGCCGGTTGCTCGACCTCCATTGCCTCATTCCGCGTGTTTCGCCGCAGCCTGGCGCGATGGCGCGCGAAGGACACGCAATCTCTCTATCGGCGGATTTTGGCGTCGGACGTACTCACGGGAGCGTGTGGGAAGGCGTGCGCGCCGAGGGAAGGATGCCGAAGTGTAAAAATCAGTGCCTTCTCATCGAATGACAGTCGTTGGAGGGTTGGTGCCGGGCTTCGGCGCGCCGATCCCCTTGTAGAGAAAACGCTGGAATCGACGGGCATCGAAGTTCTCGCCGACATAGATGTTGCCTCGGCTGTCGACCGTGATCGCGTGCGGCACGTTGAGCGATCCGCCGAACAGCCCCTGTTGACCGAAGCGGGCGATCACCTGCAGCGACTCGCGATTCAGGATCCACACGTGATGATTGGCGCCATCGATCATGTAGAGGAATCGCTGCTGTGGATCGGCGGAGAGCGCAAAGCCGGAAGCGGCGCCGTTGAGAAACGTCCGCTTCTGGATGAACGCTTCCTTCACGTACGTGCCGTCCTTCTTGAAAACCTGAATGCGATTGTTCGGGCGATCCGCCACGTAGACGAACCCGTCGCGTGAGATGGCGATGTTGTGCGGGAGCCTGAACTGCTGCGGTGGTGGAGCATCGGGATTGTACGGTCCGAGATCGGTGTCGTCAGGCTTGTTCCCGTAGGCACCCCACATGCGCTTGAAGCCAAACGTGTCGCTGTCGAGGACGATGACGCGGTGGTTGCTGTAGCCATCGGCGACGTACACCTCGTTCGTCATCGGATCGATGGTGAGGTTCGCCGGACTGCCCATGTTCTTCGTATCCGCACTGCCACCGCTCATGCCAGGCTTGCCGAATTGGGCGATGAACTTCCCTTCCCTCGTGAACTTCAGCAGCTGCGCATCCTTGGCGCCGCTGCCGGCCAGCCACACGATGTCCTTCTGATCGACGAACACGCCGTGCTCGGTCTGCGGCCAGTCGTATCCCGCACCAGGACCTCCCCACGAGTGCACGAGCGTGCCTGCCTGATCGAGCTCGAGGACCGGCGGTGCGGGTATGCAGCAGTCCGCTTTGGGAGGCGTGGTGTTTGCGCCGGAGAACCGCTCGTTGGTGCGCAGCGGACCTGGGCGCTGCACGACGTAGAGGTGATCGCGGCGATCGACCGCGAGCCCGCCGATCGGACCGATCGCCCACGTCTCGGGCAGCGGCTTGGGGAACGTGGGGTCGTATTCGAAGATTGGGACCTGCGTCGCCGACGCGCGTCCGGTGACGGGTTGCGACGCGAGCGTCAAGCCCACGGAACACGCAACCGCAATGGTCGATGCCGCAGTATCAATCCTCATGGCTGGCACATTAGAACATGTCGGCCTGGAATCATGCGGCATGCGCTCAGCACTTGCCGCCGGATCGCAAGGCGCTGCTGCCGCCGCCCGCCGCCGACGCGTTCGCGCTAGACGACCGCTTTCACAAGACCCGTCGTGGCCGGCTTCAGCGAGGGTCCGGCTGAAGCCGGACACTACGGTCCTGTGAAAACAGTCTTGTGAAAACGACCGGGCGCTCCGCAACTTACGCGGCGAACGGGTTCTCGTCGGCGGTCGGACCGTAGACCGACGGCACAGCCACGTTCAGCAACCGCAGATAGACCTGCAGCTGTCCGCGATGGTGATACCAGTGATTCAACATGATGGCGCGCACGACGGCCACCCGCGGCATCGCCATCACGTCCTTCCCGTCGTTCTGCAGCCGCCACGTCGCGCCCATCTTCGCGTCGTCGAATCCGCCAAGTGCGCGCTTGGCCCTCGCGATGCTGTCAGTAAGCGCGGGTACCAGTTCTGCCGCAGTCGCCGCCTCCGGCTGACGGAACGTCGGCGGCGTCGGCACCACATCGAGGGCCGCGAGCTCGGCGACATTGCCGGGCACCGTCGCGATGTGCAGCGCGAGCTGCCCGAGCGACATCGATTTGGGATGCGGTTTCCACGTCAGGTGATCTTCTGGAACCCGCTCGAGCTGACGGCGCGTCGTCTGCGCCTCCTGTTCGAGCTCTGCGAGCAGCGCGTCGATTATCCTCATTGGATCCTCCTACTTCGCCTCGGCCTCTGCTGCCTTGCGCACGCGCGCATGCAGCGCCGTCCATCCCAACTTGAGCTTCGGCTGATGATCTTCGGGGAATGGTCCGACCACCGTGTGGCGGAACGTGATCAGCGTGCCGTCCGGTGTCTCGGTCAGGCGATACAGCAAGTTCGACGTCGCGGCCGTGGACATGAACAGTGGGCCCCAGATTTCCAGGAGGGTGGGCTGCTTGATGCTCTGCACGAATCCCCACAAGTGTCCGTTGCCGCCGCCGAGCTCGCGGTACCACCGTCCACCAGGATGGGGCTCCAACACCATCGGCAGCGGTGACCCATCCGGAGATTCGTTGAGCCGTCCCATGTTGGCGAGGAGTGAATCGAAGGTGCGCTGCAGCGATGCGCGCACGTGGATCTCTTCGGTCACGGTGAATGTCTGGGCTTCGAGTGCTGGTGCTGTAGTCGTCATCGTTTTTCCTCCGCGTGGGCTTTGATCCGGCGCAGCTGGCCACGCCAGTGCTGGGCGAACATGCCGCACCAGTCGTGCACGGTGCGAAGCGTGTCGGCATTGGTTCGATAGAGTGTCCGCCGTCCGTCGCGACGCACCTTCACCAGGTCGACATTGAGCAGGACCTGGAGGTGCTTGGACACCGATGGCTGCTCGAGCGCGAGCGCATCGGCAATCTCGCCGACCGATCGCTCTTCGGCGGCTATGAATTCGAGGATGTGCCGTCGTCGAGGTTCGGCGATGGCGTTGAACGGATCGGACGTCGTGGCGGCGCGGGGCATCGCCACGATTTATATATTCCTATATGGGAATATGTCAAGAGAAGGAAAGTGGGCCGCCTAAAGGCGGCCCCTACGTACTAGTGACGCGCGACGAAGTGATGAAACACGCCGCTGTCGTCGCCGCCGCCGCGGTAGGTCAACCCGCGTGGCGCCTTGGATTCCGCCTTGTTGCGATACATGCGCCGATCGGCTCGCGCGAGCAACCGCTCGTAGGTGTCGCCGTCTTCTGGAAACACGCTTGCACCTGCGCTCACCTTCAGCGCGATCTCGCGGCCATCGTCGGCGCGCAGCGAGATGGCGGACACTGCTTCCTGCAGTCGGCGACGACGCTCTTCGGCTTCGGCGCGTCCACACGCCGACAGCAGCACGACGAACTCGTCGCCACCGTAGCGAATGCACGTGTCGTACGAGCGCGTCGACTCTTGCAGCACCTTGGCCACTGCCTGCAGCGCGCGATCGCCGGCAAGGTGGCCGTACGAGTCGTTGATGATCTTGAAGTCGTCGAGATCGAGCAGAATGACCGAGAACGGCGACGACGTGCGACGCGCCCGCGCCAGCTCACGTGCGGCTTGAAACTGCAGCGCCCGCGAGTTCGCCAATCCCGTCAACGGGTCTTTCAGCGCCTGCTCCTCGGTGCGTTCGAACAGCAAGGCGTTGTGTACGACCGAGGCGGCCTGATGCGCGACCTGATCGAGCACGCGGCGATGATCGTCGGTGTACGATTCGGCAACGTCGTGATACAGCGCAATCGTCCCGATCACTTCATCACCCACGGTGAGCGGGCAGATCAGCGCCGACTGAAGCTGAATGCCGGGCGCCGACATGCCCGCGGCCTTGAATTCGGCAATCGGCAGGCCGTTGACGAGCGGCCGGCGATGACGCGCCACCCAGCCGCTCAGGCCTGAGCCTTCGCCGATCGACACGTTCTCGAGCAGTTCCGCGTGACGTCCGATCGCGAACCGGCAGCGCAGGTCTTCGTCGCCGCGCCGCACGAACAGCGCGCACAACGAGAACGGCACCAGCGCGCTGAGCTTTCCGCTCACCAGCGTCATCGTCTCGGCGAGGCTCATGCTTCGCCCCATCGACTGCGCGATCTCGTACAACGCGTAGTTCTCGCGATTGGCCGAGGCGATCTCCGCGAATGCATCGGCACTTGCGCGACCGCCCGTGTTCAACACCTGAGGGCCCGCAGACGCGCTCGCGGCTCGCAGCATGTGCCGATCGAAACGGTCGTGCGTCGGCGGCGTGAGCACCGGCAGCACTTCGGTGAATCGGGCGACGATGGCGGGATCGAATGCCTTGCCGGCTTCGGCGCGCAGCATGCCAAGGGCGGCATCGGTTGAAAGGGCCGGGCGGTACGGACGTCCCGATGTGAGCGCGTCGAAGAAATCGACCACTGAGAGAATTCGCGCGCCGACGGGAATCTGTTCGCCGCGCAGTCCGGACGGATAGCCCTTGCCGTCCCATCGCTCGTGATGGCTGCGAATCAGCGGAGCCACCGGGCACGGGAACGGCACCGCGCTGACGATTTCCGCGCCGATCTGCGCGTGCAGCTGCATCTTCTTGCGCTCGTCGGCGGTCAACGGCCCTGGCTTCGACAGGATGTGCTCCGGTACGGCGAGCTTGCCGATGTCGTGCAGCAGCGCCGCGATCTCAACCGCCTGCCGGTCGAGGTCCGGCATGTCGAGACCGCGCGCCAGCGCCGTCGCGTAGTACTGCACGCGCTCCACGTGACAGCTGCCGCCCTCGTCCTTCGCCTGAATCGCGCGGGCCAGCACCTCGGTGCTGTCGCGATGCAACTGCGCCCACTCGGCAACACGCTTCTGCTCCTCGGCGATCCGTTTCAAATAGATGCGATAGGTCCGATAGGTGAGGCCAAGCGGAACGAACGCCAGCGTGGTATGCCACTGCCCCGAGCGGTTGAACACTTCCACGGCGATGCCGGCGGCAATCGTGCCGACGACGTAGCTGCTGATCGCCCACAGGAAGTTGTCGTGCCACACTCGGAAGACGCCGCGACCGGTCGACAGCGCGAACGCAGCGGCAACGGCGAATGAGTTGACGACGAAGTAGACCATCGCCGCGGCCATCAACGGCTGCAGCGGCGAGGACGGCAAGCTCCCATAGGTGCCGCCAAGCTGGGTGTATGTGGCGCCGGCAGCGGCGACGCTCACGGCGAGCGTGGCCATGCTGAACAGCGTCTTGTAGGCCGGGTTGCGTTCCTGCATCCGGAACGTGCACTGCGACCATCCGCTGGTCACGGCGATCAGCATCGTCGGCGCCGGACCGAGCAAGAGAAGCGCGGTGAAGTCGACCGCGTACGACAGCGACACGCACGAACTACCGACGCCCAGCGGCATGTCGACTTTCAGCGCCGAGCTGACGACCGACAGCACGAGGAGCACGGCAAAGAGTCCCGGGCGCGAGAACTCTAGCGACGACATCGCGCTCGCGACGACGACCGCTCCGAGAGCGATCACCGCATACACGTAAATCTGACCTGCAACAGGGCGACCCATGGCTGTTCCTCCGCCTCGCTCACGAAGTTGATTCACGCCCTTTGACACTTACGGTGCTGTCAGAACCAGACCATTCGATGCGGTGCTTCCGTCGAGCGAGCCCCACGCCGTGAGCGACGAATCGCCAGCGGCCTGGCCCCAGGACGTGGCGCTCCCGTCCGAAGCGCCGATGAGCGCGTTGCCCCA
>Ga0075423_10000085_pt1 | contig 55278 bp, 62 predicted proteins | sample SoiMethybrSBSTD2_FD_80114 | JGI IMG/M metagenome (GOLD analysis project Ga0075423, IMG submission 80114) | Bulk soil microbial communities from a Populus tree surrounding site in Tennessee, USA - Soil MetaG P. TD hybrid SBSTD2 | ecosystem: Environmental > Terrestrial > Soil > Tree plantation... | reverse complement strand
CTTATCGATCGCGTTCCGGAGGGTGTACTCGCCCGCGATCACCGGGAAGACGTCGCAGCGCGTGATGAACTTGATGTCCTCGATTGCCGTGACGTTGTTCGGGTCCGCAATCGCGACCGTGAGCGTCCGACCCTCGCGCTTCAAGGGCAGGACGGTGTGCTTGATGGCGACGTCGGGGGGGAGCAGCTTGATGATCTTCGGGTCGACCTCGAAGCGGGACAGGTCGACCGCCGGCATGCGGTACTGCCGGGCCAGCATCTTGGAGATTTCGGTCTCCTCGACGAAGCCCATTTTCACCAGGGTATAGCCAAGGCGCATCCCCGTGTTCTTCTGCTCGAGGAGCGCCTTTTTGAGCTGATCCTGGGTGATCAGGCCCTCCCGCAGGAGGATCTCACCCAGCTTGTCGGAGGTAGCTGCCGCGGTCGCCGTACGCAACTCGTTGAAAATGAACAGCATAACATAGTTGGCGGCGAAGGGAAGTCAAGGCGCGGGTGGGATCACCCCCGAAAACATCACGTAGGGTCGCAGGCTCTCGAGCAGCTTGGGCCCGACGCCCGGCACGCTGTCGAAGCGCGCCAGGCCGCCGAACGAACCATGCTGCTCGCGCCAGGCGACGATGCGCTGCGCGAAGGCGGGCCCGACTCGCGGGAGGCGCGTGATCTCCGTCACGTCGGCGCGGTCGAGGTCGATCCGCTCACCGGGGAGCAGCGGTCGCGCGAGCCGGGCGGCGGTGCGCGCGGTGGCGCGGAGCCCCCCGAGGGGCGGCGTGTCCACAGAGACGAGCCGCACGTCGCCGGGCGCCGCGGCGGTGGCGGGGGCGAGCGCCAGTCGCACACCTGCGCCGGCGAGGGCGAGCAGTGCGAGCAGCAGCGCGGCGCGGCGGTCGTCCATGGGGCACGCTAACGGGTCGCCCGCTGGAAGACGGTATCCGTTCGATGCACGGAGCCCCGAAACATTGCGTAATCAGGAGTGCGGAATGTGGAATGCGGAATGCGGAATGTCAGTGCAAGCGTCGCCGCGCGGCTCGAACTCTCATTTCAATTCCGCATTCCGCACTCCGCATTCCGCATTGTTAGCGCACCAACGCCACCGCTACATCGCCAACCACCTGGAGTGACGCGGCTGACACTTTGTCGATGGTGTCTTCCGTCGTGTGCCAGTACGGGTAGTCGAAGTCCACGACGTCGATCGCGTGGATGCCCACCTTCTGCAGCGCGACGTGGTCGTCGATGAGCGTGGGCTTCACGCCGGGGATGAACACGCGGCTGTAGCCGAGATCGGCCGCGGTGCGCCACACGCGATCCACGACCTCGGGTGCGAAGGCCTGGGAGTTGCCCTCGTAGTAGAATTGCTGGTCCTTGTCCGCGACCATATCGAACAGGACGGCGAAGAGGGGCTGGTAACCGGGCGGCTGGTGGCTGGCGAAGTAGCGGGTGCCGATGAGCACGTCGTTCGAATCGGTGGCGAAATCGCCGTAGTCCTCGCCGTCCACGAACAGTAGATCGACGCCGACGGTCGGCGGCTTCGCCTTGAGGGCGTCGGCGACGCCCAGCAGCAGGGCTACGCCGGACGCACCGTCGTTCGCCCCGGGCACGGGGAGGCGCTGCTGGCCCAGGTTGGCGCTCTGATCGGCGTGCGGGCGGGTATCCCAGTGGGCCAGCAACAGGACGCGCTCCGTCGCGGCGGGCCGGAACCGGGCGAAGAAGTTCCGCAGGTGCAGCGTCGCGCCCTGACGCGTCACGTGGGTGAAGCTCTGGATCGCGACGGTATCGGCGGTGGCGCGGAGGTGCTGCAGGATGAAATCGCCCGTGCGCTCGTGCCCCGGCGTTCCCGGAATCCGCGGGCCGAACTGCATTTGCTGCTGGAGGTACCCGAAGGCCCGCTCCGCGACAAACTCTCGCGGGCGGCTCGCCCCGCCGCGCGCGGTGCAGGCGAGGCCGAGCGCGAGGCATGCGGCCGCGCGCCGGAGGCGGCTCTTTCGAATGGTCACAGGGTAGTGATGTCTTGTAGAGACTTGGACTTCCGAATATAATGGCGCCACTCATCGTGCGCACCATCAGCCGCTACCTCCTCCGCCAACACGTCGCGCCGCTCGTCTTCGCGCTGGCGGCGCTCACATCGCTGATGCTCATCCAGCAGGTCGCCAAGCAGCTCTCCGGCCTGCTCGGGAAGGGGCTGCCGGCGGGCGTGATCGCCGAAGTCTTCCTGCTCTCGCTCCCGTTCATCGTGGCCGTGACGCTGCCGATGGCGGTGCTGGTCGCGGTGCTGCACGTGTTCACCCGACTCGCCGGCGACAACGAGATGACGGCGCTGCAGGCGGGGGGCGTCAGTGTGGCGCGGGTGGTCGCGCCGGTGCTCGCGGGCGCCACCGGCGTCGCGCTGCTGTCGTTCCTGTGGAACGACCAGCTGCTGCCGCGCACTAACCATGAGCTCCGCACACTGCAGGTGGACATCGCGCGCAAGAAACCGTCGCTGACGCTGAAGGAGCAGGTGATCAACGAGGTCGTGCCGGGGCAGTTTTTCCTGCGCGCCGCGCGCATCGACGGCAACTCCAACAAACTGAAGGACGTCACCATTTACGACCTGGGGGACGTCGAGCGCCGGCGCATAATTACCGCCGACAGCGGGCGGATGGCGTATGCCGCCGGCGGGCGGGATCTGTTCCTCACGCTCACGGACGGCGACATCGAGGAAGTGAACCGCACGGACCCGACGCAGTTCAACCGCACCTTCTACCGCACCAACCGCATGCGGGTCTCGGGCGTGGGCAACATCTTCACTCAGACGGAGCGCGACACCTACAAGAGCGACCGCGAGATGTCCACCTGCGAGATGCGCCAGGCGGCGTCGGCGGCGCGGCGCGACGCCGGTCGCGCGGCCGACGAGTCGCGGCTCGTGATCGAAAGCGATCTGCGCCGGCTCGTCGGACTCGCCCCCGCCGCGACGCCGGCCGCGCCCTACGCGCTCGATACCGCGCCCCCGGGTCTGTACTGCCGGGCGCTGCGCCGCTTCGCCGCGTGGCTCCTGCCGGCCGAGGCCGCGGCCCAGATCCCGGGGACCCAGGTCCCCGTGTCGCGTCCCCCCATGTCCCAGGTGTACGTCACGCCGGGAGCGGGCGTCGGCGAGGCGCAGCGCGTACGAGACGCCCGGACGCGCGCGGCCACCTACGAGGTCGAGATCCAGAAGAAGTACGCCATCGCGGCCGCGTGCCTGGCCTTCGCGCTGGTGGGCATCCCCGTGGCGCTGCGGTTCCAGCGCGGCGGCGTGGGGCTGGTCATTGGGATGAGCGTCGGCGTGTTCACGGTGTACTACGTGGGCCTGATCGGCGGCGAGGAGCTGGGCGACCGCCTGCTCGTGTCCCCCTTCCTCGCGATGTGGACCCCCAACCTCATCTTCGCCACGACGGGCGTGATCGGCCTGTGGCGCATCCGCAAGCCCGGCAACGCTCCCCACGGCGGCGACTGGAGCGACATCGTCGAGCTCGGGCGGCGGGCGCTGCATTGGCCCGGCTCGCTGCTGTGGCTCCGCTGGCGCGGCGCCCCGTGAGCACGCTCGATCGCTATGTGCTGCGCGAGTGGGCCAAGGTATGCGTGCTCGCGGCGCTGGGATTCCCCTTCCTCGTGATGGTCATCGACCTGACGGACAAGCTCGACACGTACCTCGGGCGGGGGATCCCGAAGACGCGGGTGGCGTACTCCTACCTGTTTTTTCTTCCCGAGACGATTTCGCTGGTGCTGCCGGTCGCGGTGCTGTTCGCCGTGGTATTCACGGTGGGCGCGCTGGGTCGCCATTCGGAGCTGACGGCGGCGAAGGCCTCGGGGATCTCGTTCCACCGCGTGGTACGACCGCTGCTCGTGGCATCGCTCGCCGTGGTGCTGCTGGACCTGGGCCTCACGGAGCTCGCCCCGGGGGCCTCGGCCCGGCGTGCCGAGCTGCTGGGCGAGAAGGCCGCCCGACCGACGATCTCACGCTTCTCGCCCTTCGTGTACCGGGCGGACAGCGGGTGGGTGTACTCGATCCGCTCGCTCGAGCTCCGAACGAACGGTGGTGCCGAAATGCGCGATCCGATCATGGAGCGCGGGGGGACGGGGGAGGACTACCCGACGATCCTGGTCGCGGCGCAGCGCGCGACGTACGACACGGCGGGGACGACGCGCGGCTGGTCGCTCGCCAAGGGCGCGGTCCGCTACCTGCTCGGCCCCGGGCGCGAGACGACGTTCACGTTCGACTCGCTCCGGATCACGACGCTGCGCGAGACGCCCACCGCGCTGCTGGCCGAGCCCAAGGCGCCGGACGAGATGCGCTACGCCGAGCTGGGACGCTACGTGGACGCGCTGGCGCGCTCCGGCTCGGACACCAAGAAGCTGCGCGTGGAGCAGGCGCTCAAGCTGTCGGTGCCGTTCGCCTGCATCATCATCGCGTTGTTCGGCGCGCCGCTCGCGATTTCCACGCCCCGCAGCGGGATGGCATGGGGCGTGGCCGTGTGCCTCGCCACGACGTTCGTGGATCTCCTGATGTTCCAGCTCTCGAAGGCCGTGGGTCAGGGCGGCGCGCTGCCGCCGACGTTCGCGGCCTGGATGCCCAACGTGCTGTTCGGGACGGCGGGCGTGTGGCTGTGGCGAAAGGCGCAGACGTAGACACGACGCGTCCTTGACGCGCTTCCCACCCCGGCCCACCTTCTGCTCCGTCGGCGCAACACCGTTCACCCCTCAGGCTTAGCAAGGGAGACATCCGCCTATGCGCTGGAGTGTTAGCGCGCCGCGCGCCGTCGTCGCGGCGATGGTGTTCTCGATGCTGCTGGCCCCCCCGTCGCTCCGGGCCCAGGGCGTCACGACCGGGGCGATCACGGGGAAGGTCACCGATGCGGGCGGCCAGCCCGTCGTGCTCGCGGACGTGCGGATCGTGAACCGCAGCACGGGCTTCACGACCAGCACGCGCACCCGCGAGGGTGGTCTGTTTCTCGTGCAGGGTCTCGAGGTGGGCGGCCCGTACACGGTCACGGTGCGCGCCATCGGGCAGCAGCCGTTCCAACGCGACAATGTGGACGTCGAGCTCTCCGTGGCGACGCGGGTGGACGTCCGGCTCGCGGCTCAGGCGGTGGAGCTGGAAGGGATCGTCGTGGCGGGGGCCGTGACGCCCGATTTCTCCCCGACTCGCCAGGGCGTGGGCACCCAGATTTCCGATTCACTAGTGCGCCGCATTCCCACCTTCAGCCGCGACTTCGTGGACCAGCTCAAGTTGTCGCCCCAGGTGGTGTTCCCAGCTACGGGGGCGGCGAGCGGCGGGGGGGCCTACAACCGCTTCAACACGATCACGGTCGACGGCGCCAACCAGAGTGAGCGTTTCAACCTCTCGGCTACGAAGGGCGTCCCCGGCGGGGGCTCCAACGGCAAGATCGTGTCCATCGACGCGGTGAAGGAGTTCCGGGTGTCGTTCACGCCCAGCGACGTGCGACAGGGCAATTTCGCCGGCATGCTGGTGAATGCCGTGACGAAGAGCGGCACGAACGAGTTCCACGGGGGCGCGAGCTATACCTATCGCAACAACACCGACGTGTTGGGGCTGCAGCTGGTGGGCAAGAAGCTCCGCGCCTCACCGCTGGATGTGAAGCAGTACAGCTTCTACATCGGCGGGCCGATCATCCGGGATCGGCTGCACTTTTTCATCGCGCCCGAGTTTCAGGAGAAGACCCAGCCGGCCCTCGGGCCCTACTACTTGAACGGCCAGCCTGGGCCCGATGCTCCGTCCGTGCCGCTCGATAGCTTGACGCGCATTGCCAACATCATGCAGAGCACGTACAACTTCAACGTCGGAACCACCGGTATCGTCGACATCGACAATCCGCTGAGAAACCTGTTCGGCCGGATCGACTTCCAGATCTCGCCCGTGCACCGTCTGGTCGTGCGCGAGATCCTCAACCACGACGAGAACGGCTCGTTTTCGCGGAACATCGGCTTGTACCAAACCTCGCCGCTCAATCAGAACCAGGGGTTCCGCTTCGGCTCGAATGGGTTCACGGGGGTGACGAAGAACAACTCGACGACCGCGCAGCTCTACTCCAATTTCGCAGGCGGCCTGTCCAACGAGCTGATCGTCGGCTATAGCACGATCAACGACGAGCGGCAGGTGCCGCTGCAGGCGCCCGAGGTAGGCGTGGGCGTCAACGTCGGCGGGATTAAGCGCGCGGTCACGTTCGGCACCGAGCAGTTCTCACCGGGTAACCTGCTCGATCAGAAGATCTTCGAGGCCGTGAACAACCTGACGATTCCGAAGGGCGCGCACACGTTCACCGTGGGCGGCCGCCTGGACTTCACGCACATCTTCAACAATTTCGCGCAGGGTTCGTACGGGGTCTACACCTTCCCGACGATCGACTCGCTCGCGGCGGGCACACCGAGCGGGTATGCCGTCGGCTATGCCAACAGTCAGAACCCCAAGGATATTCCCGCGGACTTCCACGTTCGCGTGTACAGTCTGTACGGCCAGGACCAGTGGGCAGTGAACAATCGGCTGACCATCACGGCCGGTTTGCGCGCGGACATCCCCACCCTGCCGGACCACGCGTCCCAGAACGACACGTTGACGGCCGCCCTGGCGGCCGCCGGCCTGCCGGGTGTGCGTACGGACGTCGTGCCGAAGACGCGGGTCCTGCTCTCTCCGCGCTTTGGCTTCAACTACGACCCCACCGGCGACCAACGCAACCAGATCCGCGGCACCCTGGGCATTTTCACCGGGCCGCCGCCCTACATCCTGCTCGGCAACGCCTACGCGAACACCGGGCTCGGGCTGGTGCGATTGAGTTGCACCGGTCTGCAAACGCCGGCATTCACACTCGATGTCACCGCTCTGCCAAAGGCCTGCGCCGGACAGCCCGTGCCCGGGGCAGGGCAGGCCGGCACGGTGGGCGTCAACCTCACAGATCCGAACTTCAAGTATCCGCAGTATTTCGGTGTGTCGGGCGGGTTCGATCGGCAGCTGCCGTACGGGTTCGTGCTGACGGTCGAGGGCCTGTACCGCAAGGCGATCAACGGCGTGCTGATCCGCGACTTGAACATCAAGGGCCCGCGCCTGGTCGCCGGGCAGCCGTATACCGATCGCGACGGCCGCGTGCTGTACGCCGACACGATCGCCGCGAACGGCAACGTGACGAACACCAATCAACGTTGGATCACATCGCTGCGCGGCGTCGCTTTCAACGAAGGTATGATCCAGGTCACCAACCAGTCCAAGGACTTCAACTACTCGCTGTCGGGCCAGTTGAACCGGCGCTTCTCCGATCGATTCGAGGCGACGGTAGCCTACACCTACCTGAAATCCGAGGACGTCCAGAGCCTCACCTCGGACCGCGCGATCTCGAACTGGCGCAACGGCCGGCAGCTGTCGGAAGCGCACGAGGACCTTCAGACCTCCCCCTCCGTGTTCTCGCGACCGGGGCGCTTCCTGGCGTACGGGACGTACACCCTCCCGTGGAAGAGCGTGAGCACGGACATCACCGTGTACTACGAACGCAGCTCCGGGGTGGTGTACAGCTACGTGGCAAACGGTGACTTGAACGGGGACGGCTTTAATAACAACGATCTGCTGTACATCCCGCATGACGCCACGAACCAAAGCGAGATCCGGATCGGCACCGGCGTGGACGGCGCGTTCGTGCAAAACGTGGCAGCGGCGCAGGCGTTCAACCGGTTCATCGACGCCCAGCCATGCCTGGCCGAGCAGCGCGGCCACATCATGAAGCGCGACAGCTGCCGCAGCCCGTCCCAGGACCGGCTCGACATCTCCATCCGGCAGTCGATCCCGCAATACCGGGGGCACCAGCTCGCGCTGCAGGTCGACGTGTTCAACTTCCTCAACTTCCTGAACAAGAACTGGGGCCTGATCAAGCTCCCGACGCTCAACCCGACGTTCCCCCAACAGGTAGCTCTGAGCCAGACCGGGCGTAACGCGGGCCCGTTGAGCCAGTCGATCCCGACGTTCACGTTCAACACCAGCCTCTACGACGCGACCACCGGGGCCCCGAAAGTGTTCGACGGCAGGGATGCCAACCGCATCTACCAGATCCAGCTTACACTGAAGTACTCGTTCTGAGCGGCTCGTAGACGGTCGTCACGCGACGGGGGTGCGGTCGATCCGCACCCCCGTCGTCGTATCACGCTGGCCCCTGTGGCGGGCGGTCGCGCAGCCACCACCAGTACACCGGCACGCCGAGCAAAATGCCGCCGAACGCGATCCCCGTCCCGCCGGGATGCTCGCGCAGTGCGTTGCCGAGAATGATGAACGTCGCGACCACAAAGAGGAGCGGCACCACCGGATAGCCCCACACGCGCACCGGGCGCGGCCGGTCGGGCTGCCGGCGCCGCAACACGAACACGGCCGCGGCCGCCAGCGCGTAGAACGGGAAAATCGCGACCACGAACTGATCGGCCAGCTGCTCGTAGTTCAGGAACAACACCCACACCACGCCGAGGGCGGCGGTCACGACGATCGACACCGACGGCGTCCTGAACCGGGGATGCACGCGGGCCACGGCCTTGAACAGCATGCCGTCGTCGGCCATCGCGAAGAAGATGCGGGGCGAAGTGAGAATCGATCCGAGCAGCGTGCTGAACGTCGCAACCATCACCACGATCGCCACGAGCCCCACCCCCGCCTGCCCGATGATCAGCTGGGCCGCGTCCGCCGCCACCAGCGGCGAGCGGGCCATTTGCGCGATCGGGATGAGGTAGAGATACGCGGCGTTCACGAGCAGGTAGATCGCGATCACGGCCGTCGTCCCGAGTAGCAGCGCGCGCGGCAGGTTGCGCTCGGGGTCCCGCACTTCGCCGCCCACGAACGATAGGTCGCCCCAGCCGTCGTAGGCCCACAGCACCGATACCAGCGAGAGCCCTAACAGGCCCGCGGTGGGCGTTCCCGCGGCCTGGGTGAAATGGCCGAAGTCGCCCTGCCCCACCACGAAGGCAAGCGCCACGAGCAAGGCCAGCGCGCCGTACTTGGCCGACGTGGTCAGGTTCAGAATCAGCGAGCTCCAGCGCACGCCGACGTAATTCAGCGTCGCCGTCACGACGATCGCGCCCGCCGCCACGTAATGGACGTAACTCGCGTTGGGCTCGATCTTCGGGTCGAGGCCCAGCGAGCGCAGGAAGTACTCGGCGAACGGCGTAGAGATGGCGCCGAGCGCGGACGCGCGAATCAGCAGCAGCTCCGTCCAGCCGAACAGAAACGCCGGCAGCCGCCCGAAGCCTTCCCGGATGTAGACGTACACGCCGCCCGAGCGGGGGAACAGCGCCGCGAGCTCGGCGTAGGTGAGCGCGCCGCACAGCGCGAGCAGGCCCCCCAGGATCCACACGCCGAACATCGGGAGCGGAGCGGGGACGCGCTCGGCGATGATCGCCGGAGTCCGGAAGATGCCGCCGCCGATCGTCGAGCCGACGAGCACCGCGACTGCGCTCCACAAGCCGAGCCGGCGCGGCAGCCGGTCGCCCCAACGGTCGACCGATGCAGGCGAAGAGGTGGGCGTACCCATGCGATCGGAGAATATATATCCCGGCGATCGAACCTTCCCGCTGGCTCCGGCACCCGCTACGTTGCGTGCACCTCTCCCCGGATCCGCCCTCATGCGATTGAGCCTAGTCTGGTTCACCCTCGCCCCCGTCGTGCTCCTCGCCGTGGCGTGCGCACCGGGTGCGGAGCAGCGGTGGGACGCGTTCGTCGCCGGCTTCATCGAATCCTCGTTCCGGGCAAACCCCCCAGGTGCCGTGGTCGCAGGGCGCCACGAGTTCGATGGCCGTCTGCCTGATTGGAGCGAGGCCGGGCTGCGCGAGCGGATCGCCTCGCTGCACCGGTTGCGAGCGCAGGCGCAGAGTTTCGACACGACCGGCCTCGATGCCGCGCGCCGCTTCGAGCGGGAATACGTCGTCGCCGTCGTCGAGGGTGAGCTGTTCTGGCTGGAGCGCGCGGAATGGCCGTGGCGCAATCCCGTGTACTACGGCGACGCACTCGACCCGAACGTCTACCTGACCCGGCCGTACGCGCCGCTCCCCGACCGGATGCGCGCCTACGTCCGCTGGGCGCGTGCCGTCCCCGACGCCGTCGCCCACATCCGGGCCAACCTGCGAACCCCGCTCCCGCGCGCCTATGTGGACATCGGGCGCATCCGGTTCGGCGGCCTGGTCGCCTACTTGGAGCACGACGTGCCGCCGATCTTCGCCGCGGTGACCGACACGGCCCTCCAGGGCGAGTTCCGCGTGGCCACCGCAGCAGCGGCGCGGGCGCTGCGCGAGGTCGATGCGTGGCTCGCATCCGAGCGCGCGCGAGGGACCGACGCGTTCGCGCTCGGCCCGGAGCTGTTCCACGACATGTTGCAAGCCACCGAGCGCGTGGACGTGCCGCTCGCGCGACTCGAGGAGATCGGCCGCGCCGATATGGAGCGCAACCTGCACGCCCTGGAACAGGCATGCGCGCGCTACCTGCCCGGGCGACCGGTGCAAGCCTGTGTGGATCGGGCCACCGCACACAAGCCCGCCGGCGGGCCGGTCGTGGCCGCCCGAGCCCAGCTCGACTCGCTGGAGCAGTTCGTACGCGCGCGCGATCTGGTCGCCGTCCCCGGCACGGAGCGGGCCAAAGTGGAGGAGTCCCCGCCCTACCAGCGCTGGAACTTCGCGTACATCGACATCGCCGGACCGTACGAGCGGGGGATGCCGTCCGTCTACTACGTGGCGCCACCCGACCCGGCGTGGACGCCCGCCGAACGCGACGCATACGTCCCCGGGGTCGCCGATCTCTTGTTCACGAGCGTGCACGAGGTCTGGCCGGGCCACTTCCTACAATTCCTACATTCCAACCGTTCACCGCGGATGTTCGGCCGGGTGTTCGTCGGGTATGCGTTCGCGGAAGGGTGGGCCCACTACGCCGAGGAAATGATGTGGGACGCCGGGCTGGGCGACGGCGACCCCGAGACGCACATCGGCCAGCTCTTGAACGCGCTGCTGCGCAACGCTCGCTACCTCTGTGCGATCGGATTGCACACCCAGGGCATGACCGTCGCGCAGTGCGAGCGCCTGTTTCGGGAGCGCGCGTTCTCGAGCGCGGCGGAGGCCCGGCAGCAGGCCGCGCGCGGCACGTTCGACCCCGCCTACCTCAACTACACACTCGGCAAGCTCATGATCATGCGACTGCGCGAAGACTGGACCGGGTCGCGCGGCGGGCGGGCGGCGTGGAAGGGGTTCCACGACGAGTTCCTGTCGCATGGTGGACCGCCCATCCCGCTGGTGCGCCGCGCCATGCTCGGCCCGGAGGCCGACCCGCCCCTCTGAGCCGGGTTCGCTCCGACACATGACGCGACGCTTCACGCGGCTCGCCTGGACCGCGGCGCTCTTCACCTACCTGCTCATCATCCTCGGCGCCATCGTCCGGATCACCGGATCGGGCCTGGGCTGCGGCGAGCACTGGCCGCTCTGCAACGGCAAGCTGCTCCCACCCCTCGACCTCCCGACGATGATCGAATATGGACACCGCCTGGCGGCCGCGGCGGTGAGCGGGTTGGTGACGGCGCTCGCGGCGTACGCATGGTGGTTACGACGGGGAGCGGAGAGCGGGGAGCGGTACCCTCCCGACAGGACTGCGTACGTCGCGCTTGGACTGCTCGTCGTGCAGGTCCTGCTCGGCGCCGTGACGGTGAAGCTGCGCCTGCCGCCCTGGACCGTGATCCTTCATCTCGGCACGGCGATGCTGCTGCTCGCCACGTTGATCGTCGCCGCCAAACTGACCCCGGGCGCAAGCCCGGGGATCTCGAGAGCCCCGCTCTCACGGGCCGGGCTGTGGGCCCTCGGGATCGGGTTCGTGACCGTCCTCTTCGGCGCACTCACGGCCAACCTGGGCGCAGCCAGCGCGTGCCTCGGATTCCCGCTTTGCAACGGCCAGATCGTCCCGGCGGGCAACTACCTGCAGTACATCCATTGGGTCCACCGGCTGCTCGCCTACGCCTTGCTGGCGTACCTCGTGTGGTGGGCGATGCGCTCGAGGAGGCGTGGTGCGTGGTACGTGGTTGCCCTCGTCACCGTGCAGGTGGCGGTGGCCGCGGCGATGGTGTTGTTGGGGCTGCCCCAACCACTCCAGGCGGCCCACGTGGCGGTGGGCGCGGCGGTGTGGGCCGGGCTGGTCCTCGCAGTGCTCTGACCTCGGACCGTCAAACCAAGATGAGCTCGTCCTGCGGGTGGGAGGGATTCACCTCGGGGCCCGCCCTGTCGATGTAGACGTTGATCTCGCTGCGCATCCCGAACCGCCCGGGGAGATAGACCCCTGGCTCGATCGAGAAGCCGACACCGGGCACGAGCGCGCGCGCGTCCTCGGTCTCGAAATTGTCGATGTGCGGCCCGGAGCCGTGCAGGTCGCGATCGATCGAATGCCCGGTGCGGTGCACGAAACAGTCGGCCAGCCCCGCGTCGCGGATCACGGCGCGCGCGGCATCGTCCACCTGTGCGCCGGTCACGGTGCCGTCGGGCCGCCAGCGCTCCCGCAGAAACCGGACGGCGGCGTCGCGCGCCCCTTTGACCGCCTGCCACACGCGGCGCACGTCCGCGTCGGGCGATCGGCCGCGAAACCCCATCCACGTCTGGTCGGCGAACACCGAGCCCTGCCCCGGCCCGGCCCACAGATCGAGCAGCACGACGTCGCCCGACGCGAGGCTCCGGTCTGCCCCCGGATGCGGCTCGTAGTGAGGTATCGCGCTGGTCGGCCCGAACGCCACGATCGGCCCGTCGTTGGTCCAGAGGCCCGCGCGCTCCAACGCCTCGAGCACGCGCTGCTTGACGCCCGTCTCCCGCAGCTCGGCGCCGCGGGCCGCCTCACTCCCCACCCACGTCAGCGTGTCGCGCGCGATGCGCGCGAGCGCCTCCGCCGCCTTGCGGTGACCGGCCAGCTCCGCCGCCGACCAGCGCGCCGCAAACCGTGACACGAGCGGCGCGGACGACACCAGCCGTGCACCGAACGATTCGAGCAGCTGGACCACGCCGTGCGGAACACGATCCAGGTAGGGCACCTGGTCCATGAGCGAGGTCTCGATGGCGAGCGTGCGCCCGCGGACCAGCGCGGCGAGGTGCTCGTGCAGCTCGCGCCACGCGCCATAAGGCCGCACGTCACCGGGAAAATCGGTAAGCGCCTGGAGCTCGATGCGATGTGCGACGGCGACCGGACGGCCCGAGCGCGGCAGCAGGACGAACAAGCGCCGCGTGCCCATCCCGGTGTCCCCGAGGATGCGGCCGGCGATCGGATTGACCTTACGGAAATCGTACAGCAGCCAGCCGTCGGCGCCGAGCGCGCCGAGCGCCTGTGCGAGCGCGGGGAGGTCGAAGCCGTCGAGGAGAGGCATCAGTCGTGTCGGGGGTCGGGCGGAGCCGCCCGCCACTCGCACACCTCGCCGCCGGTCGCCCGGCAGGAGACGTGGAGCATGGCGCCTTCGAAGCCGACCAGGAGGCGGAGCAGCTCGGTGAACCCGGCGCCGTACAGGGCGCAGGCGGCGCCGTCCGGCGTCGCCTGTACGGCGAGCGCGTCGCCCACGCGCGCCACCGGGAGGTGGCTCTCGCGGCGTAGGTCGGCGGCAAACACGGCGCGCGCCGCGCGCCGGGCGGCCACGTACGCGAGGGCCTTCGGGCCCGCGCGCGCGCCGAGCCGGGTGAGCAGGAAGAGGCGCCGTACCGCTCGTCGCGCCGCGCGCCGGCCGGCGTCCGCGAACACCAGGTCCGCATCGGGCCGCCGCCCGACCAGCCGGAGCAGGGCTTCGACGTGCGACGGGTCCGCCGGCGCATCCCGCCGGACCATGCCCTCGTATGCGCGCAGCTGCATCGCCACCGTGGCTGAGAGGCCGAGCCGCTTGGACAGCAGCTCCTCGGCGAATTCCGACAACCCGTCCTCGACCGGCGTGTCGAGGTTCCTGACCGCCTCGAGGACGGCGAGAGGGACGATGCTGTGGACCACGGCGCGCGAAACCTAGCGGCCCACGCCCTATTGCGGAACCCGGGCGGGCCAGGAGAGGTTACGTGACGCCATGACTCCGCCCACCCCCCCGACCCCCCCTCCTTCCGCGCCGAGCCCGGCGGCCGAGGCCGACAAGCGGGCGAGCTTCGAGCGCGAAGCCCTGGTGCACCTCGACAGCCTGTACCGGGTGGCCTTGCGGCTCACCGGCAATCCGGCCGAGGCGGACGACCTCGTCCAGGAGACGATGCTCAAGGCCTACCGCGCCTGGCACCAGTTCGAGCGGGGGACGAACGCAAAGGGGTGGCTGCTCACGATCCTGCGGCACGCCTTCATTAATGAATACCGGCGGCGCACCCGGCACCCCGAGACGGTGGACATCGACGCGATCGAGCCCTTCTCCGTGTTCGAGGAGCTCCAGGATGAGGACCCGCAGGGGACCTTCTTCGACCGCATCGTGGACGACGAGGTCCTCCGGGCCATCGACCTGCTCCCGGAACAATTCCGGGAGACCGTGGTGTTGAGCGACGTGGAGGGCATGTCGTACGAGGAGATCGCCCGTGTCCTGGAAGTGCCCGTCGGCACCGTGAAATCCCGGCTGTTCCGCGCCCGGCGACTACTCCAGCAGAAGCTGTACGATTACGCCGTCGGGATGGGGTACATCAAGGGGTCCGCTAAATGAATTGTCGGGAATGCAAAGACCACCTCTATGAGTACCTCGACCGCGAGCTCACGCCCGCGGTGGAGCAGGAGATCCGACAGCACATCGCCGATTGCCCGCCGTGTGGTGAGGAATTCGACTTTGAAAAACTGTTCCTCGGTTTCCTGCGGGCCCGCTGTCGGGCCCAGGGTGCACCCCCCGAGTTGAAGCGCCGGATCCTGGACGAGCTGCTCGACGAGTGAAGTGGCTCACCCCCGGCGGGCTCGTCGCCGCCTGCGCCGTCGGGGCCGGCGTCACGTGGGGCCTGGGCTGGCCCGGGCTCGCGCTGCTCTTCGCTTTCTTCCTCACCGGTAGCCTGCTCACGCAGCTCGCCGAGCGTCGGGGCCCGCGCCGCAACGCACGCCAGGTGCTGGCCAACGGCGGCGTGGCCCTGGTCGCCGCCCTGTTCGGCTCGTGGGCCGGGGCGGCCGGCGCTATCGCGGCGGCCGCCGCCGACACCTGGGCCACCGAGATCGGAGCGTACTCGCCGTTCCCGCCGCGCCTCATCACCTCCGGCAGCAGAGTGACGCGTGGCACCTCGGGGGGTGTGACGGCGCTGGGAACGCTCGGCGGCGTGGCTGGCGCGGCGCTCATAGGGGGAGTGACGGCCGCGCTGGCACCCCGGGGCATGGCGCCGGCGTTTCTCGTGCTCGTGGCCGCCGGCGTGGTGGGCATGCTCGCGGACTCCGTTCTGGGCGCCACGCTGCAAGGCAAATTCGAGTGTCCCGCATGTGACGCTCGCTTCGAGCGCGGCACTACGGTGTGCCACGAGCCCGTGCGACTCGCGCGCGGTTGGCGCTGGCTCGACAACGACGGCGTGAACTTCGCGGCGACGCTGGTGGGCGCGGCCGCGGCCCTGCTCGCGGCGCCGTCATGACCGACCGCTGGGATGCCGTCGTCGTCGGAGCCGGTCCGGCCGGAGCGACGACCGCGTTGCTGCTGGCCCGCGCCGGCGCGTCGGTGCTGCTGCTCGACCGCGCCCGGTTCCCCCGCGACAAGGCGTGCTCCGAGTATTTGAGCCCCGCGACGACGGAGATACTGGAACGCCTGGGCGGCGGTGTCCTGGGCGCCGTCGAAGGTGCGGCGCATGCCAAGCTCTACGGGATGAAAGTGGTGGCTCCGACGGGGGCGGCCATGTGCGGCCGGTTCCGCGGCGGTCCCCGCCCCTACAGTTTCGCCCTGCCACGAACCACGTTCGACACGATCCTCGTGGCCGCGGCCCGGCGAGCCGGCGCGCATGTCTGCGAGGCCACAACGGTCGAGAATCTGGTGTGGGAGAAAGGCGCGGTCGGAGGAGTCGTCGCTCGCTCGTGCAACCCTAAAGGACTCCCTGACGGTCGCGGGCAGTATGTAGCGTGCAACGCGCGCATCGTCGTCGGCGCCGACGGATTGCGCTCGGTGGTCGCGCGCCGGCTCGGCCTGGTCCGTACGTCACCGCCGCGGCGGGTCGCGTTCACCGCGCACGTGGCGGACGTGGCGGGGATCGACGGCGTGGGCGAGCTGCACGTCAGCGAGCGCGGCTACGTGGGCCTCGGCCCGGTGGGGGGCGGCGTCACCACCGTGGCGCTGGTGTTGCCGGTCGCCACGGTGCGCCGGGAGGGCCGGGACGTCCGCGCAAGGTTTTTTGCCGAGCTCGAGCAATTTCCCGGGCTGGCGGGCCGGTTCGACTCCCGACGTCTGGTTCGCGACGTGCTGGCGACCGGTCCGTTCGCGCAGTGGTCGCGCAGGGCCGCCGCCCCCGGCGGGGGTGCCCTGCTGGTCGGCGATGCGGCGGATTTCTTCGACCCGTTTACGGGCCAGGGGATCTACAGCGCACTACGCGGGGCAGAGCTCGCCGCAGCCTGTCTCATCCCCGCACTCAACCTCACCCCCCGTCCCCCTCTCCCTGCTGGAGAGAAGGGACGACCGCACCGGGAGCCGCTCCCCGCGGCGGCCCTCGTTCCGTACCTGCGCGCGCGTCGCCGAGAATTCGCAGGCAAGTGGCTGCTCGAGCGACTCATCGGAGTCGGCGTGGGGTGGCCCGCCCTCACCGACCGCGTGGTGCGCCGCCTGGCGGCGCGGCCGGACCTCGCGGATCTTCTGGTGAGCGCGACCGGGAATATCATCCCCGCTCGTCGGGTCCTGAGACCCAGCGTCCTCGCCCAATTCGTCTGGTGACACCATGTCCGGCGTCGATCCCGCTCAGTTTCGCCAGCTGCTCGGTCGCTTCGCGACCGGTGTGACCGTCGTGACCACGCGCGATCATGCCGGCCGACCGGTCGGTATGACGGCGAGCTCGGTCGCTTCGGTGTCGCTCGCGCCACCTCTCGTGCTCGTGTCGGTAGATCAGAAGAACGACCTCCATCCCGCGCTCCGGGCCGCGAAGCACTTCGTATTGAACGTGCTGGCGTCCGACCAGGAAGCCGTTTCCCGGCGGTTCGCCGAGGACCACCCGAACCGGTTCGACGGCATCGGCTATCGCGAGACCAAGCACGGCATCCCAGTACTCGAGGGCGTACTCGCGAGCATCGAGTGCGAGAAACAAGGGGAGGCGCCGGGCGGGGATCACACGGTGTTCTTCGGTTTGGTTAGGGGCGGCTCGGTAACAGACCGGCGCCCCCTGCTGTACTACCGTGGGGGCTACGCCGGCCTCGGGAGCGGAGGCCCGTGATCGAAAGCGAGCTGCTGGATGATCCGCGGGCCGATCCGCTGTTGGTCGGAAAAGAGCTCCGCGACATCGCGCGCCTGAACGCGTTGTTCGGCGGCACGCGGGCCGTGGTGCGGGAGCTCGAGCCGTTCCTGGAGCGCGGGAAACGAGAAACGGGAAACGGGAAACGACCGACCTGGACCCTGCTGGACGTAGGAACCGGCTCCGGGGACATCGCGCTGGCAGCGAGGGCGGCGGCCCGGCGGCACGGCATCGAGCTCAAGGCAATCGGCCTCGACCTGAACCCCACGGCGGCAACGATCGCCAGCGCCGCCGGCGTGCGGACGATCGTTGCAGATGGAAGCGCGCTGCCGGTCGGACCGCGGTCGGTGGATGTGATTGTGGCAAGCCAGGTGCTGCACCACCTGCCGCGTCCGGGGGCCGTGCAGTGGATCGCGGCATTCGACCGCATCGCCCGGCGGGCCGTGGTGCTCGCGGACCTGCGCCGCTCCCGCGTGGCCATGGCCGGCGTGTGGGCGGCGTCGGTGGGGCTCGCGATGAGTGGCGTGACCCGCCACGACGCGGTGCTGTCGCTCAAGCGGGGGTACACGAAGGCAGAGTTCGACGAGATGCTCCGGCAGGCGGGCGTGCCAGCGGTGGCGCGATACAGACGGGGGGCTCGGATCGTAGCCGCATGGTCACCGTCGACCGCGTAGTGATCCGGGCGCCCATCGATCGGGTGTTCCAGGTGGCGGCGGACGTGGAGCGCTGGCCCCAGCTGCTCTCGCACTACCGGTGGGTTCGTTTCCTCGAGCGCCGCAACGGCGGCGGCACCGTGGAAATGGCGGCGGCGCGTCCGTTCGGCGTGTTCCGCTACCCCACGTGGTGGGTGTCGGAGATGACGGTGGACCGGCGGGCGCGGGAAATCCGCTACCGGCACATCCGGGGTATCACCCGGCGGATGGACGTCGTCTGGCGGCTAGTGGAGGAGCCGGGCGGTGTGGCCGTAACCATCGTGCATGAGTGGGCCGGCCCGGCGTGGCCGCTCATCGGTCCGCTGGCCGCCCGGTTCGTGATCGGGCCGGTATTCATCCACGGGATCGCGTCGCGGACGCTGGCCGGGATCAAACGGCACACCGAGGGCGCGTGAAGTGCGCGAGTGAACTCGCGGCTCGGCGCTTGTCAGTGAACTGACGTTCGCATTGCCGCTTTAGCGGTACTGCCGAGTCGCGGCTTCAGCCGCGGACCAATGGGGAGCGCAACGTGAAGAACGGCGGACGCAGGGTGGTGATCACCGGGGTGGGAGCGGTCACGCCGATCGGCACGGGGGCGGACGGCCTGTGGGCCGGGCTCGCGGCCCGGACCTCGGCCGTCCGCGAGATCACCCGGTTCGATCCGGCTCCGTTCCGGAGCCGGATCGCCGCGGAGATCCCGGATTTCCGACCGCACGACCACCTCGACGCGAAGCGGGCCAAGCGCCTGGACCGCTTCTCCCAGCTGGGGGTGACGAGCGCGCGGTTCGCGCTCGGCGACGCCGCGCTCGACCCGGCGCGTGAGGACCGCGACCGGATCGGGGCGATGATGGGATCGGCGCTCGGGGGCGTGGCGTTCGCCGAGTCGCAGATCGAGCGCTTTCGCGCGGATGGCCCGCGCGGGCTCGATCCGGCGCTCGCGCTCGCCGTGTTCCCGGGTGCCGCGAGCTGCAATATCGCGATCGAGTTCGGGTTCACGGGCCCGAACTCGACCAACGCCATGAGCTGCGCCTCCGGCACCATCGCGGTGGGGGAGGCGTTTCACACGATCCGCGAAGGGCGCGCCGACGTGATGATCGCGGGCGGGGCCGAGGCACCGCTCGCGCCCATGACGTACGCGGCGTTCAGCGTGATCCGCGCGATGAGCACCCGCAACGACGATCCCGCCCACGCCTCACGCCCGTTCGATGAGGACCGCGACGGGTTCGTGATGGGCGAGGGGGCGGCCGTGCTGGTGCTCGAGGAGCGCGAGCGCGCGGTCGCCCGGGGCGCCAAGATCTACGCCGAGCTCGCGGGCTACGCCTTCACCAACGACGCCTACCACATGACGGCGCCGCGCCCCGACGGCCGGCAGGCGGCCCGCGCGATGCGGCTCGCCCTCGCCGACGCGCACGTCGCGCCCGTCGCGGTCGGCTACATCAACGCCCACGGGTCGTCCACACCGCTCAACGACGCAACGGAGACGCACGCGATCAAGCAGGTCTTCGGCGACCATGCCTATCGGCTCAGCGTCAGCGGGACGAAGGGCTACTACGGCCACGCGCTCGGCGCGAGCGGCGCGATCGAGGTGGCGATTTGCGCGCTCGCCATGGAGCGCCGCTGGCTCCCCCCGACCATCAATCTCGAGCGTCCCGATCCGGCCTGCGACCTGGACTGCCTGCGCGGCGACGGCCGGGCGGCGGCGCCGGACGTCGTGCTCACCAACTCGTTCGGGTTCGGCGGGATCAACGCCGCGGTAGTGTTGCGACGTCCCGATTGACGTACATTCTCCGCGGCCCACATCCTCGAGGACCTGGTATGCCCAAACTCTTGCGGCCGCTCACGGCCGAGTTCGTCGGCACGCTGCTCTTCGTGTTCCTGGGCGCGGGCAGTGTCGTGGCATTCGTCGCCAACGGCCCCACGACCGGCAGCATCGGCCCGCTGGGCGTAGCCCTGGCGCACGGCGTCGGGATGGCCGTCATCGTGTCGATGACGATGAGCATCTCCGGCGGTCACATCAATCCCGCCGTCACGTTGGGCCTGTGGCTCGGAAACCGGTTCGCCGGCCGCCACGTGGGGCAGTACATCCTGGCTCAGGTCCTGGGCGCGGTGGCGGGCGCGGCGCTGGTGAAGGCCGCGTTGCCGCCGGTGGCCGTGCGTCTCGCGCTCGGCGGCACGCCGCGGCTCACGAGCGACGTGGGTTTCATGCAGGGCATTTGGATCGAGGCGCTGCTCACCTTCTTCCTGGTGAGCGCCGTGTTCGGGACCGCCGTCTCGTCGGAAGCCCCGAAGATCGCCGGTTTCGGGATCGGCCTCGCCATTTTCGTGGCGGCATTGGTGGGTGGCAGCTTCACCGGCGCGGTGATGAACCCCGCCCGCGCGATCGGACCCGCGCTGGTGGCGTGGCAATGGGACGCCCACGCCGTGTACTGGATCGGCCCGGTGATCGGAGCCGGCACCGCTGCCGCGCTCTGGAGGGTGGTGCTGCTACCGCGCTCGTAGGGGCGCAGCATGCTGCGCCCCTACAACGATTCGGCGACCGTCGGGGCGAAGTAGCTGAGGATGATGTCGGCGCCGGCCCGCCGGATCGCGTACAGCGTTTCCCACATCGCGCGCTCTTCCTCGAGCATGCCGCGCGCCGCCGCGGCCTTGATCATCGCGTACTCCCCGCTCACCTGGTACGCGGCGAGCGGGGACCCGAACTCCTGCTTGGCGCGGCGGATCAGATCGAGGCACGGTAGCGCCGGCTTCACCAGCACGATGTCCGCCCCTTCTTCCACGTCCAGCCTGATCTCCCGCATGGCCTCGTCGGCATTGGTACCCTGCATCTGGTAGGACTGGCGGTCGCCGAACTGCGGAGTCGAGCCGGCGGCTTCGCGGAACGGTCCGTAGAACGCCGACGCCATCTTGGCGGCGTACGACATGATGGGGACGCGTGAGAAACCGGACGCGTCGAGTGCCTTGCGGATTCCTGCCACCCGGCCGTCCATCATGTCGCTCGGTGCGACGATGTCGATACCCGCGCGCGCCTGCGTCACCGCCACTTTGCCGAGCAGATACACCGACGCGTCGTTGTCGACGTCGCCGTCCTGCACGACGCCGCAGTGCCCGTGGTCGGTGTACTCGCACAAGCAGGCATCCCCGATCACGAGCAGCTCCGGCACGGCCCGCTTCACCGCCCGTGCCGCCTGCTGCACGATCCCCTGCTCGTCGTACGCCTCCGAACCGGTTGCATCCTTGGCTGCGGGAAGGCCGAACAGAATGATGCCGCCGAGCCCGAGCCGCCGCGTCCGCTCGGCATCCTTCACGACTTCGTCCACCGAAGTCTGATACACACCGGGCAGGGCGGCGACTTCCCGCCGGACGCCCTCCCCGTGGCACGCGAACAGCGGCCACACGAGTTGCGAGGGGACGAGATGCGTCTCTTGGACCAGGCGGCGTAACGCCGGAGTGCGGCGCAACCGGCGCATGCGGCGGGTCGGGAATTGGCTCATCGGCCGAGCAATCTCGACGCCCCCTGGGCGCGCAGCAAGTCCGCCACGCGCGCCCCTGCGGCCCCGGGCTCCCGTTCGTCGATCTCGGCCGATGCGGTGATCTGCACGGAGCCATCCTGCGCGGTCACGCGCCCGAACAGCCGCATTCCACCGGCCGAGTCGCGCGGCCCGACCCACGCCGCGACCGGCGCCTGACAGCCGCCCTCGAGCGCGGCGAGGAGGCTCCGCTCGGCCGCGACCTGGCCCGCGCTCGCTGGATCCTCGAGCCCTGCCAGCGCCGCGCGCGCCTTGCGGTCGTCAGCGCGGACCTCCAATCCGAGCGCGCCCTGACCCGGCGCCGGCATCACGTCCAGCGGATCGAGCCGCGCGGCGATCTGCCCCGCGAGGTCGAGCCGTTCGAGCCCCGCCCCCGCGAGGAGCGCCGCATCGAGACCGTCCCGCCCCTCCTTCACCTTCTGGACCCGCGTGGGCACGTTGCCGCGCAACGGTACGATGTCCAGGTCGGCGCGGAGGTATCGCACCTGGGCCACCCGCCGCAAGCTGGACGTGCCGAGCCTCGCGCCGGCCGCGAGCTCGGCGATCGAGGTGACGCTCGCCTCGCGTGTCACCAGTGCCTCGGCGGGATCGGCCCGCTTGGGCACCGCCGCCAGCACCAAGCCCGCTGGCAGGCTGGTCGGCAGGTCTTTGAGCGAGTGCACCGCCACGTCGATGCGACCGTCGTGCAGCGCCTCCTCGATCTCCTTCGTAAAGAAGCCTTTGCCCTCGAGCTCGTGCAGCGGGCGATCGACCTCCGCATCGCCGCGCGTCTTGATGATCACCAGCTCGGCGGCCACGCCGGAGCGCGCCAGCGCCGCCTGCACCCATTCGGCTTGCCACAAAGCGAGCCTGCTCCCGCGGGTCCCCAGCTTGAGCGGGCCGGTCACGTATCCCGCTTCCCGCGACCGTCAGGGAGTGCTTTAGGGCTTCCGGCATCCCGTTCGAAGTGCCGCACGATCGCTGCCACGAGCCCGGGGACCGTATAGTCCCGCGCCTCGATCGCCACCTGGATCCCCGCCTCCCGGGCGGTCCCCGCCGTGACGGGGCCGATCACCGCCGCGTGGAACCGGCCGGAGGCCGCGGCCGGCTCGCCCACCAGCTCCACGAACCCCCGCACTGTCGACGAGGACGTAAAGGTGACGACGTCGATCGTTCCCGCGAGGAGCTCGGCCGCCAGACCGCTCCCGTCTCCCCTCTCGCGGATGGTCTCGTACACCGGGATCACGTCGACCAACGCGCCCAGCGCACGCAGCCCGTCGGGCAGAGCGTCGCGGGCCTCCCGCGCCCGCGGGAGCAGCACCGTCCTCCCGCGCACGTCTCCCTGTGCCGCGAGCGCCGTGACCACCGCCTCGGCGACGAACCGGTCGGGCACGAGGTCAGGGATGACCCCGCGGCGCACCAGCGCCTCCGCGGTGGCGGGGCCGATCGCGGCGACCGCCGCGCGGGCGACCTCACGCGGGGCGAGCTCCCACTCCGCCAGCTGGTCGCACACCACCTGCACGGCGTTTTGGCTGGTGAATACGATCCAGTCGTAGGGCGGGACCCGGGTGAGCGCGGCGCGGAGCGCGGTGAGATCGGCGAGTCGTGCGATGCGGATCGTCGGGGCGGTGACGACCTCTGCGCCGAGCGCCTCCAGCTCCCGCGCCAGGTCGCCCGCCTGCTCGCGAGCGCGGGTGACCGCGATGCGCCGGCCCGCGAGCGGGTGGGCGCGCGCGGGACCCGGCAGATGCGGCGCGTGTGACATAGATTGGTGCAATCTACCATGCTCCGCTCCCTGCGCTCCGCGCTCGCTCGGTTCGCCGTGCGGCGAGCGGCCGCTTGTCAACGCGAAGCGCCCAAGCGCGCCGACCTGTGGCTGCGGCTCGGCTGCGCGCTCGCGCCGACGTTCGCGGAATCCCATCCGGCGCTGGTGCGGTTACGGCGCGCCATCGAAGACCGCTGGGGTGCGGTGGCCGCGGCGCAGGAAGCGGCGCAGCGCTTCCCCGCCAACCCCGATGCCTGGATGCTGCTGGGGGAAGCCTGGCAGATGGTGTTCCGCCAGCAGGACGCGCTCGTGGCGTACGAGCAGGTGCTCACCATCGAGGAGCGACCCGATGCCGCGCTCGCCGCGGGGGATCTGTATCGCCGCGCCGGTCGGCATGCTGACGCAGCGGCGCGGTTCGCCCGCGCGTACGCGGCCGGCGGCGGTGCCGAGGCGCTGTGGCTCAACGCCCAAGCGCTGTTCCAGGCGGGCGACCTGCGTGCCGCCGACGAGGCGCTGCACCTCTGGGCTACGCAGGTGCCCGATGGGCTGGCGCGCCTGTCCGAGGCGCGTGCCGAGTTGTTCCCGGGGAAGCGCGACGGCTAAGGCTTGTTGGCGCGGCGGTACAGCGAAACGGCATAGGCGACCAGGATGACCGCCGTCACGACGTACGCCGCCATCATGTAGCCGGCGTTCTGAGGTACGTCAGACATGGCCGGGACTCCCTTCACCGTGCGCGTCGGGTTGCAGCGATAGGGCGTAGCGCTGCGTCACGAATCCCACGTACAACAGCGTGAACGTCGCCAGGGAAAACAGCCACGTCACGAGCATGCTGCTCGGCAGCGACGGCGCGCTCGGCTTCAGGATGATGGGCTGCGGGTGCAGCGTGCGGAACAGATAGACGCTCATGTGGATGAACGGCACCAGACACATCCCGCAGATGCCGAGCACCGCGGCGTAGCGAGCGCGGAGATCCGGATCCCGCACGGCCCCGCGCACGAGCAGGTATCCCACGTAGAGAAAGAAGAGCAGCAGAGTGGAGGTGAGCCGGGCATCCCAGGTCCACCACGTCCCCCAGATCGGCTTCCCCCAGATGGGGCCGGTCGTGAGCACGATCGTCGCGAACACCGCGCCCACTTCGGCCGACGCTGCGGCGAAGCGGTCCAGGCGCGAGTCTTTCAGGAACAGGTAGAAGATCCCGGCCAATCCCACGAGGATCATCGCCGCCTCGGTCCAGATCGCGGCGGGTACGTGCAGATAGAAAATCTTCTGCGCCGGCCCCTGCAATCGTTCCAGCGGAGTGAACGCCAGCGCCCGAACGTAGACGGCGGCGAGGGACACCAGCGCGACCAGCGTGATCCAGCGACCCTTTTGGGTCAGGCTCATTCATCCACCGTAAAGCGAAACAGGAAACTCGCGAGCGAGATAAATACGATGTCGTAAGCGGCGAGCAACTTAAGGTACCCCACCGACTCGCTCAAGGGACGCCCGCCCAACAGCCGCGCCGTGACCTGCACGGCGCCGATGAGCGGGGGCACGAGGAACGGCAGCAGAATGACGACGAGCAGCAGCTCGGCGAACCGGGTTCGAATCACGAGGGCGCTGAACAACGTTCCCACCGCGACGAACCCGAGCGTCGCGAGGGCGATCACCCCGATGAGCGGGACCAGCACGCGACCTACCGGCACGTCGAAGAACAGGACGAACAGCGGCAACCCAACGCCCTCCACCACCGCGACGAATACCAGATTCGCGATCAATTTGCCCCAATAGAGGCTGGTGCGGCTGAGCGGCGACACCAGCAACCCCTCGAGTGCCTGGTTTTCGAGCTCGAGCTGGAAGGCGCGGTTCAGGGTGAGCATCGCGGCGAACGTGAACGTCACCCACAGAATAGTCGGCGCGAGGTCGATGGTGGGAACGGCCGTCGGATCGCGTCCAAAGTTGAACACCGTGAGGACGAGCGCGGTGAACACGATGGCCGAGACGAGGGCCGTGCGCGTGCGGAACTCGAGCACCAGGTCTTTCCGCGCGACGGTCCACGCCTGGGCCAGGAACTCACCCATCGGTCACCGCCCGTCGATACGCGTCCGCGATCTCGTCGGGCCCTCGCCCTCCCCGCGGCGCGAAGTGAACGAACCGGCCGCGCCGCTGGAACGCTACGTCGGTCGCGAGCTCCATCCCTTCGTCCACGTTGTGCGTCGCCAACACGACCACGCGACCTCCGGCGCCCCCGCCACGCAGCTCGCCCAGCAGCGCCCGCAGCTCGGCCGCCGCGCCGAGGTCGAGCCCCGTGAACGGCTCGTCGAGCAGCAGGACGGACGGATCATGGATCAGGGCCTTGGCGATCGCCGCGCGCTGCGCCAGACCACGGGAGAGCGACCACACCGGCCGATCCGCCCGGTCGCCCATGCCGAGACGCTCGAGGACGAGGGCGGCGCGGGGACCGCGGCGCGCCGCGGGCACGCCGTACAGGGACGCCCAGAAGAGCAGGTTCTCCCGTACCGTGAGATGCTCGTACAGGTGCGATTGGTGGCCGATCCAGCCGATGGCGCGCCGCCCCCCGGCCACCCGCACCGACCCCTGCTGGGGTCGGATCAGGCCGGCGAGCACCTTGAGGAGCGTCGTCTTGCCGGCGCCGTTCGGCCCGAAGATCGCGAGGGTCTGGCCCGACGTGAGGTTGAAGGACACGCCGTCGAGCGCGACCACCTGCCCGCCCCCTTCGCCGAAAGCGTGCCGCAGGCCTTCAGCCGAGAGCATCGATGCGGGCGGCGAGATCTTCCAGGTCGAACGGCTTGACGAGATACCCCGAGTGGCCGAGGTCGAGCACGTTGATGAGCGGCTCCATGCTCACGTACGACGTGGTGACGATCACCGGGAGGGCGGGCCGCGATTGCCGGATCTCCTGAAGCAGGGTGATCCCATCGGTGTCGGGCAGGCGGAGATCGAGGACCAGCACTTCGGGGTGGAACTCCTCCATCTGGCGGCGAGCCTCGCTCCCGCTCGCGGCGAAGGCCAGATGGTAGCGCTGAGCGAAGAATCGCTGATAGGTCCGCCGCAGCGCCGACTCGTCCTCGACGAACAGCACCTTGCGGCGCGGGCCGAGGGTGGGGGACCCCATGGTGGGCCAATATATGCGGGTCCCCCCCGCCGTCTACGGGCGGTTCAGCTCGGGCTACTCTCCAGCTCGAACAGATCGTCGAGCTTGGTCAACACCAGCAGGAATCGCAGCTCCTCGTTGGCCCCGCGCAGGCACACCGTCAGCCGGCGCTCCGCGGCCTTCCGCTGAATCAACATCAGGGCACCGAGACCGGCGCTGTCGATCTGCCGCGTGCCCGCGAGGTCGATGACCAGGCGCCCGGCGCCCTCGTTCAGCTGTTCCAGCAGCTCGGTGGCGGCACGGCGGAACGCCGTACGTGAGTCGAGCCCCAGCTCTTCGGGAGCGGCCAAGACCTTCTCGCTCGGACGCGTGGACATTGTCACCAGCTCCTCCACAGTCGGCTCCAGTAGTTCACCGGCCGGAGGTTATGCGACTCCGATGCCATACCGCTAACCTGCGGGCGGTCAACCGCTTGTCAAAGCAGGGTGAGGCGTCTCACCCGCCGGGCTGCCGCAGACCGAACGCTTGCGGGGCAGTTTGCAAGGGCCCGCCTTGACCACCGTCCATTCCGGGGGCATACCTTAGCCCATCCCCCCGAACACACGACATCCCGGGCAAGTTTTACGTAAAAAGGGGTAAGTGCCGCTAGGAGGTAAATCAGATGGCGAAGCCGATGAAGACGACCGAGCAAACCGAGGTCAGCGAAGCGCAGATCGCTGTGCATTGGAAGGAAGAGGAGCTCCTGTACCCCTCCGAGAAATTCAAAACACAAGCGAACATGCGTGACCCGCAGATCTTCGAGAAGTTCCGCCTCGAGAGTTTCCCCGACTGCTTCAAGGTATATGCGGACATGCTGACCTGGTTCGAGCCATACCACACGGTCCTCGATACTAGCGACGCGCCCTTCTGGCGGTGGTTCGCGGGCGGCAAGATCAATGCGTCGTACAACTGCGTGGACCGCCATCTCCCAAAATCCGGCAAGAAGGCAGCCTTCATTTTCGTGGCCGAACCGGAAGCCGAACGCGACGTCGTCATCACGTATCAGGAGCTCTACGACCGCGTCAATGAAGTGGCGGCGCTGCTCCGCGGCCTGGGACTCAAGGCAGGAGATCGCGTCACCCTGCACATGCCGATGGTCCCGGAACTGCCGGTCACGATGCTCGCGTGCGCGCGCCTGGGCATCATCCACTCGCAAGTCTTCGGCGGGTTCAGCGGTCAAGCGTGTGGGTCGCGCATTCAGGATTCGGGCAGCCGTGTGCTGATTACGATGGACAGCTACTGGCGCAACGGCACGCTGATCGATCACAAGGTGAATGCCGACATCGCGGTGCGGACGGCGACGGAGTCGGGACAGGACGTCGACAAGGTCTTGGTGTGGCAGCGTTACCCCGGAAAGTATTCCGCCAAAACGCCGATGGTCCCGGGTCGCGATGTCTTTGTGAACGACCTGCTCAAGGATTACAAGGGCCAGAAAGTAGAGCCGGTGCCCCTGCCGTCGGAAGCGCCCCTGTTCTTGATGTATTCCAGCGGCACCACGGGCAAACCCAAGGGCGCGCAGCACAGCATCGGGGGCTACTTGTCCTACGTGACCGCCACGTCCAAGTGGATTCTCGACATTCATCCGGAGGATACCTACTGGTGCATGGCGGACATCGGCTGGATCACGGGGCACTCATACATCGTGTACGGTCCCCTGGCGAACGCGGCAACGGGCGTGCTGTACGAAGGCGTGCCGACGTTTCCTGACGCCGGACGGCCGTGGCGCATTGCCGAGCGTTTGGGGGTGACCATCTTCCACACCGCGCCCACGGCAATTCGGATGCTGCGGAAACTCGGCCCTCAGGAACCGCGCAAGTACAAGTATCATTTCAAGTCGATGACGACGGTGGGCGAGCCGATCGAGCCGGAGGCGTGGCGCTGGTATTACGACGAGGTCGGCAAGCGGGAAGCCGTGATCACCGATACGTGGTGGATGACCGAGACCGGCGGCTTCCTCGCCACGACCATGCCGGCGATTCACGCGATGAAGCCGGGCAGCTGCGGTCCCGCCGCGCCGGGGATTCATCCGGTCATTTACGACGAGACCGGCGCCGAGGTTCCCAAGGGCTCCGGCAAGGCGGGCAACATCTGCATCCGCAATCCGTGGCCGGGCGTCATGCAGACGATCTGGGGCGATCGCGATCGCTATATCAAGACCTATTTCTCCAAGTACAATAAGAATCCGCGCAGCAAGGACTGGCGCGACTGGCCCTTCCTGTGCGGCGATGGCGCCCTGCAAGCGGCGGACGGCTACTACCGCATCCTGGGCCGCATCGACGACGTGATCAATGTCGCCGGCCACCGCCTCGGCACCAAGGAGATCGAGTCGGCCTGTCTCACCGTGCCGGAAGTCGCCGAGGCCGCTGTGGTCCCCGTGCAGGACGAGTTGAAGGGACGCGTGCCCGAAGTGTATATCGCCGTCAAGCCGGGCGTGCAGGCGAGCCCCCAAGACGTCATCGACCGTGTGATCAAAGCGAACGAGGAAGTGATCGGCAAGATCGCGCGGCCCAAGCACGTGTACATCGTGCCGGACATGCCCAAGACGCGCTCGGGGAAGATCATGCGTCGCGTACTCGCATCGATCTCCAATCGCCGCGACGTGGGCGACGTGACGACCCTCGCAAACCCGGACGTGGTCGAGCAGATCCGCGCGATGGTGCAAGGCAAAGACGCCACCACGGTGCAAGGAGAGTTGCCGGAAGACATCGCGCAGTTTGGACAGGTCGAATAAACGGTTGGGGGAGGTTAGAGGAGGTTGGGAAGGTTGGGGGAGGTGGTGACGTCAGCGGCGCAACCTCCCCCATCCTCCTCCATCCTCCCGAACCTCCCCAACCTGCCTCACAGTTCCACCTGCGTTCCCACTTCGAACACCTGGTTCGCGGGGATCTTGAAGAAGGCCGTGGCCCGCAGCGCGTTCCGCGACATGAACGCGAACAGCTGCTCCCGCCACTGGGCCATGCCGGGCCGGTCGGAGGCGACGAGGGTCTCGCGGCCGAGGAAAAACGTCGTGCCCTCCGTCCGGATGTCGAGGGACTCCGCCCGGCAGCATCCCAGCACGTCCTCGATATCCGGATCGTCCATGAAGCCGTATCGAGCGACGACTGCGTGGAATCCCTTCCCCATGCGCTTCACCGTCAGGCGCCCGGTCGGCTCCACATGGGGAACGTCTTCCGTGACCACGGTGAGAAAGACGACCTTCTCGTGCAGCACCTTGTTGTGGGCCAGGTTGTGGACGAGGGCCGGGGGTGTGTGATCGGCGGTGCCGTACATGAAGACGGCCGTGCCGGGCACGCGGGTCGGCGGCTCCGCCGCTAGATCGGCGAGCAGCATCTTGAGCGGCACCGTCTTCTCGAGCATGCGCTTGGCGAGGATCTCGCGTCCGCGCTTCCACGTCGTCATCAGCAAGAAGATGGCCGCCGCGATGACCAGCGGGACCCAGCCGCCGTAGCGGATCTTCAGCATGTTCGCGCCGAAGAAGAGGACGTCCACCCACAGGAACAGGCCGGACACGATCGCGGCGCGAGCGAAGGTCCAGCGCCACACCTCGCGGCTCATCACGTAGAACATGAGGGTCGTGATCAGCATCAGCGTGGACAGGGCCACACCGTACGCGCCCGCGATGTTGCTGGACGTGCGGAACGAGAGGACCAGCGCGCAGGTGAGCACCATCAGGCCCCAGTTGACCGCGGGCACGTAGATCTGGCCGATCTCGCGGGATGAGGTATGCTCGATTTGCAGCCGCGGGCTGTAGCCGAGCTGCACGGCCTGGCGCGTGAGGGAGAACGCACCCGAAATCACCGCCTGCGACGCGATGATCGTGGCCGCCGTCGCCAGCGCGATCAACGGGTACAGGGCCCAGTTCGGCGCCAGGTGGTAGAACGGATTCACCGCCGCCGCAGGGTCCCGGAGCAGCAGCGCTCCCTGCCCGAAGTAGTTGAGCAGCAGGCACGGGAGCGCGACGCCGAACCACGCCATCTGAATGGGGCGATGGCCGAAGTGCCCGAGGTCCGCGTACAGCGCTTCACCCCCGGTGACCACGAGAAAGACGGCGCCCAGCACCACGAAGCTGCGGTGCAGATCCGCCGCGAAGAAGCGTACGGCGTGGTGGGGAGAGATCGCGGCCAACACCCCGGGCTGGCGGAGAATGGCGCTCAACCCCAGCACGCCGATGGTCGCGAACCAGACGAGCATCACCGGGCCGAACACGGCTCCGATCCGCGCGGTCCCGCGACTCTGCAACAGAAACAAGCCGATGAGGATCGCGAGCGTCACCGGAATCACCCAGAATGCCAGCGCCGGCGCCGCGATCTCGAGCCCCTCGACGGCGCTGAGCACCGAGATCGCCGGCGTGAGCGCGCCGTCCGCATACAGCAGCGCCGACCCGAAAATCCCCAGGACGATCATGATCCGGCGGGGAGACAGCTCCCGGGCCAGACGGCTGCCGTTGACGAGCGCCATCAGGGCGAGCACGCCGCCCTCACCCTTGTTGTCCGCGCGGATGATGACGATGTGGTACTTGATCGTGACGACGATGATCAGCGACCAGAACACGAGCGACAGCACGCCGAGCACGTTGCTCGGTGTGACCGCGATGCCGTGCGGCCCGTAGAACGATTCGCGGAGCGCGTACAGCGGGCTCGTGCCGATGTCACCGTACACCACGCCCAGCGCCGCGAGTGCGAGCGTGGCGAGATAGCCGCCGCGTCTGCCAGACCGACCGTCCGCTTGCGCCGTCATGGCGTCGTCGTGGGCGGGTGACGCAGCTCTACGAGGGACAGCACCCAGATCGCCGTCATGATCACGGCGGAAGCGACGCACCACCGGCAGATCTCGTGCAGCACGAACAGCTCGATCCCGGTGAGGTACAGCGTGAAAGCGAATCCCGCCGTGGCGAGGCCGGCCAGCAGCGCGCCCACGCGCCGGTCCGCGGCGAGCCGCGGCTGTAGGCCCGCGAGCCCGAGTCCCAGCAGCGCCGCGTATCCCACCACGCCGTACAAGGCGACGGGGATGCCAAGCAGCTCGGCGTAGCGGCTCGCCTGCACGGCCTCGCAGCTCCCGGTGCCGCACTGCAGCTGGCCGAGCACGCCGATCTTGTACAGCCAGAGATACGTCGCGACGAGCAGCCCCACGAGCGCGAGGAGCACGATCGCCTGCCGCCGGATCACTTGTGCTTCTTGGTCAGGCTGTCGACGAGGGCCTTGAAATCGTCCGAGGTGCCGCGTCCCGTGTACGGACGCCCGTTCACGAAGAAGCTCGGCGTTCCCCGCACGCCGAGCGCTTCGCCTTCCTGTATGCTCGCGTCGAGCCGCGCCGCGTAGCGCTGGCCGTCCATGCAGGCGTCGTACTTGTCGAGATCGAGCCCGATGGCCCGGGCGAAGTCGCGGAACAGCGAGCGCGGGTTCTTCCCCGTCTGGGCCCACTGGTGATTGTTGAACAGCTGGTCGTGCATCTCCCAGAACTTGCCCTGCTCCCCCGCGCACTGCGCGGCCATCGCGGCGTAGCGGGAGTACTTGTGCGAGGGCAGCGGGAAGTCGCGAAACCGCCACCGCACCTTCCCCGTGGCAATCAGCTGCTCGCGGATCACCGGCATCTGCACCGTCGCAAACGACGCGCAGAACGGACACTCGAGGTCCGAGTACTCCGTGACCTCGACCGGTGCGGAGTCCGACCCGAGCGTGAAGCCGTGGAACGCACCCGCCGCCGCCACTGGCAGCGGTGTACTCGGCGCGGGCGGCGCGGGGCTCCGCTGCGACGTGTACCACAGCGCCCCGCCCCCGATCACAGCCACGGCCGCGAGCAACAGATAGAACCCTTTCATTCGTCCTCAGCCCTCCGCCACGGTTCGTCGTCCTCGTCGTCGTCGAATCCGGCGGCGGCATCGCGCGCCCGCCGCTCCGCCTCGTCCACGATGCGCCGGCCCTCTGCGACTTCAGGCGTATCGTAGGTCACTCGCACCTCATAATGAAACAGCTCGCTGCGCGCGTTCCCCAGGAGCTTTTGGAGCTCCGGCGCGCCCTCGAGCAGCCGGCCCGTGCGGTCCAGCGCCTGAATGCGCTCGGCCAGCGCGCGCAGCATGGCGAGCAGGCGCTCGGCGCGGTCCGGTCCGTACACTTCTTCCGAGTGATCGCTCATGTGCCCGCCTTCCCTGATGTGTCGGCCCCCCGCCCACCGCCCCGTGCATGATAATACCACCCCCGGCGCCCGTGGTCGGCCTTTGCGTGACGCAAAGCGCCCTATTACATTGCGGCGCCGATCGATCGGCGGCTTGCGCGACCCGCGCCGTCTCCCAGTCCCCGCGTTCCCGGTCCAGACAAGAGAGGAGCACCGCACGCATGACCAAGAAGCGTTCGGAACCCCGCAAGATGTCCGCCCCTACCCCCTTCGAACAGGCTCGAGACGAGCTGTTCTCCCACATCCTGCGCTGCGGCGTGCTGGAAGCCACCCCCGAGCATCAGAAGGAATGGTTCGACGACACGATGCTCTACCTCGCGGAGCGCTATGACGCGCTGGATGAGCCCCAGCTGGCGGAGCTGCGCGTGCTGGGCGAGCGCTACTGCCGGCCCGTGGTGGCCCGGAGCGCGCCCGTGGGAGTGAGCGCCTGAGCGTCGCCGACCGGGAAACAGCTCCGGGCGCCCCCTACTCGCGGGCGCCCTTTTTTTAATGCGGCCATACGGAGGAGAAGCGGCGGAAGCGCCGCCCCAGGGCGAGCCGCACGCCGCCCCCCAATCCCAGCTCTGCGTACCATCCCGCCCGGGCACCCGGCCCCTGGTCCACGCCGAGCAGCGCCGTCAGGTAGCTGGCGCCGCGCGCCCCCGCCGCGCCGAGGAACGCCAATCCCAGGCCTCCGTACGGGCCGACGCCGCTGCGCTCGCCCGGGCGGAGCAAGAACTGCGCGGTCGCCTCGAGGCGGACGCCCAGCGCGCGCTCGTGGTCGCCGCACGCGGCCGTGAACGCGAACCGTCCCTGGCCTCCGGAGCGCCGCGCCGCTCCCAACTCCGGACCCCACAAGCCGCGGTGCGCCAAAATCACGGTCGCCCCGAGACCGATCTCCGTGGCGCGGACGGACTGGGCGCGCACCGGACCCGCCATGCCCAGGGCGAGCCCGCTCGCGGCGACCACAATCCTAGTGAAGCGCGACGTCGTAGGTGACGTGGATGTCGGGGGCGAGGGACGCGACGACCGAGCAATACTTTTCGAGCGAGAGATCGATCGCGCGGCGAGCCTTGGTCTCGTCCACGCCGTCACCCGAGATGGTGAAGACAAAGTGGAGGGCCGTGTAGCGCCGCGGCTGCTCCTCGCGACGCGTCCCCCGCAGCGCGACCTCGAAGGTCCGCAGAGCCACGCGCTGCTTCTCCAGGATCAGCACGACGTCCGACGCCGAGCACGTGGCCGCGGCGACCAGCAGCATCTCGACCGGGGTCGTGGCGACGGTGCCGTCGCCATCCAGCAGCACAAGAGGCCGGCCGGAAGCGCCGGCCTCGAACAGCAGCCGCTCGCGCCAGCGGGTGGTGATCTCGCGAGTGCTGCCTGCCACGTCAATTCCCCCGCCGCGTTGTCAGTCCCACGTACAATCGATTGTGGCGGAAGCCACCCATCCCGTGGTACTCGAACAGCCAGTTGAACGTGGACCGGTAGTGGAGCTCGAAGCCGACCACGAGGTTGACCCACACGTCGGGACAGTCGGGATCGGCACCGCAGGACTGGTGTCCCACCAGACTGAATCCCGCTCCCGCGTACGGCGTCGCCGTCTGTTCATCCCCGGTGAAGCGATACAGCGCCTCGAGACTGCCGACGTAGCTGTTGCGCCCGTTGAAGAAGCCGATTTCGCCGGAGGGACGGATCCGGAGGCGGGGGGAGGCGAGATTGCCGGCGTCGAGCGCGACGCCGAACACCATCTGCGTGCTGCCGGCCAGATCGATGCCGCCGCGCACGCCGAACCCGAACAGCCCGAGCTGGGTGCCGTGACCCCCCGTCGAGCGGACCGCCGGCGGATGGAATTCCTGGGCGGCGAGTCCCGTGACTCCGACCGCCGCGAGGAGCGTCGCGAACCACACTCGCCGCATCAGGTCCCCTTCCCGCGCGTCGGCGCGGCGCGCGCCCGGGCGGCCGCCCGGCCGTAGTCCCAGATGGCGTACAGCCCGACCGCCGCGGTGGCCCAGGCGAGCGGCCGCACCAGCGGAGAGCGGGCGATGAACGCCACTAACGTGAGGAGCTGCAGCACGGTGACCGCCTTGCCACCGGCGCGGGCCGGCAACGCGGTGGGCCGCCGCCACAGCCACGCTCCCACGTACCCCAGCGCCGCCACGATGTCCCGGGCCACCACGCCGACGATCTCCAGCGGATGCAGCAAGCCGCTCCGCGCCACGGTGAGGAACGCCGCCGCCATGAACACTTTGTCGGCGGTCGGGTCGAGCACGGCGCCCGCGCGGGACCCGCCGAACCGGCGCGCCAGTATCCCGTCGAAGAAGTCCGACGCGGCGGCCGTGCCCACGAGCGCGAGCTGCCACGCCGGCTGGTGCACGAACGGAAACGCGGCGGCGAGAGGAAGCCGAAGCGCCGTCAGGAGATCCGCCCGCGTCACCCACGGTTTCACTTGCCCCTCCCTCGGGTGCGTCATAGCTTCGTCCGCGTGAACCTCAATCTGGTGAAGCAGGCCGCGATCTTCCAAGACCTCGACGACGGCGAGCTGGCCCGCGTGTCCGAGGTGTGTCGGGAGCAAAAGTTCGCCGTCGGCCAGCAGGTCTTCAAGGAAGGCGAGCCGGGCAACCGGCTCTTCATTATTTCCGAGGGCGAGGTCCGCATCTCCCGCACCATCCCCGGGTCCGGGGAAGAGGCCCTGGCGGTTCTCAAGCAGGGCGCCTGCTTCGGCGAGATGGCGATCTTCGACCGCTCCGAGCGCTCCACCGACGCGATCGCCAACACCTCCTGCACGTTGATCACCATCGCCCGTTCCGACTTCGAGCTGCTGCTCGATTTCAACCGGGACATCGCCTACAAGGTGCTGTGGTCGGTGGTGCGGTTGTTGTCGGCGCGGCTGCGCGTGACCAACGACAACCTCCGGTCGTTCCTCGCGATGTCGATGTTCTAGGCGATTGCGGAGCAATCGCCGGCCCCCGGTGTTCCATAATGGTCCCGACGGCCCTGGTCACCCGCGACCAACGACCCTTACACTTAGGCACTATGACCCGATACCTGTTCGCGTTGTCCCTCGCCGCGGCGACGTTGCTCGGGTGCGTCAACCTGTCGGACACCTCCACGCAGGAGCTGCTGGTTGTGGCGCCGATCCTCGACTCCGTCTTTGTGGGAGACACGCTCCCCCCGAGGGACGTCTACTTGAAGGACGCGAATGGCGTCCATCATGACCCCGGTGCCGTCATCTGGTCGGTCAGTCCGACCTCGGTCGCGACGATCGACGCCACCGGGAGGGTCGCCGGCAAGTCCAAGGGGACGGCGGTCGTGTTCGCCCAGGCCCAGGGCGCGCTCAGCGCGGCGCTGGTAATCGTGTCCCGACCGCTCGAGATGACGCCGCTCATGGACACGATCTACGTCATGCCGGGCGACACCATCACCGTGCCGCTCGCGTTCGCCCAGAAGACTCCGGGGCCGACCACGCTGCGATTCGACTCGTCGGCGGCGCCGAGCGTCTACACCATCGACACCCTGACCGGCCTCGTGACCGCACACGCCGACGGCGTCGTCCGCTACGCCGCCCGCCTGACAGATGGGACGAACACGGCGCTCGCGACGGGCGCCGTCGTCGTCATGAGCCTCACGGACACGACGAGCAGCAGCCAAGGCCGCTTCTTCATGACCGCGTTCGGCACCGCGATCCGTCACCAGAGCGGCGGAGCGCTGGCGCTGAATTACGCCCGGCTCAACGGCAAGCTCGCCTTCCGGCTGGTCGACACGCTCGTCGCGGGCGATTCCGTAAACGAACGGGTCCTCATCACGCTGCCAGATTCCGTGCTCCCGGTGCAGATCCCCGGCAGCTTCGAGATCGACTCCATCAGTCCGCAGGAGGCTAACTCCACCATCAGCACACTCAACCCCACCTGCAGTCCGAAGCGGCCGTGGGCGTTTTTCGGCAGCCTGCTGCCCAGCCCCGGCGTCATCGCCTATTCGCACGGCACGCCTACCGATCCGGTGGCGGGGAGTCTCAGCATCACCCAGTATGCACCGGCGGCGGGCGGTGGAGCGATCATCAGCGGTCGTTACCTGTTCCGGGCACAGCGCATCGATCTGTACGGCGATCCGCTCGGCTCGGAGACGATCCGGGGCACGTTCGTGGCACCGCTGCGCGAGCGGCACACTACCTGTCAGGGGTGACGTTCGAGCACGTTTTCGCCGACCTCGGCGGGATCCCGGCCAACCGCCTCACCGATCCCCAGGGGCTCGCCGGGCTGCTGCTCGCCGCCGCCAACGCTGCGGGGTTGAATCCAGCGAACCCGCCGGTGGTGACGCTCGGGCCGCACGGCGTGTCGGCAGCCTTGGTGTGCCATGGCGGCCACGTCGCCATGCACGGCCTGCCGGAGGCGGGGCTCTGTTTCGCCGACCTGGGGGGCGTGAGCGGAGCGTTGCCGCAGCGCGGGCTCGATGTGATCATCAAGCGGCTCGGCGCGCGCGAAGTGCGCACTGACGCGCGCCGACGCGGTCCCGTGACGCAGGCCATCCACCCGGAGGGTTCATGAACGCACTCACGCCCTACGCGGCCTTCTTCATGCGCCTCGCAGTGGGCGGCGTGTTCCTATTGCACGGCGTGGCCAAGTTCCATCGCGGCATCCCGGCCACGACGGCCTTCCTTCACGACATCGGCTTCCCGTTTGCCGTCGTCTTCGCGGTGATCCTGATCGCGATCGAAACGATCGGCGCGGCCTGCGTCGTGCTCGGCATCTTCACCCGCTTCTGGGCCATGTGCATGGCCGTGGTGATGGTGGTGGCGATCCTTGCGGTGAAGGTGCCGCACGGCGGCAATATCGAGGTCGAGGGGTTGCTCTTCGCCGGCGCGATCACCCTCGTGGCGCTGGGGGACGGGCCGCTCTCCATCGCGGTGAAGCTCAAGCACAGTAGCTAGCCCGGCGAAGAGGCCGGTAAAGGGTCCTTTAGGGGCGGTTCACCGACTAGTGTAGTATTCGCAGCAGGCCCGCGCCCGCGCTTCCGCGGATAAAGCTCTCCGGATCCGTGGCGGGAATGGCGACGCCGGTCTCCTTGCGTCCCCGGTGCGCCACCGCGGCCATGTACTGTTCGAGCGATCCGCGGACCCACTCCGCCGCGTCGTCTTTCATCTGCCGCACGATCTCCTCCCAGGTACCGACGTACGTCGCGCCGTTGAGCATGCTGACCCGGTGGACGTCGCCCGGCCCCGATCGGGCCTTCATGCCCTGCAGCTCCGTGAGCAGCGTGCCGAACAGCTCGAGCTGCCGCGGATCGCGCATCTGGCCGTCCGGCCCCATGGCTTCGATCTCCGCCAGCAGCAGGTCCTCCGGACCGGCGTCCGCAGCCAGTTCGTCCAGGCGGTGATGCCACGGCACGAGCTCAGGGTCTTCGTCCGGCAGGCGGTAGACGCTCTTCTTGAGCTCGACGAGGCGCCAGATCGCGAGGCCGTCGAAGTGGTCGGCCGGCGTGGTGCGCTCGAGGTGGAACAGCGCGGCTTCGTACTCGCCCCGATCGTACAGCAGGTTCGCCAGGTAGACGCGCGCCTCGGCGTGCTCCAGGTCGAGCTCGAGCGCCCGGCGGAGCCAATACAGCGCGCCGCCCTCGTCGGCGAGGCGATGAGAGGCGTAGCCCACGCACGCGGCCGCCTCCGCCGATTCCGGATGCCCGGTGATGGCTACTTCGAAGAAGCGCCGGGCCTGGTCCAACACGCCCTCGCGGAACAGGGCCCGCCCGACCTGGAGCATCAGGTCGTGGTCGTCGCGAAATCCGAGCGCGAGAATGCGGTCGAAGCACGCGACGGCACCGGCGCGATCGCCGAACTTGAGCAGCGCTTCCCCCAGCCCGGCGAGCGCGTCTTCGTGCTCGGGGTCGAGGCCCACAGCTTCCTCGAACGCGCGACGCGCCCACACATATTCCTCCCGGGCGAGCCGGGCGTATCCCATCCCCACATGCAGCTCGACGGCGTGCGGGTAGAGCCCCAGGCCTTCTCGCAGGGTGTCGATGGCGTCGTCGTATTGGGCTTCGTTGTAGAGCTGATGCGCACGTTCGTCGTAGTCGTCGGAGCTCAAGAACGGTTCCGACATCGAACGGGCCTCCCGGGAAAGTTGTGCTATGATACGACGCCCCGAACGGTTACACAAGCGAGAGACGCCTACTATCTTCTCCGCCGATGCCCCCCCAGCCCTCCGCGCTCACGGAGATCCCGAACGGCTCCGTCACCTCGCCGCGCGGTTTCACCGCCGCCGCCGCGCACGCGGGCCTCAAAGCCAACGGCGCGCTGGACGTCGCGCTGCTCGTCAGCGCGACGAGCTGTGCTACGGCCGGCGTGTTCACCAAGAATGCGCTCCGCGCCGCGCCCGTGGTCTACGACGCCGACCTCCTGGCCGAGCGGCCCGGGCGAGTGCGCGCCGTGGCGATGAACGCGCGTGTCGCCAACGCGTGCACCGGCGCGCCGGGGCTCGCCGCGGCCCGGGCCATGGCGCAGGCCGCCGAGCAGGCCGCCGGCCTCCCGCCCCGCACCGCGCTCGTGCTGTCGACCGGCGTCATCGGCGTTCCGCTCCCCCTCGAGCAGGTCACCGAGGGCGTGCGCGCGGCCGCCGGGCGCCTCACGCCGGACGGCGGGCCGGAGGCCGCCCGCGCGATCATGACCACCGACACTCGACCGAAGCACTGCGCCGTCCGCTTCGAGACCCCCGCGGGCATCGTCACGGTCGGCGGCATCGCCAAGGGCGCGGGAATGATCCATCCGGATATGGCGACGCTGCTCGCCGTGCTCACCACCGATGCCATCGGCGAGCCCGCCGGTCTGCAGCCGCTGCTGCGCCGCGTAGCCGACCGCAGCTTCAACGCCATCTCCGTGGACGGGGACACGAGCACGAACGACACCGTCCTCCTCCTGGCTGGGGGCGCGTCCGGAGTCGATCCGTCGCGCGACGGCACGCTCTGGAAGATGTTCGAGGACGCCGTGCTCCAGGTGGCGCGCAGCCTCGCGCTGGCGATCGTCTCGGATGGTGAAGGTGCCTCGAAACTCGTCGAGATCCACGTGGTGGGAGGGGTGAGCGAAGCCGCCGCTCGGGAAGTGGGTCGCGCGATCGCCCGGTCGGCGCTGATTAAGACCGCGATCTACGGCGCCGACCCCAACTGGGGGCGCATCCTCGCCGCCGCCGGCGCGGCGGGCGTCCCGCTCGCCGTGGACCGCCTGTCGCTGCAGGCGGCCGCCGACGGCGAGTGGCTGACGCTCGCTACCGGGGGTGCCACGGCCCACGCGGATCCGCGCGCCGCGCGCGCCATCTTCCAGCAGAAAGCGATCCGCCTCCGCGTCGACCTTGGGCTCGGGCGCGCGGAGGCGGTGGTATGGACCTGCGATCTGACGCCGGACTACGTCCGGATCAACGCCGACTACACCTCGTAGACCGCATTTACGGCTTGGTCTTACCGCTGTCCTTGGCTTCCGGCTTCGCCCCAGGCTTCGCGGCGTGCTTCTTCATGGCGTGCTTCTTCGTGCTTTTCTTGCCGGCCTGCGCCTTCGCCGTGTCGGCCGCCGGCGCCTGACCCTGCATCGGTGACGGCTGCTGCGCCATCACGACCGCGGGAGCGGCGAGGAGGGCCAGCGCGAGGAGCGTGCGACGGATCATGTCTCGATACCTCCGGGAGGGATAACGCGGGCCACCCTGGCCCGCTTCACCGGTGAGACCCGCGCCGTCCCGGGAGCGTCACGGGGTGTGGTTGCACGCTGCAACGCCGCGTTGCCGTCTACGGCGGCACTGGCGATGCCGGCCGCCGCGCACCCGCGACGTTGCCGCGCGTCGACTTCGAGGACGCGGGCAGGTTGGGCAGTTCGCGCCGCACGATGGCGAGCGCGTCGGCGCGCGTGCGCCCCCGCTGCACTTGCTGCAGCACGGCTGCGGACACATCGAGCAAACGTTCCTGGGGCACACCCTCGTGGACGGCCTGGATGATCAGCCCCGCCGCCGAGTCCGGATCGAAGCGATGGGCCACGAGATCGGCCACAGCGTGCAGGGCGGCTCCCCGCGGCGGTCGCGCCAGGGCGGCCACGACCCGCTCGACCACGGGTGCGGGTAATCCCCGGCGCAGCGCCCACGCCACCGTGGTCATCTCGCTGGGTTCCACCGGCGGCTGGTCGCCGGCGCGCACGAGCAGGTCGCGCGCGCCGCGCAGCTGCCCCAGACTCACCTGCACGGCGGCCACGATGCGCGGCCCGGCAACGTGCTTCGCTCCCCCTTCCAGGGCCTTTTGGATCAGCGGCTCGGTGGGAAGCCCCTCCTGCGACGCAAACTGGATGAGCGAGTCGACCGCTGGAATTGCCGCGCTCGGGATACGGCCTTCCAGGCGGCTCCGCACCGACTGGGCGGCGAGCGGGACGGCCAGGAAGGCCGCGCAGCCGAGGACGCCCCAGCGGATCATCGACCGGCCGGCCGAACGATGACGATGGAGTTCTCGCGGCCGAAGTCGTCGGCCACCAGGCGCTCCGCAAGATGATCGGGGACCCAACGCTCGCCGTCCACCACGAACATGTACTCGTAGGTGCCGGTCGGGAGCACCACCGTGGCGCGCCACACGCCGTCGTGGTCCTGGTCTTCCAAGGCGATGGAGCCGGAACGCCAGTCGTTGAACGTGCCGACCGCGTGCACCGACTGCGCCTCGGGGAACCGACCCACGAACTGGGCGATCCCCTCGTGCTCCGCGAGCTCCGGGCCTTCCGGGCCCGCCGTGAACAGCGTGAGCGCGGCCACCACCGCGGCGAAAGCCACGCTCCAGGCCGGGCGAACTCGGAGGATGATGGCGTGCGGGGTCACGAGCCAGCGCAGCACCCGCCGCGCGCGGGACGGCGCCGGGCGACGGATCGCCGCCATCACTCGAGACTCGAGACTTGCCGTCGCACCGGGAGGGAGCGCCGCCAGGAGATCCGCGGCGGCCGCGAGCTGCGCCACCGTGCGGCGCAGCTCGGCCGGCACAGCCTCCGGGGCGAGCTCGCCGTCGAGCACCTGATGAATCCTCGGATCGATCACGGTCATGCGTGGTCCTCCAACACCTTCAGCAGCGCTTCCCGGGCGCGATGCACCCGCATCTTGAGCGTCGGAATGCGCTCGCCGGTCACTGCAGCCATCTCCTCGTAGCTCAACCCCTCCACGTGCTTCAGGACGAACGCCTCGCGCTTGTCGGGCGACAGCTCCGCCAGCGCCCGTTTCACGAGGAGGAGCTGGTCCGCCCGCTCCAGAGCCGCCTCAGTGTCGGCCGGGTCCGCCACCGGCGGCGCGTCGTCGAGTGACACGTCCGCGACGGACCGGCGCACCAGGTGACTCTTGCACCGGTTCGTCACGATGCGGTACAGCCAGGTGCGAAGTCGCGCCGGCTCCCGGCAGCTCGCGAGGTGACGGTAGGCGCGGACGAAGCTTTCGGCCACCGCATCAGCGGCGGCGTCCCGGCTCCCAAGCATCCGGGTCGCGAACCGCAGCAGGCCCGCCTCGTAGCGACGAATCACGAAACCGAACGCCTCGGTGTCGCCGGCGAGCACGAGGGCTACCACCTCCGCGTCGGAGGGCGCCCCCCTCACATCCATGAGACCTGCATGGAGATTAGGGCGTCACGCTACGGGCTGGCCAAAGGGCTGGATGTTGCTGACGGGAACCGGGTTAGCGGTCCCGCAGGAGCTCTTGCACGGTGGCGAGGTAGCTCGAGGCTCGCACGCCCTCACCCACGACGGCACCCGTGAAGGCCTCGAGCGTCGCTTCGGCACGCCGCCGGTAGCGCACATCGCCGGTGGCGCGGGCGAGGCGCAGCAGCACTCGGCCGGCCCAGCCATTACCACCGGGGAGTAGATCGTCGAGTACGGGTTTCGTCCGCTCGGCGAGAGCGGGCGCCGTGGGGTCCGTGGCCGCAGCGTCGAAATAGCCGGCCGATCCTGAATCGGCGAAATCGCGCTCCAACAAGCGCACCAGATCTTCCGCGATCTCCAGGTAGCGCGCCTCCCCCGTGGCCTCGCGGGCCGCGAGACACGCCCAGGCGAGTTGCACCTGATCCTCCAGCAACGCGCGCACCGGCGAGCCCGATCCGGCCACGTGGCGCACGGCGCGCCCCCGGGCATACACGCGTCGCAGCAGCGTGTCGAGCGCCGCGCGCGCGCGCGCGACGGTTCCCGAGTCGCCCACCGCCACCGCGGCATCCAGGATCGACCCGATCACATACGCGTCGCGGTCGGCGAAGACGGTCCGGTCGGCCGTGCGGCCCACATCGCCGGCGAGCCGTCGAGCCACGTCCCGCGCCTGGTCGCGATAACGCGACTCCGCCGTCACCGACCACGCCGTCACCAGATCGCGCAGCAGCCCGGCACGCACCAGCTCCGGCGGATCGTCCCGCGCGCTGGCCGCCAAGCCAACGTCGCCGGAATCGACCAGGTAGTCGAGCACCGCGCGCGCGGGCGCGAGGTACGAGGAGTCACGGGTGCGCGCATAGGCGGCGAGGAGCAGGTCGACGGCCTGCGTGAACCGGAAGCTCGAGACGTCCGCGTGGGTCCGGGCCGCTGCCGCCGTCAGGCCGCGCACCGCGTCGGTCTCGCGCTGCGCGGCGCCCGATTTGAGCGCCCCCGCCCCCGCCCCCGCCCCCCCTCGGATCCCCGCGCGACGGCCCAGGGCGCGCTCCCGCACCAGGGCGGCGCGCCGCAGGATCGAGGCGCGTCGCTCTCGGTAACTCCGGGCGACGTCGGGGAGCACCTGCTTGAGGCCGCGTCCGGTGATCGGATCGTCGAGCGGAAAGTAGGTCCCGCCGAAGAATGCCGACCCATCGGGCGTGAGGAACACGGTGATCGGATAACCGCGCAGGCCCGCGAGCAGCTGTACGGCGGTGGCGTAGCGCTGCGCGATGTCGGGACGCTCGTCACGGTCGACGCGCACGGGCACGAACAGCGAGTCGATCATGGCGCCGAGGCCCGGGTCGCCGTACACCTCCCGGTCCATTACTCCGCACCAGCGACAGTCGTCCGCTCCCACATACAGAAGGATGGGCCGGTCGAGGCGCGCGGCGAGCGCGAACGCATCGCGCCCCCATGGCTGCCAGCTCACCGGCTGGCGGGCGGCCCGGGCCAGGTACGGGGTCGTCGATTGCGCCATGCGGTTCGTGAGCGGCCCGTGCTCCGAGACGCAGCCACCCAGCGCCAGCAACGGCATGGTGGCGAGGAAAGATGCCGAAGGTCTCATGGGCGCGGTGGAAGATACCCTGTCCGTCGCGCCGCCGTTCCCGCGCGCCACGGTTGGGAAGTGGGCAACCGAGGGGCCCCTCCCAGGCCGTGCAGTTTGCGCAGGATCGCGCTGGACCTCACGAAGGCCGCCCGGTTATCGTTCGACCATGGACGCCACCCGGATCACCCCCAAGCCCAACGGCCCCCTGATCGTCGAGGGCCCGGTCAAGATCGTAACCCCCGATGGGCGGGAGCTGGCGGTACCCCCCCGAAAGGACGGCCGACCGGCGGAAGTCGTTGTCCTGTGCCGTTGTGGGGGGTCTGCGACCAAACCGTTTTGTGACGGAACTCACAAACGGAACGGCTTCTCGGACGCCCCGCCCGCAGGCCTCGCTCCCACGATTTGAGCACGGGGTATTATGTTGTCTCCGTCCCGGGAGGGGGGGTACCGGGGGAGCCGCCCCTGACCGCACCCGCTGCACCCCGCCCCCTTGCCGTGCCCCCGAAGGAGGAGCGCAATGGCGAAGGCTGGAAAAGCCCCGATGGCCGCGGATGAAGGCTACTGTGTAAAGTGCAAGGCCAAGCGGAAGATCTCGAATCCCCAGCAGGTGAAAATGGCGAACGGCCGGCCCGCGCTGAAGGGCGTATGCCCGGTGTGCGGCACGGGAATGTTCAAGATCCTGCCGCCGAAGTAGGCCGGCAATCAAAAAACCGACAACGCGAGCCCCCGGTCGAGCCAGGCCGGGGGCTCTTCGCTAGCGGTGCGTAGCGGCGACCTGCCGGGTGCCGTCTCCCTGGTAGGCGTAGCGGAATGTGAGGCACGCCGTGCCCACGTCCCTGCAGTAGTAGGCGAGCAGCTGCAGCTTGGCGTACTCTCCACCCGTCGTGCGCACCCCGTAGACGTGGTGCTTCGACGTGAGCAGGTGGCTGAGCATGCTGTAGCCGTACCACTTCCCCACGCCGGGGTTGGTGGTGTCCGACGCGGTCGTGTTCGCGAGGTACCCGCCGGGGGGCAGTTCCCGCACCGAGTCGAACGGAACGGGGCCGAGGTCGATGATGCCCCCGCCGGGGGCCGTGATGAGGTGGAAGCGCCGGAAGGCGATGTCCCATCTTCCCGAATCCACCACGGCCCCGCGCCGGAAGTCGAAGCGGCGCCACTGGTCGGTGCTCGAGGCGTCCAGGGTATAGGTCACCGGCCCGACCAGGGAGTCACCCACGACCGCTGGGTGTGGTGGCGGCACGCTGGGCGCGTAGGGGGGAAACTCCGGTGTCGTGAGCGAGCCGATGACCAGGGAAGCGATGAGTAGCGCGAACGCGCCTCCCATCACGAGCACCAGGATAGGCGGCCGGGTGCCGCCGGCGCTCACGGCTCGGCCATGAATGGGTAGCTGAAGCTCCGCGGCGGGACGAAGGTCTCCTTCACGGCGCGCGGGCTCACCCAGCGGATCAGATTAAGCAGGCTGCCCGCCTTGTCGTTAGTGCCGCTGGCGCGCGCTCCGCCGAACGGCTGCTGTCCCACAACCGCTCCGGTGGGCTTGTCGTTGACGTAGAAGTTCCCGGCGGCGTACCGGAGGGCGGTCTTTGCTTCCTCGACCGCGCGGCGGTCTTGCGAGAAAATCGCGCCGGTGAGCGCATAAGGTGACGTCTGGTCCACGAGGCGGAGCGTCTCCGCCCAGCGGGCCGCAGGGTAGACGTGGATCGACAGGACAGGCCCGAAGATCTCCTCGCACATGGTACGATATGCCGGGTCCTGGGCCTCCAGCACCGTCGGCTCGATGAAGTAGCCGTCCGTGTCGTCCGCGCCGCCGCCGAACAGGACCTTCACGCCCGGGGCCTGCCTTGCCGCGTCGATGTAGCTCTTGATCTTGTCGAACGCCTTCCGGTCGATCACCGCCCCCATGAAGTTCCGAAAGTCCGCGGGGTCGCCCACCTTCACCTCGGCGAGCATCGCGAGCATGCGATCCCGAACCGCGGGCCAGAGAGCGTCGGGGACGTAGGCGCGCGACGCCGCGCTGCACTTCTGCCCCTGGTACTCGAAGGCGCCGCGCACCATGCCCGTCGCGAGCACGTCCGGGTCCGCGCTCGCGTGGGCGAGGATGAAGTCCTTACCGCCGGTCTCGCCGACCAGCCGCGGATAGGCCGCGTAGGATGTGAGGTTCGCCGCCGACTGCTTCCACAGCGCTTGGAACACTTCCGTCGAGCCAGTGAAGTGGATCCCCGCGAACGCCCGATCCGCGAGCAGGCGCCCCGACACCTGGACCGATGGGCCGGGGACGAAGTTGATCACGCCCGGCGGCAGACCGGCGTCCGCGAGCAGGCGCAGGATGAAGTAGTTCGAGAGCACCGCCGTCGCCGCGGGCTTCCAGACCACGGTGTTGCCCATGATGGCCGGGGCGGTGGGCAGGTTGCCCCCGATCGAGGTGAAGTTGAACGGCGTGATGGCGTAGACGAACCCTTCCAGGGGCCGATAGTCGAGGGAGTTCCACACACCCGAGACGGACAAGGGCTGCTCGGCGTAGAGGCGCTCCGCATAGTGCACGTTGAAGCGGAAGAAATCGATCAGCTCGCACGCCGCGTCGATCTCCGCCTGATGCGCAGTCTTGGACTGGCCGAGCATCGTCGCGCCGTTGACGATCGGCCGGTACCGCGTCGCCAACAGATCCGCGGCTTTGAGAAACACCGCCGCCCGCCGCTCGAACCCCCACGCCGACCACTCACGCCACGCCTCCCGTGCCGCCGCGATCGCCGCCTGCACCTCCGCCGGCCCCGCTTGATGCGCCTTGGCGAGCACGTGGCGGTGGCAGTGCGGCATGACGACGTCTACCGTCCGGCCGGTGTGGACGTCCTTGCCGCCAATGACGAGGGGAATCTCGACCTGGCGGCCGGAAAAGTCTTTCAGGGTCCGCTTGAGCTCGGTCCGCTCCGGGGTCCCCGGGGCATAGCTCAAGACCGGTTCGTTGACGGGCGTCGGGATCTTGGGAATGCTGTTCATCGGGAGGAATCTAATCGGCGGAACCCGGGGGCGTTTTTATGGACATGAGCATTCACCCAGACACCCGCATCGGGCACGTCCACCTGACGGTCTCCGACCTCGACCGCGCGCTCGCGTTCTACCGTGACGTGCTCGGCTTCGAGGTGACGAGTCGCTACGGACGGGACGCGGTGTTCCTCTCGGCAGGCGGCTACCATCACCACATCGGCCTGAACACGTGGGCGGGTCGCGGAGCGCCGGCGCCCGCCCCGGGCACCACCGGTCTGTACCATTTCGCGATCCTCTACCCGGACCGCGCGGCGCTCGCCGGGGCCGTACGCCGCGTGCTCGAGGCTGGTGTGCCGCTCGACGGCGCGGCCGACCACGGGGTCAGCGAGGCGATTTACCTACGGGACCCCGACGGCAACGGCGTGGAGCTGTACCGGGACCGGCCAGAGCGCGAATGGCCGCGGGGCCCCGACGGGAACATCGCGATGCATACCCGCGCCCTGGATCTCGAGCAACTCCTGGCGGAGAGTTAGTTCGAGCCTCTCCCTTTGACGATCAAGCTGTCGCTCACCTTCACCGCCTGTACCGGGGTCGGTGCCACCTGGCTGCCTCGCGGAATCAGTCCCGAGAGGTTCGCGAGCTCGTAGGCCGACACTGCCATGACCGCGGATGCCTGCGTCAGGTCCGCGGCCAGCGCCATGTCGTAGGTGTCGGACTGAGAATGGTGGGTGTGGCCGTAGCCGCGCTCGAGCTGGTTGAAGTTGAACCCCGGCACGCCATAGGGGAGGAACGAGAGGTGATCGGTGCCCGTCTTGTTCCGGTTCACCACGGAATCCGCGCCGAGGTGAGCGACGGGAGCGAGCACCGCGCGCCACAGCGCTTCCAAGTCGGTCCGCCCCTGCAGCGCCTGCCCCGTGATCGCCCCGGTGCCGTTGTCGAGCACGATGACCGCCTGGATCGAGTCGGCTTCGGCCGCGTGCGCCTCGGCGTACTTGCGCGACCCGATCAGGCCCTGCTCTTCGCCGGTGAACAGCACGAACCGGATGGTGCGCTTCGGCTGCAAGCCCGACCGGGCAATGATTCGGGCCGCCTCGAGGGTGCACATCGCGCCCGTGCCGTTGTCCGTGGTTCCCGTCCCCAAGTCCCAGGAATCGAGGTGCGCGCCGACGATGACCACCTGGCCCGGACGCTCGCTGCCGCGGAGCTCGGCAACGGTGTTCCACTGGGGCACTGAATCACGGGTGAGCGTGTTCGAGATGCTCACGGCCAGCCGCGGGGTCGTGCCCGCCTGGAGCAGACGATCGAACAGCGCGTAATCTTCGTGGGCCACGGCGATCTGGGGAAGCGGCAGGATGCGGTTGGGGGAGCCGCTCATGTTCAGCAGCGCGTGTTCCTTGCCCGCGTCCAGGAGAATGCCGAGCGCGCCGGCGCGGCGCAGCAGGTGTGGCAGATCGTTCGCGAACTGCTGCATGCGCGCTCGCGTGGCCGAATCGGCGTCCCGGAACGGTGTGAACACCGTACGGAAGAAGTCGCGCTGCCGCTGCGAGTCCGCGGCGGTCATGGGAGGCCCGTCGCTGTTCCACAGGAACGACGGCGGCCGAGTCATCACCCATGCCTGCTTCACCCGACCGCGATACAGCGCGAAGCTGTCCGGCGTCGTGGCGTCGATCCGTACGACGGGCCCCGTGATGGTGGTGCCGCCGGTGCCCGGCGCCCAGGCCCAGCTCGCGGCGATCACGTCGTGTGCGCGCGGCGCCGTCATGCGCGCCCGCATCGGCCCACGCGTCCAGGTGCCGCCGAACTGCCAGGGCTCGAGGTGCGCATCCAGGCCGTAGGCCTTGAACCGCTCGAGCGTCCAGTCGTTCGCCCGGCGGGCGGCGACCGATCCGGTGAGCCGCGGGCCGATGACGTCGCTCAGGTATTGGAGATTCTGCATCACCTCGGAGCGGTTGAGCGCCTCGTCGATCAGGGCGCCGGCCCCGGTCGTATCAACGACGAGATCCTGCCCGGACACGGGGCGCACGGAAAACGCGGCGAGCGCGGCGGCCGCCGCCAGGACGGAAAAGCGCACGATGGATCCTCCGTTAAGACGCGGGGGCTTGGGACCGTGAGTCCACGGCGCGCTGCGCCGGAATGGGGAGCGTGACCGTCACGGTGGTGCCGGCGCCCACGGCCGAATCGACCGCGACGCTGCCGGCGAACATGTTGCGCACCACGCTCTGCACGACGACCAGCCCCATCCCGCTTCCTTCACCGAACGGTTTGGTGGTGAAGCCGGGCTCGAAGATCCGCTCCAGGTCCTGGGGACGAATGCCCGCTCCCTCGTCCCGCACGCTCAGCTTGAGGGCGTTTCCTACCTGCGTCAGGCCGACGCGGAGCGGTGCCGGCCGGGCCGCGCTCGCGTCGGCGGCGTTGCGGATCAGGTTGACCAGCAAATCGTACAGCGCGTTGGGGTCACCCTTCAAGTACACCACCTCGAGGGTGGAGTCGAACTCGAGCGGGATCTTCTTTTCCTTGAGGACGCGGCTCTCGAGTGTGCAGCAGGAGCGGACCACGCGGACGGCGTCGAACCGCTCCGAGCGCGCCAGCGCGCCACGCGCGCGGTCCTGGACGGCCCGCAGGAAGCTCGCCGAGCGGTCGATGTCCTCCACCACCTGGCCGAGCTCGTCGAGCAGCTCGAGCCGCCGGCCGGCGGCGACCTCCGTCCAGCGCCCGAGCGACTCCATCGCGAGGTGCAGACCGGCGCGCGCGGCGGTGAGGGGATTCGACAACTCGTGCGCGATGATTCCCGGAAGCGTGGTAATGTCGTTCAACGGGTCGGACCTGCCAGCCGGCGCGTGGCCAGGCGTCGGCTCGCGCCGGTCGAGCAGCCCGAGGCAGAGCCCGGCGAGCTCGAGGGTGAGCCGTTCCCGGCTGCGGCGCTCCCGACCCTCGGGAGGCGGCGCCGGCGGCCGGGTGCGCACCGGGGCGACGACCCAAAAGCCGTCGGCCGCACTGCGACACCCCACCCAGCGGCTGCCCTGGACGATAGTGATGTTCCAGCGCCGCAGTGTGGCATCGACGTCCAGCTTGGTCGCGTGATGGGTGGGAGCGGGCTCGCTCGAGGCCTGGGGCTCCAGCTCGGCGCGAGCGGTCACCTCCCAGACCGTGACGGGGCGGCCGCCGAGGGCAACGCTCGCCTGGCGGAGGATTTCGCGCCTGCCTTCGACGAATGTCTCCGGTTGCGTCACCGCTGCTCCCACGCGCACCCCGACACGACCGGGCGGCCGGACGAGCCGCCGATTACGATGGGCATCCGTTGGCACAAGGGGCGCGCACTACATATGCGACAAACCGAACAGGCCGTCAAGCGAAGGTAGGGCGCGGTTTTGCCACGCGCGGCAGCCGGGCTTATTGTTCCGGGCATGGACGTTGGTCCCCGACGAAAGGAACGCGACGTGACGCCCCCGAAGACCTCCCCCTCCCCCACTCCGCGCATCGGGCGCGCCCCGCGAGCCCCGATCGAGGGCCGGCGCGATCGCGAGCGCATCCGCACCGTCGTGGTGCCGGACCACGACGATCTCGCGCTGCGCCTCGCCGACCGCATCGTGGAGGTGATTGCCCGGGAAACGGCCGCTAAGGGGCGTTGCGTGCTCGGCCTGGCCACCGGCAGCACGCCGCTCGGCATCTATCGGGAGCTGATCCGCCGCCACCAGGCCGGCGAGGTGGATTTCTCGCGGGTCGTGACGTTCAACCTCGACGAGTACTACCCGATGCCGCCGGACAGCCCCCACAGCTACCGGCGCTACATGTGGGAGAATTTGTTCGCGCACGTCAACATCCGGCCGGAGCAGGTGCACCTCCCCGACGGCGGAGTACCGCGCGAGAGCCTCGCCGAGCACTGCGCCGCCTACGAGCGGGCCATCGTCGAGGCCGGCGGGATCGACTTCCAGATGTTGGGGATCGGGAAGAGCGGGCACATCGGCTTCAACGAGCCGGGCTCGTCGCCCGACGAGCGGACCCGCCTGGTCACGCTCGACACCGTGACCCGGAAGGATGCGTCCGCGGACTTCTTCGGCGAGGACAACGTGCCGCGGGAAGCGATCACCCTGGGCGTCGCGAGCATCCTCGAGGCGCGCGAGATCGCGTTGATCGCCACCGGCGAGCACAAGGCCGACATTGTCGCCCGCGCTGTCGAGGGCGATGTGTCCCAGGACGTGGCCGCCACGTTCCTGCAGCGCCATGCGAACGCCACCGCCTACCTCGATCTCGCGGCCGCCGCCGAGCTGACACGCATCAAGACACCCTGGGTGCTCGGCCCGGTGGAGTGGACGCCGGAGGTCACCGAGCGGGCGGTCGTCTGGCTGGCCGAGCGGACCGGGAAGGCGATCCTCAAGCTGACGGCGCGCGATTACACGGAAAATCACCTGAGCCCGTTGCTCTCCAAGCACGGTGCGGCCGGTCCCATCAACGGGGCGGTCTTCAATCGCCTGCGCGACAAGATCCGGGGGCGCCGCAAGCTGCCCACACGCAAGTCGGTGGTCGTGTTCTCGCCGCACCCCGACGACGACGTGATCTCGATGGGGGGACTGCTGCGCAAACTGTGGGAGAACGAGAACGCGACCGTTGTGGCGTACATGACCAGCGGCAACATCGCGGTGTTCGATCACGACGTGCGGCGGCACCTCGACTTCGTCGAGCGCGCTGCAGCGACGCTCGGCCTCGACCGCGCGGTAGCCCAGCGTGTACGGGACGAAGTAGAAGCGAGCTTCGAGCGCAAGGCGCCCGGCGATGTCGACCTGCCGGCGGTGCAGGACCTGAAGCGGGTGATCCGGGAGTCGGAAGCGGTCGCGGCGCTCGAGGAGGTGGGCCTGCCGCCCAGCGCGGCGCGCTTCCTGAACCTGCCCTTCTACCGCACCGGCCAGGTCCGCAAGGATCCGATCGGTCCGGAGGACGTGGCGATCGTGCGGGCCCTGCTGGTCGAGGCACGCCCCGATCTGGTATTCGTGGCCGGCGACCTGTCCGACCCGCACGGCACCCATCGGATGTGCCAGGCGGCCGTCGCGGGCGCGCTCGCGCAGTACGATGCGGAGCCGCCCGAGGTCTGGCTGTACCGCGGCGCGTGGCAGGAGTGGCCGCTGACCGAAGCGGACGTGCTGGTGCCGTTGTCTCAGGACGAGCTGCGCGCCAAGATCCTCGCGATCTTCAAGCATCAGTCGCAGAAGGACACCGCGCCCTTCCCCGGCGGGCACGACGAGCGCGAGTTCTGGCAGCGCGTCGAGGCACGGAACCTGGAGACCGCAGCGCGGGCGGACCGGCTGGGGCTGCCCGAGTACTTCGCGATGGAAGCCTACCGCATTCTCACACCAAAGGAGGCAGAGCGATGAACGCGATGACCGCCCGAGGGCTGAGTCTGGCGGCGGTGGTGGCCGTCTGGACCGCGATTTCAGAAATCGCGCGTGTGAATCTGTCGCTGTGGCCGGTGATCGTCGCCTTGGGGTGCTCGCTCGCCGCGGGCGGCGGGATCCCCGGGCTGCAGAAGACGGCGGCCGGCACGATTTCGGGCGTCGTCTGGGCGTTGCTCGCCCACTGGGTTTCGCGGGCGTTGGGGGGCCAGGACATCGTCCAGGCGCTGGTGCTCGGGGCCGCGGCATTCGGGATGGTGCTGCAGGCGCAGCTGCCCCTCCTGTCGTACACGGCCGGCGCCTTCGCCGGGGCGGGCGTCGCGATGGGGCTGCGAGCCGTCAGCGTCGAAGGCGGCGTTCGCGTGGCCATCGCTCTCGCGATCGGGGCCGCGCTGGGATTCGCCGCCGAGCGGATCCAGCGCGCATTGCCGCCCGGCCGCATGTGACCGAGGTTCGGGACGCCGAGGCTCGCGCCGCCTCGCGGCGCCTGCTCGCGACCAGCGAGCGCGAGCTGCAGCGCATCGTGCTCGACATGCACGACGGGCCGGTCCAGGACATCTTCGCCGCGCTGTCCCAGCTGCAGGTGCTCGAGCGCGCGCTCGCGGCGGATCCGACCGCCGCGCAGCGCGCCCGCCAGGCGGTGCGCCTGCTCGAGCGCGCGCTCGGTGAAATTCGCAACTTCATCGGCGCCTTCCGTCCCCCCGGGTTCGAGCGGCGCGAATTGGGCCAGCTCATCGAGGGCCTCGCCGTCCAGCACGAGACGCTCACGGACCAGGCGGTGGAGCTCGAGCTACCCGGGGAGCTGGGCGACTGCGCCCTGCCCACGAAGATCGCGATCTACCGGATCCTGCAGGAGGCGCTCGCGAACGGCCACCGCCACTCGGGCGCCGCGCGGCAGCGGGTGAGCGTCGAGCGGCGGGGCCTGTCGATCGCGTTGACGGTCTCGGACGACGGCCGCGGCTTCGAGCCGCAGCGCGTGCTCGCGCGGGAAGAGGACGTGGGCGTGGAGGGCGGACACTTCGGGTTGCGCGGCATTCAGGATCGCGTGGAAATGCTCGGCGGCACGTTCACCCTCGAGAGCGCGCCCGGCCATGGGACGTCGCTGACCGTCGCGCTGCCGGCGGAATGAGGCGCGGACCATGATCCGCGTGCTGCTCGCCGACGATCACGCGATCGTCATCGAGGGCTTGCGCGCGCTGCTCGACGGCGAGCCCGACATCAAAGTCGCGGCCTGGACCACCGATGGCACGGAAGTCGTCAAGCTGGTCGAGCAGCACAAGCCGGACGTCGTCGTGCTGGACCTTGAGCTCACGAGCATCAAGGGGACCGAGGTCATCACCGCGTTGCGCGACCGGACCACTCCCCCCAAAGTCCTGGTGCTCACCGCCTACAACGACGGCGAGTCGCTCCGCTCGGCACTCGACGCCGGTGCCGAAGGCCTCGCGCTGAAGACCGAGTCACCCCAGCAGACGTTGACGGCGATCCGACAGGTGCACGCCGGCCAGCTGGTGTTTCCCCAGGCCGCGCGCCGCTGGATCGAGGGCCGCGCAGCGGGGGGCGCACCGGGCGACCTCACCCCACGCGAACGCGAGGTGTGGGCGCTGGTGGCCGGCGGCCTCACCAACCCGCAGATCGCCGAGCGGCTCGGCTTGTCCGACAACACGGTGAAGTTCCACGTGCAGCACCTCTTCTCGAAGCTCGGGGTGAAGAACCGCACCGAGGCAGCGCTGAGGTACGCACACGGGCGCTAGGGGCGGGCGGCCCCCACCTCCTCCGGTTTCCACATGCTGATCTTCCGCGTTTCCGGCATCAGGAACAGGCCGAGCAGGAACGCGACCGCAGGCACGATGATGGGATAAAGCAGCGCCGAGCCGAGGTCGCCGCCGCTCTTCAGGTACGCCGTCGTCGTGATGATCGGCACCAGCCCCCCACCCCACCCATTGCCGATGTGATACGGCACCGACACCGAGGTATAGCGGATACGGGCCGGGAAGTACTCGGCGAGGAACGCGCCGATCGGGCCGTACACCATTCCCACGTAGGAAACCATGATCGCCACGATCAAGATCGCCAAGGGCCAGTTGGTGTTCGCCGGATCCGCAGCCTTGCCGAGCGCCGTGTAGAGCGGGTAGTACGTGAGGGATGCAAGCGCGAACCCCGCGAGGATGATCGGCTTCCGGCCGATCTTGTCGGAGAGCCACCCGAACAGGATGAGGGTCGGACTGGCGAGGAGCAGTGCAATGCCGGTCATGATGGCCGGGGACAGGGTGTCGGGCTTGCGGATTTGCTGAAGGAAATACAGCGCCCAGAATTGGCCACTGTACCACACCACGCCCTCGCCCAACACCACGATGCTGGCGATCACGACGAACTTGAAGTTCTGGCTCAGGAAGGCCTCACGCCACGGATTGGTGGCCGTCTGGCCCCTGGCCTTGATGGCCTGAAAGATCGGCGTCTCTGCGAGTCGCAGCCGGATGTAGATGGCGATCGCGACCATGGCGAGCGACAGGATGAAAGGAATCCGCCACCCCCACGCGTTCCATGCTTCCGGGCCCAACGACTCTCGCACCCCAATGATCACCGCCAAAGACACCACGATGCCGAGCGTGGGCGACGTCTGGAGCCAGCCAGTGTAGTAGCCGCGTTTTTCATCGGGGACGTGCTCGGCGACATACGTGATGGCGCCGCCGTACTCTCCGCCGAGGCAGAGGCCCTGTATGAGGCGGAGAAAGAAGAGAATGAAGGCAGCCGCGACGCCGATGCTGGCGTAACTCGGGACAACGCCGATCAGCGCCGTGGAGATGCCCATGCCGCTCAGCGTGATCAGGAAGGTGTACTTGCGGCCCACCAGATCGCCGACCCGGCCGAACACGAACGCGCCGAGCGGCCGGATCAGGAAGCCGACGGAGAAGATCGCGACGGTCGAGAGGAACGCAGCCACCGGATCCGTCTTGGAGAAGAACTGGACCGACAGGATCGCGGCCAGGCTGCCGAAGATGTAGAAGTCGTACCACTCGATGACGTTCCCAACGGCTGCGGCGATGACGACCCGGCGGAGTTCCTTGGTGGAGAGACTGGGCGCCGTCATTGCTCCCCCCTCGAGCGTGTGGGTGTGTGCGTGGAAACCGCAGCTAT